>JAAUXU010042741.1_pt1 | contig 29679 bp, 25 predicted proteins | sample 7278151 | NCBI WGS metagenome assembly JAAUXU01 (sample SAMN14350113, study PRJNA611818) | marine sediment metagenome | isolation source: surface marine sediment (1.8m) | place: French Polynesia: Moorea | collected 2018-08
AAATACTTTGGTAACCCTGCTATGTTATTCAACAGGTACTGACCTAGCTGCTGCTGCTGCCCTGCAGCAGCATAGATGGCCGTTGCATCAAGTCAAGTCATCATCTAAGCTGTCAACCATAGGTTCAACCATTTCTTTCACTTGAGCCAGGGTTGTAGATTTTTGCTGTCTACAGTTTGCCTCAAAACCAGTAGTAGTCCAGTGCAATTTTCCAGGGTAAAACTTGACTTTTCTGCCTGGTGCAGATTTGCTGATTGTGAAAGAATGACTTACAGCTGGCCAGCAAGACCAAGGTGTCAGACAAAGTTATGTTGGGTGACACTTTTACCTTTCAAATGATGCTTAAATAGTTGTTGCATATGAACTCCAGTAAGCTTAATATTAACCTGCTTAAAAAGAACGGCTCCCCTGGGATGCCGTACATACATATACCATATATCGTCAATCCACAAATAGCAGTTGTGATGAAATAAAACCAAGGGACGACTAATCAAAATCAATCATTTAATCCTGGCAGAAGTTTTGCTATTAATCGATAATCGAAATCTTGAAGTCACTGAAGTCGTCAATAAGTTACAGGCCTATGAAGCATTGAAATGAGTGATTGATCCCCTAAAAATAAAGCAGTTCCGTGCACTGACACTTATAAGTACCTATAAGTTTAATCATTTTTTCTAAGTTCTGATAACAGGAGGAACTTTGAGGGACGAGCGTCAGGCATCATTCTTGAGTGCTCAGTACAGTATGCGAAGTAGAAGTTCTCGCTTTCCGTAAGTAATCCAAAGGATGGTAATCGTTGAACGTTGGCCATATGTAAATTAACTTTAAGCAGTGAACAAGGACGTTTCAGCCAGCGCGGACTTTGACCTCGCATGTCAGATGTGATTTTTGGCCATTTAGCAAATTGTAACATCGACGCCTTTGTGGGATTTGATGTTCAACGGAACTGGAGTTGAATATCTTTTTTTTTTATTTATTGGCACCTCCCCAAAAAAGAACATCGGCCTGACCAAGGTAGCCCAGAGAAGAGAGCTTCTGGAGTCAGGTCCAAGTGGAGCGCGGGTCCAAGGACCCTGAATTTAAGATTTCATTTTCCCCAAAAGGACCTCCTAAACAAGAGACTAAAAATAACCTTCCTTAATCTTCAGTCAAAATTGGTACTTCATGAAGTGAAAATTTGAAAAAATGAGCATGTTTCGAAGGTTGTCGGGCCTCTACCACTCCTCCAAACTATGTAAAGATTACTTTTCATCAAATTCATGAGAGCTGCACTAACTCAATAATTGTCAGCTCGTTCATAGTACGACGAAAGTCTGTACTCTCCTGATCTCTATGGGGGAAAAAAGTGTGAAGTAGTGCCAAGCGAAGCCCTTCACACCTGTAGCGATTTGGCTATGCCAGCCAAACCATATTGAGTAGCACTGTCCCCTGGTGCGATACAAACTTCATTTTCCTTGACAATGTGCACCAGCAGAGCAAAACAACGTAGCTCTGCACTTCTTTGCTGCCAGCTTCGTATTAAGTTTCATGGGCCATGGGTGCTGGATTTACGCCCTGCCACTTTCCGCCAAAGCTTTTCTTTTTGCCGCTTCCTTCCTCACGCCTGCTCACGTATCTAAAATTTATCAGGCCAAAGTTTATCCCACTGTTGCTAGTTTTCTACAGTACACCAGTCGGGGGTCCAAGAGGGTGCGCGTGCGCGGTCTTTGAGCAGAGGGAAAAAGTTCAGGAGTTAAGCCTTCTGTGCCACAGAAGTAATTTTAAACATCTGCGAAAGCTTTACTCTTATTGCATCGCAACTCGTACTTGGTCATTCGTGAAGCGTGGACACGGGCCCGACTGCGCGTACATACATTATCGGGGTTTTAAGTTGGAGGGAGTGGGAAAGCACGCAAGGAACAATTTGGCCAAGCAGTAAAGTTGTCGTGAAATGGGTGCGACCAAGTCCGTGATGTCCTTAAAAGACATCACTTTTAACACTCTTCCGGAAAAAGACATGTGAGGGGCAAATGTCAGCATCAATGATGAATGGCAGGCACGCATGGAGGATGGATGTTCGGCCACGCTGGAGCTGCTGATTTCCAAGCTTCAGCTGTGCGCACATGCAACAGTTCGACCTTTTATTGACCCAACCTGTTTAGTGAAAGTCTGCGGTTCAGTAGTTGGTTGGTGTTGGCACTTCAACACGTGAAGCTTTTACCTCACTGGGCGAGGAGAGAAAAAAATTCAATAAACCACCGAGATGAACAACGACGGCGGCGGAACTAAACTTGCAGTCAAAGCATTTCCTCGAGAAAAACTTTTTGCCGCTAGGCAGAGATGGAGAAAGGATTTGCGTGAAGATGGAGCTGTGTGGGTCTGAGGAGGATACATGCCTACAGCAGTACTGTTCAACTCTACTATCAAAGATTCCAACGCAGTAACTAAGTTGTGCAGATCGTCCCGGAGAACCTGCATGCAACTTAGCTCTGCTTTATCGCCTTTCAAGAATGGTCCCTTACAAAAAAAAAGTTGCCACTGCATCATATTTTTCAGGATATTTTGTTTCATCAAATAATACCAGAAGTTGTTCTCACGAGCAAATTTAACTCTGATGCCGAACTTGTTCCTCGGGTAAAAAAGTGTTAAAGAGTCACGAGAGTATCAGAGTTAGATTTGCGGGTCAGAATAACTGCTTATTTTTTTTATCAAGCATATAATTTTCTTTAACCAATTGACGTTTTGTCACCTGTCAATCAGTAAGAAAAAGTAGAATACCGGTAAAAAAAGGCTTTTTGTTCACTGATTTTCTACTTTTTTCCCCTGAGAATCAGTGAGAAAAAGTCTTTTCTCACTGACTTTTAAAACCTTCAAAATCATGTAAAAACACCAATTTCAAGCTTCAGAACTGAAATGAACAGTATTTTTCTTCACAGGGTCAATTTGTCTAGAAAATGTTCACATTAGCACCTGACTGAATGTGCATCACAATGTGTGTCTGCTCTTCCACAGACTTGGTCATTGTGATTAAAAAAGTCAATCAGCTAAAGAAAATTACATGTTTGACAAGAATAAGAGATTTGCAAATTTCCCTCTGATTCCCTTGTCAGAACAACTCTTTCTACTTTTCGTCAAACAAATAACCTTTTTCTCTTTTGAAACAAAGACTTTTAACTGATCGACTTTTTTCCACTGAACATCAGAGAGAAACAATCTTTTCTCAATGATTTTCAGTGAAAAAAAGATGATCAGTCAAATCAAATCGATCATTGCTATCTCGAAGAGTGCTTTTAGGCAGAACACACTCAGTTTCAGTCAATTTGCGTAATAATTGCACCCCTCCAGAGCATTCTGAAGTCAAGTATCGTCCATACAAGTTGTGTGCTTTATCTCTTTCCGACCCTTCAGGTGCCGAATGGTTGACTTGGTTAAAAATACCCAGAGAAAGGTTGTGCATACAACTGGGAGATCAAAGGGAGATACTAAGACAAAACAGAACTTTTATTTGCAGAGCTTCTGTGCGTCAGTGGCTTTCTATTGGCCTATCTTCATTATAATGCTCATATTCGCCAGTCAAGACGCGCTTGAACAAAGAAACGATCTCTTTCAACAATGTGCGTAGTGCATAAGACAATGCCAATCACATCATACGAATGTTTTCTGGAGCTGAACGCCAAAATATAGGAGCATTTCATCCGCTTCCCCAAAGCAGCTGCCATGAAAAGACCCACTTCCCAAACTACAGATCGAACGTGTCTTTGCGCACCTTTGTACCGTGCGTCTGTGACTGCAGAACCAGCACTTGCACTTAGGACGGGATGGGGTCTTTTAGGCTGCTCCGTAACCATGGACAATTTATCGCCGTCACAGTTGACTTCTGTGGGGGAGGGGAGAGAATATCCATAATGCACGCACATTTATCAATATTTCTCTTCCAGATGGAAGCACGTCATCAATGGCCCAGGATTACCGGGCGGGAGACCTGCTGGATATAAGACCCTCCGAAGAAAGGAGGGCGTCTTTTGAGTCCGCTTGGTGAGTTTAGAGAAATATCACATTTTGCGCAATTTGTCGCGGAAAAACAGATAGCGGAAGAATGCAAGGTATGTTGAGATGGGTGTGCAATATCGTGACCCTCGTGAACTTTCAGAGTGTGGCACGAACTTTCTGACGCATGAAAAAAGAGGGGGGGAGCTTTTATATTCTTGACCTAATTCATTAGGAATTTTAACGTATTTAGCGACACATATCGGAGGCAACACAAAATGGAATCTTATTCAATATTCACCCCAGCCCCAGAAGCAATGACATGCGCGACTTTCCCACCAAAGGCCAGGCACATAGGACTATGCACAGCCTTCCGGGGAATTGCATTCCATTCACAGGCCAGGTCAGCCCCAAGTGTCTCCACGCTTCGGCGAGGCTTTTCACACGCTCTGTCCTCGGAGACTGATCATAGCCAGACATCCAGCGCATTGAGGTTCGAGGCCAGATGTTCTTCATGTTCTTCTCCCCAAATCCAGGATGATGCTCTTCACATCAAGCTTGACTGACTTGTCATGTGGGAGCAGGTGCGCCATCCTGTTGCAAAGTCGATGAATTGAAGTGAGAGTTGGCTTCTTCTCCCGAGTTTGTTTGACTCGTGACTCCACAACGACTCTTGCCGGTGTCTGAGATTGGTGCCCAGTCCATGAGGGCTTCTGGGTCTTAGGGATGGGACAGATTCCTGGGGAAACGTCGTCAATGTTTATGGCCAATATGGTTATTATTATGTTGGTTAAAGGCTGCACCAAAATTCCTCGGCGTAGAAGACAGTGTTGAGGGCCATGCCAGACTTCAACTGATTGAGAATGATATTGCATCATCTTGAGGTCCTTCTTGACGATCCTCTTCATGCTCCTGTCAGCCTTGTTGAAATCTGACGACGCTCCTTTGTGGATTTTACCTGATGTTCCCCTCGATGGCCTTCTTGACTCTGTGAGTCCAGCTAGTTTTCTCCACAGGAGTAAAAGGTTGAGATTTGAATGGATTCCGTCAACTCTTTCTGATTTTGTCCCTGTTCATTTTAATAGCTTTGTTTTCCCTCACAAATTCTTACTTGGTCGTCTCTGCCTTCAACTGCTGCGCAATGAGCATCCTGCTGGTCCCCTTCTTTGCTTAAGCTTCTTGAGTATTTGCTTGTACGTCCTTGCTTTCCCAATATTGCAAGCAAAATAAGCAGGAAATGCTTATTTTCCTGCTCCAATTGCTCACTTGAAACCGCTCCTTTCATTGTCAGAACGCTCGTCCCACGTTCATTTCCAGGGTTTGTGAGTCCTCCTGCACAGACGACTCAAGCACAGAAAAGGGGATGATTGTTTTCTCACGTTTCTGCCTATTTAATATGAATTTCTCGCTTCGTTGGACACGTAATTACTCAGCTGATGACATTGCATTGATTGATGTGGATTTCTTCAACATCACTTAACACGGCGCCACGGAGGGGACTAATTGCCATTGTATCCTTAATTCGTTGCGTATTCACGTGGCACAGACAAAGTCCTCGAGGCCCTCATCATCATCATCATGCCGAAATCCTCTTGACTATGACATCAGGGACACTTTGGATGAAAGGGGCAGAGTGTGGTCCCCACTCCAAAGTAGGCGTAATGACCTTATTTTGCCGATAAGTGGGACAACATTTCCCTTGACTTCGTCACTAGGAAAAGTTGTGCCAATTTCAGCTGTACGCGTAGGAGGAAATTTCGACTGAAATTGCACTTCCATAAATCTCTCCCAAAAATTTCATTTCAAAACCTCAGGTACTAGCACAGTTATTTATTTGCCAGGAGATGATAACGGGACATCCCCGTACAATCCAGCAGATAATTTAGACGCAACATGCTAATGAACTCGTAACTTTTGTGCGGAGGCACTGCAATAACACTTGCACAGGGCCGTGATCACAGTACAACGAGACGTGCTCCTTTAAGCCTCTCGTGTGTTTATTGTAGAGAGCGCCGTGAGCTCCCGTTGCTACACAATAAGAGCAAAACAAATGTACCCCAAATGCGCGAGAACTGTTCTAAGTTCTCGCGCATTTGGGGTACATTTGTATCGCTCTTATATCTTGGCGCATCTGGGTTGACCGCCAGGTGGCGCTACCAACCCAGATGCGCCAAGTTTCGAGAGCAAACCCCATTCGTGAGGTCCCTGTTTGGCAAGAGTTACTTGTCACATCAAAAAAATGGGAATGTACCGCTGGATAACTTGTAGCTGTCCAGAAAGCGCTGTGAACACCGAAGCGCAGAGAAGCCTTTGTAAGCCTTTCCCTTTAATCGCGCCAAGTGTGGCCTTGTCTCACTCACCAATGCGAGTGGAAAGAGATGCTTCTGTCACTCTGGCGCGGGTTAGAACATTCGTACGTACGTTCATAAGTACGTACGTGCTTGGTCGAGACCGAATGACATACACTGAAATATATGTACTCGTATTTGCCTACTGGAATTAAGCGAATTGTCTGTCCGTACACAGCTCAATGGAACAGAGTTTACGCGTAGCAACGTCAGCGACTGGATGTCATACATTTCCAAGCTAAGTGTTCAAGATCTCGCTCGGAGCTTCTGCTATGATGTCTGACGGCACGGAAATGGTGAGACGCCAGATCGAAGCTCACGATATCGTGACGGAACAAACAGGCTACAGCTTTCCAGACACAAAAGTACAACACCCAAGTACAAACGACAAAGACACGTGCACTCTGTTGTAGTCATTTGCATAAGGTTTCCTCGGCGTGTCGTCTTCGAAGCTCAACCACGGAAAACCCTTCACACTTAAGGTTGCCTCAGTGGCACAGTGCAGTGCAGTACGTCAGCTTTGCAATCGTGTGAACAGTCAGTGGAAAAGCTCTGTCCTCAAGGATTATGCGGTGCTGCAACGTATCCAGAGGGTTGGGTGTCAATGCGAGTGCACTGGAAGAGAATCCCACAAGCTCCGAATTTGCAGCACCGTGAACCGCGAATCGGCTGACCTGAGGACGCAATCATTTATCCCGGCATTTCTGAGTCATTTTGCCAAGTCTTTCAGTATTTTTGCAACCCGCTAAACTGCAGTCCCAGTGCACAAGTATGACGTCGTCTGGATCGAGTTTGCGGACGCCGCCCTCAGGGTGGCAAAGCAAATTGCACCAGCCGACAGATTGGGCACCATGTGGTGAAGGTGTCCTAGAGGATGAAGCAACTAAATTTATGTGCACACTGGAAGCGTTCCAGTACTGTCCGTAGTTCTCCTGGTGGCTTCACTGGGTTTACAGAATCGACAGCAAGCAAGAGCGAGGACAGATATGGATTAAGCATACTAAAGACTTGACAACTAACTCTGAGTAGAAGTCTCCCCTACTACGTACGACGTCGACTTGTACGTAACGTAACAGCACTGCTAACAGAGTTGAGGAAGAGACGTCTTCTATCTTATCCTTAACTTTGGCAAAGACGTCTTTCAAACTTCAAGATTTACTATGTATACGACTTCCTCTAGAGAATGCTATACTCCTACACGCGCCGAAGACAGGATAAATTAAGTCTATCGAGAATGACTAATTTTTCAGAAGAAAAGTTTCCGGCCTATTTCATTGAGAGATCCCGCCGCTCAGGTAGGAGGTGCATTGTTTGTGCAATGTGGAAGCCAAGTTGGTGGCTGTGTGACCGAATGAGACCAGGTTTTATCTCCTATCGTACATATGTACCAGACGTGCACACCCACGCACTGTGCATCCATACATACGCAAATGAGATATTAGTTTGAGACAGCACGAAGCAGAAGGATTGCATTTCCACTGGGACTTCTCCAGCAGAATCCCGTCATCACAGATACATGATCTGCATTAACACGAGAATTAAATCTTTCGCTCCGACAAGTTAATTAAAATAGCAAGTTGGACAGACTTTGGACGAGTGCCAAAAAAGCGGACACACATTGCTGACGACTCCAGGAAGAACTTGGGCTCACTCTCCAACACGCGTCCAGTGCCCTAGAAACCCCCCAATACGTCCTGCATCTTATTGAAGTGCATGTACAGTAATGTACAGGACACAACTTCTATGAATAGCACTCCCTCACCGTTCTTACGCCCTACTTGAAAAGCCAGTTCGTAATCCTATTCCCTCGGCCAATTCTGGCCACCGACTTTTCAATGAAATATGGCATAAAAGACAAGAAAGGGGTGAGAGTCCCCCTCCCCCCCTTACACTGTCGTAGAGGGTCCAGAAAAAGCCGACCCAGTGACGGTCACGTGCTTGACAGCATTTCCCTCACTTTACACGCGCATGCGTGCTGTTGTGGTAGGCACACTGATGTAACCCAGCCTCTCCCAAAGCATTGGCCAAATCATTCATTTTGACGGACATCTTATTACGTTCTTGATTGAATATTTGCTTGGACAGTGTTGAAAAGAGAGGGCCCTAATAGAGAGTCAGCTCATTCTTCGGCTCAGTGGAGCACAAAGTCTTGGAAGACTAGTGGCATTGCTAGACCTCACCTCCTTCACTTACTGCTGGCAGTGAGTCCTTCTGTATTATAAAGTCATGATCTCGGGCTTTTTTGTTGCTCCTGATAGGGTGTGGCGAGTCGTGCTGACAGTATATACTTAGCACTGAAGTAACTAAGACCTTTTTGCACAAGGAAAATCTACAGTACGAACATAAAGAACGGTAAGCTAGAGATTGCTTGCAACATTTCTGACAGCCTTTCTCGTACGGGCTGGAGGGGAGGGGGAAGGGTGAGAGGTGAAAAGTGTTAAACTGGGATGAAGAAAGGACTCTTTTTAACTTTCTTTGGTTAATGGAATAGGAAGAAGTACCTGTTGGTGGTGAGAAGCCCAAACACTTGGGGGGAATGACTGCTTTTGGGGTTCCAACGTGTAAGCACTATTTCCAGTGCATGGTGTGGCGGCAGTGCGGACTGATCTCCTTTGTTCGCACTGGTGGCTGCCAGAGACGTGCAATATTCCCTAATGATGATACCTCCACAGTACTCAGCACCCATCTCATAGTGCACGGCAAAAAGCAGATTTCTGCACCCCCGGGTGTACTACGCACACGTCCGTACTCTGGCACGGTATTAGGAGGCACACACGAAATGATGTGGATCTCATGCCGAAGAGACGTATAATCCCCCAGCCAACGAGGGAGATTATTTACGTTACGATGCCATGCATTATTAGATTGGGCATTCTAAGCCCTGCCACTCTGATGCCATGATGTACTTCAGCCCACGAACACGTGCCGAATCTTTGAAATTACACGCCACTATATCCGCCAATAGAGCGCGCCACTACAGTAGTATTACAAAAATCGCCCAGGGACCGATATTCCCCTAGCGAAGGACCAAAAGTTTCGAGTTCAGCAACGAGCGATGGAATAATTGCCAAAAGTCGCGCTCCTGTTCTTAGCGGAGAATACATTGCGCAATGCTCCTCTGTGCATCGTGCGGAATCCGCATGCCCACGAGATGCCGTAATTCGTGCTTTGTAGTGCGCGCAGAGTAGTGAGAATTAACTTAGGGGCCTGAAGTCATCTAAGTGCGCAAGGGGTCCCCACCCAACAAGATGTGGCTGTATAGTGCTTTTTCTCCCAAAGGGAGCAAACTCGAGAGAGAGCAAAAGAAGCAGGATGCCTTTGACTGGGTCCACTGGCTTATTCAAAAAGTCTCCTTCTCTCTGCTTCCTCTTAATAGAAGTTTGGAAAGTTTGGCAAGGGAATTTTAATTTGATGCCTCTGGAATGACAGGATCCATCCAACGAACCATCTCACGGGGTGAGAGGGGGGGAAAAGTGTGGGAAAAGAAGATGAACACTGGGGTTACCCACTGAAGTCAGCCTTCTTTTTCTGCTGGAGATGCACGACTCCTCTCCTTCACCTTATCCTCGATTATCCCCTAGGTCATTTCTTTCTAGCTCTGATTCAGCCGCCCTTATGGGACACGACCCACGATCCTACGCCTCAGCCGCCGCCGCCGCCGCCGCCGCCGCCAGTGCCAGCCGCCAACAGCAACAATTTGCTGCAGCCTCGGCCGAAGCTGGGGAGTCCATCCGTATCGTAGTGGATCACGTGGACGTCAAGTCTCGCAGAAGTTCTACATCTGCCAGGGGTATGAAGTTGGGTCGAACCCTACATACGTCTATCGATGTTGTAGTGATTGAGGATACTTCATTACAGGCTGGCTTTGTTTTTTATCCCTTCACTCAATCCACGTGCATGTAATCTCTCCTTTCTTTCTTCGACCCTTCTGGCGAATGTGACAACAGTGGTGGGTTAAGAAAAAATAAAAAGAAGTGAAAAGAATCCGTACAACGTCGTTCAAAAGTTTTAATTGGACTCTGGAAGCAAAAGACACGCAATGTCTTTTTTCTACCTTTGCACCTGACGTGCCCCGAAAAATGCGTGATAAGATAACTTCTCTGCCTCTTTCGAGCACGTGAGGGGCGTCATACGTACACACGCCCCTTGTACGCACTGGGTAATCAAGAAAATAGGCAGTACCTTACCTGGCCGGTCCTGGGCCTGAGGGCCCCACACGTGCTCGAACGTACGTTTCCCCCAAGTCTCACCCTCCACCCCTCACTCACTCTCCGTACACACGCGCTGCAGGTATCTGTGACACTAATAGGAACGTACACATTACTAGTAACCATAAACCCTGCTAGCAAACGTACCTTGGCACGCTTTGGTTCGCTCTTCTGCCAACAAAAGAATACATTTCTTTCTCAAAGGAATGAAAAGAAACTTTTTTCCAGGCCTTGCCCATTTCAGCACCATAGGACCTGGGACCCAGGGCAGGTTTCGAAAGCCCCCGGGTCTTATTTTTGGTATTCCCGTAGTCAATTATGTGCCGTCGCAGGATGCGCTAGGAAACTTCAAAACCGGAGGCGCAGTCGTCGGATTCTTTTCACTTCCAGTATGCGCGGAATCCTACAGGTGCTGAAGCTTCCTGCGATTCTCTTCTTCTGTGCACATTGCAATAACGTGAACAGGTTCGCATTTTCTGCGACAAATTTGAGTCCGCCGTGTGACTCAGCTGCCGCCAAAGGCCGAGATGCGACACTGTTCGTTGTATTGGCTCAACCCTAATACGAGTGCCACGAGAACGCGCACCCAGTAGTAGATACAGTGAGGAGGCATCGCTGTATGAACACGATACCATTCCACTCCAAGTTTTGAACGAATTCTCTGCCCCTTCGGTAGGTCGTCAACCCCCACATGAGTATCAGGTGACGTTGTACCAGGACTCTGAGGACGTGTACGGCTTTGGCCTGAGGGTCGTCGGGTCCAACCTGGGGGCAAAGATACTCTGGATATGTCCGGGAGGACCCGCGGAGAGGGGAGGAATCCGGGTCGGAGACCACGTGAGTAGAAAACGCCCTTTCTGATTTTTTTGTATTTTTGGGGTGGGGTGGGAGAGGGGAAGCTCAAGGGAGGGTACTTATGAAAGCTTATATACCCTCATCAGTACAATCCAGTGGTGTCTGACAAAGAGAATGAGAAGGGACGAGATTGATAGCAAGGAGATAGGCAGCTTATACGCTGCCAATCTGACACGTGCTACATCAAAGAGCAAGAACCAAGAGACGTGGAACAACGAGAGAAAGGTCATGATTCATCCTCCTTTTAATAGCCTTTCCAATGGTCCTGGACAAATACAGGAAGCCAATTACTGCCTAACGTGCGTCCCCATGTACCTTGCATCGCAGTCACGCAAGGCGAGATACTTATACGTAACTTTGCCAATTTGGTATCTAATGCATAAGATTTAGTGGCTGGATCCCACCTTAGCAACGAACAACATACTCGAGATCGAGGAAAAGAACACTGCCTCGGCAGGCGAGCATGGGTTACGTCTTGCACAGCTGTGCCAGGTCAGTGAGGGGTAAAAAACGACTAGAGAATTAAATGGTTATCCTCAAGGAAGAAGCCAAGTCTGTCTATTTTTCATCTCATCTCCTGCTAATGCACAGATTTTGTGAGGATTCAGCAAATGGCAGTTTAGAAAGCTTGCACATCTCTTATAGTAGCTCTAAATTTGCGTCACTAGTTTGTTGCTCCTCCCCTCTGCAAGGAATATACAGGTACTCAGTAGCTCATCGAGTCACATCTTCAGTCGCTGTCGCTCTGGTGATAAGGGCGCCTAGTCCATGAGTGCTTGTGAGTACGCAAGTACTGCACGAAAAACAAATTGAGATGGCATTATGGGAATTACTGAGTGCTGTCAGAGGGGAATAAGACCCAGGAGACAATTGTGCATATGCATGCTAATGCTTTGTACTGTCAGTGGGTCTCAGTCGCGTCCAAAAGTTACAATATAAAGGCATGCTGTGCGTGAGCATATGAAATATGCACGTGAGTAACTTATTTATGTACTGGTTAGAAAAAATCTGATTGCCTGAAAGTTACAAGAGTTGCCGCACACTCAAGTAGTTCCTCAGTTGTCCAGGAACCACGATCCTCGTTTGCTATTTAGCCCAGCTTACAACCCTAAATTTCTTGGTACTAAGAATAGCCGATCCAATTTTTTGTGGGCAATCACATGTTTTAAGCAAAGAAGCTTGACGTCGTTTCGAGTTGTCATTTTCGTAGGAAATTGTATGCGCACAGATTCCCATGATTCTTACCGGGTTAACAACAAGCACCGATTCACTCATTTTTCTTTTGACAATTCCACCTAGGCAAGTAGCTGCAGAGTGGTAACTCTGTCATTAAAGATAAGTCGCGTGCATTAGGAAGAGTACGAGACAGACTAATGACTTTCCAGCTCCTCCTCCCCCTCCTTATATGTCATAAATAAACTATTCCTCTTCCTGCTCCCTTACCTTACCACATTCAGAGTCACCACATCGGAACAGTCATACGTTAAGAAAGATGGATTGGAGGAACAGGAGCACGATGCATACATGCAGTGATGTCGGCTAATCCCAACGTCGTAGATCTGGAAAAATGGCGCGTAGTCGAAAAGTTCAATTATCCGAAAATAGGACAGGGCCGTAACAACATGTCTGGCTGACCTCCGGTTCACGCTCAGCCGAGTTTTGGCTTGAGTCCCTTGATATAGAAGACAATTACAGCTTTTTGGTGTCGCTTATCAGGGTCTGTCTAAAGTTGGTGGATATAACCTATTTAGGCTGTGGGCTACTTGTCAGCCAGATCGACTTGGCCCTGTCTCAGTTCTCCTCGGGCTTGGCTTGGTACAGTTTGCATACCTCAGTCCAGTGGGCGAGTGATGTCAGCTTCAAGTCGAGCCGAGCTGCAAGTCGAGTTTGCCAATAGGGTGTGGGGTGGGGGGAGAGGAGAGAAAGTGCAGTTGTACTTTCGCTGTTCCTTAAAGCAGTGCACAATTCTTAAGAACTTTATAGATGTTTCTTCAAATATTGGTTAGTTCAAATTTTGGTGCCGAAATCATCTAAAGTGGGCTCGTCTCGAATCTGACTCGCTGACATCAGTAGACTGCCCACGGCCATTTGGCACTATCTGATACAAGACACGAGACAGCTTTCACCAAAGATCATGGAAATCATTCGGATATTGCAAGTTGTCTGAATATCCCCGTATTAGCAATGCCAGAGTGAGCAAGAATGAATATAGTTTCGGCTGGATAACGCGCCAAATTCTTCATTCATTCCTCCATTTCTCGCCTGAGGCACCATCTGCATATTAACCGAAGAGCCTTTTTCTTTCATCGTGTCTTTGCAGCACATTCATTATTTCAAAGAAAGCTGCCGAAAGCTAGTGAAACGTGATCCTCTTGTCCCCTCAGATCCACTCCTTCTCTTCTCTTGTGAATACAGCCACCACCAAGTGAGGAGTGCCTTTGAAGAGCAGAGGATATTCTCTTTGGGGACTCAGCGATGCATACTTTCTTATCCGCCACTTTAAACGTTTTGTGGTTCCTAATCACAGTTGGATGGAATTAGTGGTAGAATCACCATTTTTGTTAGCCAAACTGTCAGCCTGACGTGACCGTGACCGCACACAAGTTCTGCAGCCTCGAGTGAATGAGTGCGGCTGGAACTCCTGGCACGATCTATCACTGCCGGACTCGGGAGTTGTGCTCTGCAGCAGCATTTGTAATAATTTACATAGCGCATCTCTGGCCTCGGGCTGGGGGGGGGATTCCCTAAGGACGAGAGGAAGGCCTTTTTTTTCATTAGCTCCCTGCTGCTTTGTTTTGCCAGATCATCGAGTGGAACAATGTTCCTTTGTCTACGGTGCCGGTGGAGCACATGCCTCAAGTGATCGAGCAGTGCAATTTGGACAGGGCGAAGGTCGTCATCAGAACCAGCAGGTGAGAACTTCAGTCAAAGCAGACTGCGCTGCTTTTAAAGTATCATTGCAAAAAGAGTTGAGACGTCAGCTTTTGCGATTATGCGTGCGTACGGACGGACGGGAACGTCCTGCCGACTTTCCTGTCACACGAATGAGCCTCTCCGTGGGCAATCCGATTGGAATGCCTTCCTTCCGCACTTAAAGAGCTACTATTCATGTGTTCAAGCAGCTTTTTCATAAGGTGAATGTTTACTTTTCTGTCGGAAAGTTTCCAAATTTATCTTCCATCTCTCTTATCTCCTTTCATGGCTGCAGTGGCGAAGAGCCGGGGCCAGGTAAAAATACTTTTTTCTGCCTGTTTGCTCTTCTTAACTCTTTCCTCAATCCACTGGGTAAAATTGTTTTCATTCCTCTTCTTTTAACAGATCAAGATGGCTCTCGTCGTCGTCTGCCCACGCTTCCGCCACACTCTCGGGGAGCGTCTCCTCGAGCATCCATGAGTGGCCCCACTATGGCCAGGAGAGAATGTGGCCACATTCAGCTGGGCTTAGCCTTGGAGCAGCCGGGTGAACTGGTGGTAGCCTTATGGGCTGCCGAGGGCTTGCAAGCCGTAGAAAGCCTGGATGATGTCTCCCTGCCCCAGGCGTATGCAATTGCAAGACTTTGCTCTTTCGGGTAACATTGAGGACATTTGTCTAAGTTATATTGCTGACACCTGATGAGACTGCATGTTCGTATGAATAAGAGCGCTGCCCAGGTCTGAAGTATCTTGGACATAAGCCCGGACCTCGCTGAAGACCTTTCACGGATTGTCGAAGTGGTGCGCGTAACCTCCGGCGATCATCTCATTGAACAATTGATCAAGTGTGCGTGTGTGTGTGTGTGTGTGTGTGTGTGTGTGTGTGTGTGTGTGTTGATGTGTACACTTTCCTTACATGGTACAGATTACACCTTCAACAAGCACTTCATGATTTACATAATGCTGTTATGGACCCTTTTTCCCCTATGCATTTTTCAACGCCCTGAGGGCGAGTGAACAAATCTTGAAATCCACTAGAAGCTGCCACAGCAAGTGGGAAGGGAGAGGATATTGCTTTTTCTTTGTCATATGTTACAGTAGAAAAAACTGCAGGGGGGGCGAAAAAGAAGGGAAGAATTTGCTTCAGACACACATGCAATGCGAGTGTGTGTACGTATACGTGCGTACCAATTCCTATATACCTCCTAGCACAGTCCATGCAGCACAAGCACCTGTGGGACCATGAAAACCAAGTTTAACTTTTAACATGTCTTGGATGAACTTTACCTGGAGGTCTGGCCCCAAACTAGTATGCTAATGTGCACTTTTTGCTTAAAGCACTAACGCACTGGTGAGCAAACAACTGTACCACAATCATTAATTAGTCTGATGGCGCTAATGAGACCAGCCAATGAATAAAGCAATGAATGACCGCCCTTGGCAGTGGGTGGGTGGGAGTTGCTAGGCCATTCGTCTGACACTGTGGTCATGACTGCCACTTGTGCTCTTAAACATGCGCGCTATAAAAGAAACCGTAGTCAGCAGTCCGGGCTGTGTGCATGCAGGGAGGAAGTCAAGAAAAAGTTCGGTACAAGCAAAAAGATACATCAGTTGCAGCTGAAGTTATTTTTGGTGTGCGTACTTACTGCATAACGTTTTCCCCCCCCTTTTTCCCCCAAACTAAGAGATACTTTTCCTCATTAGCCGAAAGCCTCGCTCTTTTCGGACGGAAGTTGGGGACCCTACGTCACACCCGCTGTGGGGCCAAAAACACGTCTTTTGCAACGTTGATAGGGACGAACTCTATGAGGGGCATCTCGAGATCTCCGTGTGGAACTTCACACTCCATCAACAGCAACAGGAGTGTCTGGGTGAGCAACACTTCCTCCATTTCCTGGACTTTTCCGTCGGGGAGCTTTTCTTCGTCCCTCCTAAGAGCACTGAGCTCTTTCCATTGTCAAACGTTTCACAAGGTTGCACCGTATCTGTACTACTACGTATATGCAGTGGCAGGGGTTTTGTCTCCCCTGACGACGAGGGTGTTGTCGATGAGACCTGAAACCACATGTGCTTGAGCCACATCAGCTTACTTTATTGCATTCTGCACTTCACCATTACGGTAAAAGTGCACACATCGTCTCCACCTGAAATTTTCGAATTCGTTTGAAAGTGCTTGCTTTCTCTTTCTTTCTCCTCCTACTTCTCGAGAGGATGCCTCCTTTTATCCAGGAGAAAGTCCTTCTATGCGCTTCTTAAAAGTCCCCAATTTTCCTTTTCCTTCAATCACCCCTTAAAAGGATGGGCAGTGGCGGGTGACGACGCAGAAAGATGGTAGATGTTTACTTCAGCAGTCCTATCAGCACTCCCCAGTGCCAGACAAATAGAAAGTCCACTCACCTCATGTAGCGTTATTCACTTAGGCGTTGCTGAAATTTGGCGCGCATAAAAACGCCCACTCAGTCACACAAGCCGCCATAATTAACACCGCCCACGTTATGGGCGGGTGCTATTGATTGCGTGCGGGGGAAATGCCAGGAGAAACTCCCTGGATGATCTGCTCACCGTACTATGTAAAGGCATCAGAAAAGTCACTCAGGGGCTTGACATTGGGCTGGCAAGATGCTTGCTTATCCTCCAATGCTGGGCCTAATGAGACAAACACACGATAGTCCTTTGCTTCCAGCCTCAAGGCCTGCGCTGTCTTGGCTGTGAAACTTTCAAGGGAGTGCTGGCCAGCCTTTTTACACACCTATGGAGAGACAATTTTTGTTGTCAGGTTGTGGTTGAATATTTGGGACAGTCCTGGCCCTCATGGCTGAATCGGAGTCCAGTCACGTCAAAATTGCTGTCCATGCCCAATTTTTGTCAACTGGGCTTAGTCATACAGAGAGAACCAGGAGCTTGGGTGAAGAATAGAAAATTGTATTTTTGTCCCGCCGGAGTCAGCTTTTACGCACCTGACACATCGGGTCGTCATCCTCAGGTTATACGGACCATGTACGTGCGTCACCTAAAGTAATCCAGTCGGAAAGCCAAGAACCATACCTTTGGCATGGCATTGCCAAGTTCTCTTTTTCTGTCACATCGCAGTGAGACTCTGTGCTATGCCACATTTTAGGTTTCACCCTTTTTTTATATCCAGCCAGTCTTGGTTGCACTTGTTGCACGGAGTTTCGAAAGCAGCATGGTGAAATTGAAACAGGAGAGGAAGAGTTCATACCATATCCAGAGGATGCGAGGAAGAGGAAGTGCCAAGAGAGGACAATAAAGTGATATCAGCTCAGTGAGCCCGTCGACGCGACATCGTAGCAGCGAGACTTTCGGCCTGCTCCTTCTCGGAAATGGCTTTTTCAAAGTTGCGTCAGGAAGCAGAAGGCAGAGAATGGAAGGACACGTGATGTGTGTGCGTATGTATGGCAGAGAGAGGCTGTTGCTCCCTGAGGGACACAATGGCCGGTCACTCACCATAAAATACAATAGCGTGCAGACAGACATGAAGAAAGATTATTTTGCTCACACAACAGAGGCCCTAATCTTGGGCCGGGGACACGAGTTCCAGGAATTTGGGAAGAAATCATTCGGAGGAAGAGGAACATGACTTGAGCCAGCAGTGTCTCACTCCACTGCGGCGGCGGAGGATTAGGACTGTCTGTGACATGTGTAGGGTGGACTGAAAAGTTATGGAGTCTTCATATGAGAAATGAATTGAGCCAGGTGTGCGAGTCGCGGGGTGCAGTGGATTACCAGTGACATACAAATTCATGCCCGAGTGTCCCATGGCGTACAAGGTCACTGCGAGTCGAACGACTCATAGAACTCGAAAGCCTGACATCATCGCTGGACGCATTAATAAATTCGGCGGTGAATTTGCCAGATCGAAGTAGGTTTGCAACTTTAATGCCACAGTCTCCACCCACTCATTTAAGTACATGTGCGCGACTTTCATCACAGGTAATTTGACATATACTACTTCATTATCATTACTGAACAGAATTGTCAGCTTTGCTGTAGAGAGCGAACTTTTAGTGTAGTTGGCGAAAGAAAATGCCCTTTTGGAAGGATGCATTAAAGGAGCTGGTAAGAGGTAGGTCAATGGGAGATAGTGCACATTGGAGTGACGGCAAGGGGTAACGTCAAGAAGAGTTGACATTGGGGACGATAAAAGAGGTGTCAGGAAAGAGGCTAGAAAAAAGAGGTTGCAAGGAAAAGGCCATCGGACACATGTTTATTCACTCTCACGGTACGTAGTACCACGTGAGGCACATATACCGAACGACAGTGCTGATGCACCCTCCGTCAACTGGAGTGAGGAGACCAGCACTGGACACGACTCTTGGCACGACGCTGTTGCCATGCAGTTGCACTGGAGGAAGAACACAATTTGTTCCATTGAGTACCTGAAGAACGTTAGAAAAGGACAATGGACAGAAAACTTTCCCGCACTTAACATACTATGCAACAATCAAAGTTAAACAAAGGAACCATTTCGAGTAATTAGCAGACTGCTGGATGGCTGCCTCACTCGCCGTTTAAATAAAGCCACTCGCTCTCTTCCCAAGCAAAAGCACAAGGGAGTGTTAAGACTGAGGATCAAAGAGAAAATTTCCCAGAACTCTTCGTTCTTCTTTATATTTAATTATGTAAAGCCTACTGTGTAACCGCGATCATGCAGAGGGTGGGTGAAGCACGAATAGGACGCATACCAACGTACGCACATTCGTCGTTCGTATGCACTGGGACGAGACAGACGTGTCAGCTCTCCCCGGCGCGTCCCGTCGGTTGGTGTTCGCCGCTTAACATGCGCTGCACGTCCTAGGTCGCGCTCGCCTGTCCCTGAACTCGCTCGACTTGGACGGAAGCCTGCGGTGGTATCCGCTGTACTCTCAGGAGGCGTCAAGCGCAGCGATGGAACAGGTCCCGGTCACCCAGTCGCCCGCCATCGAGGAGCGCCTGAAAGCAGCCGCCGCGGTTCTAACCGCAGGACATCACCACCAACAACAACTTCACCGTTCTGCTCAGGACCTTGGAGCCCTAGGTATGGACTTATACGGCGACACTTGCAAATTGTGTGTGTGTGTGTGCGCGTGGCTGGCATTAACTTACAGAAGTAGCTTAGTAGCGTATGTCAAGTGGAATATGTACAACTCGGAGGCTCCTTTCTTGCCTGTAGACATTTCTTTTCTCTCTACTGTCTAGCATAAACTGACTTTCTCACGTAGTTACTTGTAGTATGCTGTATATACAAATATAATGACACTCCTGAGTAGCGTTGGAAAAAATATTGACACATACGGCGTACGTGACATGTGCGGTGAGCACGACGACGCCCTTGAAGACCGACCACCTTGTGCTGTGTTTTCTAGCCCACTCCTCCTCTCACTTTCTCCGCTCTTCACCCCGACACCACTTTCACCACTCGCTCTACCATCATCACCACCACCACCATCACCACCTGACCTCCTCTTCCTCCTCCCACTTGCTGTCCCCAAACTCGGCCGCCTACGTCATCATCTCTCGCCGCAGCTCTGACGATGTCTCGTCGATCGCCTCTTACCACTCCATTTCTGCCGTCCCCGCCCCCGCCCTCGCCTGCGAGAGCGCGGAATCGGTCGTCTTCTGGCCGCTCTCGCGATCCCTTCCAGGATCACGGAGGACATCTGCAGAAATAATACAACACCAGCACCAGCAGCAGCTTCAACAGCCTCGCCAAGTAGCTCAGGCGGCCTCAGTGGCATTGTCGTCTCCGCGGCACTCCGTTGCCCTTGCCCAGGTCGCTCACCGCAGACATCAACAGGAGGAACAGCAGCAGGCGTGGCTGTGGCGGCAGCAGCTTTTGTGGCTCAAGAGGACAGGTTTGTTACTGCAAGAGGGATACTATGGAAGACCTCATGCTTCTACCGAAAAGTTGTGGTGTCATGGTCGTCATCGTCGCCGTCGTCATGTCCTCAGCACCTTTCTTGTCCCTCTATGTGTTTAATCTCTTCTCTCTCACACACTCATACACACTACATGTAGAAAATCGCACTATACTTTAATTGTGATTGTACCATCGAGGTAGCGCCGGCAATGAACTTCGTGCATGAGTTCTAAAACTGTTTCAGCTTTCTGTTGCATCATCGTCAACTTAGCCCCGGACTGCTACTAATGTCACTGTATTGTTCCACTGACGTTGAGATAAGGACGTGAGGCAGAAAGTAACTGTGTGATCAATGATCCAGTACAAGCGCTTATCGGTACTTCCAAGTCTCTGTACTGATCGCGTCCCTGCTCTCAGTTATTGCCAATGCCTCCCAGGACCGGCAGTTGGTGACTGTGAAGGAAAAGAAAGAAGGAAAGAATTGCAAGCTGCACAGAAAAGTCGTTGTACTAAGTGTGTTTTACGGTGGACATCCGCTTACAGGGGTATGATAATGCATTGACGTTGAGGTACAATGTTGGAACCTCACGAGAGTTTGGATGCCGTCAAGGCCGCGCTGGTCAAGAGGGACATCTCGTCCCCATGGGAACTGTGCGTGCCGTCTGTGACAGCGTTCCTCGTTGGAGCTCCATATTGGACGGGACCCTTGGGAGATTCAAATTATTACATGTCGGACGACCAATGCCCCACCCACGGGGACATATTGAATGACTGACACGTTCAGCGTGCAATCTTCAGCTTTGGTCGTGCCTTTGTAGGTAACGAATGTATACAGGGCTGCGGTGACTGACGCTGAAGCGAAGCCGTTGCATTACAATTTACAGTACCATGAATACGTAGGTACTCTACGTAACAGGACTTTATCATATCCCTGTATACGAGACGGCCGCCAGGGTACAGCAGCATTCCATCGTTTAAAGGAAAAATTCTTGGGCTGGCACTTTTTGTAACTGCGTCGTTACAAGAGAAGTCACCTACCCTGATCTGAGCAGTTTGTCCCCAGGCTGCCCTCATAAAGTACACTGTACAGAGTGTGTCGAGGAAATTTTTCCCCCTACTCTCAGCACTTACTCGAGGTCACGGCGCAATTACCCTGTGCAGTACCAAAAAGGCTAAGTGTCACTTCTATTTCGTGGCCCTCCAAAGCGGGTGGAACAGTACTGTGCGGTACTTTTCAGCTATCCATAAAAAAGGAGCACTATCCGCTTGAAAGATTCTCTGTCCATTCTTTCTTTTCATTAGAGTGGTGGCAGGTGTCAAGAAATGCAGCATGCTTCGTAGCATCACTTTAAGGTGTGTAGGGAGTCCTGGTGTTGCCACAACAAAAAATAGGGTTCGGCATCTCGAGTTTCGGTTCGAGTTTCGAGTTTATCTACACGCTAAAAAGTAGAGAAATATGGAATTCCAATGATTATATTTCACCATATTTACCAATACAGAACATACACACACCCACAACTTGAGCTGAGGAGTCGCTCAAGACTTCCTCGCCTCTTTTAAACAATGAACCTACAATCAGTTAATCCAATTGATCTTAAAAACATTTCATTCCCAAACAAGTGTCTGATCCATCTCCTTCTTTATGTTCCCCAATAAGTGATCGACAGCTAACTCCAAAGAAATCGCGAGAAATTTGAACATGAAACATTTTGATTTTTTTTGATTTTGGCCTGTATGACATAACTTTTATATTTCATTAAGTAGTATATATTTCAATTATGATTTAACTGACATTGTAGGTCTTCATTTCACTCATTATCTGTGTGACATTGGCTTCATGTTATTGGGCACACATCCTAGCAAAATTTCGGGCTCCAAAATTCAGTATTTTCATCACAGCGGGTGATTCCTTCCAGCCGTCATGCATGAGCAATTTTCTTTGTGTTTTTTTACAGCACGAGGCTTTGACATGAGTTAAAGAAATGGAAAACTTTCACCCATGCAGGTTTCAGTTGTTTAAGCCTGGGACAATGATTCACCCGGAAACATCAAATCGGACACTCACTTCTGAACAGAGGGAGTTTGATGCACAAGTTGCACTTAGAAGCTACCAAATTCAAAGATTTTTGCCCAAAAATTGGATATGCGTTGGATAGAAGGGAATCCGAAATGAATTGATGAACCAGGGCTGAACGATAGTTGATGTGGTAATCAATAATCATACTATACTGTACAAAATTTGACGCGAAATTTCTGCTTGACTGTGATGTTTTTTCCTGGAACCGGGAAATATGAGACCTACTTGCTATTTTACAAACACTTTATAGTTCAAAAAATCATACTGTGAAACTTTATACTCTGCTTTTGTGGACTATGAAGCTGTATGGTACAAGCAGGAAGAACAGCAGCCAAGGCCAGCCCAGCCAGCCTAGCTCAGCCTGCCACAAAATTCGTATAATGAATTTTACGTCAAATTACAAATTGTTTCGCTGTGTGTGGGCTTAATTTCCTGTTGTTGATCCGAATCAAGTTGACACGGTCGAGGCCTTACTTATATTTCCCTAGAGGGCCAGGGCCTGAGGACGACAAAAAGATTTTGACATGAATTTGGAAAATAGAGCCCTACCATACAGCGATGCAAAAATTTGTTATACGTACCCCACTATATTATTATACCACCTGTGGTCGGAACAAACTGATACATGATTGCAGTTCTTTCGAAATTAACAGATATTAACAAATTGACGGGTTAGCATGAAACTGCTGGAGATGCCCTGCCAGACCTGGTAACTTTGGCGAGATAGGTCAGTTGACACCAAAACAGCACCTACTTGTATATTACTACTTTTGAAGTCAATGAAAGCACCTCCCACTGGGTCTTCAGAATATATCCAGAGCTACCCAAACAGTTGGAAAGTTATCCAGGGTTAACAAACAGAATAAATTGTCAATGTAAAACACCAAAGTGTTCTTCAGCTTTTGCTGCGACACCAAAATGATGGCAAGTTGAAAAAGAATGCAATCAATGAAGCAACTTTGACGTTTCCAGAGTCACTATTTGGAGGAGAGCAAAACAGAGCTGAGATCTGAACCTTTGAACCAATAAATTGGAGCGAAGGAAGTTGACTCTGCTCGCATTTTAGAAATGCTTCAATCACTTTTTCCTGACCGAGCTAACCCGTTTGATGCATCACTTCTTTCCCATCGGGGGCAGAACATTATTATTACAAAATTAAACACGAAGGATGCTTAGTCAGACATCAGTGGTGCAGAGCAGACCTATCATCAGACAATCAAGAATCTGCCCCATGACCGTGTGGAGCACGACCGGCGCTGAAAACTCGAAGCCCGAAACGAACATTCGAGTTTTCATCACGAGTTTTTCGAGAAAAGCTGGAATTGTTTCGATTGCAGTCAACGGATTGGCAACACTTTTAGGGACAAGGTGCTGGCAACGCTGTTCTGAGTGCATGCCTCAAAATTTGCGTTCACACAAGTGGCTGCTCCCGCCCTCGCTGTACGGTACAGCTGCAGAACTACTTAGCCATGTTGCTAAAGAATGAGTCACATGTCGTACAAGAGCATCCCGGGGGCAGAAAGTGCGTGACGTTTTGAAAGTGATGGGCGCAGGATGAGCTAGACGTACAAGAGGACTTCAAACCATTGATCGTCCGGTGCTCTTTCCAGAGTCAGATCATGGTCGAGAGCATGGCGGCGGTACCGCCGGCGGCGGCTCCTCCGCCGGCCTGAATCCCAACAGTTACTTCGGTCCTGGCGGGAGGTTCAACATGCGTCGCAAGAGCGACTGCGGGAGCGGTCGCGGCGGCGGGATGCAGATCCCGGATCCCAGTCACTTCCAGAAGATGAGGCGGAACCGTTCCCTCGACAAAACCAACGACGACGACGACGACGACGACTTGGGCTCGGGTGAAGACTTTGGCTGCGCTCCCCCTGGACTGCTGGCTTTCCAGATGATGCAGCAGCAAAGGGCCAGAGGTACTGTACCGTATCCAACTGTACCGCGTACGTGCAGTGGTTCACACACATGGACTCAATGCATCGAGGCTGAATGTCACCTCTTGTTCGCACATCTCATCTTGGCTCCGCAGGTCATTACACCTAACTCCTTGGTCATCGCGTCTGCCTGCTTCGATGCCTGGACCACGCCGCTTCTTCGGTCGTGCCATGAGGGATGATGCCACCAGCAATAACAGAAGCTTGCCTGCAAGATGAACCTGGCGAATCTGTGCTATTGCACCTGTCCTCTAGCGCTTGCTAATGTGAAATGTTTTTCCTCTCAGTTGCTTTCATGCGTAGCTTCTATGTACCTTTCCAGAGCTCCTGCATATATTTTTAAAGATAATGGAGACCAGCTATCATCATCAACCTTACCATTTATGCAAATCTTATGTTCATAACAGATACCGCAACGTGCGTACAGTACACGCAGATTTTACGAGTACGTCATGCTTCATCTGTAGTGCTGTACAATATGTGCAGGTACGAGAGAAACCAATATCATTTTCTCTACTACTAGTATAAAAATTCGTGTAGTCCAATATTGAAAAACCTAATGTCGTGTCACAGTAACCCAGGCATATCTGCGACCCGTAACAAAACATCTTGGCTTCCTCAACGTGTGCGTATACTCTTTTGCTCTTTCCTCTGTAATGCGCTGTTTTGCTACGTAAGACAGTATATACGTACGACACTGTACGAGTACACCATTAGGTAGCCCCATACAAGTACTTTAACACAACACTAAAGGCACTGTACGTAGTCGTAAGCCGTACTTGTACATTTGTCCATTAATCAACGTATTCCTGTGGTAAGCATACGTACAATGAGCACCTAAGGATATTTCTAGGTTTTGATTGATAAACAATCCACACCTTAAGCCAGGGGTGGGGAACCTGCGGCCCGTCGAGTCCAACAGTAAAGACGAAGGCTGCAAAAAAATACTGCATTTCTCGGGGATGATTTGAAAAGTGGACACTTTCGACGTTAGCATGAATCGGTCCTTGCTAAGAAATACCTCAGCAAGGACAGTTTGCTTTTTGAAGCCAGACGTAAAAAAAATGATGTGAGGCTCGCAGCAGTTAAAAATGTTCCTCATCTCTGCCTTAAGCAGTCCAGCTGCCCTAACTGACTTTACGCATCTTGCCTATAGAGGACAGAGTATGTGTATATGTTCTGTATAATTGTCTCGCCTGAGTGATTGAACAAGTCACCCCTTTGATGTTTTGAAACGCATGAAGGATAACATCGTCATGTGCCAAGTTTGATATATGCATAACACTATGGTATACCTGTAGGAATAAGAATCGAGTGAATCAAATCCTGTGGAATGAATTGTCTGAGAAAAGCTTTTAGCCACGTATTCATCCGTTAGATTCATTGGCTATTCCTGAGCCTGGGGCGGGCAGGCACCAGTTCGTTCCCGAGGGCGACCCCGTTCTAAAGGCCAAAGCATCACGCTGTGCGACGCATGTTTTGTTGTCAGTCCCAGACACTGCGGAGGGAGCTGTGCACAAACTTCCAGATAGTTTTGGGAAAGGGTCCTTAGGTTCCCAACCTTGTCGGTGTTCGGAAGTACAAATCACCCTGTTTAACGCTCTCCCTGGTGTTGGCGGGAGGTGGGGCCAGGTGGGACCCCCCCCCATGGAACCCCCAGGTTGGGGATTCCAAACTCCACGTCAAGTTTCATTCGTCAAGATCGGTCGAAAGGTCTCGAAGGAGATGCTCCCCCCACCCCGCAGACGGAAATTAATCCTTGAGATATAGATTGAGATCCCGATAGATGTTGCTTTGCCTCTTTCTAAGTGATCTCTCGTCCGTTTTATTCCCCAGAGTAACATTTTTGAAGATGTTGATTTTGATCGTACCATTCCCTTTTTCCCTTCCTCTCCCACTGCACGTAAGTACAGTAAGTATTCCTTGAAAAGTGGGAACTGTGGGGAATGAATGTTTGTTGGCCTAGGCTTTCTAGCTCTTCCGAAGTGAATCAGATCATCTAGGCTTCCGCGAGATGGACCAATCGGACTAGAATTCCGCTAATTCGTGGTCCAATGTGTATTTTGGACTGTCGTCTTCGCAGGGTGGCCGTCGGACGGCATCTCCTTCACTGGACGTGTGCAGTTGTCAATGGTCCTTGTATGTTCGGAGATCGTTCTGTAGTTCTTCAGACATCGAGGATTGCGTGGGGAGTCGGGGTGTGCGCGAGTCAAGTTCGGCTCGTCAACTGGCGATCTCAGCGAGCCGAGCGGGCTCACGTACATCTGGCTCGAGTCTCGATTCTCACAGTATCAATCGGGTGCTTGATATTGTCTGTAGTAACAGCAGGTTAAAGTACGTACAAGATAAGAGGGGGAATTCTTATCGGCAGATAAAAGCTTCTAGAGACTTTTTTCGCTTTTTATAGAGGTTTTTCAGCGTTTTGTGTTTTGTATAGTAGAGCTAAAGTAGTGTGCTCTAGCCGGATCCGAGGGGAAATCCGTGTGCTTTCAATCTTCGAACTTGCTCTAACTCGTCGAGTGAATTTTAGGAAGGCTATTTTTATACTCCGTCTATGATAAGACAGGTAGTATGAATATAAAAGGGTCCAGTTTCGAAGGCCCACGATAAATATTACCAATACTAGTCTCGAGTCCAGTGAACAGGCTGTGGCAGACTATAGATCCATCTCAGCCATCTCTTTCAGGAACTAAACTTTAAAATCTTACGAGAGTCTCTATTATATCCATCACAAGCTCACTAAAGGGAAGGACTGGTCAGTGCTGGTCATGTTACGAGCATTGTTGGTTGATCTTTGTGAATAGGGCCTGCACCCTCACAAAGTTGGACTAGTGATGGTCTACCAGGACAGCCTCACCAAAGGATCTGGTGAGAAAGTAAGAGCACTAATCAAAAGTGACTCTAGGGTCACTTGGCACACGCTCTCTCAGATGATTCCCCCGTTTTTTTGTCATTGTCTCGATCCATGCTTGAAGGTGAGAAGGCCAGCACTCCACTGAAGCACAGACTCTAGATCCACCCGTCCTAAGGGCTGCCACTGCTTTCATGAAATAATAGCGTAAGTTTAGTGAAGAGATATTGCTTGTTGTGGAAACAGTAACATTTTTGCTTGATCCCTTACGTGGATGTCATCTCAAACCACCTGTGACGTTGTTGAAGCTCAATGTGACCCTCACAGACCCACTCTACTGCGAAGGTGAAAGGGAACATTCATTTCTGCACCTTGCGTGCCAATGAAAAGACTCACATTTCTTAGACACCAGTGGAGACGAAACATGCATAACGTAATATAATCCAGTGCAGACGCACGTTCGTTGAAACGCAGTCGCGTAATTCTTCACCATGAAATGTAAAAAAGGTCGATTTTGCACAGTTTCTCACTTAGGCAGTGCTGAACTTTTGAACGCTCTGTCACTGTTGGGATCCCTGCGCCGAAAGCGAAGCGGATGACTTGGACTTGGTTTATACTTACCACATTTGACTTCGAGGACGGTGATGAATAAACTGCAGGACTTTTCTTGCCCAGCAGCACTCAAGGGTTTGTTATCATAACAAGTCAACAACCTTGGACGTGAGGTGAAAATGCTTAGTTAAATATTAAATGCCAAAAGTATTAAAAAACATTTTTATTATTTGACTTCAGGTTAGGAACCCCAGATGGACTCAGTCACATTCCAAAACTGACCCTTTTTCAATCGAGTTTGCGAACTCAGAAAAACTATGCAAAAAATCAGTCAATTACGCTTAAAAGTGCTAAAATTTTGGGGACCATTTTTTATCATTAGAGTCTCCACCTTCCTTGCGTCGTTCCATGATTCCATCAGACATGCTTACCCCTGAGGTGGGACTCCGTCATACTCATGTATTTTTCACTCAGCATGTTCTTAAATTTTGAAGATGCTCAAAGTCAACTGCAGTATTAATGCAGAGGGACAGCAAGTGAGGATCTCCCTTCCTGTTAAGGTCCTGAAAAATCCTTTTAGGGCAATTGAAGACTTCCTCGCAATATTGTTGTTAATTGCCTGCATTCTTTGTTAAGCAAGTTATTCAAAAAATCATAGTTTTTTTACATTAAGTATCCACATTTATCAACTAAAAGAGAATGTCTGTTTGTTCTTGTCTTTTGGATAGGTGGCCGCTCTGTTGGACTCAGAGGGCCCAATCTCGGCATGGGTCAGGTCATGGTGGGGCAGTCAACCTTAAAAGGGTCTTCTAAGTGAGGGCCTCTTTAAGGCCTGAAGGTCCCTTTCGGCCCTTTTGAGGTGGGTGAAAGGGTTCCAAATAGAAAAAAGTTCTCCCTGTCTCCCCCCCCCCCAAAAAAAACTCCGGAAGCTGTCTCTGAAGTAACCTCACCTAGCGGAGGCCACAAGAGCCAGGAATGGAGATCGCGATTGACTAGAGCTTCTAAAACCAGAGTCAGGTCCTGGGCGACGCAGGATGCTCCCACCTAGTTTGTTGGGAGTAGATGCTTCTCATGCAAAGTACCCATAGGGTCCTTTCATATTTTTCCAGCATAATTGGTGGTGCACCCCAAGAGGTACCCAAAGTAGCCCATGCCCCCTATGAGGGTACACCACCTAATATGCTGAAAAATATGCTTTGCTTTCTTCCTCAACTCTACGCATATTCTAATCGTCACTTCGGTCGCTAGATGACGAGAGCGTCACTCCTTCGTCCATTACGTAGTGACGTCGACGACGAATACCGAAAGTTTTGGAGCAGCCAAAATGGCAGCAGGATCCCGCCTCAGGGCAAGAGGTCAAATCCACCAAGGAGTACTGTGCCAGCCACTTCAAAGCATTCTTGCCTGTGGCACTGTTGCCACCCACCTCTTCAGATTACTTCGCATTGGACTGCGCCGTAGGAGGTGTCATCAAGAGGAAGGACTGTGTACCTTCCCCTCACCAGCATCAACGAGCTGAAGGCCTCTATGGAGAACGAATGGGCTACCATGTCAGTAAACATCATCAAGCAGAGCTGTGTCAAGTTCGGCCCCATCTCGAAGCCATGGTGGCTGATAAGGACAGGCACTGGGAAAATTAAACATAGATTCTTAAGAAACCAACCTTGTGCTGGAGGGTGTAGGAAACGCAAGAACTGAGGAGTCTTGAATTTACAACGTAACTCAGTCCCGAGCTCAGAGCACGGCTCGAAATGCTCTAAAGCCGAACAAACATTGTGTTTGTGGGCGGTGGCAAACCAAAACAAGCTCGTGCAAAAGGTAAGGAATGGAGCCCCTAGCATTCAGCAGTCGATTGATGATCTTTTAACGCCAAAATTGAGAAATTCGGACACGGACGCTTGCGTTCTCGCACTTTGAAGCTATATAGCTAACGAACACTAAATGTGTCGTTGCTGAGAAGCACCCAAAGAATGGTCGGTCTAAGTCCAATTATACACTAAATTGCTTAAAGAACTAAGTTGGTTGAAGAACCGAGTTGGTTGAAGAACCGAGTTGGTTGAAGAACCGAGTTGGTTGAAGAACCGAGTTGGTTGAAGAACCGAGTTGGTTGAAGAAC
>JAAUXU010182486.1_pt1 | contig 29645 bp, 21 predicted proteins | sample 7278151 | NCBI WGS metagenome assembly JAAUXU01 (sample SAMN14350113, study PRJNA611818) | marine sediment metagenome | isolation source: surface marine sediment (1.8m) | place: French Polynesia: Moorea | collected 2018-08
AAGACAAATTGATCATTGACCCAGCTCATCATGGATGAATCGGTCAGTGAGACAATTTTCAAGCAAAAGAAAGCTGCCCTGTGCAACTTCAAGGTCGGACAAAACATCTCCTCCCTCTCCATTGCTCTCAAACTCCCTCTCCAAGTCATTCACTGATTTCATTTCACCTTTCACTTATGCATCTAGGTCACACTTTTGCCACCCAGTGAAGTGGGTGCTATGTGCTAGAGGGCATTTTCTCTCTCTACATACAGTTGCGGTCAAAAGTATGCATACAACTGGATGCATGAAGCAAAATAGACAATTACTGAGCACTTAGTAAAAAGAGAGAGGCAACATTGCATAACAACTCCAAAAATGCTATCTTATAAAATCCAATCGGTGTCTCCAATCGGTGCCAATGCTAGACACTGCCTTATATTGGCATCTGAAATTTCAGCACAATTGGAGACACTTTTATAAGATAGCATTTTTGGAAGTGTGAATTCAGGCAGTTGTATGTACTGTGCTACTGTACTGAAGTTTCAAGCCATTTTGGATGTGTCAGAAAATCAAATTAGGAAAAATTGTTTTCAATGAAACAATATTGTTTTGACCTATAGCCACTCTTTAAGTCGGAAAAAGTTGTAACGCCCTAATATATACACAGATACGCTACATATTCTTTATATAAAGTGCTAGGGCCGTATATACATTTGTCTCTCTCTGTTCCGCGCGTGTCTGTCTGACCGGTACGATAACAACCTGTCAGCGCGACAATTCCTCATCGAAATATTTGCTCACTGCTCATAAGATCTTGATAAATCGGATCGGAGAGGTGTGAATTCACACTTTACCTCTCAAGCGCTACTAGATTAGTGATGTAGCATAGAAATGCTGATGTACTCATTTTATTATATTATTATTCTAATAAGGAATCTTTTGAAAATCTCGCAGTTTGTGAAAAAAGTTCTTTCTTTCATCCGTTTGAACGATATTGCCCTTTGTACTTGGTGCATCGCATTGAGCTCTCCTCTGACACTCGCTACGTTAAGTGAGGCTTTCTCCAGAACAACTGGGACAAAAAAGACTCAATGATCACTGTCAGTGAGCAGAGATAGTCCGATCTGTGTGCAAGAACTGCACCATGAAGAAACCTCGTCAATAAAGTTACTGTCACACGACTGCGACGATTGCAGCAGTCTGAAACTTTTTTAGTGCACCGAAAAAGTTGTAGCAGTGACAAGAAAAAGATACAACTGTATCATATTGATGTGACCGTTTCTTCACTGGTATGTTGGCTGACACTTCTACAGAATGGGCCACAAAACGTTCCAGTGCATCGAGACACCAGGGAAAAAGACGTTAAATACCGTATGTCAAAAAACTTATACAACTGAAAAGTTCACTTTGAAATGAAGACGGACTGAGTGAGCGTGGTATCTTAGCTCCAAAGAAAGCTGCTGTTGATAGTATGGCCAGGAGGTAACGTACAGGTCTGGACATCGTGCTGGATCCAGACCAGGGGACAGTCACATTCAGATCAGCCAAATCCAGATGTGGCGCCCGTCTTCGTCTCACAGGTTTCCAACTACGCAACGGGGTTGCTCAAGAGCTCGGCGCTCTCTGGGCAGCTGCCGCACAACCTGATGCTCAAGGTTGATACAAACTTCTACGGATTCTCGATCCACTGGAGTTATGCAAAGTCGCGATACTGGTGGTGAAGAAGCACAGGGTCGGACTTGTACAGGCAACCATCACGATTGGCACAGCTAAAGGGAAAGACATCCTCATGTCATCAAAAAATCATCATTTTCCTTTGAATTCAGGCGGCTCCAGTTGCCCATCAAACTGAGCTTCGCACTATCAAAAAGTTGTGAACATCTAAAATGGTCAGGCTTGACCTCACCGAGGACTTCTTCACTCTCTGCAATCTGTATGTGTGATACTCCTGAATTCCTATCAGTGCCAACCATTTATTCTTCAGTGATTTAGGCACTCAAATGCACCAGAAATATCGTGTTCAACAAAGTACGATACAAATAAGATGTTGAAAACTGGCGAAGCGGATAACCTCAGCTACTGTTGGGTGTCGGCTGCCAGCATATGCTCCTGAACCTCTCTGACCATGAGGAGCCGTTGCAGCATTTTGTCCAGTTGATGGCGATCCAGTGGACTCGAACTGTACCAGACCGGACTGTCGGGAATGCATGACCGCTCGGGTTGCAGATAGAAGTGGTCGCTGCGAGTCTTCATGCACTCGGGGCTGAGGATACGTTCTCTTCAAGCAATAATCAATAGTATCAACTTGGTTACTCACCACTTGGACAGGTAGAACTCGTACAGTTTGACTGGACACCGAAGTGGATTCTCCCGATTCTCCTGCTGTTCGTAGAACTTTCTTTCAGAAGCTAAAAGAACGCGCGTGAGAGTATAGGAGGTATCGTTCAACAGCCATCAACCGGACGCTCACTTTTTGATCTCGCTTGACCAGAGGGCGACAATGGAGGGCAGTATCTGAGCAGGACCGACTGCGTTCCAGCCGGCGGATTGGCAGAATTCGTTCCACGGGTATATGCGGGAATCGTAGTGCCGCCGGCCTTCTGCCAGTGCTTCATGACGTGCGAGAAGGAGAGGTTGTGGTGATCTTCTACGGTCTTGAGCATGAAGTACTTCGTGTTGAAGAAGACCAGCGTATTAAGCAACACTTGAGGACTGTGGGCTCCGAGCTGAAATCGTGTAACAATTATGGGACTAGACGACATCCGTCGAGACCGCATAAAGCTAGGCAGTGCAAACCTGCTTGGCTTCCCACAGATGCTCCTCCTCGATCCTAGTCACGAAGTATCCGAACTCATTGACCGGAAGCTTGAAATCTTTGACTACGTCGTGCAATGCAGAGGTGAACGCATCGTAATAAGCGTCCGTGAAAATGTTGTCGATGCGACCATTTTCAAACAGGTACTCCTGAAACCAGATCGGTGAGCTTCTTTTACCTCCACTTTATGTTAGGTGAAAACACAAGCTCACCTGGATGCCTAAAGCTAAGTACAGAACGCTGTCGGGAGCGTACAAGTCACCGTTGGGTTTCCTCGCCTCCTTGATGAAGAGGCACAATGTGAAACTCAGCTCGTCCGCCCGCAACTTAAGGAGATCAGTCTCAAAAGGTTTCGTATATTTGCCCTGTTCGCGCTCACGCTCCAACTGAGCATTCTTCTGCACCACCCAATGCTTCCAGGCATTCACACCGTAGGTAAACTGAAAAAAGAGCGTCACTTCAGACTTGCTGTTGCTGAAACAAAGCGTAGGGATTGTACTTTGAGGTGATTTTTGGCATCGGGTCTCTCTTTCGGTTGTTGAGACACTTCTAGGACGGCCCCGTTGCCACTGCTGATATCCATTCTCGCCTGCTTCGAAGACCTGCGAGGGGAAGAGCGACAACGGCCTGAGCTGCTGTTCCGTTGACGAGATCTCGACTGTTGCTGCTGCTGTTGCTGCTGCTGGTGGTGTTGTTGCTGATCATGCCTCTGCCAGATTGGACTGCCGCTGGGTATCCACTCGTCGCTGTCGCCTACAATAAGGATGTCTCGTTGATGAGCCATGGTCGAACATCACCAGCCATTTTGAAGATGGCCTAGTTAGTGTACTCAGAGTGGAAACGCTTTCTCGATAGGAGTGTTTCAAGGCTCGAGCAAGACTCAGACCAAGAATGGTCAAATCAGCTCGAGAGCTCAAATTTGGCTAATTCTCAGCATAGGGATATGATAGCACCTCCATCATGCTGGTACAGTATTTGTTTCACCTCTTGTCTGGGATGAAAGTCTTCTCTTAGTTCCCCTGGTCATTCTGGGCGAGGTCTCTCCACCAGACGAGGAAGTTGTCGATGAAGCTGGCAGTGGCTTTGGAACTATGCGATCTCCGTGGATCTCTTTTTCAATATCGTCCAACAGCTTCTGATCACTGATTACACTATTAACCATTTCCTGCAAAGGCGATAGCACGTCCTGCTGGCTGCTGCTGCCGCCCTCCGGTGTTGCTCCAGTCACTGTGGGAGGTTCATCCAACGCAGGAAGGTCGATATCCGAATCGTCGGACTCCAGGTCGTTGTTGTGCTTGCCTGATTCCTCGGCCAGAGCACCCGCCATGGCGAGAATCTCGGCTTCAAAGGGATCTGCGGGGGTCTTGGTCTGAATCTTCTTGATTTCTTTCATGATGCCCCGACCTGAGTTGCGAGTGGTAGGGATGAACACTGGGACAGGTACTGGAATAGGAACCGGCACGGGTACGGGATACGGAGCATTGTACATCTGGAAAAGAAAAACCGAATCTATCACCCCATCAGCAATGCACTTCACTTTTTATCTTTTCTTACCTGCATTGGCATGGGGACATATAAGGGAACAGCCACGGGTACGATCGTTGGGTTGGCCAGACCTTCGGTCTGCGTTGACTTATGACACGGGTGAGGACGGCAAGACACACCCTTGGTCTGCATGAACGGCTTTGTCAGCGTCCATCTGTTCTTCATCTTCTTTGGCTCGCTGGGAAGGACGGTGGTTTCCTTGATAGTTTCTCTGATTCTCTGTAAAGGATCTCAAGAGGTGAGCACAGACGATTGCGTTAGATTCAACCGTCCAGCTGCCTAACCTGTGTGTGAACCGGCAGTTGATCCTGAGGAAGTAGATTTTTCGGAACAGGCTGCAAAGGTAATCTGTCGGGGACTTGGGGAATGTCTCCAGCACCTGCTAGGCTGGAGACGCTCTGGATGACTGGCATTCCACTGACTCCGGCCTGGGTGGCTCTGGTCCGGTCGGTGCTGGTTGTAACTACTGTTGTCTGGGAGCCTCTGCAACTGTTAGTCAAGGTCGAGTATGCCTTGAAACACTTGATGGAACAGAACATGGAACTGAAATGTAAGAAAAAGCTTGTAGACATTCAGGTGGAAGACCATACTGTTGGTTCCTGTCACCATGTTTTCCCGTCTTTCCACTTCTCGATCATGTCGAAGTTGTACTTCTTGACTTTGCACCAACCGCACGGTACGATCCTTCTGGTCTTCATGATGAACACATTCTTGCAGGAGGTGTCACAAAACTGCATCTCGGACCCGTCGACATAAGTCACTTGTCTCTCGCGGCGCAGATCAAAGTCGCGCTTACAGGTGAAGCATTTGGCTACTTTGATGTTATTGGCGAACTTGTAAGCGGACGCACAGGGTTCACTACACAACCGCACGGAGTCGTCCAGGCGCAGCAGCTCAACCTCCCCCCGCTTGGTCTGTCGACAGACAGCGCATGCCACAGTGGGTACGGGCGGCGGCTCCTTGCCCAGATACAACTCTTCGTAACGCTGCAGACAAGGCTGGGCGCAAAAGTCTTTGAATTGTCCCTTGTCCCCAATAGGTGCCAGGAAACCCTCTCCGCCGAACAAATCCTTTTGGCAGAAGCAGCACACCTTAAGTCCTTTCTTGTGGTCTTCCAGGCAGATGTTGGAGCAGAACTGCTTGATCTTGGAGCCAAAGCGCACGCAATATTTCCCCATGGAGGTATTCTGCACGTCCTTTTGACACGTGGAACACCGCTGCCACTTCCTTTGGTACTTCTCTGCAAAACAGTTACCCAGCTCCCAAGATCATTCGCGTGAATGAAGATGGAATTGTGGCTCACCTAGGCATGTTTCGTCACAATATTGCATTGTCTCCCAAACAGTATTGGCGTAATTTTCCCTATTCTTCTTGCCACATTGCGAACAAGAGGGCAGAAAGTTGTCCGCCTCGTCCTCGTCGTCCCCGGAAGCGATGTCTCCGTCATGCCAGCCTTCGTCGTCTACGCTGTTATTGCTCAGTCCCGCGAAGCTCGCCAACTTGATCAGGGGCTTCTGGGGCTGCTAAACAATGGATTTGACTTCCTCTAAACACTTACTGCACTATAGGAGCGGGTTTGAACAATGCTCACCGTCGACTTCTGGTGCCATGCATTCTCGGTGATGACCTGTATCACGTCGTCGTCGCCCTCCTCGTTTTGGCCAGTCAGGGAGGACACCGACGCCAGGGTGAGTCCGAGTTTTGTTCTGCTCTCCACCCTCCTGACCGCCTCCTTTGCCATGCCAGTCACCAACCCGTGAACCATGTCCACGATGAGTTCGGCCGCCTTGGCTTCGCTTAGTTCCACCACACGGTCTGACAGTTGGCAGAGTGTCTCTCGCACAAAGGAACAGACTTGTTGCTAAAAAAGAAAAAAATAATGGACAATAAATAAATAGACAAATGCAGTCAACCTTCTATTAAGTCTCGTTCAATGTAGTTCTCAAACTTTGACTTGGACACTACCTTTGGATCAGTCAAGATCTTCCCAGTGACTGCACATGTTGTAAACAAGGACTTGGAATTTCGGTCTCATTTACACCCCTGAAACAGTCACATCAATAAGATTTTATGCCTCAATAGATTTCTCCTCAGCTAAAATGATACAACCAATGGAGGATGTCTGCAAGTAGAAACTACTTGAGGGTCCCGGTATCCTAATTGAAAACAAATTAACGGAGCAAGTAAGTTATAATTACCAGTATCATATACAACAGGTCTTTTTCCTTGGCTTCCTGACCCAACTTATTGTAATCGAACTTAAACATGTCACAATGGAATTTCCCATGGTGTCTTTCTTTCCTTGTGATAACTTTTAATTCACTCAAGTCCAAAGTAATTCTGCTAGTATTCTCGTTCTTCTGCTTCTGGGGTCTCTTGCTCGATTCTCGTCCAGAAAACAGCTCAACCCCAGCTGCACCAGCCCAAAGGACTCGCTAAGCGTTCATGTGTGTCCGGGATGTCTCATTGGGAGTCACCCTTGATTTAATTCCAGCTTTGGTTTACTCAAATTTATCACCCAAAACCCAGCAGCAACGAGACTAAATCGAAGGTTGACACCACACAGGGGAACCAGGATCGCAGCAGAAGTAAATAAGCCGCCAAGATTCAACCTCATACCTCATCAGCGATGGCTTCCTCCGAGATTATTTCCCCCCCAGTTGGACTGGCGTCCACGCCGAAGGCGTCATCGACCGCGACGACGTTCTGGCCGCCGCCGTCGTCGCAGGCGTCGTCGCTCTTGGCGTCCGACATGTCTCTTTCGCTCTACTTGCGTCTGTGGTGTGTCCGTTGGCCTCTTCCTCTTGTGCAGTTACTTATGTTCCTGTGGCTGAAGCGTTCGGGACCCACGAGTACCCCGCGATCCCTCTTCCCTCGCTGGTATTCCTATGGTGTTTTCCTTAAAATCTGGCATACGTAAATTTTACGTGAGCGACGTTTGCTGCTGGACTAGGGATGGATCACGCGACCGAACCATCTGATACTAGAGTTTTGTTTTGGTTGGATTGAGATGTGCAAGTTTGGTTAGCTTCTCTTCGCCGCTCTGACTCATCTTTGGCTTGATATCAGCTCCCGAGCTGGGTTAAAGTTCTTGCAGGCGAAGCACTGATTCATGAACAAGATGATTGCCTCACTGACTTACTTGTGACTGTGGAACCAGCAGAATGTCCTACCTAAGCACCTCCAGACCTGAGCACCAGACCCTGATTTCGGGCCAGATCCAAGTTATGTTTTGTTCCTCGTTTCACTGTCCCTCCTCTGTTTAGCATTTGCTCAGATGATTTGGACCTTCTTTGTTCCAATGTTAGGATTGAGTTGCCCCTCTGGGATAAGATCTTGAGCTCGAATTGCCTGGTCCAATGCTCATCCCTAGTGCATCAGCTACCCCAGCAGGCTGGAGTTGCGGCAAGAAAACAAGGTGTCTTTCCTCCTCTCTCCTCTGTGAGGTCTTCTCTCACGTATGCACTCGCTGCTCTTCTTTTTCCTTCTCCCTCTTTCCTTTCCCGGGAAAGTCACTCAACCTCTCGCCTGCTTAGCTGAGCGAGGGCTAGCCTGCTGTGGGCTTGGCTGGGACCAGTGGCCATCTTGTTGTCCCGGCACGACAAAATCATGTTCCTCCAGCACATGAGCAGAGCTGGAGCTCCTGGAGTGGCTGGAGCATCAGCTGCAGGCTACAGCAGAGGCTGGAGTAACAAATCCGGCAGATGACGCTATCCACAATTCAGAATGACTCACCTGAGCCTTGGTACAATTGCACACCAATGCCATCCATCAATGCACATCCATGGTCCTGCCCAGAACGTCCATGACATCAGGCATGCTACAATATATTACAGCACTTGGATCACCAGATGCGCAACTGGTGCATGTGCTGAGTCTAGTCACGCAACCTCTCACCAGTAATTAATTACCCATGCAACACCAGTACATACGGGATGAACATTATTTATTAGGATAATTAATCAACCCACAGCTCCATCATGAGTACATGAAATGAACTTATGCACTTGTGGCAGTGGAGATGATGCTTTGTGGGGTACAAGATGTGGGACAGAGTTCTGAGTTCTAAGCAGAAAAGTACTTGTTAATGCAACGAAGTAAAAAAAACAAAATAGTGTAAAATGGGAACATTTTTGAAATACAACGTGACTGATACAGCATGTCAAGCGCGTTAAAGTTGCCTCAACTGCAATAAAAAGGGTGAATCAGTTGCTCTGCACAAGCCTATGTGCAGATCAACTTCCAGATTTTTGTAGCTCTCGAACGAGAGGCTGGTACTCCCCCAAAATGATGAAGTTGCACTGAAATTCTCAAATGCTTTTTTAAACATAATTTTGAAGTTAACTTTCTTTGGAAATTTCATAAATTGAAGTTTCAAATTTCTACCTTCAGTCGATTTTTAAGAAATTAACTGCCTGTACTGGCCGTAAAATAAGGGGTTACACAGGCCCCGGTGCAACTTTTTATGGTGCCTTTGAAAGTGCTCTAGATATGAAAAAAAGCGCAGATTTGAGCAAAATCATGCTAACCCTGACCATGCCCCTATGAGTGCACTGCAGCTGAGGGCTGCTGCTGAAGGTACAGTTAAGGTCGGTCTCCAGAATTTTCGCTTCAGAATCTGTCATTCTCCTTCTGTTGGTCCCTGGGATGATGGGCTTCCTCTTGGCTAAGTGTTCAGGTCATACACACTCTTGCGGTCCCTGAGGGTCTTGACGATGGCCATACTGCCAATTCCTCCTGAGCAATCACTGATCACCTAGTTTTTTGCAGTGACTTGCCAGTCACTTATGCCAAAATACTGACTTCATTTGCTCCCGAGTTAATCTCTATAGATCAAGTGGAAAGAAATCCGGATTTGTCAAAATGACCTTGTGAGACTAGAAACTGGCTGCAACTACAAGAGGCAAGCTCTTCTTGTTGTGGTGTGGAGCCTTCATTCTATTGGTTTGAAGACATGCCTTATCAATGTCTTCTATGCACCGGATGAACTTTCAAGTTATTAGATTTATTTAAAAAAACTTTTACTGTAGAGCATGTAGAGACCTAACTGAAGGCTATGAATGGCGCACTTTCAATACTAAGAGCAAAGTGATGGCATTTCTGCGAGAAGCTTTCCTGATCGGGTCTTTTCACGGTGTGGCAACACTGAGTGGCCATGATCCTCACCAGACCCAAATGTCCTCGATCATGCAGTGTCTGTGTCCTCATGCCCAAATTCATGTGTTGCTGTGATGCTTTCAAAAGTCAGATGTACAGTCGAACCTTGATGAAGTTTCCCGTCAGCAGCCTCTAGCTATCTCTACTGAGATTCTTACTGAAACGTTTCTTTATTTAGTAAACCTTCGGTAACTAGTGCAATCTTTCCTTAATCGAGAATCTCTACTACAGCGGAATTTGCTATATTAAAGTTCGACTGTATTGTTGAAGAGGCAGCGAGTGACTTTCCTCGAGAAACTGAGCTGGGCATGACTGGAGATGTTTTAAAAAGAGCACAGGTTTGCCCTCCTACCTCGAGATGACCACCAGTTTTAATTGCTTTTGTAAGTCAAATTCGTTGTTTTTAATAAACCCGCAATTCATAGCTCTGAAATTAGGCCTCCACGTGCTCTGCAGCAGGAGTTATAGCATTTTTAAATAAAGCTAACTGAAAGTTGACCCTGTTCCCGTATGTCTTTGCAGTCCACCTCCTCCTCTCGTGTGTGAAGCTGTGCTTGCCACTGCATGCGTGCACTAACGTGTGTTATGTACCTACAACGTACGTATGTACATTTGCACTGTTCTGCGTAGGTTAAGCACAATACAGTGAACTCCCGTTAAAAAAGCGTCGATTAATAAACGATTCTGTTTTATAGGACAAAACTTGTCAGAGTCAATTTTTCACTACATGTATATAAAGTCCTCTGCTTGATAGAGCGCTTCAAATCTGGTTTAGAAGTTGCAGTCTTCAGAAGATGGTTCAGATCAACGTTGCAAGTGTGATGTCTGTTATTCAGAAAGGTTTGCAAGTCTGTAACTTTGATTTTGCACAGCTGACAAAGTTCCGAGAGGAAGTTTCTACCGTATTTTTCGGACTACAAGGAGCACTTAAAATCCTGTAATGTAATGGGCAGTGTGCCTTTTGATCCGGTGCGCTTATGTATGAAAATAGGACAAAAAGTTGTGTGTTACTGAACAACAATGTGAGTTGATTTGATGGAGTTCAATAAAGTTTTTATTTTGCTTCATGCTTTGCGTCCGCGCGCCTCATAATCCGATGCGCCTTTTGGTCCGAAAAATACGGTACATTTTCAAAACGCTCTATGAAATGATCATTCATTGACAAGTTCAAAATGTTGGGCGATTCATCTCCACGGTAGCTTTTCGGAGTGTCATTTTTGGTGGATTAGAACAAAGTTGCCGCCCGCCCGAGGCTTCTTTATTAACTGGAGTTCACTGTATGAGGACTGCGATAAGCAGGCATGATACTGAGCTGTCTCCTCCATCTTGCAGTTGGACAAAGACGAGCTCAAGAAGTGGGAGGTCAGCATCTCCACGAGCCTGTTCAACTGCTAAAAGCAACAGTGAAGAGATTTGTGACTCGAGTCTCGACTAGGCCACATCAGCTCCAGTTTCGGTCACAGGCAGCAACAGGGGCGACTCACAGTTGTTCTCCCCGCAGACTACGGCATGACGGACTATGTTAAGGCCTGGGGGCCTCCATCCATCACTATTAGGTGACAGACAGGGAGACTGTGAATCATTGTGGGGGGGAAGAAAGCACCGCAAATGAGCAGAACCTTCTTGGAGGCCGCGTCCCTGCTCTGGATGCTGCACGTCCACCGGTGCGTAGCAGAAACGATCTCGGAAATTTACGGTGAGTGAAAATTCTGCTCCTTTTTTTTTTGCAGAAAATCATTATGAAAATTAGAAATGACCACGCACACACTGGCGGAGGCTTGGGTTAGGCAGTGACAGCAACATCAGCAGAAGGATGAAACCGGCGGTAAAGCACCCTCAGGCAGCCCAAACGGGCACCCAAACCAGTTGCCAACATCTTCTGCACCTTTGCCAAATTGGACTCCTGTTCACTAGACTAAACGTGCATTTTTGCATCGTGACAAAGACATTTTTTTAGCATGAAATGACCCTTTGGGGGGATTTTTTGGCACACAAAAAAGCCTTTTTCTTGCAAGTGAAGCCAACCTTTTTCTGGGTCGTTCTCATGAGTCACATGATAAAGGGTTCGCTGTTGCTGACAACAACTGCGGGCAGCTAGACTGCTCGTAAGATACAGTAGACGTCGTCTACAGTGTCGCTTCAATCACTAGGAGATGAGCTGAGGAGTCACCAGTCCTACTTCGATACCGGCCCCTACGGGAGCACCAGGGGTGGCGAGTGGTTCACGGACTTCTGGCAGAGCCTCGACGGCAGCCGCATGCAGCCAATCCACTGGCCTGATGGGATCAACATCCGGCATGGCGAGAGGATCGACAGGTGAGAGGCCTCACTTCAAGCAAGGTGCGTATGCCCATTTCTGGTCTTGCAGCATCCAGTTGCTCTACGGATCATATCACGGAGGTCACCATGGCGGAGAAGGTGGTACCTTGGAGAGACTTCGGCTGTACAACGGGGACAGAGTGACCAGGGTGACCGGGAGGAGAGGCGTCGGCCCGGGCGCTGGCATCGACCAGCTGACGTTTCATACAAAGAAGTGAGTGACGAGAGAGAGAGAGAGAGAGATGTGGGACTGCTCCCTGACTCTTGTCTTGTCTGTCCCAAGTGATCACCGCTTAGGTCCTTTTGGAGGGAGTGGTGGATATCCATTCGACGCGAGGCCGCCCTTTTCCGACTGCTACTTGGCCTGGATCTCCGGCCGCGCCTACCTCAGGCTCGACTCCATCACCTTCCACTGGCGGTGCCCCGTCAAATTTGTTCAGGACGCCGAGGTGCCCTACGAGCAAGCAATTTCTCATGGGCATGCACCTGGTGTTGTATGGACATTAAACTGGTTAACTTTTGTCATGCACTCGTTCAGTAGCAAAATGTTGTGGTGAAGTCGTAAGTGACGTGAGTGCTCCAATGGTGCTACTGCCATGAATCTTCCAGCTTATAACATCCGTCAACAGTACTGACTATTTATTGCTCGTCTTGACATGTTGTGAGAGACCAATATTTGAAGCAAGTTATGTATGCATGCCTGTGCGTGTGTGACTGATACAGATAGATACAGTTTAGATAGAGAGAGAAGCAGCCTGAGACAATTTGGGATAGCACCAATGCTTGATGGTTGGGCAGAAACTTTTGGAAGTAACTTCAGCGCCCTTGGCAGAGACTGAATCCAAATGATGGTCAGGCCAAAGGTGGTGGAGTTACCCACGCCAATTCTGCGCGAAGGACTCTTCCATCCCAGAGTTCTTGACACACTGAGCTTCGAGCAGCAACTGAAGTTGAAGTGCAGCGTGGAGAGAGGGTACAGCCGAGTACATACAGAACACATCTATGCACGCTGTCCTATATTATTGTCGTAGCACAATGCATCGCTCCAGGCATGTAAGAGAGCGCGCGTTTTTGGCAATAAGCGATCCCGCCGACCGTCCGACCCCCCCCCCTCCCCCCTCAGCTGCCAATGGATGATGGCATCTGTGCCATAGTACAACAGGCTCGGCTCTGTAGATGCATATTCCTGTTGGTCCCTTCCGATCAAGTCCACGGCATAGATGGACGACACCGATCTGCAAAGTGACGTCGACGTTGCAGCAGTCGGAGATGCCTCGATCGCTGCATCAATTTGGCATTTATAGAAGAAGCAGAAACGTTGATCACAGCATGCTTCCCTGCAGTGGATGCGCCGCCGGGTCTTCCCCTGCTCCTTGCTAGATGCATTGGCCGTCAAAAATTGTAGTTACCTGTTCGCATGCGTGTGCAAAACGCGCGGGCGCGTTTTGCACAGATTTTTGCTGTCACACACACACACACAGTGGAGAGAACGAGAAGAAGGAGGAGAGCGTTTTATTTTTTCCATCTCAGTCAAGGTCAAAAGAGTTGCTGCCTCCACCAGCTCACCTACCACTACTCTCTCTGTATTGGAGGCAGGCCGGCGTTCCTCTGGTTTTTTCGCATTTCCGAATGCGACCAACATGCCTGGCTTTCGGCCCCAGGCCTAGCCTGCTGCTGAAAGTGGTTCCTACCTGGACCAAGTTGAGCGAATAAAAGGTTTTAACCCACTGCACTACTGCTGTGCTGTGTACTCAAAGCAACAGCGAACGTCAAGCAGCGAGAAATGCAATTCTTATTCAGGCAAGGCATGCACCTGGGCTGCTGGATGACTTGCATGTTACTCGTGTCGGATTAGTCCAAGGCCAGTATCACATTTTTGCTCAACATCCAAATACGCACGTACTGCACGTATGCTGTGCGTTGCGTCGTGCCCCCAACGAAGAACTTCCACGCTGTTTGGGACAACTCGTCGTTGCACTGAGAGCACCATGCTTCGTACGTCATTCATTGCGGTGGACGTAACACCCACCCCAATCAGAGGTGGCGTCAATGCATGTAGCAGCCTTGTTGCTATGGCTATGGCTTTGGTTCTGGCTGTAGCTGTGACTCCCTCATTGCTCGTGTACTGGCATAGTAATAGGATGATGATGGCTTCATTCAACCCGCCCTCCTTCACGTGTCTGACAAACTGACTCACTCACTGAGTGACGACTGAGCAAGGCAGCACAGTAACTGCAATTAATGTGCAAAGCCATCATATGACGCGGTCACTGTAATGCCGTTCTTGGGCAAAAGAAAACCGAGGTGCCTTCCTACGTAAGGCTGGAGGAAATGGCCTTTAATCGGTTCCCCTGCCCTCGTCCAACGGTTCCCTCCACAGTCCAACCATTCTCTGTTCACCATCAGTAAGCTGTGTTTGTCTGGTGTAGAAAACCACCAGCTAAGTAGAGTGCTGTGCGTAATCGAGAGGCTCTGAGAATATTGACAGACAGTCACACACCACGTCTAACGTGCTTGCGGACTTGTAGAGATACGATATCTCTCCCCACGTACATGGACTGGATCATATTTTTGTGCTCAAGCATTCTGGCTTCTCGTCATCCGACCTATGAAAGTCCGACCAAGTCCATCCGACCAAAAAGTAGGCACAAGTTTCCCGCTCGGGTCGTTCTTATTCTTACTCGACCTGGATCCCACGAGACCTTCCTACTTTCTCAAAGGAACTTGCTCAACTTCTTTCATGCATAAAGCAAGGTAAGTACCATGAGGAACTACAAATAGGACAGAGTCTGCACTGCCTTGATTGAGATCTGACGTCGATTATAGCGTGGCATGACTGGCATGACTGGCATTGACACACACGTGCTAGGCCATGCTTTCTCCAGCTCTCATTGTTCACGCTAGGCGGGCCAACAAGTGCAGTGGAAGAAGCCTTTACGCACTACTGGCTTAAGTGTGTGACACAAGTCACTTGTACGACCCACTGAAGATGGCAGTGCAGGCGTCCATGCTATGGTACAACTGGCGCAGAGACACAAGCAGCACGCACATGATGTCGTCCCCCTGCGTCAGTCACAGGTGGTACCCTAGACTTTCCTGTCAGAACAGCTCAAGAAGCCTTTTTTATCCTACTTTTATTTCTTTCTCGTGTACTGTGTTTAGTGTCATGTGATCCTATGTACTAACGTTACTGTCGGAGCTATTCGTGGGGTGCTACACTGCTGAAACAGAAGAAAGACATCAGCCCAGTTGCAAGCAGAAAATCTTACTTCTACAATGCTCATCTGGTCGTGAAGACCTCCTTCCTACACATATTTACGTACACATACGTGCGCGCACTCTCACGCACATACACACATTCACTGCTGTTGGCAAGGGCCTGCGATAATGTAGCCAGCAGCAGCAATTTGGCTGGCAATGACGTTATCCGCGGGCTCAGGCACGATTGCTCCTCTTCCACCATTCCTTAAAGAGATTACAGCGCCTGCCTCATGTGCATAGTGTGCTGCCACGTTGCCGGCCGCCACCGCCAGAGAGGGGCCAGTTTGGCACTCGGGCCTAAACTCAACAACTACGTACCCTGTTACTATTTCTCTGAGGACAACGACAGCACCAACCAAGAAAGCCACTTGCATGGCGGAGCTGCAATATGCTGTAGTATTGTACTAGGGTGCTGTAGCACTGGAAAACCGTGTGTACAGTAAGTGGAGCACAGTCTGCGCTTGTGTAGCTCCTGTGACGAGTGGTTTCACGCCATGTTGTGTACGTGGTGTGGCGAAATCCACTGCTCTGAAATCCACTTGTCCGTCTGTCTGTGTGTCTCTATGTGTCCATGTATATCCTGCATATGTACAATGTACAGCACGAGTGCATGAGAGGCTCGCTTCCATCCTTCTCTCTGTCACTGCCATGATGCTCTAAGCCGCCCAGGACAAAGTCATATATGTACACGTTAGAGCAGTAGAGAGCAGTAGTGTTACTCTCTCCACACTATAAGATGCAAGCAGCCTTTCTCTCTTTCTGACATAATGTATCTGACTCTGGTTACTTCCAAAGCCTTGAGTTTTTCTCTTCCTCGCTTAAAAGCCTCCTTTTTCACAGTCTCTCTTCTCTAAAGGAACCCTTCGCTGTTGGCGTTGGACTGTGCATGACCGCAACATCGACCACAGGCTAGGTGGGGCATGAGAAAGAAAGATGAAGCAGGTTGTTCAGAGATATTCCTCGTCGTCTCTTACATATGTAGGATAGCTCGGCGGTCTCTTGAGAATGAATTTCCTCGCAGTGCCAAACGGGGCCTAGGGAAAAGAGAAGAGAAAGTAGGTAGAAACGTACTCACCTCAGTACATAAATGATAGAAGTGGAGTGAGGTATGCAGGCATGATGAGGATAGAGTCCCTAAGTGCGCAATCTTATCTTCTTAAGAAGACGTTACACATTCGGCGTCTGAATAGATAGAGAATGAGAGACTGAGAGAGACGTCTGTGAGAAAAAGGGCGTGATAGAGACCAACTTATAGCAACTGGTGGACACATGCAGGGCTAAAGAGGACACGCACACACACCCATGCTGAAATGTTGCCTGCGACTTCATGCACACGAGCAGAACAATCCTCCTCGACTCAGGGCCGACGATTTGGCTAGACGAGTACAGATCGACAGTCTCCTCTCCTATATGTTGTATCTTACCAACTCAGACTTAGTCAATCTCACAAAGATTTTGGCCGGCTTCTCTTCAGACTCCTAAGGCTATGCGACAGAAGTGCAGTCCTAGATTTGACTGAATCCACGATGCTTCACCACTATTTCTAGTGGAATCGGACTGGATCTACTCATTCATCACGGCGACCAAGGCGTGCGTGTCTGCACACATCCTTTACCCTAAAACATCATAGTTGGATTAGACTCGCTAGGGAGCTTTACTTAAACGGACCAAAAGTGCCTCAGCAATTTGAACGAGCTTTAAGTTTCCAACTGACTTCCCCGCACATCGTTGGAGAGGGAAACAAACTTTGCCTTAGTTTATGGTTAAGCATTTTGACAACCACAATTTGGCATGTCAAACATGTTCAGCCCTCTTACAGAACGGATGCATATGTCAACTTTTGGGAGCGGGAGAAGAACTATATGAGAAATGTTGACCTTTGAGCAGCTGCAGCAGTCACTTTTTTACCACACCTGACAACGATGCTTCTCGCCTGGTTTATGATTGATCTACGTACTCACGTATGTACGCACGTATACGTCTAATTCGTCGGGTACGACGAGCTGTTGTTGCTGTTGTTGCTGCTGCTGCTGCTGCTGTTGTGTCGCACCCAGGGACACAACTCACTCTACGTGTGCGATGCTCCCTCCAGCATTGCTATTATTGGGGACCGGGAAGTGCTTGAACGCACTCGCACGTTCGAGCACGTTGGTCACGCATAAATAGCTGCTATTTTAAGGTGCAGCGTTCGAGAGAATCGAGCTATAAGCCTTTCTCTCTGTCCTGCAGCTATCAAGATTGTGCCATTGAATGCAGCCCAACATGTTCGTTTAAGGAGAAGGGAAAGAACGAGGCCTCTTTCTGCTTCCCTCACTCCCCACTTCTAGCTGAAAACGACCGAGAGCTGGAGTCGTTGGCGCACGCGGAAAGATGAGAGGGAAGAAGGAGAGAAGGGGGGACCATTTCGCCAAGAGAGAGCGGAGAAAGGGGGGACGACGATGGCTGTGCTTGGTGTCGTCGCCGCCGTCGCCGCCGTCCCCGCCGTCGTGAAGAACTGAGCCTCGAGTGAAAGACCCACAGTCTTGGTTAAGAAATCGGAAAGCACAGAGCTCCATGAACCCATGGATAGGGAAAAAAACAGGACGCCGCCGTGGACTGCGTGATGAGTCCGCGCCACTCGTTCGTGCTTCTGTCACGCCACTGTTCATGGAGGTGTTGACTCCGGACTCTTCCCAGAGTGTCTAGCGCCAGGTGGTCAGTCCAGACTGCGTGTCCTCCAGACAGGACAGGACGGACATAGCCAAAGTGTGTGTATCAATGAGGAGCACACACGGACGAGGGGACGGACGGACGGGCGGACGGGCGGACGGACGCACTCACGGACGAACGGACGGCAGAAGCAATACAAACACATTGCCCCTACTGGAGTCCGATGGCAGGAGGCTTTGCCACTACGTACTGGACTGCTACTACTCGTACGTGGAACTCCCGTGAACACTAAAAACTTTTCCTTCTTGTGCTTGTGTAGCCGCTGGCACCGATAAAAGAGAGAAAGAGAGGGGAAAAAGAGCAGCCAAGCAGAGCCATAAAGAATGAGAAAGTACCAGTGCATGGGCGATCGGGAAGAAAGGTGTATACGGAAGATTTATGAAGTTACACTCACTCATTGCATTATCTGGTGAAAGAGCTCCAGATATCATCACAACTGACAACGTACAAATGACTGACGCGGCGATCACTGGCACAGATTGTCCGGCTTTCCTTTGTTCTCTTGCCCCTCAGCAATAATGGAGTAAGACCAAGATCGTCCGATTGCGCACCTAATGACTCTGCGGCGAGCTGTCAATTTCCCCACGGTTGAGCAATCTCTGTTAGGTCACGCAAGAGCGGATCGGATTGTTGCGACAAAAATATCTCTCCTGTGAGCTCCATTCAAGCCCGAGGGCTCTTTTTCTTCAACCAGGTCTCTGTTGCCTTGGGCTCCGCAACCAGGTATTACTTTGGCAGGGAACTGTAGTGCAAAAGGTGAGGTGGAGAGAGTGGAGTGGAGTAGAAGGGGCTCATAGTGGCATGGGAAAAATCGCAGACGTTGTTCCACCCCCTGACGTCGTCGCTCGCTGGCCCGCTGCGACAGAATCACAGTGGCAGAGACTGAGTTGGTGATGTGCAATAGGTACACTACAGGGGTCTGTCTCTCTGTCTGTCTGTCCGTCTGTCTGTCCGTCTAGCAGACTGGCTGGCTCGATGGTCTTTCTCTGAAGAGACTGAAAGTTTGGGCAGAAGGACTAAACGCTCGGCTGCTCCAGAGATTCAAAACATTTTGGCAGTCTTGGAGTGATTCAATATCGCTCTCACTCCGTTATATGAACTTGAGACCAGCACAAGGTCTCGGCGGGAAAGAAGCAGACGAAGCTGCTATTAGTAGAAACGTGACTTGACTGCTAACAGAAGTCGTGGAGCTCTCTCGCCCCAACTCTTGCTCTCGCTCTCCTCCTCTCCTCCTCGGGCTCGGTTTCGGGCCTGGGTCTATGTTGCATCCACGACGAGTGTGCCTTTTCCAAGCCAAACTCCTAACTCTGTTCACACAAGAATGAACAGCGACGATGGCAGATCAAGTATGCTCGTATAATAGATAGTGACGGTGAAGAAGACATCAAAGGCTCTCTTGGGATCACGACATCTTTCGTAGCTAGCCTGAGTGTGTACGTACGTGTACATAGTGCCAAGAGAAGAAGAAAGTGCCTCCTCCCTTGTGAGTAGTGAACGGTGAAAACCTCGTCCCTACGCACGATCTTATAAAGTGCCTCTGTACTTGGAGTCATCATGCTCTCGCGCTCCAGCTCTTCGTATCAGCCGCTGGAAAAGACGGCATCTGGCAGCCGCCGTGACTCCGGCCTCCTGGAGACCGCACAAACGTCAGGAGCGGCCGCCGCCGGCGGTACCAACGTCGCTGGTGCGGGCTCCTCCAAAAACCGCAGGCAGGACCAGACGGAGATGACGAGTATTGCTGTGGTTGCCAATCACCCGTTCCGGGCCAACCCGACGACCACGACCACGACGACAGCGGCGGCGGCTGCCACTGTTGCGTCGTCGAGCAACAACCAGCAATTCACGATCTGTAAGTCTACCGAGAAGACACAGTGGACCAACTTCCACTTCATCATGTGCATCGGCATGGGAGGTTTCTTCATCTTCTGGATCGTGCTGCTGTGCAGAATGTACCTGCCAGCCAAGTTCCACTTTTGGGGCTCGACCGCCACCACTGAAGCTGTCAACACAACAACGACGACAAGGACGACTGCGGCAGCCATTTCGTCGACGCTCACGATATGGGAAGACAACAAGACTTGAGTGCAGCGAGGAAGATGCATAGCAAAAGTGCTCTTGCACTGCGAATATTGCCCAACACGAATGTACTAAGGTGCATTTTTACCAGCTCAAATGTCCGCCGCCGTGGCAATGATGCGTGCATCTCTTGCTCAGTATAATAATCCCTTCAGCATTTATTAAAATTACATACATTTATGTACACTTATATACTGCACGTCCGAATGTTTCGCAGCTGTGCCCAACATTTTGTTCTCTACTACAGTACTACGAACATGAGTATTTCTCATGCTCGTATATCGATTATTCAGTATTTCCCTCCTGGCCGGCCACTACCTTATACTGTATTAATGACGGCGCGGCCTTCATAAGCGTTTATATAAAGCACGTAGCTTGTGAAAAGGTCAAGATTATTTTGTTGATACTACATACATTCTCGTTCCTGAAAAGTTTTCGAAATATATATATATGACTACCTTTCAACTCTGCCTTGGTGCCTCTCTTTACAGCACCAGATGATACATTGCATGCAGTCCCGGAAATCCTCCTGCGAAAACGCGTCCTCTCAACTGTACTCAAAGTACTGCACAGTACTTAGAACTGCGCGTAGCAGTACGCACATCAGCTCGACAGCAATAACTGCGACAAAACCCTTTTCTGCAGCCCGTGTTGCACATAAGAGAAGTGATCCAGAGTGAGAACGTCCTCGCATGTGCGTGTGCGTGAGTGGGTTTTTAGTTAGAGCCCCCCTCTGCAGGCCCCAATGAGCACCGGAGAAAAATACGAAAGGTAACAATTCCTCTTCAGGACAGAACAGTCACTACGTACTGTACGTCTTGTACTCGACCACAGCAGCCGTTGGTCTTCACACATGCACACGTCGTACTTATAGTACGTACGTGCGGGGCAGCATGTGCGATGCGTACTATGAGAACTGTGCGTACGTGCTGTACCGTTCAACTGCCGTGGTGTGGATGCTCAAGCTGAGAACGCCACTTGTGTATTCAGTAGACATCGAGGTTGGAGATGAGTCTGGCACTCTTTCATGTATGCACTGCACAACCACAACGACAAACTGAAAATTCAATGGTGTTTAGACCATTTCATGGCGCATCTCTTAATGTTTGGGTGCTCAAACCTTGAGTAGCGGCGGTTTTCCGGCAGTCAAAGAAGCTCGGCTTCACGTTACAGAGGGTCAAACGGGTTCAGGCGTCTCATGCTATGAGACGCTATGAGACGTCTATGCTCGCAATTGAAGGCCTCAAGAGACGACAAAGCTCGGTGCCAACGTTGGCTTGACTTGACCTGTCAAACTTATATTATCGTCAAACCATAAGACTGCAGATTCTTTATTGCGGCAGTGTCAACAACAAGCCTCGTAACGGGGGGTTATCAACTTATCACATTAGAACTGGACTTCATCCCCGTCCAATCTTTGTGGACTAAGGTTGAACGGGAAGGCCTTTCATGCCTAATCCAAGGATTCGGGATTACGAAGTCAGGATCTCCAGAAATCCAGGGATTTGGAGATCCCTATCAAAGCAATAAATGGTAAATACAAACAAGTTTATGGGCGCAAACACTGTATCACAATGACTTGCAACTGCTGCTCTTTCAAACGGCTGCTTTCACGGAGCTTCGTTTCAAGAAGGAAGGGTTTGTAATGAATAATTCAGTCATGAGGAAAGTACGCTTGCTCTCCGCAGATGTAGTTGGCATCAAGTGATGCCAAGAATATCCCTTTCTTAAGGCTTTAAACCAAAGCCTTAAGAATTTTGCAACATTCACGGTGATTGTAAATGGCTAAAAGTGCTTCAAAAACAAAGGAAATGAATCCCACAAATCCCGGGATCTCTTGGCCATGCTAGCAATCTCCATTTTCAACTTTAGCTAACGTAAGCATGAACTGCGGACTATGGTAGCTCTGCTCTCCCATAGATTTCTTGTTGTTGCCAACGCACGCGTAGCCTGGAAGATCGCCTTGAGAAAGCTCTCCGTACCCGTTCAAGGCCCCAGCAACGTCTTGTCCGTCAACGAATTACCGTATCACCAATCCTCAGCTGTCAGAACTGTGAAGGCCAAGATGAGACAACCACAAGGACAGTCATTTGCGTCACATTGAAAGCTGCCAATGGTGCAGGGGACTGGAAAAAGGAACTCTTCACTACAATTTCTCACCAACTGTTGCGAATTTCTGCACCACCATAATGCAGGTTCAAAAGCCTAAGAGCTTTTTCAGGCGAGCTGCCAAACTTTGTGCACAATAACGTAGGTAATCTTTGGTACTGCGAACTTTTGTAGCATGTACGCTGAGGTAGGAATAGTTTTTTTTCCTGCATAACTTCTTCGGCAAAAAAGAAGAAAACAAGGTTTCGTGCTTTCTACAGATGCTGCAGGCGGTAGCATCACATGCCGGATGCTCGGACTAAAAAGAGTCGAAAGAAGTGCCTACTGGATCAACCTTGTACTCTTGGCGTCGTTTCATTGGCAGTTGGGACACTTCTTCCACTCCTCTTGATTGCAGCAGACGCCGTCGACGGCCGAGCCCTACGTGGTCGCCGTGCGTGAGTACACGTGTATGAGATAGGTAGCTTACCAAGTGAGGGCCCCACAAATTCATTTCAACTTTTTCACAACCTTTCCAGTCTGGATACTAATTAAAACTGTCTGGAGCCATTTCCTGAACACACTCTGAAAAGTTGAAAGATGTTGGAAGTACGGAGTTATCTAAGTTTTACAACAGGCAAACTTACCTGTGCGGAAAAGCAATAAAGAAGAAAGCAGGATGAGCCTACGATGGCATACATCGTGCTGAAGACGTAGAACTTTAAGGAATCCTAAAAGAAGAATGACGCCCAGAGATGCATCGGGCATATTGAAGGATGACTGTCAAGTCATACTCACTTGAGCAGTTAAGCCACCAAAACCTAAGGACGTGACTGTGTGGAACAATGCGTCCAGAGGCGACTCCACAGAGCTTGTCAACGTTGTCACTGCTGCTCCCGTGAAGAGGTAAAGCATGAGGAAGGCGCTGAACAGGGTGGCGGACTCCAGGCGAAACACTGAAGGATCAAGTCTCATGCGTATAGCACACAGTTGAGCTGCAATAAGGCTGCCGGCCCTCGCAGGCTCGGAGTAGTGGTTACGTAGTACTCACTTTTTTCCACGTGGCCTTCCACGTCGAAATGACCCTTCTTGTCTGACAGCTCCTGGTGATCCCGCCGAGCGCGGTCAGCGAAGCTCTTCAATGCCTCTCCCAGCACGCCGGATACCTACGGGCACGAGTATCGAACGTACGCAGAATGCATCCTGACTCCGCCTTTCTTGCAGACGACCCACCTTGAGCCTATTGATGTCGATTTTGGTCACTGACCAACAAAAGAGGACCATGATGACGTTGGCAATCTCCAGCTCCAACCAGAGGAAGAGCGGCAAGCCCAAAAACATGCTGACGATGGACATCAGCCGGCCCGGCAGGGACGAAGGCAACGGCATGCCACTAGCTTTCGTCATTTTAAACACATATGAATGTAAAAATGAGAAAAAAATTCCCTGTCTTATGCGCTCATAGAAGCCACCTATTCCACCGGTGAGAGAGAAGACGTAGACGAATGCAGCAGCAAACGTCCAGGTCTTCTTGCCCGAGTAGGAGTGCATGCCAGCCTCCACTGCAGCGTGCAGCTCATCCTCGAATTGGACCAGGCGTCTGGAACAGGAGGCATCAAAGCACTTCTTCTCTCGGTCTCACTTTTTTCATTAAGTCACCTCCTGGCAGAGCTTTTCCAGTCGATTTCGCTCAGAGTCTTGCTTTCATTCCACAACGAATCCAAAAAGTTCCTGCGGACTCTCTTCACGCCTGCAGAGAAAGGTTAAACTTTTAGGCACACTCATGTTCCATCCACCGCACCGTGTTTACACTCTTCTGCACACTGACTGTACTAGTGCGCCACAAGAAGTCCGTTGGCCTATTTCTCGACGTCTCTCTTGTACCGCCTCATGTTCTCTTGGGCAGATCTTTGGGATCCTCCCAAGGTATCCCTTAGCTTCGTCCCCTCCTCCCTGTCCTTGTGTTGGTTCGGACATATTTCAGAACGTTGTATGTACGTACTGTTTTGCGCAGCACACGGTACGAAAAGTTATTTTCGTACGTACATGTTCGTGGCGTAGAACAGTATCACTCCACCCCCCATTGTACCTAGCATGACTGAAATGACGAGTGTTGGACTCACCGCATTTTATGCCCGACTCGAAGTTCCCCTCGAAGAGGCAGATAAGTCCTGCTGTAATCAACCACAGCGTGATGCAGGCGAAGACCAACAGCAAGGCCTTTCCCAACGATTCGCGCAATGTGGCGCCTACAGCAACAGACATGATATTCGAGGATAGACATTGAGCTCAGATCTGGCGCGTGTCCAACGAGCAGCGTACGTGTATGCAGCGACTACTGTACACTTCCGTAATGTATTGCACAGTTCTGTTTTGTACTAGTACTGTACTTAACGGCAGCTCCTTTTTTCTGTACTGTACTGTTCTGCGCTTCTTCGGTGTACTGTACAGTACCGTGCTGTGCTACACTACTGGGATGTACTGTACTATTCTGTACTAGAACTGTTCTTTTCTTAACCTCAACTTCTTTTCCCCGAATGTACTAGAACTGTTGGAGAAACCCCATTCACGACTGATAGCACTGTAAGCCACTGCTTTGCTGCGAAAGAAAGCAATAAGAAAATCCCGAACCTTTGAGCAAAGTTAGTGTCACATCGTATGTCCTTGCAGTCCTTGCAGTACTAAACGCATTGTAAGACTCGTTGACAATTACCTGATGTAGCTTGCTAGCATGTTTACGCATGTTCGGACTGTCTCCAGCTCATGACAAGGTGAAGCCTACGGATTTCGTCAGTATCTTCGTTCTTTTCCCCTTCATCCTTCCAGAAAGTCATCCTCAGCAGCGGCTCAAGGACGATGCTAACAGATGATGAAATGACGGGAAGATCAAGAGAAATACGCAAATCCACTGAGTGCTCTTTAACTTTTTGTAAAGTAGCTTCATGCATCAAACGTTACTACACAGAGATAGGTAGGTAGATCTTGTTGCAGGCCTCTTGACTCCTTGCGGCCCTGCTCGACGACCTTTTCCGCCGTCTCCCTCAGCCTGACCGTACCAGTCTGACTCATGCAGCCGCCTGTGCACAAGGTCGGAAAAGGACGAGGAAAGCAAAGAAAAGTGAAAGTCGAGCCCAACGACGGCACCGTCAATTCCTCCAGAGAAGCCCACCCAACGACAAGGCAGGAGAAGAAAGAGGCCATCTTGACATCGTTCATTGGAAGTCCTCGCCAAAGGTATGGTATTGAGAAGTAACTTTGTCCATTCATTTGCTGGACCTTCCTGCGCATGTATCATACGTGTGTCCTGTCAGTGGGACGCCAAGATCCTACATTGATGTCTCTCTTTCATGCTACAGCTGTGTAGCAGACCGGCCGTGTGCACATCTTGCCGGGCGCGAGCTGGTGCTTGTCTAAGTGCTGCTTGATTCACTCGTCGGACGTGCAAAGAATGCACTCGGACAGTACATACAAAACGCACAGACGGTGCATTAGTTGTAGTACTTGCATTCACCCCTTGCCTTCTATGGCCTTCCTTGGGGACAAGCAGCGCTGCGCCATGAGAAAGAAAGACGACGAGGACGCCCTACCCTGAGCTGCATCCTTTGTCGAGCTTTCCTTTCCTGATGCTTTTCGCTTTTGGGCCTCGTTCGCGCTGCAGAGCGTCTCATTGCGATACACCTTGCACTTACACTATACTTATAATGTAAGAGCACCAGTGTCGCTGGGTATGTTTCACTGATTGAAACTGTTGTGACCTTCAGGAACCAGCGATATCAGCCATGGGGAAGGATCTCTTCATCATTGACACTAGGTGCTACCTAAACCGATCCTTGACCAAAGCTTTCGAGAAAGAAGGCTACGAAGTGGAGGTGAGTCAAGAATGATCGCAAGTCCATAGATGAATGTTGTTTTATGTAACAACACTCATCTATGGACTTGCGAAACCGTTGGGAATCGCGAGCTTTCTCTTCAAAGGTCGCTACAGATTTCCATGGGGTGCCCGATGAAGTTCTTTTGAGGGCTGCTGGCTTTACCGCCCTCTGCATCTTCGTCAACAAGAAGATCTCGCCACAACAAATCGAGATTCTCAACAAGAATGGCAACAAGCTCATTCTGTGCTGCTCCGCCGGCTTCGACAACATCCCCGTCGACGTCTGTAAGGAGAATGGAATCCGCATCGGCAGGGTGCCGTCCTACTCCCCTTCGTCCATCGCGGAATATGCTATTTCATCCATGCTCGCCCTGGCCAAGAACTTGCAGATGAGCTACGAGCAGACGAAAGTCGCTAACTTCACCATTGGAGGACTCCAATGCATTCTTCTTGAGGATAAGACGGTAAGTGATCTTTTTGTTACTCAAAGTAACAGCACACGGAGGTTAGGTTCATGTACATGGGAATAAACAGTGCGCAACACAGGGTCAGGCGCTTAACGTTTACGTGTGACTTTGGCAGGGACACTTTCGATTTCATGACACTCCATGTGCTCCAATGCAATGATCAAGTGTGTGGCTGTCCGCTTGGATCAAGGTCTCACTAACATCTGTTCACTGCGACGTTCACGTCATCGTCTGACCTCTTTTTTTGAGCACTGTATGTACCGAAGGACATGAGACGTCGTCGGTGGACCACGTCGTCAACTTCGTTATCCTCTTTCAACTGCAGGTGGGCATCATCGGCACGGGAATGATTGGCAAGAAAACGGTGCAGAAGGTTGCTGGGCTGGTCAAGAAAGTGCTATGCTACGATGCTTATCCTTCGCATGAATGGATCAAGACCGTTCCTAATGCAGAGTATGTGGAGCTTGACAACCTTCTGAAGAATTCCAACATCATCTCGATACACGTGCCGCTCCTGAAGGAAACGTACCACCTCATCAACAAGGAGACTATAGCCAAGATGAAAGAGCACGCGATCATCATCAACACGTCGAGGGGCGAAGTCATCAACACTCACGACCTGATGGAGGCGCTGAGGGACAAGACGATTTTCGGGGCAGCACTCGACGTCTTCGAAGGAGAGAAGGCATTCATGTTCAAGGATATGACCGAAAAAGGCTTCAAGGATTTCCCCGAGCTGCAGCAACTTTCTGAAATGCATAACGTGATCATATCTAGTCACGTCGCCTTCTACACCGATGAGAGCGTCAGACAGATCACTGAGAAGACACTGAGCAACTATGAGGGGTTCATAGGGAAGACTGAATTGGACGAGGCTGCTTTTGTTGCCTAAACCCCATTGGACTTCCCTACACCTTTGCATCAAATAGAGACTGCCAAGAAATGGCTCCACAACACCTAAATCGGATGACGGACCTCATGCAGTCTCTGGAACCCTATCGAAGTATGGACCCGGGTAAATCAACACTTTAGAAGCATTTCAAAGTTGTCAAAATAACAACTCTCAAGTCTGAAAAAACCCAGATCCATTTCAACCATGCAAGGAAGAAGGCCTTTAAAAGCAGTGAATCGTTGAACATCGCTATCTCTGTTAACTTAGAGAACTTGCATGTATATCAGGAATCAATCAAGCTGTTTCAAACCTTGCAAAAGAAAAAAAGCGATCTTGTCATCTTTGGATGCAATGTAGAAGTAGTCCTTGACTGATGTACGCGAGAAGGAATCAGCACGTGCCCTCTGCGTTTTACTATGTAATGTTTGTAAGTGTTTAGAGAGGCATTTTTCATCAACGTCATTTCATTTTGAGTGTCTATTTAACAATGCCAACTCATGACGTGTGTGGGTTGACATTTCACTTGACTCTAAAAGTACCGCTTTACACTGCACTTTACGTGATATCTCTGTACCCGTTGCATGGTGCTCGCACAATTGCGTGTACTCACTGTGCTGAACCACTGGACGGTCATCTGGTCGAATATATGCACTTTGTATATAACAATCATATCCCCTTATCGAAGGACTCATACGTGCTTATGTGTATGCCTTCAGGGAGATTCTGTAATAAAGTCTTGTACAGCACTCCAGTGAGTACCACGTACCAAGATCATGATACCCAGATAATTTGCCAGCCAGCTGCACGGCCCAGTCAATTTGACTCCGACCTCCACGAGCGAGGCCACGATGGCGTCAGGTGTTCCCGGCATTGGTCCTGCAGTTGCTACTGCTACGCGCGAAAAAAATCTTCGAGCCCCCGGAAAGGTGCGTTCAACCGCGATCCCTACTGTTGGTGCTCCAGAGGGCCGGAGGTGGCCGAGGAGTCCGGACACTCCATTTGGCTGGTCTGCTTCGACGTCTCGAGGACTGCCTCGGTGGTCTCGCTTGGTTCAGCAAGCAAAACAGCGCTCTCTTTTTTTTATTCAGCTGAGCTGCGAAAGAAACTTGTCAAAGCACAGAAGTTTAGGTTTCGGTGCTGGAGCGACTGCGGAACCATGAAATCTCCTCAGGTCGAGGTCAATCGAGCAACAAACGTCTTCGAGGCGGACTGCCCTGATTCCGTCGTGGACACTCTGCTAGTCTTCCCGCCTAAACTGGAGAAAGGCGACAAGCTGCCCCCGCTCAACGTCCGTCTTCCGGGAGAACCTGACCCCTTTCTATTTGATGGAAAGTACAATGAACAGACTGACAACCTCGAGTTCACATTTGATGGGCCAGTGGGATTTCGCTACAAGATGAGTCTGTCTATTGCTCCTGGAGCCAATGAGCAGTACACATGGAAGGCAAAAGCACGAGGCATGACGACTTCGTCCAATCCTACTCAGGGTGCAGTTCTTCACGTCCCAAGGAAACTCTGTTGCGAAAACGCTTCAATGGCAGAGGCCAAGAATGATGTCCTCATCCATCCGACATTTCTTGGCGAAACAGTTCAAGAAAGATTCTGCACAATGCGCTTGAAAATCAAACTTTTTTCTGAATCACAGCCCTGCTCAAAAATTGAAGATCTGGACAATGGGAAAGCCGAAAAGCTTCAGAGTGATACCGATGGAGGTATCACAGTGTCTGCCCAGGTGACTAAAGAGGGCAACATGAGTGAAGATAACAGCGGTCAAAGTGGAGTGGCCGTCCAGGAGAATGCTCAAGAAAAAAATCTGAACAAGTTTGATTGGGTCAGGAAGGTGTTGACCACTAGATATGCCAATGATGAGATAACCAAGACAAAGTCAATGGAGTTGCAAAATGTCCCATCACCTCAAGCAGCAGAACTTACTTCTCGTGGATGGGAGCACCTGGAAATCTCACACGACACTAAAGAATGCCCTGGAAGCACAAGCACTGGGAGCATTTATGAACCTGTTGATGACGTGCTGTGGCAGCCAATGCCTTGTGCCACCCAGGCTGGTGAAGATTTGCAGAAACAACAAGTGCATGGTGCCGACCAGGCTGGCGAAGATCATCAGAAACAAATGACCAGTACCACTGAGGCTGGCGAAGATCTGCACGAAGGAGTCCATGGTGCCGACCAGGTTGATGGAGAAATGGAGAAACAAGTGCTCAGAGCCTGTCAGGCTGGCGAAGATTTGCAGCAACAAGTCCATGGTGCCGACCAGGTTGATGGAGAAATGGAGAAACAAGTGCTCAGAGCCTTCCAGGCTGGCGAAGATCTGCAGCAACAAGTGCATGGTGTCGACCAGGCTGATGAAGATCTACAGCAACAAATGGCCAGTGCCCACCTGGTTGACGAAGATCTGCAGAAGCAAGTGCATAATGTCGGCCAGGCTGATGAAGATCTACAGCAACA
>JAAUXU010024617.1_pt1 | contig 29644 bp, 32 predicted proteins | sample 7278151 | NCBI WGS metagenome assembly JAAUXU01 (sample SAMN14350113, study PRJNA611818) | marine sediment metagenome | isolation source: surface marine sediment (1.8m) | place: French Polynesia: Moorea | collected 2018-08
AGCAGAACTTGGGCATCTTCACCCTGGCTGGGCCGATTCCTTTCAAAGACAGAACACGCTCAAGAGTGTCAAGACAGTGGAAGCGTCATATAAGAGCTGTGCACAACTTGCGGTCGATGTCTCGTAAGCGGCTTCCGCTGTACAATGCACGCCCATAAAGTTTTCTCGCCCCAAAAAAGCCAAAAAAAAAAAAAAAGTCAGTTAACGAGAACGAGGGCGGCGATTCTCACAGGAAGAGAGGATGAGCGAGCGCTTGTCTGTCTGAACTCGCCTGAAAGGATATTCACTCGCCCTTGGCCGTCGCCCTCATCCTCGCCTCCGCCTTGGCCGTCGTCCTGATCCTCACCGAGAGACATCATTATTGGCCCGCGATCAAAGCGAGTTATGATGAGTTTCCCCGGTGACTGATGGGAACTGATCCATCGACGTCAACCGCAGCAGCAGCTGCAAGCTCTTAATTCGAGTTGCGTCAAAGGGTTGAAGAGGAGCATTAGCAGTTTTGTAACGTGCGCTTCCTGACAGACAGACGCGACCACCACTATTATGATGGAAGACGCATTCACCAAGGCAGACTTAAAATCCATTGTGGAAATTCCGGCTGAAGCCGGAGGGACGGAAAAAACTTCGATTGACTTCTGCATTGTGTCACGAGAAGTCAAATACGGGTCGAGTGGTGGAGTCGGGCCCACTTCTGGCTCGAATCGGACAGCTGACAATGTCAACTCAACACTCTGTTCTGTCACGACAAGCTGGATAACTATGCGGAAAGATGCAGGGGAATCACTGGGACTGGACCCTTCCTTCCTTATCACTTTGGCGGAGTCATTCTGACACAGTCAAATACAAGTCTGATCGGGTAGAATCGAGAGAATAGGACTCTAGTCGAGTCAGGCATAAGTATGATTCTCTTTGAATGGGACTCGAGTCGAGTTTGACTCGAGTCAGGCATAAGTATGATTCTCCTTGAATGGGACTCGAGTCGAGTTTGACTCGAGTCAGGCACAAGGATGATTCTCTTTGAATAGGACTTTAGTCGAGTTTGCAATCGAGTCAGGCATTAGTATTGATCCTCATCGAATATGACTCGAATCAAGCATAACCATGATCCTCGTTGAATATGACAGACCAGAACATGAATATGACTCGACTCCACCACTAGTTGACAACATGAGTATCTTTTGCACGGCCTTTTCTCTGTCTGTCTCTGACTAATGAAAGAGGCTGCGCTATCTCGACCCCCGCTTGTTTTTTCACTAATCTGTCCTCTCATCCAGAGGTGTCAAGACAATTTTTCTCTGCTCTCCATCTTTCTGCTCTCCTCGATGTCCGCGTCAACAGAGTCGAAACCATTCATTGAGTGAAAAAACCAGCAGTGACCACGCATGACAAGAGAGAGATCGAACGGGAAGAAATGGTTACCGCAAAAAGAAGAAGGAGTCATCAGCACCACGACTGGTGTTGTTGTTACTGGCAGCTTCAGCTTCTTCATTGGCAGCTCGTCCATATGTAAAAAGTCGGTCGTGGTCGTCGTGGTCGTGGTCGGCTGCTGCTGCTGCTGCTTCGATCCGTTGAGCCATTTAGATCATCCTCAGCTCTGTCGACCGCCGCTCATCGCTCTCGCTCTCTTTTATCTGGCTCTCCAATCGCTCGGTTTGTCAAGCTATCTCTTCTCCACTGACCAGAAGTCCAGCTCTGTGTACTGAGTGAGTAGTGACCAGCACGCCAGAGATCGGTGGCAGAAGATTATGGCCGGGAGATTGGAATCGATAGCACATCTGGAGCAGCAGCAAAACAAATACTTGGGCAGAATTAATCTGGAAAACCATTAGATCCACTGCATCGTTCTTCTCCTCCTTCAAGAATGACTGAGCAAGCACCACACACGAAATGCAAGATTGCTCCTTTTTCCACGGGTTGAAACGCCAGCAAATGGATTCCTCTCCTCCTCCCCCGCCCCTGTCGTCACGATTGTCATCGTCAAGGCGGTCGTTTTGGGTGCTTGACCAAGAACAATCACCTCTCTTCTCTATCAGTGTGCGTGTGGCTCTTGTCTGTGTGTGCGTGCGTAATGCTCCTGCGCGTGTGCGTCAGGAGGAAGTGATCTGGCTCTGGCGCGCGCGCGTGTCCGCATTCGTGCTATACTCTTTAAACCGAGCTTCTTCGTGGAAAAGGGCTTTGGGGGGATTGAATCTGAAAGCTACCTGAAGAAGGAAAACGCCGATGTTGTTCTTGCACAAGTAGGTGACGTTGGATGGGATGGGCGAGAGGGAAAAAATCGCCACCAACAGGAGAGATGGAGCCAGATGATCTCGAGCACGATGTCTCCTTCCTGCTCCACATGGCCCTGACGCAATGAGTGGCTCTTTACTGTGTGAGTCACAAAAAAGGAGAGATGGAACCATAGCTATGGACACATTTTTGACATCTCACTTGGCAGGAGTGCAGCGGTGACTCGACGTCATGCTGCACTCGTGCGACCTTTTTCAACCACTGGCTGTTGTTGTCGCCGTGGCTGTTATTGTTGTTGTTGTCGTCGTCGTCTCTGCTGCAGCAGGAGAAAGAAGCGGAGATTGCTGCGGAGATTTTTCGCTTTCAGCGCTCGATGATGTAACGATATTAGCGTATACGAGCAAACGCAGTTCGTTTGTCCACGCACAATACAAAGGAAAACCGCGCTTTCAGCCTTGGCGCTTTGAAGCTAATGTTTCAGGTCAGCCAAGCGTTTCATTAGGAAGCGTGCGCTCACTTTAAGACAATGCTCGCGTGAGGCTATTTTCCCCCTGGTACCCCCCCTGCAACCCCCCTCCCGCCTCCTCCGCCACCCGAACATTAAGAGAATCAAAGTCGCGGAGACACAGAGAGAACGTGACTACGCGCTCCTTCCGTCCGAACCGCGGCCTTTGTCGTGCGGCTTTTTTTTTTCTTCTTCTTCTTTATTCAAGTTTGGCCAAGTCATCAGCAAGGTCCGTCCAAGCAACGGACCCTGCACAGTCCATCCATGCTCGTACGAGTTCCACAGCCAGGAGGAGAAAAAAAACACACCCTTGTGTCTACTTTGTCTTACTTCTTCCTTCTCCTCCTCTCAGTACACATCGTCCATTGATCACATCCTCTGTGATTGATGCTGTCACATTAACTTTAATCGTTGCCAGATTTAGTGTCTTGGCGTGTGCTCCGTGGCCGTGGTGGCGGCCACGGAGGCCGGGAAGGGCCTCCTCTCCAGCTGGGTCCGACAACCAGGTCAGGGAGAAGTCAAATTGTGGCTGCGGGGGGTCTCCGCGCCCCAGAAGGACAGGATGGGGGAAAGGCCATGGCCAGACAGAAGAAGAAGAGCTCCACCGACTCATGCCAGACTGCTCTCAATGAGTGAAGAAGGAGTTTTCAGTTCGTTGTTCAGGTAGCATCTTCACCAGATCGTGCTGAGATATGCTTGGAAGTCGCCCTCCTGCTGCTGCTGCTGCTGCTGCTGCTGCTGTCGCAGCCGTCGCCAGGGCCGTCCGCCTGCTCGACCGAGGAGGGCTGCGTGAAGGCGACCCCAAGACAGAGAGGCAACGACTTTACGAGAGTTGAGGTGGAATAAAATATCCTGGCTGACAACCCACCCGTTGAGACACAAGTAGCTGTGCTGACGCCCATCTGCGAGCACTTCTGGACCAGACCTTGGGGTGGGTGGGACAAAAGTGCTGATTGATCACACTGTGATTGACCAATGAATTGATTGAACAACTGCTCTATCTTGCAAATCTCCGCGCGGTTTATTCACAGCTAGAGAAAGGACGTCCTCATAAGATAAATTGACTGCGGTCGCCCTTTCCAGATCGGCGGCATCTCGTCCAACGTAACCCCGGCAGCCACAACCTTGGACCCCGACGAAATTGGCAGGAGGAAGACGGAGGAGAAGAAATGGCCACCAGAGGCCTTTTTGACGTCGGCACACGACTTCTCGGCTTGCGTGCGTGCGTGCGTGTGAAGACGCCCGACGTGAAACCCGATCTGAGGCAAAAATGTCGTCTTTCCCATCGTCCCTGTTGCTTTTGTCTTACCAGAAAATCTTTCTCCTACCTCTCCCACCACCACCACCACCTCCACCACCGCCGCCGCCGCCGCCGCCGCCGCCGCCGTGTGCGTGACGATAAAAGTGTGGCTGCTGCAGCCACGCTGACTGAGGCCCCCTCGTCGCCGTCGTCGTCGTCGTCGTCGTCGTCGTCGTCGTCCCTCTCCCTCTCTCTGATAAAGTTGTCTGCCTTTTGCATGTTTGCGCGCACCTTCTGCCCCCTTCCAAGATAGCCTTTTTCTTCTCTTTCCGTATCAGTTTTCTCGTCTTGACGGGAGGCAGTAAAGTAGAAGTCCTCCTCCTGGTTTCCCCCCGAGATGGAAAGATAAGTTCAGTCAACTACTACTTACTGCTCGTTGTTCCCATCCACTACATCGGCAAGTGCGCTACCAGCAGCCACTTCTCTTGCTACTTTAACTCAGTCTTACTGAATAATGTTGTGTGCGTGCAGAGAGCGTGAGAGTCACTCAGAGATCATTGGCAGTACAAAAGAGCACGTGCTACAGGAGAAAGAGAGAGTCTTTGATCATCACTGTTCTGAGGAAAGGAAGAAGAAGCAGAAGAAAAGGATCAGGATCACGTTATGGTTTGCAGAGCCCGGGGTAAAAAGAGGCGGTGGCAGCTGGGAAATGGGATACGCCAACATTTTCTTTTTTGTCGTTTGTCAGAAAACCAACAAGTCGCCCTCCTCGTCTGTTGCCTCACTTGAGTATGGTGGCAGCAGCAGCGACAACGGTGGCGTCGCCGCCAGCAACAGGAGCAGCAGCGTGCAGCAGTATCTTATCGCAGTGCTTATCGCAGAGACAACGCTCTTTTCAGCAGTAGTAGGACCTGGTGACAATATGCAAGTTTGCCTCCTCTGTCTAGAGCTCCGTGCAACCCTTTTTTCTTTCTTTTCCGTTCCATTTTGTCGACAGCTCCCAGAGTAACGTCCCAATGATCCTACACTTTACTTCTGTAATGGTCTCAGCCTTCGCCTGCCACTCCACATACCAGGAAGGAGGCGTTGACCGGGGCTGTGGAGGCAGAGATCATTCTGTATCAAATCTGTGCCTAAAGAAATCCCATTGTTTGCCATTTCAAATCAATCGACGAGGGATTATCCGACCCAGCTTTTATTTCTCCTCCTTAATCGCTTTGACCAGTGGTACAAAATTTAGCTGTAGATTTAGATCTCAAAACTCAACTCGATAAAAGCGCATCGCACTCCAATCTACAGCCATTCATTATAGCTGCGAGCGCCAAAAACTTTCTGCTCGCCAGACGCGTGACGTTGCAGGCAGACCAGACTGATGCTGCGCCAAAGTCAACGACTGCATCTGCATGGGCTCGGTGCACGAGGTCCAGGACAGTCGAGAGTGGTGGATTTTCACTGCCGGAGTACGAACTGCACTTGTGGAAATCGTCTACACTACCATGAGGTTGCTCATAGCTTTATCTGTATATTACTTAGTGGCACCATCTTGGATCTTGGACAGTGCGAAATGCGTAGGCGGGCTGGGAGTCAAAGTGTTCCAGAAGCTCCCGCCGATTAGACCTGAGAACCATATAAGAATAAGGCTGACAACTATCATACAAAGTTGTAAAAAGTTATATGAAATAAGGCTCCACTACACAAGGGCCCTGCCGAAAATTCTCCAGACGGAGTCAGGCCTCATCACAAGTAGAAGTCGGCCCACGAGGCCACTAACTTGGGCGGCCTCACAATGGCCTCACACAAGCAGCAAAGAGTAGAATCGAGGTTTCACGACGTCACGCGGCAAAAGTTCCGACTCGCGGCAAAAGGTTTCTCAGCTCTGAGATGCAGGAAACAAACAACAAAGCTGCAAAACGGCTACTGCGTTCAAGCTGAACTGAAGCTACCCTTCTCGCCTCTGGTTGGGACTTGGATGATTTCACGGTCGTGCAGTTCCTCGACGGCGTCAACCTGAGCCACTTCCGCAACTCAGTCGAGACTTTGATTCAGGCCTGCGCCATGGCACTGAACGCCGCGCGTTTCTTGTCTCCGGCGTGCTTGCTGCAACGTCTGACCATATCGACGACAACGGTGTCTCCCACGTCCGGCGACAAGGTGCCGCAGTTTCCCAAGAAGCCGCCGGGAATCTTCCTGCGCTTCCTGGAGGAGCAACGCGTGTCACCGGCGGCAGCCGGATTAAACTACAAGAAGGTGGTGCAAATGGCGGCGCAGAAGTGGCACGAGGCCCCCGAGAACGATAAGATCAGGTTGCAGCAGGCGTACCTGCAAGACCTGGAAGAGTGGCGACAGCGCAAGGCGGCAGTCGAGAAGAAGCTGGAGCAGGACAATCTACTCGAGGGCGTTAAGGCTCGCATGGCCGAGGAGAAGTTGGCACGCGCACTGCGCAAAGCGAGGTTGGACCAGAAGAGGCTAAACGATGAACTAGGCAAGCCCAAGAAGCCCACCAACGCTTATGGCCTCTATGTCAAGGAGTGGATGAAGGTACGTGAGAGAGTTGTTGATACCCTTAGGTGTCGTGACAAATTTGTTTCTCCGCAGGTTCACGTGTCCAAGGGTCCCAGTAGTATTAAGGAGGCTGCTGCCGAATGGAAGGGTCTAACTGAGGGAGACAAAGCCCATTACGAGAGGGAAGCGAATCGGCTGAAGGAGAAATATGCCAAGGAGCTTGAGGCTTGGACAGCACAGCTGGAAAAGTCCGGAGACAAGGCAGAGGTGATGCTAAAGGCCAATGAGAAGTTGAGTAAGCTCCAGTCGAAGAAGAGGGAGTTGCAACACAAAGAGTAGGCGGTTTTCACCAACCGCCAGTGACTCAAGATCGAATCCCATCGTCCAGTGTGAATTCAATAAACAGTCCCGTTCCTATGAGAAGCGCTTTATTGTTGTCTAATGTGTACACCAAAATGTTTACGGTTCGAGTAACAGATCACAATGATGACAAAAAGGGATTTCACGTCCAAGTTCGCTATGTACATACATATGCGGACAGGAGGGAACGAACTCATGGAACAGATCATGTCAAGTAAGGAGTTTGTCTTGGGCTCGGGCAATGACTCATGACAAAAGGAGAGAACACCTAGAAATGCTTTCGAAGCTTGACTGAGTAAGTAGTTGTCGTAACTTCTTCACTGTTGATTGGGCTGTATACATTAAAAGAAGTTGCAATGTGGTCACGAAGTACCTCTTGGTGGGCGAGATGGCTCTTACCATCAGATGTGAGCAGGCTAGTACTAAGTTGAACACAATCATTAGGTTTCCAAATTTGCTTTCACTGAAAATAGTCACGTAATCCTTTACCTCAGTGTAAAGGGCAAGCACAATTGACTTTCTGAGCAGCTAGAACTGCTTGAAGTGAGCAATGATAAGGATCAAAGAATGCGTCTAACATTGTACTTGTATAGAGAAGAGGACACACTATGTTCCTACTGATGTATCTGTACTATTTCGTTAGTAGTATCGTTCTCCTGTTCTTCACTGCCGAAATTCTTCCTGGGGTTTTGAAAGATCCTAGGGCCTATTTGGAGCTGGCAAGGGTGGTGGCGCCTCGGAGGTGACTGCCGGGAGTGCGCCAGGCAAGTAATACGGCGGGGGTCTCTCGTACTCAGCTGGCGCGGGCGCTGAGGCCGATGCGGCAATGTCTAGATTTGGGTTGCTCGAGTACCTCGGCGGTCCAGCCGTAGCCCCAGCTGAAGCTGACGTAGATGCCGCCGCCGCCGTCGCCCCCTGCTGTGATTGCGGCGGCTGGGTGGGAGGCGTATCGCTGTAATTGCGAGGCGCCATGTCCCGGAATCGGTTTTCCCGATCCTGGTACGAGTATCCGGCACGATAGTGCGCAGAGTCCGGTAGGTACTCGCTGGCATTCCTGCGGTGACCGCGACGCTTCTTACCCTTGCTGGGCGGTTGTCTGTTCTGGGTCAGGGACTCCTCCGAGGGGATCGTCTCTACCAGTGGCCCGGGATAGGGCTCCGACTTGCGGTACAGGGAAACGAGCGACATGGCGAGCGCCACGCCTGGGAGGAAGAACATGAGGCACCAGCCAACACTGGTCCAGACACCATTGAAGGGGTCGACGATCTGATTACAGAGCGCGATCACTGTAGCGTTGTAACTGTTGGAGAGTGGTTTGCAGCGACCGACGCGACCATGTGTATGTTCCACCACGCGATCCACGTATTCGTCGATCAGCGCCGTAGTCTCGTTCACATACTTGTTCGTTAGCGAATCCACCAACTCAGGACCCTGTTCACGGAGGAAGCGAGTGGCCTTGGTCGCTCTGGCGATGAGCTCATCCAGGACCTCTCTAAAGCTGGGTTTAGCGCGCTTGGCCTCACGCTCCAGCGCACGTACGCTGACAACCAAGTTCTTCATGATGGTCTTTATGTTCATGACGACGCGCTGCATCCCGTCAAGGAACATGGCCTCGTTGTCGATAGCGGGGCCCACCAGACTGGCTTGTGATCGAGTTAGCCTGTGCCTTAGTTGGCGAAGCCTACTTATGAAGGTATTTAGGTCCACCGAAGTGATAGTCTCCTCCAGCAACTTCGCGTAGTTCGAAAAGTTGAGATCCGAGATCTGAGATTTAGCCAGGTCACGAAGCTCCGCTTCAGCCTCAGGTGAGAGAATCTGGATTCCCTTCAAATCGTCTAAGCGGATCTTGCGTTTGAGATTGGCTATGTACTCGCTAATGCCATAATCGCGGCGCCAGTTGCGGAGCTCGCTCACATCGTACACATCTTCTACACGTAGAACTTGATAGATGCTGAGGTCGCGATGGCAGTCGGTGATAACCTGACTAAGCGAGACAGGCACCCAGTCGCGGTGTGGCCTTTGCGACTCCAGCACTGGCTGGACGAATCGCTGATCCAGCAGTTGGAAGACATCGGAGTCATTGGGAGAGCGGAGTGCATCGCACCCCACCTTGTCCACTGTGGAGCCGACGAGAAACTGCGCCGTGGCCACGACGAGGAGCACGCATGAGAAGAGAAACGTGAGGTAGACGGCGGCGAGCAGCCAGTTGGCACCAGTGCCAGTGTTGCAGCAGTCGTCGCCGTACACGTTGCCCGGCCTTTGACCACAAAAACCGTAAAATAGTCCGAAGACGTGACATACAAACACCAGCAAGAGCATGAAGGACATGCCCAGGCCGATGTAGAAGAGGTACCCGCTGTATTCGTCCAGCTTGGCTCGATCGATGCGCCCAACCTCGGTCTCCACCGTGGTCACATGGCCTTCGAATTGTGAGAGCAGCGCCTGGAGTTCTGTGGCCTGGTCACTCAGTCTTTCGCCCATCTGACGAATCTCTTCTTTGATTTTTGGTCTGATATCGCCGATAGAGCGCTCGATGTCGACCTTGACGCGGTCGAGCTGGCGCTGACCACCTCTAACCTTGCTCTCGATGTCGTTCTCCATCAGTTCAGTGATGTCATTCATCAGTAAGGTGACGTTAGGAAGCTTGGTGGGCAGGTCGCTGAAGTCAGCGGTCACGGCAAGATCCCTGCTGACGTTGTACTGCGAGAGGAATTCCTTGCAAACTTTGTTAGAAGAGCACTTCAGCAGAGCAGCAAGTAGACGTGTCCTGGTGCCGTTCAGCCCCAGCATTAACTGGGTCACGTTGCCTTGGAGCATTTGAGACCTTGTTTGGATGTCTCTCAAGTTACTCTTCACGTTTCCCAGGTTGGACACGATGTCAGTGAGGTCGTCGATAGCGACGGCTTGTGTCACCTCGGCAAGGCTTCGCTTAAGGATCGGACCACTCTCGTCCAAAACACGGTTCAGCACCTCCTCCAGCTCGTCAAAGTTGGTCACCAAAAGAGTGTTGATTTCGCGACCCGTATTGTCTAAGTATAGTCCGGCGTCACTGACGGAAGTTTCTACGCGATCTGGCAGCCTCCGCATTCCGTTATAGGTGAAAAAGCTTGTGACGAAGGCGCAGACGACCCCGAACATGGCGGCGATCACGAAGAGCGCTAGTAGGACTCCGAGAAAGAAGCGCTTGCAAGCATCCCCTCTCCTGTCGAAGTGCTCTGGATAGGCACCGCACTTTCCGGCGCAGCGACAGCACCACGTGAAGAAGCAGGCGACGGGTGCGGCCAGCGCCAGTAGCAGTCCGCACGTAGCTACCGTCACCACCCCGATGTACTGGAGCAGCAGCTCTTCCCAGTGATCAACCAAAGGTCGGGTGACTGGCGCACCCGACCTTTGGTCGACGAGCGGGAGCAACACTTCAGAGGCATTGAGACCAGGAGGCAGGACGTCTTCTCGCCGAATCAGATCCAGGAAGAGGTGTGAGATCGAGTAGACATGTTGCATTCCGCGAGGGTCGAACCGCGACGAGGAGCGATACTTGGTATCCACCGGAGGATCGCTGTATACGACCACATGTTGGGAGAGCACCTTCACCACGTCTTGGGATGGTGCGGGCGGCTGGTTGGGGGGCGCCGGCGCCCCTCGGGCGTTGTCCAGCACAGTAGTCACGGCGGCCGCGGAGGCCAAAAAGGCCGCCGCCAACAACGAAAAGAGGATCATGACGAAGTCCCGTCCGAGGAAGCTTATGCCTTCATCCTAAATAAGCACAACGCACACGTTATCGTACTGAGTTCCTTCCCCTGAACACAGGAAGTTAGTTAATGAAAACGAACTGGAAGCCCGTCTCGCCTTTCCGAGAAGTCCTTGTGGGCAACCAAAAACTCAAACTTGGCCTTCAAAGGCCAAAAGGCCTAGTTCAGGTTTAGCAGCAAAGTGGCCCAACTTCTGCAATGTGGTTGGAAGGGCAATCGTATAACTAGGCCCTAAAATTGGCCAGCGTTAAAAAACCCAGAACAATGGACTTTCTCTTGCCTGTTTTTAGCCCGTGTTTTTGTGGGCGTCCGGCGACCTCGTCCGGGGCGTCGTCGGGACCCGACGGCCGCGGCTCCTCCAAGAGTCTCTTCGGCAGCTTCGCCTCGTCTGTCGTCTCTTTCTCTGTTCTTTCTTTAATTCTTTCTCCCTGACCCCGACCGACTCTTCTCCTGGTCCTCCTCCGTCGTCGCCGTCGTCGTCGTCTCCTCCTTCTCTCTCCCTCCCCTCTTTTTTCTCGCTCGTTACGTTCGCAGCTTGCCCCACCTCGCCTCGCCTCTCCTCTCCTTGCCTCCGCTCGCCTCGCCTCTCGCCGTCTCGCCTGCTCTGACCGAGTAAGTGCCGCGACTGTGGTGAGTGGAGCTCTCTTCACTCGAGTGACCTCTTTGGTCCGTCAAAAGCGCTCCCATCCCACAGGCCGTCCTCGACAGCGAGGATGATCTCGATCTTTCAGTGGTGCAGACTGAAAACAGCCTCGTCGTGAGGCCGACGAGGCCGTCTTACGAACAGCTTGATCACGCCGTTGTCGTGGTGATCGCCGACCTCTCGAGGTTAGGTCGTCCGCAGAGGAATCGGATGACCTTCCGGAGCGACTGTTGTAGACCGTGTGGCAGCTCGTCTCGTCTTGGCCGACTCTGTCGCTCCCGTGCCCCGAGCTCCTCTTCTCTCGTCTCTTCTTCTTTTTCTTTCTTCTGCCCCTGCCCAGACTGGCGTCCAGCCCCAGGACGGCCACCCTGCCTTCATTCACGGTGACGCTCCCCCCCTCGCTCCTCCTGGCGGTCGCAGGCATGGGACCGAGGGAGAAGAAGCTCCTCCGCCTTGTTACGTTGACACTGAGGCGCGTACATTCAAACAGAGGCCGTGGTCTCGGAGGAACCCGTACCAATGCCAGTGCAACCATTGCCGTGGACAAGAGGCTTTGTCAGTAGTCCTCTTTTTATGTACAATCTGATCTACGTACAATTTCAATGCTTCTTTAGTCTAGGTCTCGTACTATTAGCATCTTTGTCTCTTCAAATGTCCCGTCGAACATGAAGCCTCCAACGCCTCCTCCGTGAACTTGCTCACGTTGGGCCTTCATTCTCTGCTCCGGAGCACTCACCAGGGGGGTCGTCCCTGTCTTCGAGCCGTCCCTTCCGCGATTCCTTCATTTTCCCCATCCCCTTGACAGCTCTCGTGGAGACGCCTTCATCCAGGATTGCGCACATGTCGCCGACGACGTCGTCGATGGGAAACTTTGTGACTACCACGTCGTTCCGTCGCTGAAAGATGGACTTGATGTTGAAGCTGTAGTAAACCGAGGAAGGCTTGTAAGCCGGCTTTGCGTTGTTTATGTACAGTCGGTGTGTCTCGGTTGGCGGCATCTTGGCCAGTTCGCAGAAGGGGGCCACGGAGAGTCTCGAGCCCAGGACCACCAGCAAGTCGCACGCCTTCATATCCATCTCTCGCAGTCGATAGAATCTCTCATTGACGTGATCGCCGAAGAGGACGACGTCGGGCTTGATGTACCCCTTGTGACAAATACCGCACTTGGGCTTTGTGACATCTCCTTTGTCTGTGTCAAAGTTTCCCTTGGTTAGAAAATTAGAGAGCCATTTGAGGTCGTAGAGGCTGTTACAGTTGGTGCAGAAGGATCTCGTCAGTGTGCCGTACACTTCTACCACCTTCTCCAAGTCGAGGCCCGCCCGTAGTTCTCCGCTGTCCACGTTGGATGTGTAGACTCTCCGCAACATTCTTTTCTTGTCCAGCACCTTCAGGAACTTGTGGACCAGAGTGACGTCCGACCTCTGCACTCGGGTGTTGTAGATTTCGTGCATGACTACGTAGAAAGGCCGAGGGTCTGCCACGAAGTTGCGACCGGAGAGAAGCTCAGACGCGCGTTCTATGTCGCACCGAGACTCAATCAGTCCATAGAAGCCTTCTCCGTTGTACACGAGGGCGTCCATCTCGGGCGGCGCGTTGACTGCCGGGCCGCACATGACGACGATGTTCTTGTAGGCCTCCTCCCGCAGGCCGCGACAAATGTCGACGAGGCTCAACCTCTCGCTGGGGTCGTTGTTCTTGGCCAGAATTTGTCCCATGTCTACTTTCAATTCCACCCAGAAGCCTTCGTATCAATATGTAAACACTCCTAGGCCAGGTCGGTCCTTGGGTCTGACAATTTATTCTCTTTGACTTCGACCAATATAATGGGAATGGGAAGTCGAGTAAAAAGTCCAAGACCCAGAACTCATTCTGAGCATGGCCGACTACGATTCCACCGGGACACCGGGCGAGATTCTCAAATTGAAGCTCGGAGACGACTTATCAGACGGGGTCATCGTGCTGCCCGGAGGAAAACGATTTGCCATCCATAAGGCCTTCTTGGGTGGATGCAGCCAATTCTTTAGGGCCCTCTTTCGCTTTGATAGAGCCACGCCGTGCGAGCCCGACGCAAAGACTTGTCGGACTCATCAGGACGAATACCATGTGACACCCATCACATGCGAGGACAGTTTTGAAGAAGTTCTGAAATGGATCTATGGACATGATCTGACCTTAACAGCAGGAAATGCGAAGGCAATCCTTTAAGAAGCTGCGTATCTTGACTGCGGCAGGGCCGTAGAACACTGCGTGAACCATTTGGTCCATACACTCACTTTGGACAATGTTATTGAAGTCGAAAAATTTGCAAGGGATTTATCAATTCAAGAGCTGGTCACCAAGAGCTCCAGACTGCTCCGGTACAATTTTTTCAAGATTTCAAAGTGCTCAGACTTTTTGGATCTGGAAGAAAATGAGATTGAAAGTCTATTATGTGAGCCTGATCTAAATGCTGATGAACATCAGGTGTGGAATGCGACCATGAGATGGCTCAGACATAAAAGCTCGAGATCAGCTTCTTTTCCAAGACTCGTAAGGAAAATAAGAATTGGTCTGTTTGAAGAGAGCTTCTTCATTAAGGAATTCATGCCCGAAGTTTGTAGGTTCCGTCCCTGGGACTTTGAAACGGACTCCTTGCTGAACGAGGCCCAACACTTCTACCAGACGCTGAGAAGCGTAACAGAAGAGACGCCACCCCTCGTCACACCCACATCTGCCATCCCAAGACTGCCCCAGGATGTAGTTCTTGCCATTCAATTGACAATTGAGGGTACCTACTCGCCATGTCTGACATTACTGAGCTACGACATCTGGACAGATCGATGGACACGCGTGCCTGTCAAAGGTTTCCTCGACTGTGACTACCTGGATTGTAAAGCAGCAGTGGTTGGAAACAAAGTCTTCTTCATTCATCCCGGTCGACGACGAGAGTGTTGTCACTTGACCCTGAACACCACCTGCTTCGACGTGGAGCAGCAGACTCTCACTCCTTTAAGCCCCCTTCAAGGAAGGTGGGACTTTGGCGTTGCCGCTCTGAATGGCTATGTTTATGTCATCGGAGGGACCAGTGTTACTCCCCTTAGACAGCGTTTGAATACAGTGGCGAGATTTGATCCAGCGAAGAACCAATGGACCATGGTGGCTCCTATGACGACGTGTAGGGCCTGGCCACAATGCGCTGTCATCAACGGAGAAATATACGTGGCTGGCGGGCTGGGGTTAACTGATATGGATATACTGACCACGGTAGAGGTCTACAATCCTCAGGAAAACAAATGGAGACATGGCACAGACATCCCACCCAGACTCCTTGGATTTTCTTGCGTGGCCTTCGACGAAAAGCTTCTTGTCATTGGCGGATCGACAGATATTGACGGGGATACACAATATTTCGTATCATCCTGTATGAAGTATGATCCAGTCACCAATGAGTGCTCACAGATGCCAAATTGAGAAGGGCTCGATGTTCGTCTCAAGCGATTGCTCTCCAGGGGAAGGTCATTGTCATGGGTGGCGAGGAGCGGGTCGATGACGACGACGACAGGCACATAGGAATAGAAGTGGAATGTTTCGATCCACTTCAAGGGAGATGGAGACGTTTGTCAAGTACAAAGACAAAATTGAAATTGCTGTCAGCCTGTGTCATACCTGGCATCAGTCTTAGCCCCAGGACTCTCTTGGCCTATGCACGTCCCGAATCGGAAAAATTCAAAGAAGAAACTGGAAGACTCACGGCTCCATGAACAAGACTCTGACTGACCCGGAACAACTGAATTCAAAGAGTTTGGACATCTTCTTGGTGGTTTTGAGCCATCTTAGATACAAATACAAATGTGTGAACCATAAGGCTCATTTCTAGGCAACTACACGTTTTAGACTTGAAGAAGCATTTGGTAATACCGAAGTGGACACGCTTATGTACTAGGCATTTGGCCAATAATGCGGGCGCTGTCGTCCACGCCCATTCACAAAGAGCCTGTCATATGGAGGTGCTACAGTGAACTTTGCTTGAGGATACGCAACTGTCTCTAGGTCAAAGTGTACTACGTACATGCTGAATGTCCTTGAGGAAGATGAGCACGTTGAAACGGTTCCGGGAAGGACTTGGGTCTTCGTTCATGCTAGGCATTAAAAATACTTGACTCCAGTAGGAAGTGTAAAGAAGTCATTGCTCTGATCGCGTCCACGCCAGATTTGTCCACTCTCTCAGTCAACACTGACAGTTTAAATGCCAACTTTTTATTCCGGCCATGTAAATCTTGCTTTCAGGACAGATACGTAGCAATAAAGGTCAAATATCTCAAAGCCCGATCCAAAAGCCCGACCCCGACTTGGGGCAGCTCCACAGTCCGACATCGATATCCAACGGCAAAATAATCTTGGCTGCCTTTTTTGTAATACTTTCTTACATAGTGCAGTACAATAATAACGAAGACTCGTTAACTGACCATCACGTAGAAGGTGATCAGTAATTCGTGACATAGTTCGTCTATTCTTCACTCCAGCTTTGGGTTCATTACTCGCCCAGCAACAAGAATCAAGCCAGTCACGTCATCCTTGATCACAAAGATGAAGGGGCGATTGAACTCCAACTTCCTGACCATTGGGGCCATCCTAAGCATCATGACGGCCCCGGTGGCCGCAGCTGCCTCAGTTCCTTCTTCATTGACTTCAACGAAGGCCTTTTGCACCACGACGGAGACGAATAATTCATTGCGTTTGGAGAGACCGCTAAAATTGGCCTTATCTCCGTGAAACATGTCTCGGACGCCCAGCTTCTTCAATACCTCCACCAAGTTGTGCTCCGTCTGCAGCTTGAACTTGGGTAGAGAGAAGTCTACTTTGTTCTTACGCGGGCCCTTAAAGTTGGCGGCAGCATCGAAGCCAGTGGCCGAGAGCTGCTCCTCCATCTTGAAGAAGTTTTTCCCGTCCTTGGGCAGGAAGATCAGCATGCTGAGTCTGTCGCCCTTGTATGGAAGCTGCAGAATGTGAGATTCCAGACCCTTGTCGAAGCCAAGCACGACATCACGGGTGGCACGCATCATTGGCACTTCTACGGTCTCAGTCTCGCTAATGTGAAACTCGCCGAGTTTGGTGGCCGCTGGATCAAACTTGTTCGCCCAGTCCCCTTTAAAATAGACGGCGTTGACGAGCACAAGGCGAACCAGGGGATGAATAGCTCCTTCGGGAATTAAATTCTTGATGCGCTCGTGGGTTTTCTCCTCAACCCAGGCGTTGATGAGGCCACGAGCGGCCTCTGAAGCACCAAAGTCCAAGTTTTCCGCCGAGGCTGTAAAGTGCTTCTCGGCCAGAGCCAGGTAATCATCAAGGATTGGATAATCTTTTTGCACGTAAAGGCGGTTGGCGGTTTCCAGCGTGAAGTTCTCAGGCGACTTCAGGGCATCGCCCGCGGCGCGATAACCTTCCAGCAGGACGGAGAGCTTAGGATTGGATGCGACCGCGTCGAGCTGTTCGCCCGTCTCGCCGGCCGCGCCGGCCCTCAACATGGCCAAGACCGAGCTCAGGCTGAAGGGACTGCAAGCCATATTATTCTGGTGCCCGCCTGTGGCAACCATTTCAGGATAGATCTTGCCGGCAAATCTGGCATTGGCGGCGGAGATTTGGGGCACGGCGGCCATAGTCCGAGCGAGGGCGTCTGATGAGGAAGAAGGGGTCTCTGCTACCAGCAGGGGGACGAGGACGAGGCAGACGGCTGAGGTGAGCGCGACGCAGAGGATGCACAGTCCGAGCTTGGGCCTCAGCGAGCCTGACGCGTGGCAAGTCAATCGGGTGGCGGGGATCTCCGGCGGCTGGAAAAATAGCTGCTTCCACTTAGTCCTCCTGCCTAGCACTGTGGCGACTTTAGGGGCGACGACTCCCACGCCTCCCGCTACGGGGACAGTCATTGCTTGCGGGCGGGCATGCCGAGCAAGGCGCCGGGGCCCACAAAGAGAAAGGCTGTTGCAAAGATAAGCCGATGACTAGGTGAGGCGACGTCAGGTGAGTTAGCGAAAAGCGATAATGCCCCGAGGAAGAGGAAGGACTACGACGATGGCGACGATGACGTCAACGACAACGTCTCAAGCTGGAGACGATTAAGTCCCTTTTCACTTTTGCCGAGAACACAACTCGTAGTTCCTTTTGCAACACCTTAAACTTCAGCAATGTTTTCAACTTGTCCTCGACGTGCAGTGCAAGCAGCTGTTCCTCCCTCTCGCACTGGGCTGTCTGCACTGGAGCAGCAGGAGTCACTGAACATAACCACGTCGTTCTCAGAGTTCTCTTAGCTGACCCAGACCTCGCTCTCTTCATGCACGTCACTCATGCATTCACCGGTTGAATCAGTCTGGAGTCGTGGATCAAGGATGACTCGATGCCGGCGCTTCCTTCTGTGTCCGTGATCGGGTCGCGGGTCGAGCCGGTCGCGCTCCAGCGAGTCTTTGCTCATCCCTATCAGTGGACTGGACGGTCAAATCACCTGAAGGCTGGGGTCAGCCATCCCAGACTACTGAAGCTTCCTATGGTCGTGACGATGAAGTTGTTCAGATTCTTGTCCCATTTTTACCCGTTCAAGCGATCGTACGTGAAGCTTGACACGATGAAAGATGGAGCAAAATGACCTAGCTCTCCGTTCTTGTACTGTGGCAGTGGCGTCCGGGACCATCTTTTCAGGTGTGTTGTTCGACGTGAGCTTCAGGAATCCGCGACTTCCACCTAAAGAATTGGACGACAAAGGCAGGACCTGCTGGAGCTGTTTGGCAAGTAAGTGGGGTCAGTCAGGCCAACAAAGGCCCGGACCTGCAGACCGACATCAACAACGGGTGCCGACAACGTCTTCGTCCGGGCCCGCCGCGGTCTCCAGCTTGACCGTCACTTCGCCTTCGCCGCCGATGCCGGTCAGGTCGCGACCGGTCGAAGAAAGCGCTTTGGTCAAATTCGAATAAGCAGCGGCGGGGAGGAAATTCCAATCCCCAAGGAGCGATGGACCGCTACCAGGAGGAGATCCGGCGGGTGGCGGCGAAGAGCGTCAGAGACCTCAACTTGACGGAGCCCTCCAATCGTTCTCTACGGATGTCCAACGAGCGCAGGCTCTCTTCCCCGCAATTTGGTCATACCCCTGCTGCCACCACCACGGGGGCCGCGGTGAGTGTAGCCGCCGCTCGACTGGAGTACATGCAGAAGGTCAACCAACTCAACAACTGGTCGGGCCCCTCCTATCGGAACAAGAGCGAGGCCACCCTCCTCCGGCGCCAGAGCGAAGAGCCCACAACACCTCAGTCGACGAGGCTCCACCTCCTGTCCAAGTCCAGTAGCGCTTCCAGTGTACTAAAGAACGCCGGAGCCGCGATGAACGGACGGTGTTCACCATCCACCCACCACCAACAATCCGGTCTTTCACCGTGCACCAGTCTTTCTTCCCATCCTCTGATTACGCGTCAGACCTCCGGGGGATCTTCTTCCTCTCGCTCCAGTAGCTCTCCCGAAGGCACTGACCAACAAGTGTTTCAACCCGGCGTGTACCCTCAACCCAAGCGAGCAAGCCTCACGAGCATTCCTATTTACGAGAATCTGGACGACGCCAGCAACTTTCCTGCCATTCCCCGTAGGGGTCAGTGTACTCCTCCCCCACCTCCCCCGCCCTACACGGGACATCACCACATCGTTGTTAACGGCAAGAGCATCTTGAAGGTCCCGTCCAAAGGACCTCCTTACGTCGCTCCTCCGGTCTACGAGAACGTGTCGGATGAGGGTAAGAAAACGTGACTCTCGTGCAGTTCTCGCGTGCTGTCTCACGTTTTGCTTCACCTCCGTAGCAACCAAGAAGTCCTCCTCGACTCTCCTGACCCAGCTTGCTGCCGCCAAGAGACAAGATCAGCAACACCAGCAACTTCAACAAGTGCTAGTGCGTACTCGTCTTTTTAACGTGATGCTCTTGTCCATATTGGATGGAGTTTTCCAACTCTATACTGAGTGCCGTTCTTTACATATGAATCCAGATGTCCGCGGCCATGTCGACCCAGCTCTACCGCGACTACGTGAACCTGCCGCCGCCACCGCCATATCCAGGAACAATAGAGTATCATCGGCGAGGTGGACGCAGCAATGGTATCGATACATCCGAGATCCTGCGTAAGTGACAGATCCTGTTGCACCCCCTCGACTGTTCTCTGCATCAAGTCAGTCGGTATAAAGTACAGTAACATGAGACACGTTGCGAATTTTTTTCCTCTCCCGCATCAAGAGCAAGCCGTAGACCGAGAACTGTCGATGAAAGATGACTAAAGTGCTTGCGTCAGACTTGAAAGCACCTCTGACTTAAACGTAGCGTAGACTTTTATTTCACCGACAACTTGTTGAGGATGAGGGTACCGCCAGTCTTCCTTAGCTCGACGCCACAACGGTGTTTGTTTCTGCAGGTTCCTCGAACTACCCGGATGAGTCGGTCCAGCAACAGATCGATCTGAGCAGGCTGAAAATTAGCAATGAAGAGACTGGAAACGACAGGGAAGGTGGGGAATGAAATGTTCTTGCCCACGTTGAGAGGCAGAGTGTGGATGGAGTTATTTTATCTTTTCAGTTTCCTCTTCGACCACCTCCTCGTGCCGTCCACTGTCCTTGCTGCCGTTCAGCGTCACCCCTCCCAAGGCCAAGGGCCCCAGCGAGGCAGAGAAGAAGATCGAAGAGCTTACGAAGCAGATCGAAGAGCAGATGGAAAAGGAAGAGCAAGAGGCGGAATACTTTGGTGAGCTATGCTCGAGGCAAGGCTGTCGTTGGCCTTGGGATGCGCGAATCAAATTTGCATGAGAGGCGTACGAGAGTTGTCAGTTGCTTTTAGAGAGCAAGCGAAATGGCAAAAGTGTTGAGATTTCGGGAGATAAAAAGTACCGTTTGACAGAGGATTTGACTGTTCGTTATCCCATTGACATCCATGATATCTCATTGCTTTTGTAGGGGATTGTGCTGCCTGCGGAGAGAAGGTATCTGGTTCTGGTCAAGCATGCCAGGCCATGGGCAGCCTCTATCATACCAGTTGCTTCGTCTGTTGCTCATGCGGGCGGACACTCAGGGGAAAGGACTTTTATAACGTCAATGGAAAGATCTACTGCGAGGAGGACTACTTGGTAATGTGGTGAACTTGCAGCATGTCTTAAACATATCCTGCTGACTTTCCCGTCCTTCCATCATGTGCAGTACTCTGGCTTTCAACAGACGTCCGAGAAGTGTGACATATGTGGGCATCTTATTATGGAGATGGTGAGTGACGCGAGACTTGAGCTTGCTGTTGCATGACTTGTACTGCACGTGCAACGTGTTGCTTGCAGATCCTTCAAGCAATGGGCAAGACGTACCACCCCGGCTGCTTCCGCTGCTGCTACTGCAACGAGTGCCTGGACGGTGTCCCATTCACCGTCGACTTTGACAACAAGATTTATTGCGTCAATGACTTTCACCGTATCTTTGCACCCAAGTGTGCAGCTTGCGGTCACGCAATCACACCTATGGAAGATACCGAGGAGACCGTTCGTGTCGTGGCCATGGAGAAGGACTTCCACGTCGATTGCTACGTTTGTGAGGGGTGCGACATGCAGCTTACCGACGAGCCCAACAAACGGTGCTACCCGTTGGGTGATCATCTCTACTGCAGGACCTGTCACGTCAAGCAGCTGGGAGGGCTCATGCCAGCTCATCTGGAGGTGAGGGATTACATCAAAAGTTTAAAAAGAGTCACAAAATTGTAAGCGTGCCTATGCAAATTTCCAGACAGCAGCCGTTTTCAGGCCGATCAAGCGTTAAGTGGTGAGCAGAAGTGCTTGCTTCTTATCAGTTGGTTCTTGTCTTATGGCTGTGTAAATGTCCACTCATGTTAACATAATTTATAATTTTCTCTTTTAGGGAGTTTGCTTCGACGTCTTCAGCAGCTAAGCGAATTTCATCTGCCGTCTTCTTACCATCTGCAACTCAAACTTTCCATTCTTCGTACAATGAACATGTACGTACAGATCTTTCAGCTATAACGTCTTTAAAGTGTGTACTTGTACAACTCTTGAGTACGTATGTAGTGGAGTATATAGCGTATACAGCCCGAACACTGCGAAATATATTATCCGCGAGCGTGACTGATATTTTAGTGGTTTGCTCAAAACGAATGCAGGTATAACAGTGGCTTCCGCACGTGTACTTAAGTAGTTGCTACATTCTACAGAAATTTACTCGTCCTGCTCTTCCTTTGACTTGAGGAAGTCCTCATATTGCTGGGAGGTCATAAGAGTGGAAAGTTCCTCTTCGGCCTTGTTCATCTTAACCTTGAAGAGCCACCCATCCTCCATGGGGGACGCATTTATTAGCGCCGGCGCTTTCTCCACGTTCTCGTTCTTCTCCTTGACGACGCCAGACACCGGTGCATATATCTCCGAGGCAGCCTTGACCGATTCCAGTGCGCCGCACTCGTCTCCTGCGGCTAAGGAGTCCTCCGGCTCGGGGAGTTGCGCGTACACGATGTCTCCCAAGGACTCCTGCGCGTAGTCCGAGATCCCGACTGTAGCGAGTTCGTCTTCCACCCTCACCCACTCATGATCCCTCGTGTAAAGGAGCTGCTGCAGCCTGATGGCGGATGGACAGAAGAAGCGGACTGCATGAAATTGCATGGAGAAAGAGAATTAATAACACCACCGATGCTTACATCTACGTGAGACTTGAGAGACAATACCTTGTGACTTAACCAGGACTGTGGCCTGCAAAGTGTTTCTGGCCGCGGCTGCCGCCGTCGCGGCGGCCTTCACCACCAGCCGTGGGTTCATTGAGATGGTCCAAGCTCTCGTCTTGTGCTGTGATAGTTGTTGAACTGCAGCTTTCTGATATCTCGTTCAAAAATCTCGACCAGACAGGTTTGGTAAGTCAGCCATAAGAAAGAGGCTGCACGCTTAAGACTCTCAGTGAGGACAGGATCGGACTTGACTGCCTTCGCCACTTGATAGTTGTTGTTGCTGTTGTCGCTGTTGTCGTTCACGCTTCCAAAAAGTTCTTCTTCCACCTCAGCTTTCCTTTGTTTTGCTTTTTTAAAGGGGGCTACGCAATGTTTACCGTGCAGCGCCATGAGCAGCCTTACCAGTAAGTCTGTCATTGTACCGTGAGAGTCAAAAAAAGGTTCGATGTCTATTCTATACAACTCTTGCAGCTCCTCGATGTCCCTGACAACCTCTCCCTGGATCCTGTTGGGTTGGGGACTTCCTCTGATTTCAGCCCATGTCTTCATCGGACACTTGATTGCTCACACTGTATAGCAGGAATATTAACATGAAAAATTAAAAAGTTGGGGAAACGCATTTCTACCGATCAGCTGACATTCCTTAAAGAGTCGTGCGAACTCATCACCGATCAGTGATGAAAATTTGATAAAGACTCATCTGAAAGCCAGGACGAACTTTGTTCGAACCCTGAGTGCAAGGTTACTCAAGCACCAGCGGACTCGCAGCAGACAGAGCGCACAGAGCGATGCTGCTACAGCGGCACAGAGACAGACGGACAGAGCGTCACGACGGTGGATTTGGAGAGAGGCTAAGTCGAGCTCCATCGACCCTTTTGTTCGGCAGTCCTCGGCGTAGGGCTTCTTAGCGTCGAGGAACCACTGCGATGTTGGGCCGACGGCGGAGGATTCAGCATGACCCTTGACGCGCTCTCCGCTGTTCGAGGACTCCTGGCCTTCGTCTCCTTCACCGAGCTGGTGACGGCTGCCCGCTGCGTGCTGCCGTTCCTGCCGACTTCACCTGCAGGGAACGTCGTCGGAAGGATCTTCTCCCTGACGGACGACGGCGGCCAGGCAGCGCGAGTCCTTTCCCTCGTGTACGGCCTCTACTGCTTCCTCAACGGTCTAATCGTGCTGCACTTGGCCGTCTTCGCCCACTATCGGCCGCTAGCATCGCTCGGGGTGGCGGCGTTGTGTGCCAAGTTGATATTGATCCTCACACGTTTTAAGACGATCGACGACCTCATCTTCGAGCTGGTTTCCTGCCTATTGGCGTTGGCGGCCGCCTTGGCGATACCCGTGCTTTGCGCCGCCCAAGAAGCCGCAGGCACTGGCGACGACGAAAATACCCAGTTGCTGCGCACGATGAGACTACCAAAGAGTAAGAAGAAGAAGCACGAATAAGAAAGTTGAATCTCATTCCCTGTGATAAGACTTTAGAAGAAGAGTGATAATCCTAGGGAAAATAATCATGGATGATCTGTGCGCCCTCGAGCGCAGTCTTTTGAAGAAGGATTCGCTGCTTCCCTGGGATCGCTTCCATGCGTGGGTTCACGGCATCTGCGTTGTCACCTTCGACTTGGAGCTTGGCCAGGCAATCGAAAAAATATATCCTGGTCAAGTGCGACTCTCAGAAATGGACAAGGCCAACATCTGCTACCTCGCCTTCCCGGACTCTAACTCTGGCGTTATGGGAGACTCGCAGTTCCATTTCAGACTTAGGTTAAGTCAGGGAGAGCAGACTAAGCGCAGCACTGAAACAGTTGGCACCATCGGCCACATGGCGGCCAGCAACCGGGTGCACGTCGAGTACAATCGCAGGTGCCCGACGGCCTTGCAGTTCGACCCGAACTACCTCTTCGGGTTTGCATATTTCCGACAGGTGAAGGACAGCACAATCCGACGCGGTTACTACCAGAAGTCGGTCATCCTGCTCTCCAAGTTGCCGTTGGTGTCGCTCTTCAACCAGGTGATGAGCGTCGTGGCCAGAAGGTTCTTTGAAGGGGGGGAAATCTCGCTCGAGGCTGCCTGTGGAGACATCGACCGATGGCCTCTGCCCATCCCAGGACATAGTCTGGAGCTGCCTCTGCTGGGAAGTCTCTTCACGGTAAGGTGGCTCTTACTGCAATTTGCATTTGCGAGCATCTGTCATCCCTTCATGACAATGCACCTACATGTAAGTGCTCCTGATCACGCCGTTGTGGGGTGATGACGTTTAGGCAAATTCGTGTGTAAATACCTTGAAAACTTTTGTCCCAGAGCAATATGCTTATCTATGATCTTCTTTGTGAACAGGTGCATTTACCGTCACTGTCCACTCGCTCGGTGGAGTCCGGCAGCGAGACGGTGGCGCTGTCACCCACGCACGGGGGAGAGGTCCTGCCCGCAGTCCACGAGCTGGACATCTTCACGTGTCTGTTGCCCGTGATCGAACACATGCATGCGCTGTGGGAATTGGTCCTTACGGCAGAGCCGCTGGTTGTCATGGCGGCCACGCCGGCACTCTCCTCTGCTACCGTCCAGGCGCTTACTACCATAATTTATCCGCTGAGCTACTGCGCCGACTACCGACCGTTCTACACTATCCACGACTCTGACTTCAAGGACATTACGAGTAGCAACTCAAACGCCCTTCCCAACATCATGCTTGGAGTGACGAATCCCTTCTTTGCCAAGGCGCTGGACAGCTGGCCGCACATCGTTCGCCTCGGTGCCGACCATCAGACGCACCCGAGTTCCTCGAGCAAGAAGTCGTCTTCTCCAGCAAAGTACAACAAGCTGGACGCCAAGCCGGGCGTCTACTCGCAGACCAAAACGTTTCTGGAGCGCGACAAGGCCATGGTGAAACGAGTTCTCAAGGGCATTCAGTTGAAGCGTCCAACGGAGGTCCAGTCTGCTCTAATCCGACGCCACTTCCTTGAGCTTACTCAGACGTTTATGATCCCACTTGAACGCTACCTCACCAGTCTGATGCCGCTGGCCAAGAATATCTCTCCGTACAGAGCAGTGCCTAAGGTGCGTCCCTTCAACGCCGAAGAATTCCTCGCTTCCGTGGATGCCAAGAGCGGCCCTCAGTTGACGTCCACGCTGAAGGGCGATTGGCGCGGGCTCTACCGGCGCTTCTTCCGCAGTCCCAACTTTGTTGGTTGGTACAGCCAGCGTCATGCCGAGGTGAGCCGAAAGCTGAGCCTCCTCCACTTGGAGTCGCTTGCAGAGGCCAAGATCGAGCACTGGATGAGGGACAAGGAGGAGGTGCAGCTTGTTGACATGGTCCTCAGGATAAGGTAAGCATTTTGTTCGCAGAATTCACCATTTGATCAGCGTCGTAAAAAATGATGATGCTTTCAGAAACAAGCTGGAGGAGTCCGGCGATCACTTGCCCGACGTCATTGCCGAGAGCCTTGCCAAGCACGTGGAGATCATCTTAAAGACACTGCCGAAAGACTTGCAGGAAGTGCTCAGCAAAGACAAGCCTGAAGCGGACATTCAGAAAGTGTAAACCATTATAGCACCAGGATGCTGCGATATTGAGAGATATCCAGTTTTACCGGAACAAGTGAAATGTTCCGGTAACGGAACCTCGTAGCTGCAGATCGTTCAGAGTTGCTACAAATTTGCCAAGCGCGTGACGTCAGCTGTATTCATTAACAGAGAACAAATATAGTTTGCTCCGACAATCCGTGGCAACTCTTGTCGCGTGCAGCTGTCTCTCTCTTTCCGCCCATCTCGCTCTTTTCGGCTGGTGATTGTGCAGATTGGAACGCCGTCACCATGTCTCTGGTCATCCCGACCAACTTTCAGCACATCCTTCGAGTGCTCAACACCAACATCGATGGCAGGCGCAACATTATGTTTGCCTTGACCGCCATCAAGGGAATCGGGCGGAGATACGCCAATCTCGTCCTCAAGAAGGCCGACGTGCCTCTGAACAGGTGAGAGAGCAAGCAGTAGATCGGCGAGTAGTCCTGGAACAGCCAACACTGCTACTCCAGAAAGAATCCTAGCGACTGCAGGTAGCCTGAAATGCAGGATAATCGATCTGGGCTTACGTTTTTTTTTCATTGTCACATCTTCACTACCGTGCAGATCCAGGTCTTGGAGGTGTGATTGCTCTCCGTTGAAGTATGACTCTTTGGTGCTTTCAGGCGTGCTGGTGAGCTCACTGATGAGGAGATCGACAAGATCGTGACCATCATGCAGAACCCTCGCCAGTACAAGATCCCAGACTGGTTCCTCAACAGGCAAAAGGACATCAAGGATGGCAAGACGAGCCAGGTCATGGCCAACTTGTTGGACAACAAACTGCGCGAGGATCTCGAGCGCCTGAAGAAGATCCGAGCCCACAGGGGCCTTCGGCACTACTGGGGCGTGAGGGTGCGTGGACAGCATACTAAGACCACCGGCAGGAGGGGAAGGACCGTCGGAGTGTCCAAGAAGAAGTAGACGGTGGCTTTAAGGCAAATAAATGACTAACGGCCGTACATCTTGAGCTTTTTTACGTTGTCTACCACCTGGTTTGGAAAGTCTGCATTACACAACCAATCGGTCGATGGAAGTTTGCTTTTCTCGCGCTGTTTGCACTCTTCTTCCTCCTCATGACTCATGATCAACTTTCACTCGGATTCCGTTTCTGATTGTCTCATTAACCGCCCAAGAGTTGTCGAGACATGATGTCCCCTTCGTCGAGTGTCATCGTTGCTTCCCTCGCCCTCTTCTTCTTGGCCACCACCGAGGCCGGGCACACCTTCAGCAAGGCCAATTACAAGAGACAAGGAAAATGTGCGTTTTCACCTACTGTTTCCTGTCTTCCCGCCCCAAAGTACATCGGGCTGTCTTGCAGTCTTTTTTAGCATAATCAAATTTCGCAACGACATCTGCAACGTGAGTTCGACCGAGCAGGGCATTTGCTACTCGACGGCGGAGTGCGCGCAGAGGGGAGGGCAGCAGAGAACCTCGTGCGCCGCCGGGTTTGGCACCTGCTGTGTCTGTGAGTGCACAATTTTAGCCGGTACCGCTCTGAAAGAGTGACCCGAGCTCACGTCTCTTGCAGTCCAAGACTCGTGCTACTCTATCAGAGATGAAAAGATCTCGTACTTCCGCAACCAGCTGTACCCGGATCCTGAGTCGACGCCCAACTACTGCACCTACGGCATCAAGGTATCGCGGTCAGAAAGGTACGGTGGAGCAGTCACGACGCTGTCTGGTGTTTGTTCTTGAAGGTGACGGATTCTGACGTGTGCCAAATTCGGTTGGACTTTGTGGACTTTCGAATGGGGGGTCCCTCCATGACCACGATCCCATTCGGGCAGTGCTCCGGGGACCGGATGGCCATTTTCGCAGGCCAGAACAGGCTCGGGCTGTCCGAGGGAAACCTCATATGTGGAGACATGACGGATCAGCACAGTAAGTCTGTCTTCCGGACGTTCATGGTCTCGACATCTGGGATGCGGAGGCGTCTTCGTCCTTTCAGTTCATAGACAAGTTTGGCCTGCTACTTTTGTCTCACATTGCATGAAAGAACCCTTCTTTTAGTATATATTCCAACTGACGCGAGTAACGGCGAGGAGAACCTGAGCTTGTTTGCCATGGTCGGGACGTCCAGCGTGATCGGCGGCCTCCCAACGGCCGTCGTCACTACGGCCGCCTACAACTACACGTGGAACATCAGGATCGAGCAGATCGACTGCTCGGAACTCAATGATAGACAAGGTAGGAGCATGAGAGTTATGCTGTTGGAGGTGAACATGTGCATACAGGAGTGGGAAACGTTGCGGGCCAAACCGACTTTTGGGTGTTATTCTAACTTTTCGGTCCTGATGTCAAGCACAAGTGGTCAACATTTCTGCTCCAAAAGTTATTTGGCATGTAAGTGACGCCTCCGGACCTTGGCTAAGCAGTGTAATTCGCTAAAAGCCAGCACTAGAACCAATGGGACTGCCTCAGGGTTATCAACTTCAACCACCTTTGCCACTCCCAGGAAAGTCTGGGGGCGAAAACTGTTTATGATCCCCTTCATCGAGACCTGCACTCCTTGCCCATATTGTTCTTGATGCCGTTGAGCGTGTTTCTACTTGGCCAGGTCGAACTTCCGTTGTGAAGTCTACCGGACTCTACATTTTTCCACCACTGTAAATGTACTTGTCTATACATGATTTCCTGCTTGATCCATGAGTAGAGTGGAGACCACGCGTTGCTCATTCAACATCCCTCACAAGTGACACCTGAAGGTGTCTGGAGACTCTGGACGCCGTCACACAGCAACGGCATCAACACCCAATGCACTCCATGTACATGCGCATTGAGAACAAGTGCGCGAGGAAGTGGGACTTTAGACGAAACAGACTAAACTTACAGAATATTTTCAGGATTAGCATAGGATAAGTATTGGTGTCAGCATTGGGTAGAAAAATGTCTAGTTGCTTCATGCCTTGAGAGGCAAGTTTCACTTTAGTGAAGAACTTCAGCTTCGTGAACTCTGTGCTGCTGACCGAGGAGTTCACAAAGCTGAGCGTCCACTGTCCATACGGACCGTGTCAGGAAATGGTTTCAACTTCCAGCGTCCGCCCGAAAGAGTCGACTCACAGTGATCATGACTCATCCCTACTTTTTCCAGCCTCAGCACTGATTTTCTGGTGAAAAATGGTGCTTTTGCTCATGCGAGATCATGTGGCAGCAGCACTTGAGACGTCTGACGTGCAAAATACCTAAAATGATTCAACTCAATGAGGTTTTTCTTTGGTTGGGATGAATATCGAGACCTTGCATGCCTGCGCCAAGTTGCCAATGTATCGATGCGCCAGATTGCTGGCAACTTTGTTTACTGTAGTGCAATGAGGTGATGGCAGCCCTGTTTCAGTGGAGCAAAGTCATCGATGAAAAGAAGTTTGGTCATTGCTACAAACAAATTTCCTACAAGAATCTCCTAGGCGAAATAATTCGCATTTGAGCGACATACTCGCTCAAAAATAAGTAGATTATCTGAGACGTAGTTACGACAGACCCAGGAGGTAACTGGTGCCGTTCCAGGCGAGGTGGGGGAGTTGGTCACAGACCACCCTTGCAGCGTCCTGCACGGCTGCAGACATCCCCCCTCCAGAACCTCCTGCGGCAAATGCCACCATGGCCAGCCAGAAGGTCCTGATGGACCACGCTTTCAGACAATCTAAAAATGGGGACTCATCACTGTTTTTAGTCTGTTTAGTGTTTTCAGTTTGTTCAGCCATGAGTCCGTACAAGGACGAAATCTCCTGTAGATTTGATGCCAGAGGGTGGCTACAGCGATTGTGCATTTGGCACGATTTAAGTGTGTAATACTTTCCGTGCAATTCACATTTCCACCTGCGTGTAAACTTTGTTGGCAACTAAGTTGTCTATTGCGTAACCTTAAATCTATCCCCAAAGTATTGATTTTTTTAGGGATTTAAGGTCGTCGAAAATCAGCCTCGCTCATTGCGTGAGCAGAAAAATTTTGCGACAAACTGAGTTCATCTGCACAAATGGACGCCGCTCGCCATTCGTGTGAAGCTGAAAAAATAAATGGGTCGGATGTGTTTTCAATGGAGATTAATGCTGAAAAAATGGGTTTTTTTTGGGGGGGGGTTGGGGGATTCTTTTTTTTTTTTTTAAAAAAAGGGGGGTTAAGTGACTTTATTGGTGGTATGATAGAAAAGTGTTG
>JAAUXU010131255.1_pt1 | contig 29635 bp, 22 predicted proteins | sample 7278151 | NCBI WGS metagenome assembly JAAUXU01 (sample SAMN14350113, study PRJNA611818) | marine sediment metagenome | isolation source: surface marine sediment (1.8m) | place: French Polynesia: Moorea | collected 2018-08
CTCAAATTTGACAAAAGGTCTGACATCTAAACTGACGAAACTTCTGCAAGATCACAGCGGAACCCCTCCACTTCAACACCTGGAATATCTTGATGAGGTTGAAAATATTCCGGATTTATCGTAACGACCCTGTACATAGTACACTTTGGGCTCAAAGCGCACAAAGATTTATACTGGCATGATGGCCAGAGCAGCAGGAATATTGATTCAAATTAAGGTGCCTCTACTTGTCCTTAAAAAAATAGGGTTTGTGATGTACTGTATATTCACGCAGTGTCACATGATACATTTGCGAGCTTACATCTTTCGATTTGTCTTTCCATCACTCTAACGCACTCCAGGATACACGCTCTTACTGAACACAATGTCTGCTATCTTCAACTCAACTTACTCAGGTCATTACAGGTGTAAAATTGGCGGTGTCTGAAGTGACAACATTTGCTGTCAACGTCGCCAAGGCAGAAAATACAAACTTGACCATGTCCCAACAGGTCATGCTCCTGGTGATTGCTTTCTGTTTTGATACGTTAAGGCTGTCCTGAACAGAGTGAAGACTCACAAAGAGTCAGTCCAGAAATAATGGGGAAATGTACATTTGCTCCATACCCAAATCCGAGGATGTGGTTACTTTCAAAGACACAGAGCCCCAAAGGTTTCAAAAATGTATTGACACAAAAAGACTGTCGATAAGTGTCAAACACATAGGATTGCAGCTGTTGCCTTCTTAGAATAAAAAGTGTATGGTTATCAAAAAATGGACGTTGTAATAAAAGTATACAATGTAACAGTTGGGACTTCTCCTGCTAAAACAAGAGTCAGCCTGCCTTTCCTAAGTTAGAGATCATTGATTGGTGAATGGTGAATGAAACCTCAAAGTTATGATATTGCTCTGTCAGTGGCAAGTACTTGTTAACTTTGAGACACATATCGTAGTTTTGAGAGATGACTTTTAGGAAGAATAAAGCTGGGGCAGCAACAAGTGAAAAACACATACCTTCGAGATTTATCATGACTTTTGATTTCACTATGATATGTCGTGCTGACCTACTGGAAGGAATAGCTGGTCTTGATCATACAACAGAGCATTTTCAATTCTAAGAAACATTGCACCATGGAGGTGTTCAACTGAAACAGATTCCTTTGTACTTACATTCATTCCTGCCAGTCCTGGTCTTCCAGGTGGGCCCATCATTCCAGATTCCCCTCGTGGGCCAGGCTCGCCTCTTGCTCCTTTGGAGCCTGGTAAGCCAGTCAACCCGGGAGGACCATGTTCTCCAGGTCCGCCAGCTGGGCCAGGGCTTCCTTGCATTCCCTTAGCTCCTGGTAAACCGCGACTTCCTTTGACACCAGGGGTACCAGGGATTCCAGGGGGACCAGGGAAGCCTTGCATCCCTTGAGGACCAGGTGGCCCCCTGGCACCCATCATTCCAGTGGCACCAGTCTCACCCACTGGACCTGGAGGCCCAGCATCTCCGGGACTCCCTGGTTCTCCAGGAGGTCCAACTGGTCCTGACATCCCTTGAAGTCCTCTCTCTCCTTGCTTGCCAGGAGGGCCCTCTGGTCCTACAGGTCCTGGACTGCCTCGGCCACCTTTAGGACCAGCTGGACCAGGAATACCGCGCTTTCCTGGTAAGCCAATCAAACCAGGGGGTCCTTTATGTCCTCGAGAACCAGGAGGACCTGGTTTGCCCTGTTGAAAACATTTTGTGTCAGTTGTAAAACTTAGTGCAAAAAGCATGAACAATATTTAATAGCAATATTTATAATTGCAAAGGTGTGTGTTCAAAAATGTGTTTAGTTGAAAAATTTCGACATGGAAAATTGTCATTGGTCCCTAGCGTGACTGGTACACGTCTAATTTTTTTTTAAAAAAACACATCTATTACAATTTTAATTTAGTTAGTTTTCATGCATGTTTCTTGTAGTGGCTGAATACTCGAGTTGGTCACAGCATTTGTATCACTTGTGGCAGCATAGACAGCCACTACGGAGCTTGCTTGTCTCCATGCACTCAGTTTTACACGTCTATAGCTCAAAGCGAACCTGGAACAAGCTGTTCATGGCAGCAGTCAGCTGCATCCCACTAATGAGCACTGAGTACACGAGTGGGCCAGCTGAACCGCACAGGCATGTTGCGTGAGCAGGAGTGGTATCTCAACTTCTGGGATAAAAGGGGTATCTGGATCAAAAAGTACTGCGCTTGGGATAATGAAATTCAGTGGGGTAAAATAGGCTCCCTACACTGCACTGACAGCTTTTGAGGTGCAATCTCCGTGTAGAATCAGTCATCCAGACAGTGCTGGACATGTTGCAACATCTGTAGTCACTTTGTGACTGCTCATTTTCATGCAAGAGTGCTCATAGTGCAGTCACCCCCCCCCCCCAGAGGGCACCATGTTGAAATGCATCATTTTCCTCCTTTTTCAGTGGGTTTTTCACGGTGACACTGGCTGAAACTTTCTGGAAGTGTTGCGACACACTCTCCAGAGCTTCACGCCAAAAGTGGCATACTCCGGACCATCCCCTAACCAGCCACAAGGTGGGTTTGGCAGGCAAGGTGCTCAGAGGCCTTGGCAGACAGACAGACAGTCTGCTGTGCGCTGAGCTGGTGGTCCCCGTGCACCCTAAGCCAATAATGACAGGCCCTTCTGGGCCCACTGATATGTTTCAGGATGCTAGGCCAAAGACAGAGGAAAGGGGAGATGGCCCTCCTGTAGAGAAAAAAAGACAGGCGTCAATGTTACAGGAGGCTGCAGGTAAGTGCCTAGACAACCGACCCTCCCCAGATTCTGTTCTTTCAGAGGACCCAGAAGAGCACCTGGTGAGTGGCATGCTTAGCTTTGCGGAGGCTACCAAGTCACCTGAAGCTCCGAGGACCTAAGCGTCCAACTGAGGAGAGAGTACATGTAAATAAGACTCTATTCTCTATATTCATTGATAAACCGGAAAAAGCGATCTTAGCGGACCAGCCAGAGGATGTCCCTGACATCTGCTGTACCTCCAAGAGGTGGGCTGAAGGCAGGGGACTTCTTGGCTGCAATGATAAAGCCACGGCAATTTACCTACAGATAGCTGATCTCATGGATTATCTTTCAAAGCATGGCCAAGAGGGGAGTATCGGAGCTTGGAAAGAAAGTCCTTCTACTGTCTAACCATCAAGCACCTACCTGCAGGTCAGGCGGTCATGGACCGGCTGGTCCAACAGAACAACAGGTTTCCTGGTCGGTTGCTGACGCACTCATACCGGGAAGTATCATCCGCAGATAAAAAGCAGGGGTACCCAGACACAGGTGGTATTACCACGTGGGAATCTCCAAGGCAATGAAAGATAAGATCATTGAAAGAAACTGTGAGCTCTTCTATCTCCTTCAACAGATCTATGTTTCTTTGCCGCGAAAGAGGTCTCACAAGACGACTGTGGAGGAAAAACCGGACCTTTCCAAATCAAAGGAAGGCCAAGCATAAAGCTAAAAAGTGGGAGGGGTCTCCCCCCTTCCTGCCACACGAGGCATGGGACAGGATAAACCAGGAGACCCCTTCATGGGGTGCTCAATTCTCTCCCCAGTCCCAAGTACCGAGCCTGATGCTGAAATGACTGAGGCCTCTGGTACAGGGTCCTGTCACAGCTGAGCAAAAAGAACCGCAAGCAAGTCCTTTGGGACTGCAGGCGGTGGCACCTGCCTACGAGGCAGAGCCCCAGGCAGGGCCCTCATGTCTCCCAAAGGAGGCTAACACCCTAAAGGAGCTATCTGACCCTGAGGAGAACGGGAAGTCTTGCTTTTTATCAGGTGAGGAGTACAGACAGAACCAAGTCAAGGCAGGAGGCGAACCGTCAACGCAAGTCGGCGGAGGCCACTGAAACACACCAGAGACGAGATGCCAAACAGGGGCCTGGCAAGCTGAGAGGCAGCAAGCCCAAGGTACGGGTGAGCGGACCCAGGTGAGGCAGCTCTTCCACGAGCACCAAGGACTCTGGAATACAGAAGTATTTATGGTAACTGCACGAATAAATACTGTGGATATGAAAGAGTTTTTCAGCATGCTCTTTCCCCTCTAGATCACTTAAAAATATTAGAGTCAGAATATTACTTTCCTCCCATTCAATGGCCAGCACTGTCAAGCAGCAATGGCCAACGTTCAAGAAACATTAACAGGCAGGGATAACTTCATCTTCCTTCTTCAGGAGCCGTGTCTCCACAAAGGGAAGGCAGCAGGTTTGCTGGGGGCAAACCCAATGTACCCCAGGGCTGCAATTCTCAGCACGAACAATCTGAAAGTATGGTACTGTCCGGAATGCTCAAGTAGAGATATCTGCACAGTTCTATGGATACCAGGTACTGTGAACATGGATGAAGACAATAACGTGGACTGGTCCTGGAGCCCTCATGTTGTATCCATGTATCTCAATATTACAGCACCAGTGGATGATATCTTTCGTAAAGGCTGGAAAAAGCTGATGACAGATTGCACCAGGTCTCACTCCATTACGATAGCGTACCTTGATACCAATGCTCGCCGCACCTTATGGGGGGAAAGAGTGCAATACCCCAGGTGAAGCAATTGAAAACAAGGGGGTATTCTATCCCCCCCTTGTTTGGAATATGGCCTTCGACAGCTTTTTTTAGACAGATGTAACAAAGGCCCAGTCAAAGCGAAAGGCTTGGCAGATGACGCGGCCTTAGTGACTAAAGGCCCGGCCAGATATATCAGCTCTCATCGGTAGGGGTCACGGAGCCATTTATTCAGCCCTAGAGTTTGAAGTACTAAACGTCCTCACCTTTGGAGTCGAGAAAACTGTTGTAGTTCTTTTCACTAGACGGCAGATCAAAACGGAGAAATTGGACTAGCATCAGATTGCCCTGATGAGGTTAAATATCTGGATATTGCGTTAGACTTAACCTTTACCTCTCATATCAGAGATAAGGCAAAGAGGTTAAGGCATAAGGATAAGGAATAAGGCCAATAAGGCAAAGGTGTTACTCTTCCTCATGAAAAATGCAGTGGGACAACTCTTGGGGCCCCCACCTGCATTAATGAAGCGGATCTATACTGGCATGATAAGCCCCAAGGTCACTTATCACATCACTTATCCATGCCCCTAGTTTGGGCAAAGAGGCACCAGGACACAGAAAACTACTGGAAAGAGTGCAATACTTGTCTATGCTAAGCATGACTCATGTACGTAGAACTACCCCCAGAGCAGGGCTTGACGTCATATCTGATCGCATGCCTCTGGATCTACACATCCAGAGGCTGGTTAAACAGATGATCCTCTCTATCAGGGGTCGCAATCCCACCCGATGGGACAGAATTGGCATAGGCCAGCTCGGAGGACACGTCCAATGGGGGAATGAACTCCCGGAGGCCTATGGACCACAAGACATGGTGCTTGATGTGGTTAGGAATCGACAATGGGAAAAATCTCTATGAAGTTGATCTCAGTAGCTTCGTGGAGGGCAAACCAAGGCAAGGCAATTTTGTTCAGTACTACACCATGGCAGCCAACTGAACAGCAATCTTGGATGGAGATTTTGCATAGTTGAAGGTCAAACAGAGAAGTGTGGACAAGGCTCACTGAGTGACAAGTCTTCTGTCTTCCAGGCCGAAATCTATGCAATAACTAGGGCAGCCCGCAGGCTCTCCTTGGAAGAAGGCAGAAACATAGCATTCTTCATTGATAGCCAAATGGCACGTCTTGCCCTTAACAGCAAGGAGACACTTTCAAGACTAGTCAGAGAATGCAAGATATCCATAGACTAGGCCAAAATAACACAGTCATTCTGAACTGGGTAAATGCACTTGCAGGCCATGAGCTGAATATGGTTCTAGACTCACTAACTAAAAATGGCACCATAGAGCAGTGTGGCAGTCCCTCTCGTTCTTGTGGTCGTAAGTAATAAGAAAATCAAGAAACTTCCATGAACGCTGGTAAAAGAGATGGAATGACTCTCCCACTTATGGGCAGACAGGATACTGGTTCAACAACCCTGGGACGTCAGCAAAGCAACTTATTAAAGTGTCTGACACTTGCTAGGGAAAGAATGGCATCTTTCCAGGATTTCCAGCCTAACAGGAACCCTCCAAACCTCGAAGGCCTTGTCAGGTTCATGCAAATGAGCTGCATTGAGAGGGCTATGGAGCAGTTGGCAAAGTAATTAAATGTTTGATATGTTCATGGTTGCTTGCCATCCCAGGGGGAAAATAAAAGGCCCTGCTTGTGTTACTCTGATCCCACTGGCACGAATTGTTACATGCCAGTGTTAGCCCCAAACAAAGGGACCACTGAGTATTGTAGCACCATATTTCCCAGAGTTGGGGAAATATAGTGCTGCAACGTGCGGTGGTAATATACAGTTAAAAATGCATCAAAAACAAGGCTAGGTCAAAAAATGAAAATTTTGGAATTTGACTTAGATGGCCTAGCCGTGTAAACATAATCTTTCTTTTTTTTAAATCTTCCCATTTCCCTGTCGGTGATTAACATAGAAGCACAGAAACTTACCGGTGGACCGTCCAACCCTGGTGGGCCGCCTTCTCCTCTTAAGCCCGGTGGACCAGGACTTCCTATAGCTCCTCTCTCTCCAGGGAACCCTCTTGGCCCTTGCTTTCCTTGCTCTCCCATTAATCCAGGTTGACCAGGTAATCCGGCTTCTCCATCTTTTCCCGCTTGGCCAGCTTTTCCTGTTGCTCCAGGCATGCCTTGAAATCCCCTGGGACCTGGTGGCCCAGGCGCTCCTCTGTCACCAGAAGGACCAGATTGTCCTGGCGGTCCAGGAGGCCCGTCAAGTCCATCCTTGCCTGGGTCTCCCCTTGGTCCAGGGTTTCCGGGTACTCCAGGATTTCCTTCTGGACCCGGTTCCCCAATTGGGCCCTTATCTCCAGGACTACCCATTGGTCCAGGTAGGCCTTGCAGGCCTTGTGGCCCAACATCTCCATTCTTGCCATCAGCTCCAGGTTCACCACGTGGCCCTATTTTCCCTGGCCTTCCTCGGGGACCAATCCTGCCTGGTGTGCCTCTTAGGCCCTGTAAGTATGGTGTTTGACACTGTTCATTCCCGTCAGTTCAGTGGTAGACCAGCTGCGTATTTTAATGAGAGAAGAGTAGCAAAATAAGGGAGGTCAAACAGGCAGGGGGAGGACTGCAGAACAAGCGTCTTCATATTTCAGCTGAGTCTATTATTCCACGAACACATGACTGAATAATTAATCATTGAAAGAAAGCAAGGAGCCTTTCAAAAACCTGTTTAGATGACAACTGAGGCAGTAGCAGCAATTCTCACTGAGCGAATGATTTGGAACATGAGCACGATTCTATACCGTCTGTTCTACGGGGAGGCTAGAAAGTACCGTTACACTGAAAATGCGTCATACGTTTTGAAGTTCGATATTTAGAGAACTGAAATTTTCCCGAAAGATTACCTGCAGTATATTATACATATTCATTCTCAGAAATTTTATTCAAAATGGGATCATTTTGCTTTAATAATTTTTGATCAGCGTGAGTGGACAGAGTTGCAGCTGGCACAGACAATGTTAGGGATTTTGGCCCATGCAGCCTCAACAGCCTTTACGAGGTCATCCTTGTTTGTTCTAACAATAGCATTGGCATCCCTTCTTGGTGGAAGAGAAAAAAATTCTTCCATCAAGCTTGAATACGATTGGGTCTGATTAATTTTCACTCCGTCTGGAATTTGTATGATCAATGATTTCCTTCCGTTGCTGGCCACAGCTGCCCAAATCATTATGGAGCCCGGCTTTTGCCTCTGGTAGCCAAATTTAACACTTTGGTCGACCTCTGAAAGGTCTCTGCTCAAGATGCGGTCATTTTGGTGATTGAATTTCTATTCGGTGTTGAACAGCTTTTCATCCAAATGGACTATGACTACCTCAAGATTTTTTTGCGAGTCAGTCCTTCAGAAGTTTTGCTCTGTCCATTCTTTTCTTCTTCGTCGCCTCAAAAAGCCGTTGTTGCTTTTGAACTTTGAAAAGTCAAAGTCCGGGGTCCTTTTTGGCAATATCCTACATTGCCTTTCGCAACACATTGCAGATCTTGGCCATCTTGTTCATTGATCTCATCAGATTGCACCTAATCTTATTGAGACTGCCTCGATGATTTATGGTCGTCCCGATAGCGAACACCAGGAAGGCCCAATGTTCTCCTTTCATAATTTTTTGCATCTTTGAATGGACACCCTGCTCACACTGACTAGGTTCTGAATGTCCTTGGAGGCACTGTTCTTTTTTTGGGAGCTCCATAACAACACTGCAATTTGTTTCACTGTCTGTCTTCACTGTATTTCATATTGTATACAAACTATACTCATTCTACCCACAAAGCCAGGATCTGGGCAGGAAATTTAAGACGCTTTGAGCAAATATTAAAATAATTGTCAGTAGTTCGTAGCATGTCAAACTCTTGTAACTGAACTTTCTAGCCACCCTGTATGCTGTGTGCGCTCAATGCACGAGTACTGTCTGCATGCGCATTTTAAGCGTGTTCTATGTGAGAGTGGAGAGGATGAGATTCGAAGAAGAATGTTGATCATTGCTCTTTTTCTCTGCTCAATTGAGTGTACTTGGAGCACAGGAGGTGTAACAATTAGGGTTGAGACCCAAGCTCAGCCTGCATGTGTGGACCCTCTTTAGGAAGACATCCTCCTCCTTCACTCACCCCATCTCGTCCTCCTACACCAACCTCTACTTCTACTCCTCTAACATGGAGTAATTGGTTCGGACCAACAAGGTTTGATGGTCATATACGTGTGAGTTTCCTTGTCTGCCATCAATTCCCCATAATATACAATGTATCTCGAGTCCTGTGTCCTGCTATTCCTTTACTCCAAATGTCCAGTGGTCGCACCCAAAGAGAAAGTAAGAGTTGCTGCTGCAAGGCCACATCGTACTGACACATACTACCACACTCACCTGTAAGCCTTGTGCTCCAGGCCTCCCTACATCCCCACTCTTTCCTTTGGGGCCCATAGGACCAGCCAATCCTCTATCTCCTCGCTGTCCTTTTGGTCCAGCAGGACCATCTGCACCTGGCATTCCTCTTCCTCCTGGAGGCCCAGGTTCCCCTGTCGGTCCAGGCGGCCCTGCGGGACCTCTTATTCCTCTTCTTCCTCGCATTCCAGCAGAACCAGTGGGTCCAGGTAAACCTCGAGGTCCCATTTGACCGAGTTCTCCCTTCATTCCTTGCTCACCTTTGGGACCATTTAGACCTGGTTCACCCTGCAGCAAAAAGATATTGACCACCTTTAAACTACTGATGTCTCACGTGAGTGTCTGATTAGCAAGTGCATAACAAGACCTCTCATTAATATGATTGCAATTACACTGACATGTAGTTATCGTGGGCAACAAATTACATACCTGCCTCAGTGGCTGAAATCTGTAACCTTATTGGAGTAGCCTGGACAAATTGCGTCAATGCTTTTTGAGACCTGGTTTAATCAAAACTTTCTTGCCTAAATAATCATATTTGCTTGCACAATTAGAGATCCTTATTGCCACAAAATGTGGAGGATCGTAGTACAACGTTGGGAACCAACATTTAAATATCTACCATGACCTATAAAGATTGTATCATTGACTGTATGGGTGACACGAAAGCAAAGGAGCTGTCAGACGGAGAATCACGCAATCTGCCAACCAGATGCTGGATGAGTCTGAAGGACATGATGATGGAAATATTTTTGTTTTTGTTTCGTGAATGCATGTGAATTTGTGCTCTGCCAGGTACCTCAAATAGGCTAGAATGTATTGGAGTTGACTGAAAAAGAACCATTTAGGTGGCTGTAGACTCTGCTTGGATGATAGAGCATCCAACTATGCAAGGAAGCATCCAAAAAGGCTGTATGCATCCAGAAAGGCGTGAAATTCCTTGACATATCTATAAAGCTACTAATAAGGCTAATGTATGATCCATTCAGGTAGTCACATAAAGCAGTGCCATTACAATTCGACGACTGTTTAAAGAACTTACCGCAAGTCCTTTAGGACCTGGAGGTCCAGGACTCCCATTCAATCCAGGACTTCCTCTTGGACCAGGAAAACCTTGTGGTCCAGTAGCTCCAGGCGCACCAGGGCTGCCTTTTTCCCCATTCATGCCGTCCTTTCCTGGTGGTCCCATTTTCCCTGGCTGCCCCGGCTGTCCAGCTTTGCCAGCCTCACCTATTCAAATTATAGTAGTTAAATTCAGTCCTTGCAGTAATAATGTTGCCACATGCAAATCCTTTGCATGAACTGAAACTCTTACCCCTTGGGCCTTGAAGACCAGGACTTCCCTTAGGACCTGGAAGGCCCATATCACCCTTTGATCCAGGGGTGCCCGGAAATCCAGGAGGCCCAGGCTTTCCAATTGCTCCTGGTTCTCCTGGTGGTCCAGTGATGCCATCAATGCCTCGTAGACCTGGAGGACCAGATGGTCCTTCTCGTCCTCTTTCTCCACGTGGACCTGCTGGTCCAATAGGACCAGGTGCTCCCATTGGCCCATGAGCTCCAGACTCGCCCTTCTCACCAATGGGCCCCACAGTGCCTTTAGCACCATCAAGTCCAGGAAACCCGCGGTGACCTTTAGGTCCTGGGAGACCCGGCATTCCTGGAAGACCCCTTCTTCCAGGGGGGCCAGATGGACCCATTGGTCCGGGCTCTCCATCTTGACCAGGTTCTCCATCCTTTCCAGGGAGACCAGGAAGACCTCTTGGGCCCATTTGCCCTGGTGGGCCGGTAGGACCATGATCTCCGGCTTCTCCTTGTCCTCCTTGAAATCCTTGTGGCCCTGGTGGACCCTGCATACCTGAAAGAACGTGAATTTGCAACACATGTAGCTGGTAAAGGATGACGCATTCCCAAGTCTTCATTTTTTTAGTAAAAGATGTACATTTATGCCTCTCCTTACAAATGCATATGTGATGGGGCAAGAGCTTCCGTCAGCACTGGGAACACCACCTCAGTATCTGCACATGTACAAGAACTTTGCTTTATGATAAACTTTTTAATACTGATAGAAAAATAGGAAAATCTCTAGAACAAGTGGCCATAAAACAAGTAGTTTTTGTGAGTAGAAAGCTCCATCCTATTTCTGGCATACGCACACATAGCATTTGTGTGCCAATTCACCTGCACGTAAGATTTCTGTTTGGATTTTGCCGGAAAGAGGACAGCTGCTTCAGAGTTGAGACCCCAACTGAAGAGCTAATCAAACCTAAAACTCAATAGACATCAAAATCCTGATAAAAATTTGTGTGGTCTTCTGTTCTTTGTTCCTTGCCAGCTAGAAGAGTGTCTCTTGATTCAAACTGCGCACACTTTCATGGGAAAATAATATGACAATTGCACAGTCTCAACGTTTTCATTTGTGTCATCCTTTACCGGACACACTGCATTATGCATGCGTCAAGGTTTTTGAATGCAGGCCTAGGATGTTGCGCCACACGTTTGCACCCATGCCTGTCTCTGTCTATTTTTTTTAATGTATATAAAGTAGATGAATTTTCTCTACATTAGACCCATCTCTAATCCCAAGCACGCAAATGTTTGACTCAGCGAAATCTCACGCCTTCTTCCTCATGCTTTGTCTATATGCACGCATATAATGCAAATATGACAATAACAATGCGAATAAGAAATATGACAGTTTCGGACCAACGCAAGACTACTGAAATAGCCAGATTGACCCAACTTACCTGGAGGGCCTCTTGGTCCCACCGGTCCTACTTGAGCCTGCATGTATGAGAAAGGATCAGGCGAGGGGCCTTTTTCACCACCCGAGGATTGTTGCAGCTGCGAAGAAGATGTGGGTCATGAATGCAATTCTTAAAGGTCATTGGTGCTACAATGCATTTAAATGTTCCATGTGTCTATAAATTTGCCAGTAATCATGCTCTTTCAACATACCTGGTTGATAAAAGGCTCCAGATCAGGTTGTGGTCCAGGGGGGCCGGGATTGCCAGGAGTCCCGGGGAAACCCGGTCTGCCAGGCGGTCCCATTTCCCCGGGCCGGCCTATCTCACCAGGACGCCCAGGCGTACCTCGAGAACCCGGACTTCCCTGAACGTCGACCTCCCGAGCCGGAGGGGGCTGATCAGTGGGGCGCTCACTCTCCGGTTGGCCGTAGGGATCCTCCTGCAGAAATAGTACGTCCCGGTGAGCCTTGTGGTGTCGTCGTCTAGCACCCAGTTATACCTCTCCGTATACCCCATATCCTCCGTAATTATAGTCTGGTCTGACCGTCTCCTCCGGCTCGGGCGAGGGTGGCGACTGATCCCGATAGGGGTCGTAGGGTAGGGGTCCTTCCTCAGCCCCGAAGGGTTCGAAGTAAGGAACATCCTCTCGTCCCTCCTCCACGCCATATTCACCTGCAGTACTTGTCTTGTGGAATGCGACTTTACAGATCACTCATGAAACTTTACGACAATATGGCATAATTAATGAGGAATGTTTCTGTCAAGAGACCTCAACTATGATTTGTCTAACATGCTCTCAGTGCACTACTTTTTCCAGTTTGTATTCTCCGTTCCACCATGCTCTCAACACTATTGCAGAGTGAGGCATGAATCTCTACCATAGTAATCCGGGTTGCCATATTCGTCGTAGTTATAATAATCGTCGGCCGGGTCTTGCGGCGTCGCCTCCGGGTCCGCCACGGGGTCGGCCTCGGGCTTCGGTTTCGCCTCGGGTTTCGCCTCCGCCAGTGCCGTCGTCAGGAGCAGCACCAAAAGCCAAGCAAGGCTCGACCGCCCGTGAACGGCGGCCGATGACGAAGAAGCCATCGAGCTCTTTGAGGGAAAGACTCATACTAACTTTGTCCCCCGGATGCATAACGTTCTACGTGGGGTTACCTCTCTTCGGTAGCTGGATCACCGGGGGCTACCTGGAACCAGCGTGAAGGCTGGGCCCTGCAGCAAGACACTGCTGCATGTCAACCCCTGAAAACATTGGGTCAGTGAGATTCTCACTCATGTTACACTACTCGTGGATGCTCTTGCCTTTCTCCTCTCCAATCCAGGGAGAGATCTTGACTCTTGCTCCTCCCTGAAGCAACTGAGCATGAGAAAAGCTGCGGCAAAAACGAAAATGCGGATCCTTTGGGGAGAGAAAAGAAAACTTGATTGAACAAACAGAAAGACCGCTTTGAAAACTCGGGGATTAAAAAAAAAGGAGGGTTCCACATGCCTCGAAGGTTCTTGAAGAGGAAGGTTGCAAATCTGCTCAAGCTGTTGCGTGCATCACGGACGTGCCGCACGGTGGCATCAGTGGACGTACAAAAGTCCATTCATCAACACTGTGGAGTGTTGTACGGACATACCCATCACATCCCGACGGGCTAACATTTCGCCACATCTGGTCCATGCTTCCACCCCAACACATGCGTGCCGCCCGCATCCACCGTCACACGCACACACACACATGTGAACGCATTTTGCAAGTCAAGCAATGAGAAGATTTGGAGCAAAGTTCACCCTGAGGGCAGAGAGATGATTTTTACTGGACTTTAACTTACTGTACATAAGTATTTCTTCTCTTCAGAGGCGCTGTTTAACTTTCTCTTTCTTTAATACTTCAATATCGCTTATAAAAGGCCATCAAGTCAAAGCAGGCGTCCTTCCCAGATATGTTGACATTGGCAATTTTTTTGGTTACAGCTTGAAAAGTGCATTTTGGGCCACATGGCGCAGATGAAAGGAGGCGTCGTCGTCCTTGCTCGGTCACACTTCTCAGCAACAGCAATTGATCACACTGTAGAACATTACTTTTATTTTCTAACGTAGTACAATGTATACTTGTCCCTGCCACAGACTATGACTCAGTTATAACAGCGGCCTGGCAAGAAATGACCTCGCGATTTGACGCTTAAAGCATCCAAGCAGCGGACTTGGTTATTTGGCTTTCTACACCTGGAACATCTCGAATATGGCATCGCGGCCTTCCCCATCGTCATTGCAAGAGTGTTTGCACGTCGTCAACGGCTGACTTGCCGCCAGTTCCAGTTGAAGTCGCTTTTGTCTGCGACGGCGCTGCCACTACCGACCCCACCCTGGGCGCCGGTGACGAAGACCTGGCGTTGGTGTCTCCATCCTAGAGGGGGAGCAAGCGAAAAGTCATGTGCTGCTCAAGGCATCAATATTGAATTGAATTATGACAACACTCATGGCGATAATGACATAATCATGATAATTCGCTGGATGCTGCAGCACAAATCAATTAGCGACTCACTTAATCAAGCTTTTCGTCTCAAAACACCTCTTTATAGTTCCTAATGTCGACAACTAAACAAATTAATAATCATTTAGAATTTAGCCATCGTCAAAGGGGTAAGCTTGGAATTCTGCTGTTTTCCTCTCAGTCACTTTAGTGATGCTCAGCTTTCAATTGATTGACTTCACCACTTGTTTAACGGTTGAAATTGAATGAAGACAGATATAGAGTGTTTTCATACTAAAAGATTGGTAGATTGAGTCACTCGATCTCCAATGCAGTAGAGCATTGAGGAAATTATCATCATGTACGGCGCGATCTGTGTAAGAAACCTGTGGCTTCTCACGTCTATCAACTCCGCCCGTGCCTCCCTGAACTATGACAAGTCTTCAGTTTTTGTGTTGAAAAAACATGCCAACTTGGCATTGCCACGTGCCAACAGCAAACCCCAAAACCGATGGAACGGTACAATTTTGGTAAAAGTAACACCGCAGCGAGGATCATAGTCTAAGCCAAGAGCGTCCCACTCGAGTACCTGTTGTTGCTCCTCCTGCTCTTCTCCATCCTGGTGGCTACGTTGTCGATGATGGTCCTTGTCTCCTTCCCAAAATTCCTTAAACTCTCCCCTGATGAGCGACACGAGCACCATGGGCACCAGCGTCAAAGGGACTATGTAGATGAGCGCCGGCTGAGCCTTCTTCATCAGGAACAGGGCCGTGAAGCACACCAGGAGGCTCACGGCGTAGACTGAAAAATGCGGCAACTTGAGTTGGGGGCGGCTGCTTGTCATGCAGCTGCAGTTGAGGTCAAAAGTGTGCATGCTGCTGTTAAAGAAACAAACTGTTTGATGCTATTTAATCTTTATGAACGCCTAATACCACACTCTTGTGTCATCATGGCGTAACTGAGCATTGTCATGCACTGCATAGACGAAAAAGGGTTTCTCCCTCAGGTGCATCCAAACTTTGGACTTCAACTGTGCAATAAACGAGTGCAAAACTCATTGTTATCACAAGCTGACAATGTTTCCCTCATCAAACTTGCTCGCAAGGACGAGCGTGCGTTCCATTGACAGACATTTTTCCTTTTCTCAACTCTGCAAAAACTTTCTGGGTCAACTCGGGTCCACATTGAAAACATTCATCTCCGAGCAACTAACAAGGACTTGCATGTACAGAACAGTACGTAGATCTGTGTGAGTCAACAAAAAAGACCCTCTGCCTCACTCCCCGTTCCAGTTTTGTTTTCACCCTCACCTTGTTCTTCCTCCCTTCCCCCCAACTGCACGCCGTTGACCTCCCCCAACTTCCTTATGTATGTCAGACATCTTCACGACTCAAGCTACTGTTTAAGTCACGCAAAAAAAACGAGAGCATGCCAAAAAAAGCAATTTTGGCCAAGGGATTTTGTTTTCAACCTTATGGCAAACAGATGTGACTTGTCTTGGCGCTGGAAAAGGGTCGAGCAAGTTTGCGCAACGTTCAGACAATTCAATTGCTCTAATACCACTAAATAACCCAAAGCTGTAAATCCTGAGGCGACACGATGCACTCGGTGCACCTGGTCATGTACTTTGGACACTTACAGATGTTTGCCACGAGCCAGTAGACCTTCATCGGTGTTCCCTTGAAAAGATCGAAGGAGTGGCAGAACGAGAGGAGCAGGCCTGGCACCAGGAGGTCTCCAAACCCCAGCATGGAGTACGCCGAGTAGCAGACGTGGTACGGGTTCGAGTCCATCTGCGGAACCTTCAAGACCATGGGCAGTTGCTCGCCGGAGTCGCCGCCTGTCGCCACTTCCTCCATGATGGACTTGCCGTCCTGCGTGTAGTGTGTGCATAAATATTGCTTATTCACTATTCTAGATGAAGTGAGAAGCGGCTCGGTTACTTGCTCGACGTTTGCGTTTCGAACATGCTCAACCAAGCAAGCTCAATTGGTTTTTTTTTGGTCATGCAGCCCTCGATCAGTCGAAATTGCACAACAATGACCAGTGAAATTGTTGGAATGTTTTCAAATAAAAAAACCCACTTCAATAAAGTGATTTCATTGATATTTCCGGCATGTGGGGAGAACAAGATGTAGTAAAGAGAAAATTTCGCCTCAAAGTATTAACTATACATTAGACATGGATACTGTGGCAGAATATGTACTCGACTTGGACTTGGCAGCACGAGGGTCATTTCATATTTCTCAGACAATGCCCTTGGGATGTACAATGGCCCAGATACACGTCATGCTCCTCTCCAGAGGGAGATTTTTTTAAGAATATGGTGCCCTACAGCTATTCACGATGTATCATTACCTTGGTGAAGAAAGGCGTGAGGAACACGAAGAAGATGTCGTATACGAAAAGGACGCTCAGAAGAAAGAAGCAGATCTTGAAGCTGGGCATCCGGATGACCCTCAACATGTTGATGCTAAACGCAATATTGTGTCTCTGTAACAAAATAGCTCGAAATCCAAGCTATTGCTGCTTACCTGAACATGATCCCTAAGAGGTCCTGCAACATCCAGGCCCAGTCCTCTTTCCTAAAGACAACCCATACGACAGCCAAGGCAATAGAGCCCAGCAGGAGGATGAACTGGCGTAGTTCCAAGTGCATCACGCAGAAGTAAAGGTTGCATCGAGGTAGCTGGAGGACAGGAAGGTTCGGATAGGCTACGTACGTCCACATGACAGCAGGCTCCAGGCACGAGTAAGTGGCTATGATCGACGCCAACATGAACATACCCATGAAAGCATAGACTGGAAGAAACAATAGAGTGGCGTTCGGAGCGGCTGTCAACATCGCTGCCTTTTACTCATTTCAAGCACCTAATTGCCCGAAGAAGAAGTACATGAGCACCAGCATCGCGCACATCAAGGCTACCACGATGGCCACCCAGAAGATCGTCAACTTCAGGGAGACGTCCTCCTCCTGCGTAAGGTCAGAAGTGGCAGTGGCGTTTGCCCTGGCGACATTTGGTTCAGCGGGGTCATTTCCTGCGCCAGGGCCGCCACTGCTGGCTCGAAGGCGGCTGAAGTAGACCGATACATCAGACTGATGTTGAATACTTCCTACAAGGCTATAATGTTATTACATGTAATGCTTGGTGTATCCGGACCAGAGCGACCCCATGGACACGGCGAAGACGGCCATGAAGAAGATGATGACGACGGAGCAATCGACACGCCGATCTGGGGTTGGAGGGGCGTACAAGAAAATCTGAGAGGATTTCTCGCCTTCTAAGAAACGTCAGAAGGAGCAAGTTAAGAAATTATTTACTGACAGTGACCACAAACTCTTGCCTGAAACCTTCCTGAGGAAACTTTGGACGTCGGCGGACAAAACCATCGACGCTGTCGGGATCTCGATCGAGTAAAGGGACGCGTTGAAGGAGGAGCTCACGCTGGGGTCCGCCAAGAGGGCAAGTGCAGATTGGGACTAAACAAACGACACGCCTGGTATTGGTACGTGCGACAAGAAGTATTTGCACACCGAATTGATGTAAACGTAGTACGTGGTGGACGAGCAAACTTCTCTCATCTTCATACCTGCGCCACTTTGGCCCATTCCGCCACTGTGCAGTTGGCGTCGCCGTTCTGCGCCACCAGGGGTAGCTTGTGTGCGATGGGGGCGAGGACGGATGACTCGTCCGTACAATTGACTCCCTCGCGAAAGTCCAAGAAGTCCGCGTAACTAAGAAATAAATGTTTTTTAGCCACACGTAGTCAGGCTTTGATCGGCTTCAACTGTCTCCTTACGTCAACGCCTGCTCCTCCTGCACCCGGTCCGTGAGGTTATACAGGTCCGGGTAGTACTTGAGGCAGAAGGTGGAGTCTCGCTGAGACGAGGCATCCCTGGCCAGGAGGATGGCGTACCTCATAGCGGCGGCAGTGCAGGTCTGCAATTTTGTCGCAAAATGGAGATGACTTCATTGAAAGCTAAACATCATCGACTGTCTCAAATGGATGGAAAGTAGAAAGTAACCAACTTTCCAACCGCATCGCTTACGTGCGAGAACCATAGCAGTGACCAGCAGGTGATGCTGGCTGCCCACCAGGGGGCGACCACCGTCATCTGGTTGAAGAAGGTCTACTTCGCGAAGGCCACAGCAAGTCTCTCTTCAACGAGACAGGGTCACCAATGTCTAGGATTGGTCTTAATGCGAGAGCTGCCAAGTTGATACCAGGTGGAGTCTGGTGCTGCAGCAACTTGGCGAACAATGAGAGAAAAACTCGCCATGATCTGTGGAAAGATCCTTGACGAAAATAGCAGCCCTTATTCCTATACTATCCAACCCTATATTCTTGACTGTTGATGTCTTCTACACTGATAAACGAAGGGATGAAATGTCGACGATGCCTATACAGAAAAGTCAGTGTGGCAGCTCTCGCATTAAGACCAATCCTAGACTCCTGAAGTACCAAAGATCGTATATCCAGCCTCAAGACGGTGCATCACAAAAGTAACGACACGCCAGTCGGTCGCGAGATGATATCTGTTAGAATCACACAAATAGAATACTAAAAGCTGAAATGATTAATTTTTAACTGCGAAGAGTTATTTTTATCGTGCAATTTTGAAAGTTATCCTTGCAGACATCTACGACAAGTATTGTTTGTTTTGACGTTATTCAGCTGAAGGGAAGAGGAAGCACGAACGTTTTTATTATTTTTTAACTTTAGTCATGTCAATAATGTCATGAAATAAATGACACGAGTATTTATTGTTCATTCGCACGATGCAGGTGAGCAGCATCAAGGTAGAAGACTTGTAACAGCAAAAGAAGTGATCGCACCACTGTTCTGCACCAGGTTCTGTGCAATCGCAGGACTCAGAGAGAAATTTTGATGAAATTTTGATAGCTTCTTTCATACATGTTTTAATATCAAAATTCATCTATGTTTGATTCCCGTTACAGAAGGGATTTGCCTCAAAAGGCCCTTGGGCATTGAATGGTAGATAACTTATGTCCAGCAGCAGAGAAGCTCAAATTCTCGTACATTCCTGTGTCCTTGGCAGGAATCGTCTGAAGTTACTCGCAATTAAGCTATTTCACTTTGTAACAAGCTCCAAAAAACTGACACATACGGATAATTTAAAAATATAGAGTGATTATTCACTGTTGGGGGACGCCTCAAGGTGATTCTTATCCATGAACGTCTTAGTTTAGAGCAGATTTTTCAAAATGCTGCTTTCTCAACCCTTGTGCATGATTCACTGGGAAAAGGTAAATAAGAAGTGCCCTAACTACAAAATGGACTTCAAGGTTGGTGATCGGGTGATTACATCGTCGAGTCATCCAGACGATCCGCCGATGGTCGCCACCGTCAGGTTCGTCGGGCCTGTGGGGTCGACCTCTGGTGTGTGGATCGGGGTCGAGTGGGACGACCCGGGTCGGGGTCGCCACGACGGATCGCACGAGGGCAAGCGAGTGTTCTTCACTCGACATCCAACTTCGGGCTCCTTCGTACGTCCCCACAAACTGTCCAAGGGCGTTTCGCTGGCGTCCGCCATTCGCACCAAATATGGACGGATGGACTGCGAAGGCGCGGATGTACAAAAGGTCCTCAGCGACGTCAAGAATTCGTTGGGCGCAGCTTTCGTCCAGGTCGTCGGCTTCAACGCCGTCAACCAGCGTCAAAGTAATTTCTCTTCTCTCCGGTTGGTCTCCGTCAAGCATTGCCAAGTGTATGGTTTGGGAGAAGAAGATGAGCCACTGTCTGGGTTCATCCCTGAGGTGCGAGACCTTAACTTAGCGGAAAACTTGATATCAGACTGGTCGGTCGTGACCGAGATCGGGAGGCAGCTGCACAAGCTGAGGACGCTGGATCTCAGCAACAACCACATGATGGGATTGTCTCAAGCTTTACCGCTGCTGCAGCCCGCGCTCCTAGGGCTGACGCAGCTGGTGCTGAACCGCATGGACTTGGAGTGGAATGACATCTCACTTGTGGTCTCTGGGCTCGCCAACTTAAGCAGTCTGCATGTCAGCCACAATCAGATCTCGGTAGTGGATGAAATCCCAGAGGACGCGTTGAATAACCTAACTGAGCTGGACCTAAGTGGAAACCCCGTGAAGTCCTGGAATCTTGGGGTGCTAGCCTTGGGCAAACTGCCCAAGTTGGAGATGTTACTCCTCAATAGGTGCAACATTGAGAAGATTCCAGACGAGAATTGTGGTCTCTTCCCTTCTCTAAAGCACCTCCAGCTCTCCTACAACGGTATCTCCGACTGGCTGAGCATCTCCAATTTGAACAGACTGCCTCTGGAAGACCTCCGGATTCGCTGTAACCCAGTCCTGGAGCTCGAAGATGGCGACACCTGCCGTCAAATCATCATCGCCAGTATTAAATCACTGAAGGTGCTCAATTCCACTGAGATCTTCAGGACTGAACGTCATGGAGCCGAGCTTGATTATTTCAAAAAGTTCGGCATCGAGTACTTGGACATCGTTGAGAAAAACGACGAGAAGCAGCTGGAGGACTTCTTCAGGGTTCATCCTCGATATCCTGAGTTTGTCAAAGTATTCGGACCTCTGGAGAGAGCCGAGTTGAGAGAAATCAAGACCGACCTGAAGTCGACTTTGCTGTCCGTGACCATTTTACGTGCTGATGACGCCCCTCCGGTAGTCAAAAAGCTTCCTCCGGGATTGACTGTGCACAAGCTCCGAACTCTGCTCCAGAGAGTTGTGAAGCGCAAGGCGCATGAGTTGGTGCTCACGTTCCGATCGACGGAGATTGACGTCCCCATGGACAACGACATGCGCGATCTAAACTACTACAACGTGGCCGATGGCGACTCCATCGTGGTCTCGTGGTAGAAACCTGACAAACACGAAAGGCTCCGTTTACACAGGCGGAGTTTTATTTGTCACCCAAATCTGCCAACGAAGACGCACCCTTTGTCTTGAAATCACAGTGTGTATAATAGTCATTAAATGCACGAAGGCGTACAGTTTCCACGAGGTAGTGATGTATATGATACATTGTGATATGCTGACGACCCCTCATCAGTAACCCCACCATAACGTATGTTGTTCAGAGCTAATTTTTAAGTAGTTGCACATGTATTCCTTCCTAACTCTAAAAGCTTTGTGTAGTTCTGCATTCTTGACACTGTCACTGTCAGACCTTGCTTGAGAGGAAAGAGTATTAGTGATATATTTGCCTTTAAGCAAAAGATGAATAAACCCACGTTGAGACCTTTCTTTTAGTCTTGTTTTCAGTCGAATTTCCCCCTAACTTTCAGCATGAACACACTAGCCTTTTTGGCCGCGGAGGCTCCGGGAATCGCTCTGACAGGGTCGCAGGTGAAGATCATCACGGAACCGACGGCTTTTTACAACGTGAGTAAACATGCATTAGGACTGGGAGTCATGACGTGTACATTTGTATTACTTCCAGGAGTTGTGCCAAAGAGCATCTGCGGCCACTCGCCGAATCACCCTGTCCTCGTTGTACCTGGGCACTGGAGAGAAAGAGAAACGCTTGGTCGAGGCCATCAGAACAAACTTGAATCGCGGGGGACGCCTGAAGGTGAACATCCTGTTGGACTACTGTAGAGGCACCCGAGATGTCAGAGGCGAGAGCTCCTGCACGATGCTCCAGGGTCTGGTGGCGGGGAACAGAAAGTCTTGCCGAATTTCTCTTTACCACACTCCGACGCTGCGCGGATTCACCAGGTCGGTCGTTCCGCCGAAGGTGAACGAGGTCTTCGGCCTCCAACACATCAAGGTCTACATCTTTGACGACTCGGTTATGATCAGCGGAGCGAATCTCAGTCAGGTGAGAGTTTTAAAAGGACATTGGACCTAAACTATCTCATTCTTATCGAACAGTATTATTGCACTGATTTCTAGGCCCTTTATGAGGCCTCATGAGAATTCTACACACCAGAAGACTAACAAACACGCAGATGGAAAAAACTCTGGAATGTTTTAATGTCGTCGGCCGTCCTCTGCAACGAAATGTGCGAAATCCCCATGAAATCGATACCGATACCGATTATAGTGGTATTCTGCTGTAATTGATAAATCGAGACCTAATATGGCGATGTTCTATACCATGCGTTAGCCCAATGAGCTGCCAAAATGATACTTCTGCTGACAATCCGAAAATGTTTGATATGTTGCAAACATTCCAGTGCTGCTGCTTCAGCACCTTCCGGGTTTCCTTTGCTCTTTTAGACATAAAGATGTTCGATATTTGCTAATATCGCGATATTCGATATCAATACGATATGTCGCACGGTCTTACTCAGCAGTGGTTCTGGGAGACACCAACTGGCGCTCAGATTCACTTTGCGAATGTGTTCAGGCCAACTTCTCTACCTTCCCCCTTTAACTAACCCTTCTGCATCCAGGACTACTTCACCAACCGTCAGGATCGCTGCGTGCTCTTCGAATCCACTCCCGAGTTGTCGGACTTCTTCGACGGTCTCATCTCGCGCGTCTCCGACTTCTCCCTTCAAATGGATGAAAATCGAAACTTTAGTGTAAGGGCGGGAATGACCCATCCTTTCGAAGGCCCCATAGGGCCTTTCCTGGCCCAAGCCAAGAATAAGATTTGCGAATTCCTGACGGAGAAGATGCAGCAGCAAAAGCTAAAGTACTCGACGAAGGACGGGATCTTTCAGGGTGGCAAAAAGTGAGCATATTTGTACCTGTTCAGTAGAAACACTGTATTTCAGACTTTCCTGTAGTCCTCAGGCCGACACCTGGGTATTTCCTTCAGTACAAATGGGTCTCTACGACGTTCATCAAGACCGGTCTCTCATCAGGTAGTGACAAACCAAAGAGTGATTTGTGGATGAAACGATCATTGTACCTGGTTTACAGGCAAGTTATGAGGCCTCAGCACTCCACGAAGTTCACGCCTTTGCTTAAGTTCGCCACGGGTTACTTCAATCCCATCCAAGAGGACGTCGACGCCATCCTGCCCAATTCTGATGAGGCTCCAAGATTCAAAGTGTTGATGGCGCACCCAAGTGCAAACAGCTTTCTGGGTGCCCCATTTCCGATCGGGCACATCCCGGACGTTTACACCTACAACGCTGAATGCATGCACCGGAGGGTGGCACAGGAGGGCCAGGCCCACCGGGTCGACATGGCGGAGTACAGAAGAAAGGGCTGGACATTCCACGCCAAGGGACTCTGGTATTATCCGGAGGGAGAAAACAGCCTACCAAGTGAGTGTCAAATTGTCTGGAGAAGCGTCGAAATCGTTCTCATCACTGGGTTGTTCGACCCTTGCTCAAGTTGGTTCTGCCAGGCCCTAACCGGCTAGTCTGTAGTAGGACCCTTCTGCAGCGTGACTCAAAAAAAGTGTTGAATACATTACCTTATCTTTCCAGCTTTCTTGGCACACTTTTTCCATCAATGTTACTTAATCGCACGTATTTGATGACTCAATGTAGACGGAATTTTGCATGTTTTACGCTGCCTTGAGTACTCCTGGACCCTGTGAGGACTGTCCTTTGCATCGGTAATTGAAATCTTTACGCAAACCGCTTTGAACTGCCCCTTTTATCAGTCGCCTCCATGATTGGTTCCTCGAACTTCGGCCACCGCTCCCTCACCCGCGATCTGGAGGCCCAGGTGACGATTGCGACAATCAATCCGGACCTTCGCCAGCAGCTGCACGACGAGAGCGAGAACATGTGGAAGACCTCGGAGAAAGTGAGCGAGGAGACGTTCAAGGCACCGGACAGGGCCTATCCGCGATGGATCCCCTACTTCGCGTGGCTCGCGAAATCATTCTTTTGAACAGTCACGCGGAGTGAAGAATCAAACTGCCCTAGATGGTCAAAATAAAAGATGCCCGTTGAAACACATCTAGACGGTGTGTTGGGAAACAGACGGCAAAAAATTACTAGATTGCTCATGCGTTCGCGGATCTCAGGTGGTCTCGATGCCCATTTGAGTTGGCTGAAGCAGTACCGTATATGGGACATTTTTTCAGACACATTTTGAGAAAAGTCGGAGTTGAAGGTCATATGAGTGACTGCTCAAAAGGTTCGGAAACCTTCACTGGATCCTGACCTGAACATCCGTGACTTGCACTGTTGGTCTTTTACTGACCTTTACAAACGCATATCCAAGTTGGCGTCAAGGGTATCGAGAGCTATGATGGAAAAACCAGGACTTGGCATACTGCTCAGAATCTCCTTAAGTAAGACAGCGCAATTGTGCATTCGGGTCATTTAAAACACCATGTGCACAGCGATTAATCTGAAAATTCTCATTAACAAGAGAGAATTTTCACTCGAATCAGTCGGAAAGTGTCTAACATATCGCTAAAGCGCACTGGAAATGCATCAGGACTGCACGAGAAATGCAGACCCCAAAGCTGTTTTCCTTTTGTGCAGTCTTTCTCAAACACAGCGGAGGAGTCTTCATTCTAGCCCGCATTTGAGGACGAGGTTGAGTGAATATGGGCAGGAAACAATTGCGCTTGTCCACAGGAAGGGATTCCTATCACAACTCCTGGATATGAAGGCTCTGGGTTTTGCTGACAGAAAGCCAGAGAAGACCTGAAGCCAGAAATAGATAAATATGACAGTCTATCTGCAACCGCTGATCCAAAAGAAATGAAATCAGCACAGCATCCTACATCTAAGGATCAGATCAGCTGGAGACCAAAGTGTTTATTACAGTGGTTATCAAAACTTTAGAATCAGAAGATAGCTCATTATTTATACTATGATAGAGAAAAATGCCGAAGGACGTTGCAGTCATATCTGGGTTTGCACAAGGACAGCTCTGAATCCTGAATATTTTTCTGCATTTCCTACATTCTTGCTTAGGGAAAGAGGGGCTTCCACGGCCACAATGGGGGTCATCGGTTGTCTGACCAGTGAAATATGCGTGAAAATAGAAAAAGGAAAAAAGAGGGCGAGCAAAGATGCTGCATGAGTAAGGAAGTTACTTTGTTCTCACGTATTTCAGTGGCCAAACAACCGATGCTTTCCGCTCTGAGCTAAGAGTGCTTGCGGGCCAGGCCGGGCCAGATCTATAATATGCGTGTACCTGATTTCAGGCCAGTTGGTTGGTACCTCGCTACAGAAACTTCCTGAAACAGATGCAAACGCAAGGTGTAACACGTTAGTATTAAAACTAGTGATCGACCGAAGGTGACTTTAGCCGAATTTTGCCGAAACCGAATATTCGGCAGTGAGTCAAAGCAGACTTTTTGCTTTGGCCGAAGGATTCAGCACTAAATGCTGAACATCTGAACTTCAAGCAAAATGCACCGAATGCTTGGTTTTCACAGCTGTTGAATTTTTGGAGTCAACCACCGGCAAGACTTCCCGAGATTTGAGAGGAGGTTTCATCCCAGCATTGGTCAGCTCGTGTGCTTCCACCAACTTCCTCAAAATCTGTTAACCGCAGTTAGAAGAAAGACCAGAGAAGACCAGAGAACGCAGTTAGGTTAGAGGAGCAAGAGCAGAGAAGATCAGAGAATGCAGTTAGAGTGGAAGTTTGAGTACAGAGGAAATGCGAGGAAGCACATGATGACGCAGCTAGATTAGAAGAGATAGCATTGGACATCGCAGTTAGAAGGGAGAGAGCATCGTATTTAGAAATGAGGGAAAGATTTAGAAGAAGCAATAGATCATAGGCAAGGCGACATCACTGGGTGCCGGAGAGGACCGTTCTATGTAGACCAACCTGATGAGATGAAAAGTACCGCAGCAACAAAATAGAGAGAAGAAAGACAGCGAAGGGAAAAAGATTCAAATAAGCAAGAGAAGCAGAAAAAGGGTCTGTGAGGGCATGAGGTGAATGACGTACATTGAAAACTGGAAGGAAACAAGAAATGAAGAACAAGGTCAACTGAGCAAAAAATGAAGAAAAGAGCATGTATGGCCAATCTGTGGGCACCACATCAGGAAGGATAAAAAGGGGAGACAAGTTGAAGAAATTGAGGTCACGCCCAACCAATGGGGAAGCAACACATGGAGGAAGACAGAAGACAGGACATTGAGCAAAGGGTATAAATGGGGAGCAGATTGTATTAGTAGGGACACAGTCAATGGGACAGACAGACAGAGAGTATTGGCTTTGGGTTTTGGCATTTGTGTGAATGTGATCTTAACTTAGGCAGTCGCTATTTGCAGTTGGTAATTATGTAGGCAGTTAACTGTGTGTAGGAGCACATAAGAGTGTGCGTCCTCAGAGCATCCTTGGAGATGCCTTGTAGCTCTAATGGAGCATTATAGCGAGCAATTACCAGCACATGTAACCTAATCTGCAAATCTAAGACAGAATTGTAAGTTCGGTTAGAACAAACGAAAGTGATGGACTGTCGCCCGATCGATGCAAGAGTGCAGCGAGAGTGATCTGGTGCAAAAGAAGAAAGACCGGACACTGGAGCGTACGTGAACAATGCCAGATTCTGACGTAAGGGCCAATCACGTATCTATTGCAGTCCGTGTAGTTATAATTGTCCATGGATTCCATGTCTTGCAAATAAAAGAGCGGAGGTCATGGGACCCCTGTCCCAACTAAAGGTTGGAGTGGTGTCACTTAGGTTCATGGAGCGAACAGCAAGGTTAGGGTGCAGAGATGTAGAAAGAGACTACGGGTGGTGTGGACCCTAGTCAAAGATAGGCCTTCATTTTTACTAAGGACTCCGGCCAGACAGCGGGAGAGACCAATGTCATAGGGGCTGTCTGTGGCCCTATATGTCAGACTTTGCTAGATGTAGTATAGTTTCCGCGGGGGAGAGCAGAAGCCACGCACTCCCTAAGAAGAGTGAATGCTGGGGGATTTTGTATAGGTTGATACTTGAATGAACGATGAGAATGAGGTCTTATCAGTAGCTCTAAATTGGAGGACCAAAATGAGTATTGGAAGAGGACCTGCACTCCAGATAGGTAGGGGTTGTGGAGGGTGAGGTCAAGCTTCGCCCAAGTTCGGTATGTGCCGGAGCATGACCCTCCTGAAATGTCCAGAGGACACCATCCACGTAGTGAAACCACAATGAATAACATGAGACTGATAGACCGATGTAAATGAACTTGAATTCAAACTAAAAAGAACTCTACCCCCCGTGTGTGGGAATGAGGGACTATCCCGGAGAATGGAAGTCCCTAGGGCAAGGCCTGGGTGAAAGAAAAGAATTAATATACCCCAGCCAGGGTCCTCAACCACATCCCCAAACGCTCAGCCACAGGGTAGGGAGTGGTTACCGCACATCCCTACCCCACCAACCCCCAGTACGTTCAACACAGATCGCCTGGATTAGCCTACCCTTAGTATTGCTCTTCAGGCCCTCACATGCCACAATTACCTAAATTACCATCATTATATTGGCACTGAATTCTCTGAACATATCTGTAGGTTCTGCAGAGAGGGATGGGAGGAGTTTATTCACTTTGTATGTGAGTGCTCTGCACTCACCATGGAGTGCCTCAGTTCTGTCCGAGGTCCGTACGAGCATAGTACACAACCTCTGGACCTCTATGGACTTGTCAGACTCACGCAAGTGAGTCACATTGGCAAAGCCTTGGAAAGGAGGGCAGAGTAAGCTAAGTACACTGGTAGACTCGCCATGCCAGGCTTTAGAGTCTGCTAAGCACTTAGATGTTTGTCACTAACCGGGGCAGGAAAAGACCCAACCCAGGGTCACTCCGTTTCAAGCATGGGCTTCCATCCCTTGCTGGAATCCCAGCAACAAAGTTGAAAATGTTATTGTCATTGATTTCTTGTTGAAGAACTCATCCATGGTAATTTTTGCTTGTTGGGGGGCTGAAGTTTGAATGCAAATGTTGGATAGGTCAGTGATATTTCAGACAAACATGCAAGAACCCAAAGTTCACTTTCTTCACAGTATATTTTTAATACTTTTCAAGAAAGAAAAATGCAGCTCTTCAGTCCAGTGTCATGGTCCATATTTGGGTTGCTAGTCAACTTTTCATCTGAAACATGCAATAATATGATAAACTGTAGATCAGGATGGAAAGATTTGTAAGTCACTGGTACTGGACAAATAAAAACATATTTGTCTGCTCTGCAGGCTGAAAGAAAATAAAGGAAGGTTGCTTAGGATCAACCTACCTCAGGCAGCATCAATCATCAAGCATGAGGCCGAATGTTTATATAGCAGAAGGGATTTGCCTCAATCAGTGTTTGGTTTTGGTCTCCACAATGATCCGCAACCAAGATTGTAGTCACATTCTGAGATCTCTCAGCATAGACACATTCATAATAGGAGCTGGCTCCTGGTTCATCTACATTTAAAAGATTTGTGAAATTTGCAATGGAATAAGAGACAATTCGGCAATCACAACCGGGTAACCTTAACAAGTGAGTAGATGGCTAATCCAGGATCCAGCATTGTTAGAATGAAAAGGTCATTTGCATTCATGGGTACCCCATAGGATGCACATCAACAAATGGAATACCAATTCCATGCATCCCAGACTTAAACAGTCAGGCAAGTAAACATCTCTTGGCCCCAGAACCCCTGTCTGGACGCAAGGTTTCTTCACAGACACTACATTGTTTCTTTCTCAATCTTTATGCCTGCTTTTTTGCTCCTAAAGCTGGAATGTGTGCCCTGACAAAAGCATGAGCTCTCTTCCCTCCCCTACTGTCAGTTGGCAGCCAGAAGTTGTGAAACATGGAGAATTGTAGGGATGGAGATGGCTCATGCTTGTGCTGAAACTTTCAAAGCAGGGAAGTTACCCGATTGTCATGGTTATTTCGGTGTAGTGACTGTTCTGTCTGACCACAGACTCACCTCCTTGCCAGCGTGGGCTACTTTTGGCAAAAATGGCACCATTCACATTGTCATCATTCTGATAGTCAGAAAGATAAAACCTAGGCAGCAGACAGACATTCAACATGTCATCTTAAAGCATGAGATTCTTCTTACTTTGCCAAGGTGTTCCTGTTTCGTATGCCGGTCCACAATTTACTGTAAGGAGAGAGCAGAACTGACCCAATGGATGCTTCATGCTAATCCTTTCTGGTCTTCTCTACTGTTATTTTAATTGGTTTCATTTAAAGTTGTGCATAATAGGACTATAGCTGCATCTGGGCCTTCTCTCTGATGCATTAAAATCACCAATGACTACCTCAGCCACTTATCTGGGCATGTCAAAAATGTCCCACTCATTGTTGGCAACACAGACTAGGTCCTGATCTGTAGTGGCATTGTAAAATACAGAAATGAAAAGACTGGAGGACACAGTCACTGCTTCAAAATTTGGGAGTCAGAAAATAATTCAGCAAAACAGCCAATTTTTGTGCAGTTGCGCGTGTAGAGTGCAAAGCGCCTGTTCAGTTAGGGTCGGTTAGGTCAGGTTATCTGCACTGGTAAGTGAGATTTGGTGGCTGATTTTCGTCATTAGTCCTCGTGGTGGGAGACGAGGACTTTATATTTTTACTATTTTTCCTACCCAACCCAATCGTACCCAATCCTACCACTTACTTAGGTGTGA
>JAAUXU010069125.1_pt1 | contig 29634 bp, 24 predicted proteins | sample 7278151 | NCBI WGS metagenome assembly JAAUXU01 (sample SAMN14350113, study PRJNA611818) | marine sediment metagenome | isolation source: surface marine sediment (1.8m) | place: French Polynesia: Moorea | collected 2018-08
CAACTTCTACTGAGGCAACAACTTCTACTGAGGCAACAACTTCTACTGAGGCAACAACTTCTACTGAGGCAACAACTTCTACTGAGGCAACAACTTCTACCGAGGCAACAACTACTACTGAGGCTACGACAACGACTGCTGAGGCTACAACTGCTACTGAGACTACAACTACTACTGAGGCTACAACTACTACCGAGACTACAACTACTACTGAAGCTACCACTACTGCTGAGGCTACAACTACTACTAAGACTACAACAACTTCTGCTGAGGATACCACTTCTACTGATGAGGCTACCACTTCTGCTGAGGCTACGACCATAACTGAGGCTGCCACTACCACTGCAGGAACATCTACCTCTGCGGGAAAATCTACCACTGCAGGAACAACTACCGCTATGGCAACAAAGATCACTATGACAAGCACTGCCACAACGACGGGAACTGCCTCAAAAACAGTAACTACCACTACTAAAGCTCCAACTACCACTTCTACTACCTCTACTAGTAATGCAAGTACTATAGACGCGAGTCATGAAGAGATCGAGGAAGAGGAAGAATCCCAAGAGAATGAAGACGAGGTCACCAAGATTGCAGTGGGAGAAGATTCAGACGAGGACGACGAAGATGAAACAACCACGTTGGCAAACATGCTGGACGCCACCACTGAGGCCGCGATGCAAGAAAGTGCTTTAGAAGACAGCGACGTCGTCGGCGAGAAACCCGTGATCACCGCTCAGGCTTCCATGATCCAGAAGTTCACCATCGGCGAGCCCTTCGTCCTCATCTGCGCCGCCAGCTCGGACACGCCTTTGACCTTCTACTGGACTAAAAATGGCAGGTTCCTCAACATCGACGACCCCGTCAATCAGGTATGAGGATGTTTTTTTTTGTCTTTTCATGCACAGACCGGTTCTCAGCACACATTTTATGCACTCGTAGATCTTCTCGGAGAGTCCCATGAACGGCAACTTGCTGTTCCTCTCACCTACGCTGCACGACGCCGGCACGTACCAGTGCGCGGCCGAGAACGCGGCCGGCAAGGCGTTCTCCACCGCCACGCTTCTCATGCCGAGGAAGATGACCAAGTTGGAGGAAGACGGCGAAGAAGAAGTCGCCGACGTTGCTGTGTCGGACGCGCGGGTTCCTCGGAAGCAAGGCGAGGTGTTCTTGGTGTACCCGGCTGAGACCGTGCCGGCCGCCGCGGTCGAGGTCATCGTGCCTATGGACGCAACCGACGACGGGGTCGAGGACCCCAACATCGACGAGAGATGATTTGTGCCAAACTCTTCCCAGCACGCATTGCATACAGTATGCACTGTACATACATGTACTACGTACATACAAAACGCAGACAGAATCCAGTACGACTGTTGCAACAGTGACACTCCTGTACAGGGTGGACTAAGGAGATTCGCAACTCATTTGGAAGGTGAAAGACGATATTGCGAATCTCCTGAATCCACCCTGTAGTTACTGCTGCACTCACGTAAGCATACTGTACTGTCTTGATCTGCTCGGTGGCCTGTATTATAAAGTAGTATGTATGTATATTTCAATATTCTTAGTCGACAAATGCATAAATATATCTCAGGAATTCATGGACGATTTAGGTACACACAAGCGGAATGTTTCAGTATCAAGGTGTTTTAGGCATCGTGTGCAGGACGGTGTGTGTTTAGGTAGGAGTAGTTTGGTGATACAAGGACCGTTAGGAGTGCGTTAATCTAGAAGTCCTTGCTTGAGATGAGAGCTGCATGCATGAATGGCAACTCCAGCACCAGCGCCAGAACAACACATAGATGTTCCTAACACAAAAGTCTCTGGTTAAATGCATCTCACAGGAACCGTGAGTGAGTCTGGCCAGGGACACGAGGAGGTCATTCTTTACTGTAGAAAATCATCAATTGATGCAATATTTTGTGGCAAACGAATTTAGAAGGAAGCGATTGACGCAATTTTGGAGTCTCGACTGACTTTCAGTTGCGCCATCAAAACTGTTTCGGCCGCTCCTGGCATGCATATCGTACTAATGACGCATGAAATTGGGGGCATCGGGCCGGTACAACGAGCAATTAGTGGAATAGCATATAATTAAAGGGGAAAATTTACAAAAGAGTGGGAATTTTGCCCCATGTATGTAATTAAGCAGAGACCACTGCAGCGCTAATTACATGCATTGTTTCCAAAACTCTGAACCGCGCTACTAACTCAATTTGACGCATCCAACAGTTCCTCAACATTGTCGCACCGAGGTTTAGGGATGCTCAAATCCTTTACGCCCTTTCACAGACTTCAACGTGGTCGGCCTTGAAGTAAGGAAGGGTTGCCACAACCTTGCGGCCTTGCGGGCTCAAAAAAGTGAGCAGCAACTAAGATACCAGTACAATGTGGAGAGGTGAGTGTAAAACAAAGTCTTCGGAGGTCAGGGCTTCAGCTTAGCTGAATACCAAGATCACACTAAGGCAATTGAATTTAAGGTAATACAATGCTATATGCACGAATACTGTACTGTACCTACGGACGTCCTGCGGCCCGGGTGTCATATTTGAGGCGACTCGTTCAAAATCGGTCATGACGACTTGGGGACAGAGAAAAAATATGCTAGTGACCTAAAAATCTGGCCTCTCTCTCCCGAGACTCTTACTGTACAACAATAACCACTGCTTGGTGTAGGCCAATACGTCCCACATCTTTGGCTTGGGAGACAGAGGACGTCATGACCTCCTGAGGCCGCGAGGCTGAGGGAGATCATGAGACCCTCTGCCTGCCATGCCAAACAGCTGGGACGTATTGGCTACAACCGCAGCAGTAGCTCAATGCCACGCGTTTCTAAATGCTGTTTCCGTTTCCCCATGATGTTTTCCTATTAATTTTTTTCTTGGAGGGCCTTGAAAGGCCTTGAAAGGCTCTGAAGGGCCTAATCCCAAGCTGCACATTTTGTAAAAAGGCATATTTTTCATCAGTCAAGTCGTAACTGCCAAAGGTCAACGAAGAGGCTGGAGGCTGTGGTTGAGGTCGAACTAAAGAACTCTTTCAAAATAGCCTCAAGATCATCTCCAACGGAATAATGGACCGTGCACACAAACTCCATGAAGTTTACAAAAAAAATACCTCAAATATATGGCACATAAGGTTGTGCGTGCGTGCGTGTGTGTGTGCATGAGTGGGCGTTCCTGGGTCTTGTGTATGTTGACTTGTACATGTGCTTCTGGATCATTTTGTCGAACAAACGTCTCTTGTCCTGTACTGTACTGTAAACTCCATTTTCATTATAACTTTTACGCGCAAACACGCCCTTTATGTAATATAGACCATATCACATTTTAAAGGTGTGTCAGTATCACAATCGTACATAAGCTTACAACTTCATGACCAACTCCGAGAGCAGATGCGGGTAGTTGTGCTCCACGTGCAGCGAGGGAAGCTCCACCGAGCGATCGCCGTGAGAGATGGACATGATCTTGATGATCTGCGGGTAGGTGGAGACGACACACAAGTCAGAGGTCATGTTGTTGGTCATGGTGAAAATCGTCCAAGTCTTACCTGAGTTCCTTGACTCCCTCTAGCCTGGTGACCCGAACTTCCACCTCCGGTCGAAGACTGACCGGAACCCGATCCCGACCCCCCGCCCCTGTCGGGAATGAGGGGGAGGATGGACTCGACGCTGGTGGAGTTGAGGCAGGGGTCGTCGTCGGCCCGGGCTATCCGGAGGCCGGAGGAAAACGAAGGGGTCGTCTTCTTGGGTCTGCAATACCGTTCTCTTTGAGACACCCTGTACGTACATTTCAGAGTGCGTTGCGAATGACCTCATGCGTGAAAAGGGAGCTCTAATGGAGGCACAGATTACCTCAGTGAAAAGTTGCCCACAAAATACAATTTATAACTATGTGTTTCTAAGCACTTTTATGTGGGCAGTTGAATCACTGACCCCTCCTGCCCGGTAAATGTACATTAATCTTTTAACGCACGATTTCCGGAATATTTCCCCGCTTATTTACTGTCTATCGGGAAATATTCTTGCACTATATTTCCCTCACTGTTATATTCCCCCCTCCAGAGGGACATATTGTGAATCACCATTCCTAGACTTGCCCATGGTCAGGGAAAATGCTCCATCCTCGCATTCAGTTGACTCACGTTCAGCCGACACAAGTCGGTTCACCTCTTTAAACTATTTGGGAAGTGTCAAGAAAGCAGGAACAGATTCCAGAAATTGTGCATTAAATTTCAAATTAACAACGCATAATGTGTTCTATATTGACCCTCGTGCAGTCAAGCCCAACTCGGGTTCATATAGGGCTACAATATACGTCGTTAATGTATAGTTATAAAAACGTTACGGAGTGAAATAGAAAGTTCACTTCTCTGTCAACTCTCTTTGCAATCTTCCTTGAACAGTGTGTTGTTTAAAGTCATTTTAAGCTGTTGAAGGTGCAACTTCTTGTGTTGAAACGCTGGATTTTGAATTCTGACTTGTTTCCCTTTTGTCAGAGGCATAAGTTTATCTTTGAAGCAAAAATGTTCCAGAAAGGCCTGAAGGGAAACAACGTTTCTGTCGATGTCAATATTGCTTCTCAAGGTGCTCGGGTAATAAAACTGTGCGTAGTTTTCTACGTTTATCTAAGTATGTCACACCCCGTATGAGGAAAATTACTTAGGGATCAAAATTTGCAGCATCTCCAGGATGTCTGGTGAAATGCACTCGTGCACCAACGTACAGGGTGGGCAACGCAACGTGCAACCTTTGCATGGTGGCTGCGCCACCCTGTGCGTGGCTCCCACTTTGGCGCCCTCACCATGCTTGTATGACTCGTCCACTCAAACATAGCATACTTCTAGAAAGCAGGTACATTTCACTGTAAGTAAGTAGGTAAGGGTATATTGCTTAATATGTACTCGCACGTGGCGTAGTTCAAAGCATTAGTCATCATCTCTTGAGTCCTATTATCAACCAAGCGTCTGACTTGTCCCAGTGCGTCAGTGCTGCAAGCCCTCAAAAGTGGCCACACATAAGGGCATGCGCGCCTTCACTCACATGGGTTGCATGTACCAGGTGTCTCACAAATGCTGTACGACCTTATTATCATTGTTGGCCTTGTGGCCTGATGTATTACAGTTGGCCAGCAAGGAAACACACTTCCCCTTGCATCTCTTTGTTCACTGCATGGCACAGGGTGTCTCATAAAGACTTCTCCGAAAAGGTAGACATCCCACAATATCTTTTCCTGGACTGATTGTGATTCAATCAAGAGCTGAATGATGGAAGTTTATTGTCAGCACAACAATTTTAGATTCTCCATTTATCCTTTGTTCTTGCTGTGGGAGATGAACAACAAAGAAATGAATCAATGATAAAAAAGATCTGTTGTCCCACTTTTGGAGAGCCTCGCTCAACTACGTCACTTGCGGAGGTCTCTGATGAATGATCTGATCCAGAATCTCTCAATTGGTCTTCATGTCTGACCAAGCTTGGCCATGTTCATCCACACTTGGTTTCCGTGTCATTGCAGCATTTATGAGACACCCTGTACGAACTGATGTGGTCAGGACTCACCTTCCTCTCCTGACCACGTGTATCCTCCTCTGGGCCTCCTCCTCCTCCACCGAGTTGAACAGCGAGAAGAGGAGGTCGGTGTTGGCAGCGGAGATCGTCCGCTCCGGACGTCTGGGGACCAAGGAGGAGCCAGGAGGAATCGCAGTCGTCGAATTGTCGGAGTGAAACTGCAGACAGATTAAAGTCGTTGTCCCTGAACCCATGGTTGCACCACATGCGGAGGACGTACCTGTGCTGCAGCAGCCGATATGGCGGCGGCGGCGGCGGCGGACGCGGCTGTAGCAGCCACGTTTGCTCCGGGGGCGACCCCGTTGGCGGCCCCGTTGAACGAAACCTCCTCCACGGGTGTGATGTCTTCTCCTCCCTCGTCGCCGCCGCCGAGCGGCAGCGGTGGGAGGTTGGAGATCACCACCCCGGGCGGTTGCGGGTTGGCCACGTTGGGTTGCTGCCAGAACGACTGCGGCAGGGCCCTCTGCTTCATCGGCAAAGGCTCTAAAAGCATTGGGGGAAAAAATGCATTCATGACCGAGAACAAGGACAACAAGGACAACAGCGGTGTTGAGTGCTGGAAAAGTACGTTCGTGTTTCTCGCATGTCTACTGGACGTAGAAAAGCCAGGACAGAGTTGCCTTGGCCTAAAAGTCAGCCTTTCCACTTCTTCGAAGTTGGTCTGGCTTTAAATGTCAAACCTTGCACTTTGCATACATAAAACCTGCACTGTGCACAAGATCTGGACTAATGGAAACCGAAGATTCACTCCAATGGTTTCTCCAAGCAATCGTGACAAACGTCTTTGTTAACATTTACATTTGATAACATTTTTACCCGATACAGTTAACGAATCCCAGAAGTTACATTGCTACTGCACAATACTCTGTATGTAGCAGAGATGCACAAGTTTGGCTTCCACACCTTTTCGAGACTTGGCCCGTGGGTGATGGCCCGTGGATGCACCTTCTGCTCCGTCCCCGACGTCCTTCTCCAGTAGGCCCTTCTTCTTTTTGGCGCCCTGGAGCGTGTTGGTGGCCCTGGCGTTGTGCTTGGGGGTGGCCGCCACCCCCAAGGAGTGCCGGGACAGCACCGAGCCGGACCTGGAGATGCCATTGCTGCCCGGCGCAGTGGCAGACGAGCGTCTGATCAGGACAAAAGGGAAAAAAAGAACAACAGAGTCACCACCATTGCAATGATCACAGCTGTGTACACAACGTTACGTGGCACGCACTGTACGGTGCAGCATGCACAAGTGATCCATGATGGATCGTACGCAAGCTGTCGACACAACACTGGCCCAGACACAATAATGCATACAGGAGTCCACGTCCAGTGATCTGATCTCATTGTGTCCGGTCGAGTACGCAAAAGCATTCTGCACATACAGGGTGGCCAAGGCTCGTTGCAACCCAGGCTGTTTAGGCCAGCCTGAATTCCCTATCATTCTCTACTGCTTTCTTCTATGACTACAGCTCGTTCAGTTTTTGAGTTTATAGCCAACAATGTTGAGGATCAGAGTTGGAATTGAGCTTTCAGGGCCCAGCCAATGACACACAGGGAGTTGACACCCCGAGGCTCACCCTGCTATCCGGGGTGTGGGGCCTCTTGGCCGGGAACATGCTGTGCACCACAGCGAGCCCATTGCCTCCACAATTTGCTGTCGACAGGCAATGAAAAAAGTTAATAATAAAAAGTTTCTTCACCAAACAAATGTTAAGCTTGATTGACTGAGGAGCCAACAATTGAGATATTGAGCACTTGGGGAGACTCCAGTGTATACTACTGCATGACGTGAGTGTATCTATGCATGTGTTCTAAGGCAAGTTGCGTCAAATTCATGATGCTTCAACTCCAACATGGTGTGCGTGCACCATGTACTCCGTCACGTACCTCCGACTGCTTCCTCTGGTTGGCTGTTCCGCCAGCACCTCCTGTGCGTGGTGCTCGAAGCCCGCCGGCCTGACGTAGGTGGGCCCGGACGCCGTCGAGGATCCTCCCGGGCTGCTGACGGAGCAGTAATCGCCCGAGGAGTCGAGGGCAGCCCTCAGCTCGGGCACCAGGTCCACGACCTCTGTGGACTCGGCCAGGTCTCCGCAGGAAGAGAAGCTGTCAGACAAGTTGCCGACATCTTCGTCCTCTTCGTCGTTGACGCCGTCGCTGGAGCTGTTGGGGGCAGGCACGAAGGGCTGTCTGCGCTTGCTGCGCATGTTGTCCCTTGCTCCGGGTCACGTCCGGGTCACGTTTGGGTTCGTACTGAGCAGCTGCAGCAGCTGCAGCAGCTGCAGCAGCACCGGGGACCCCTGAAGGGTCAGTGAGTTGTGGCTGGCCAGAAGCAGAAAAAGTTCACCGTAGTGCGTGTTTCGCAAGTCCGATCATGCTTGAACGATGAAAAACAATAGCACACAATGCTAAATAGGTGTGTTTAAGGAACGATTTTTCTTCGTCCGAAGGAAAAACCCCTTCTGTTTCTGTCCTCCTATCAATTTTCTTCAATATCTTCAATCATCAAGGATCTTGGGAAAATGCAGACCAAAGAGCTCTTGGTCACGTCCACATATTACAATAAATATGAGACCGTGTGAAAGTCTTGAACCCCGGGCTGGGGCTGGATTATTTATGAAGAGAAAGGAGTAGTTGGTAGGGTCAAGCAGAACGTTGACTTGGCTCTCCTTGTGCAAAAAGCCTTCACCTGAAACAAGAAGAAAAGTTTATTTGCAAAGTTATTCTCAGGAGTAAATTTCACTGATCCTCCAATCTTTTTATTCCGGGTCAAAACAGTTCGCAAGTGAAGACGATGCTGATTTGTGGTCCAATCAGTCATTCTCTTGTACAAGTTGACTGACGCAGAAACGAGTACTCGAGTACTGAGGACCTCATTCATTGGAGAAAAAAGTAAACATGTCAAATTCAAAGTACAAGTACGTAGCATATTTGGGGGGAAAGCAGAGTTGCCCGCTTTTGCTGCAGCGGACGGAGGCGCTTTCGAGGCCTCGACTGACGACAGCGGTGGAGAAGACATCCTCCAACTTGGCGGAGAAGACGGCGACCGTGACGCCAAAACGGAGCGCCCAAAACCTTCTCGTTGTGTCAGCCACGAAATCGATTTGTGCCGCAAGTCGTTACTTATTTAGGTACCTGGCTTGTCATACACGAGTATGAACAAGCGTGTGCTGTACAGGGTGCGGCACAACTTTAGACATATTCCTGTGTAAGTTGTGATATTTTGGAGTATTGATCCTTGCTTACCGCAAAAAAAAGACAGCAGAATCGCCTGATGCAAGAGTGTTTGAAGCCAATGAAGAGTATAATTTTTGTCATATGACACAAAATCGTAACAGACATGACAGTGTTTGCGTGCAATATTATGTCTGCGTGCAGGACTTGTACCATTGTGTGAGTTTTTCAGGCTGACTTGAGGATTAGTGGCAGCTGCAAGTGAGACTTTTGGTTGTGCAACAAACAATCTTCCTGACTTCGGCCTTGTCCATCACTTCTGACTCACCCTGTGTGCGTGTTTGTACTACGCTCTGCCAGGCCAGTTAAAAGTTAAAGTTCTGAGTGAAGAGAAAACAATTCTTACGCACCCTGTGCTCGTGCTTGTACTGATCTCCCACAGACACGTTGAAAGTTGCACAATTCTTACTGAAGAGAAAAACAACTGATCATTCAGCTCAAGTTAAATGAAATGCAAGTCAACTTCACAAGTTTCGCGCTTACCTAGTTCAAGTTATAAACTTAAATGTACATAAAGTTGCAATTTTTTTTGCGCAGCAACCGGGCGCTGACTCAACCATTTCAGTGCCCTGCTTTCTCAGCTCCTTTGATATAAGTATATATACATATTTCCCTCCTCCGCTCGTACGTACTTATGTCGTGGTCCTTTCTAAGGCCCAAAATGAGACCTTGCATTCTACTTGCAAGACGTCAGGGCCCAGTCAGGCCCATTGCATGCCTTAAGGTCATGCGTGAACAATGTGAAAGAACTCGTTGGGTAAAAGAAAGAGAGAAAACACAGCCATTGCTTCTGTTGATTATGCGATAGGAAATGACGGCCCAGTACGTTGTTTTGCAATGCAAATTTGCTTTTCCCCGAGTAAATACAGGGGTGAGAATCACGTCTGTCAAAGAAGAGCGCTTTCTTTTCGGTCTTTATTTTCGCCAACTTTTGTACTTTGTTTGCAAATTGTTGTCTCCTCCTGCACTGGCAATTCCCCCCCCCCCTCGTAGTACCACAAACGCACCAAAATCCCCCCCCTCCGCCCGGCCAGGAAATTCGCAGCCGCTAGGCAAAATATTTGATCAATAATTTTCAGCGTCTGGCCAGGAAAAAAGAAAAAAAAAGAGCTTTGGTCTTCCAAATTGTCGTAGGCAACTTTTTTTTCCCTCTTTGCTCTACTTTTTCTCCTGTTCTGCTGAGACGAAAGAATTACGACTTCCGACAGGGAAGCGCTGACTTTCCGCCTTTGACTCAGTCACTTTCAGCGTCAGTCGTACCTTTCAGGGTCAGAAAGTTCGTCGTGAGTCAACGCACGAGTTTGCTCTGGACTGAAGCATCACAGGACTTTCATACGTGGACCCTCGACCCCCCTCTCAACCCCCCCCCCCCTCGTGCGTGTGCTTGAGGAGCGGATGATTTCGACTTTCGCCAATCTTCCGAACTCAGTAATCTGATCATCGCTCACGCGACTTGGATAGTTTTAACTTTCCATCAATTATGGCCAAGCACGGTTAAGAGAACAGAGGGTTATTTTGGCACTGATCGAGTCTGAGGCACGTCAAGAAGCATGCGAGGAACTATCCAATGAAACATCTGCCCCCAGCTACAGAGCACAGTTGCTTTCTAGAGTCAATGGAGGACTAAAATATGCGGAATCACATGTAGGGAAAACGACAACACATATAGGCCTGCTTTTGTGGGCGGCAAAAATGACCCCTTTCTCTATTGTTGCTTCTAAAGTTTTATTCAGCAAAGGCCTGACTCCTTAGGCCTTGTGCAAAAAAGAAGTCCTTCGTACAATGATGGGATGAGTCATCATCAATCAAGAATGGTATGACAGTTCCCCGTACGAAGTCCTCGCAGGCCTTGAAGCTCTCGACAACGCAGTTGAGGCCTCACATGCGCGTCTTAAAGTTATTTACTTCTATTCTTAGTACTTACACCTATGTCTTCCCTTGTCCTAGGGGATGGCAAATCTTGGTGCACTGCTTTTTCTCCTGTCCGTAGCACTGATCGGGGTTGGGGTGTCGGGGTTGGGGGTGGGGGGAGGGGGTTGGAAGGACGCCCTTAGTTTTTTCTAACACGTCAGCGAACCCGATGGGTTCTGCCATATGACTACCGGCGAATTATTCATTTTTACGTCCACTTTCTTCTCCGTGAAACAGTCTTGGCGCGCGCGCGCGCGTGTGCATGTCGGGGTTCGGGGTGGGTGCGCTGGGACGAAGTGTGTGTGCATGGGGGGGTGGGGTGCGTGTTCGGCAGAGCTGGGACTCGGACGGCAGTGGGTAAACGCCCCCCGTCCCCTCTCACGTCGTCACGCTTGGCAATAAAGCGATGAACCATTCGATAACGCGCGTGCGTGCGTGCGCTGGCGCGCGCGCGCTTCGAGAACCTTTCTCACCTGGCGAAAGAGCAAAGAACTCTGTGAGAGCCGCTGTTGTTCTGGATAGTTCGGCCAGAAGTGACACAGGTAGGATTCTGCACAAGTTGCTTTCCCCCTCCAGGTTCAGTCAGGAGAGTCCACTTATGGCGGTGTCGATGCAACCTGCGCACGTGTGCGCAGATTCACTCGGAGGCCACGTTGGTAGCCAGTCCGGAGTGCTGTTGCTTCACTGCAGTCGGTCCAGGACGGCGGCTGACTGACCACGACCAAGTCATGGCTTCACCCGACCACAAGTCCGTTCTCACATGCTGCAAAAAAGTGTTTGCTCTGCATGCGCTTTGCCAAGTTTGCGTACTCGTGTTTTACTCTTGTGTTTATTGTCATTACCTGCGCATTGTAGCAGAAGCGTTTGCGTTGCACAGTACAGTATGTAAATTATTTAGTCTGGGGTTGTTTTTCGGGGGGGGGGGGCATTTTAGTCTTCACATAGATCAATAATACCTCTGTGGCCAGGGCAAACAGTGTCATCACCAAAGTATTCGTATTCCAGTCTAAGCTAGCCTAATTTTAGCCTGAGTCATTTAAAATTTCAGATATCTCTTCTTTGAATGTTTTAAAGCTTATGCCCTTAAAATGCAAGGAGCATGAGCTGGACTAAGGCTTTAAGGGCGCTGCCAGTGACATTCCTTATCAAAGTGTTGACACCCGGAGGCTCGCCCTGCAATTGGGGGTGGGGTGGGGGCCTCATGTCAGGGAACATGCTGTGCACCACGGTGGGCCTGGTGCTGTTGTTGCCTCTACATTTTGCTGTCAAAAGTTATGTTAGGGACGAGGTTAAGAACAAAAGGTTTCATCGTGCTGTCCAGACAAAAATGTTAAAGCTAGGTTGGTTATACTGCATACTATAATGAAATATTGAACTTGGTGACTGGAAAGCATTTTGGATCCATAAGTTGGCGAACCTGATGTCCATCCACACCCAGCATCTGGAGGGAGACCATGAAAATCGAAACACTCTCCTGGGCTGCCCAGGTCATGCCTGTGTTCACCAACAAGTGCGTCCACTTGTCCAACTGTAGCAGGTCCACTCAGGGGAGTTCCGCCGGCGCTTGAAGAGACTTCTGGTTCCCCCCTGGCATGCAGCACGTCAGCGGGGCTCAATGAATTGCTCCCCCTGCACCATAATTACACATGATAATTGCACGTACGAGTTTGTATCCTACACTTAAGTGCTGCAACTCGTGACCGAATTAAACAGGTACGTGCAGTCGACAGCCAGGAAAGGACAAAGTTTGCATTTCTTTTTGCAATTACGCTTCAATCCAGTATGATTAAGTTGCGCTCACGCATGAAATCTCTGTTGTGTGCGCCAAAGATAAGTGCTTGGCTGCTTTCTCAGAAGGAAAAACCTTAATGGCGCTGGCAAACGCACCTGGCCAATTTGCCCAACGGCGGTGTCGTCGTTGTCGTCGATCAGTTGACCTGTGGTGATGTTGAAGGCCACGACGGCGGTCACGGCTACGGCCGCGGTCACGGGGTTGGCTTAGATGAGGTTATTAGCTTTGCTTAGGTCAGGTTGGCCAAGCTTTGATGAGATGAAGCATGAAACACCGTGGAGGGCACAATTTGATTGGACCCAGACCGTCAATCGACCAACACTGTGGAAGGAGACAGCAGAAGCAAAGGCTCTGGATCATCCGTGATATCCGGACCGCTGCAGCAGCGTCTTCCGGACCCTCAGCACCTCTCTTCCAAGCAGTGAAGTCTCTGAGACACCTCTTTCAACAGCTGACAAGGACTTTCTGGCTCGAGATTCACCGCAGTGCGGTTAATGACAAAGATTGAAGCGATTATTGGCTATCATTTGCGACAAAAAACAGTCAATTTTGAATGCAAACTAGCAGAATGGCTGAAGAGACAGCGGAGTGCATGAGGCTGCCACGGCCTCCATAGGCCTCTGTCGTCGCCAAACCTCAATCCAATCTTTGCATATTTTTGAGGCCAGTTTTTGCACTCTTCTGCAGGCTGGGGGGGCACAGCGACAAATTCTTATGCTTGAGTCTAGCCTAAGCTTCAGTTTGCTCTTTAGTATGGCTTTGTAGTGTAAGTATAAACAGAGTGAAAGCAACATGTCTGAGCTCTGTTCAAAAGTTGTCACGCTGATTTTGGAAGATGACGAATTTTCAGTCACTAAAGTGAGATTAAGATTCGTCAAAATCAACACCAAATAGCTCACTTTTCACCTCTAAAACATCCGCATATTTGACATCAGCTCTTCGTGCACTCTTCTGACAGTCATTATTATATATTAATCACTACCTGACAGCATTCTGAAGACTGACAACATGAATAGGAGGCCACTCGTACAAGGCCAGGGACAAAGTCTTGTTTATCATAATGAGCTCAACTTTGATATTGAGTTAGGCAACTAATTAAGGATCAATTTATATTTAATCACCCCAAGTCTACCTTTGTCCAGAGCATCGTTGCATACATCTTCTGGGCTGCCAAACATATGCACAACGACTTATCGGACTCCCGACATTAAATAGCTTTTGTAAAATGTCACCTGTTTTTTCCGCAGTTTTCAGCCCAAAAAAAGTGTCCGGGGGACTTCAGTGCACCCGTCAACTTGTCATCTTGTTCGCCTAACGCTGTACGTGTACTTGTGACTAAACACGCTACTCGACGACCTTATGTACATAGTTATATAGGTAAACATACATGTGAATTCAGTGACTTCGATGCCTCGAGGTGAAGTCTCTTGGCCGCGCTGCTCAACTATTGCTCGCCGCCAGTGAATCTGCCCGCGAAGAGCGTCAGGCCCGTCTCAGAGTCCCTCAGGGTGAACAGGAATGGTCGGTCGCAGTGGAATTCCTGAGGTTCGGCGATGAGCGCCGTCCTGAAGGAGACGCCGGTGGCCGCCGCGGCCTCGGTGCCTTCTTCGTCTACCTCCACGAATGCCTTCTGCACGACGTCGCTGACGTACAAGGGGTCCTCCTCGTCGTTGGCGGAGATGCCGCTCAGGTCGGCCACGCCTACGAAAACGAGGTGCGCCAGTCCAACTTGCACGCTATCTCATCCTTGTGCGTACGAACGCTCTTGCAGTCAGCATCTCTGCTACGCACCTGGTTGAAAGAGCTTCTCTGCTCCAAGCTGAACAATGACAGGATTGAGCTGGATCGTCGTCTCCACCTTGAACTTGGGCAGCTTCAAGCTCACTGGTCCGGCCTTCCTGAGATAGCGATCTGGATTATGAGAGAAAAGGACCCCGGATCAGTACAGTGGAGTTCAGCTGTCACATAGCTTGGACGTGCCTGGATTGCCCAGATCTATCTTCTCCAGCTTGCTCTCGACTTCGTCCAGCGAGACGTTCTGGTTTGGCAGGATGATGTACATGGCAACCCTGTCGCCCACGTAGGGAAGCTGGGCTATTCTGGCTCCAACGCCAGTTGCGTCCTCCAGACTGCCTATTCTAAACTCTCCATCAGTCTTGTGCATCAGGAAGACCTGGCGGAAGAGACTTGGCAATGAATACCTTATGCCAAATAGAGAAGTCCCAAAATGGAATATTTTTTAAAAATAATCCTCTCTCTCATGAGCCTTTGTTTGCACCCCAGTGAGACACAACTGTATTGTCGAAGAAGAGGTTAATCAGACAGAGAGGGATCCAGTAACTCATTATTTCTTCATTCTGTTTGACTAGAATGTCTTCAAATGAAGACATTCAGCAAACATAGAAAAAGATTAAAAGAAATGGCCTAGCTTAATACACATGTATGATTAAAACTGTGTGCGTACGCATGCGCGGAGGACACAGACACCGGGGGGGGCGCACCAGGAATGCGTGGACTGTAGGGTGTGCATAGAGCGCAAATATTAGTGCAGAGCGAGTGCACAATGTCTGTTTTAGCTTAATTTTGTAATAACCCGAGCCGCGCCGAGTGCCGCATGCACCTCACATACTCACGTACGTACGGTACAGACTGTAACGCAAAGTACTGGTATGCACAATTGTACATGAAGGCCAGACGATGCTCATGTGCGCACCTGCTGAGGTTCGTCTCCAAGTCCTTTGAACGCTTCCTTCTGCGTGAGGAGAGGATCAAACTTGTCCTTCCACTGCCCCTTGAAGTAGATGGCGTTGACCAAGACCATCTTGGTCTGGTCAGACAAGGACCCGGGCACGAGCAGCTCCTTGATGCGGTTGCGTGTCTGCGACTCCACCCATTTGTTGATGGATACTCTGTTGGAAGAGGAACATATGTACAATGGACCCAGGGCCAGGGCAGTTCAGTTTTAGTCTGTGAGTGCAATCGACCAAGTAGGTTGGAAAACCCAGGGACCACTGGGATCCGGACTCATGACCGACAAGTGTGGTCCGGTTGCCGATTGTTCAATGGAGCCAGAGTTGTCAGGTAATGTTGGCCTCCAAGTAGTTTTTAGCTTGCCAATAGGTAACCCAATCAGTTACACAGGAAACTATCTGAAACTTAGTCTTGACCTTGACGAGTCCATGGGTCAAAGGTCTCGGGACAACTTATTCTGACTTCTTTTGCTCTTCTTTTGGCACTGTTATATCAGCGATCTCAGCCCTCAAAGTTCTCCCCAACTGCGTGATTGAGGTCAACCTTCCAAGGGTTTTCATTCATCGAGATCTTATACCAAGGATCCTCTTCCTGAGCTTCGTCACTTCGTCCGTGCTCTTCCTCCCCCCCCCCAACACCAGCCTTAAGCTGGATCAAGAACGCACTTTCCTGTCAGAAGATTATGGGTGTGTTATATCATGGCGAGGTTGACCTACCTCTACACTAGGTCTCCCTCTACTCCCTCGCCCTCGCCATATGTACACGCTACGCTATCAACCCTTGCCTTTTGTTTTGATACTCCTTGGATCTGGTTTCTAACGTATGCATGCATGACTTGAAATAAAGCCAGTGTAAAATAGAAGAGGGTGGAGAGATCAGAGCCAATTTCCAACCAATGCACCAGCACCAGGCTGGATCATGGGGAAAGCAGCCTCTGGTTTTGGCCTTCGTGATCGCAATGAGTGGGCCTGGACTATGTTAACTACCCATGTGTTTATATATGACAGCCAATGGGGAAAAGGCGAATTTGTAGAAGAGAAAGCGAGTGAATGCGCGAGTGAATGCATAAGTGTAATTGTGTTAAGATTGCCCTTGAATGTGTGTCTTTGTTAAATGCTGCGCGTGTTACCTGGTTGCATCGTCAGAAAAGTCCACAGCTTCGGGTGCAGCCTTGAAGAAGCTCAATGCGTTGCTTTTGTAGTCGCGGTCGACGCCGAACGATTCGTCCAAGTAGAGTCTGGGGGAAAAAATATTAGCCACTTTTAAGTATTCAGTTTAACTTTGCGCCGATCCTTGGCTACCTGTTGGCCATGCTGAGGGCGAAGTCTTTGCTCTCTTGCAACTGTTCGACGAAGACTTTGTAGCCGTCCAACAGCGTCTGCCCGTCGCAAGGCAGGCTGAAGGCGTCTTTCAACTCACTCAAAGTTGGCCCTGGAGAAACACAAACCAAACATCTTGTTGTTGTCATTGTTGTTACGCAGAAACGACTGCAGCACCTCTGGCTCCCAACGACGTCATGGCCATGACGGAGCTGACACTGAGAGGAGACATGATGACGTTGCCCGGCATCTTCATCCCGCTGACGACCACCCTGTAAAACCGATTGCTGAAGCCCTCGTGTCCTTGAGCAACCACCTAAAGAGGAAGAGGGGGAAGATGTCGTTTTCGGCCTGGCTTCACCTCCAACAGTTACAAGCAACCTTTGCCGCGTTATTGCTCCCGGTGGAGGAGCACTCGCCCCTGAGGGCGAGAGCTCTGGTGGAGTCGAACTGGCCAGCAGCGTCTCCATCGCCTCCTCCAGGCACTAGACAAGCGACGAGGACAACGACGGTGATGACCAGTACCACGGACACCAGGATCGCGCCCAACACCTTGGGCTGGCGGAGCGTCTGACGAAAGTCGGGCATGCTGCGGCCGCCTCTGTAAGAGAAGCGTTCAAACGTGTGGAAAGCCAGGCTGCTCAGACATTGTGCAAAGTGTATTTAGTTAGAAACGTTGTTCTTGTTCGTACTGAGGTTGTGTACTGAGGTAGTGACTCCTACTGTGCGTAGAATCCACCCAATGTCAGTGCAGTAGTTAATTCGTCGTGTCACTAAAGCTTGTCAGGAGCCCAATTGGGACAATATCGAATAATGGTGACAATATCGAATAACTGACTAAATCGAATAATTGTGACTACGTCTAATAAACAGGTGTGCGTCAGTCAACCTGACGTTTCCGAGAATCGCAGAAGAGTCAGGGTTGGGGCTATTTAGCATCACGAATCAGTGTTTAGTTGTTTTAACATTCATCATTTACATCCAACTAGCAGAGGTGCCTCGCGTTCGTCGGGTCGTTGTAAGACTCGCGGCAATCCCGCCCACCGGCGGACTCGACCCACTTCGCACTCCTGCACTGCTCAACACGCGCTTCGTGCTCAACATGAAGCTGATCCCGTACTTCACACTCACCAAGCACTCCGTGTCGACCGTCTCTGCACCCGGATGGGCTCTATTTTGTCTTTTCTTTTGAAACTGACTAATCTGGACACTATTCTTCTCTTCTCCCCAGGTTGGTGATAGCAGCGGGCCATCAGTGTACGGGTCGAGCCAGAGTTTGGCTTGCCCGGTTTTCCTGGCTCAATGTTCACTCCCACTGACTTCTGCTTGCTCCTCCTCCTCTTGCCGTAGATAGCTACTGATACTGCATGGGGTAAATGTACCGTTGGACCTCGATTTTGGCCTCAAAACGACCTCAGACCTCAAGTGCAATGCGATCGCTTTCGAGCTTGTGCTATGTAGCGTCTGCTGACCCAGTTTTGTGACGATCGGTGCAGTGGTTGGGGCGTTCATGGCCTGACAGAGAGAGAGATATCCCCATACACCCACACCAAGACAAACAGACAGACAGAGTACATAAAGTCCTAGCTCTTGACGTATGTAGATGACACGCCAGGCTTAGACTTCCAAGAATCAAGCAGCGTCCCTGGAGTTTGGCCATTATGGTCTGGTCAACGTTGGACTTGAGGGGTCTTTGACCCCAAAATGACCCAAAATGACCCAAAATTGTACTGTGTCAATACCAATGGAGGACATTACAAGGAAATGTGACTACACAAATGACTACACGTTGTGAATTTTCTGTCTCGAGAGAAAATGTGAGTGTGTAGAATGATTGTGACTACGACTCTATCGAATGACTTCTGTGCGTGTGGCGCACTACAGGGTGTACAATGCTCAATGCCACTCCGACAGGTGGCCGACGCAATAAAGGCGAACTCACCACCCTGTATCGCGCCCTCCTTCATTTCCTCCTTCCCTTCATTCAGCGAATTTGTCAGTCCTAACAACGTTACAACAATAGTGTCATGTATACATATTGTCAACCTTACACAAAAGTGACTGGAACTGGCTCACTTCCTTCCGCTGGTGTCATCTTGCACGACCGAAGTGACGCATCAGACTGATCTGGCTCAACTCACATCACATCCGGGATGGAGACAAATATTTAATGCACTCCCACAAACGCAGCACAGGACGTACATTATAATCACAAATAACTGACTTGCACAGGTGTGACAAGAAAGAAAAATAAGGCTTTCCACATTGCTTTTACTTACAATAGCCCCGGGAGACATCGTTGTCACAAGAGTCCGGATGTTAAGGTGACTCTTTCAAAAATATAGGCCAAAATGTGTGAAAGCTGAAGATATGAACTGTCCAAGCAGTGTGACGAAGACAACTGAAAATGCTTTGCCCTTCATCACTGAGAATAGCAGATCAGGAGTGACTGCCAGTGTATGGCAGATCTGCTACAGTTGGCACACCTTGGACGAAGCAGAGGACAAAATAAGTCTGAAAATTTCAAAATATTGGCTAATGTGTAAGTAGAAAAAAAAGGTTGAGATGAAATGGCTAAAAATCCGGTGTCTACAAATTTCCGTTCACCCGGAGGAAATTCCTTCCATTCTCACCCGGAGGGGGGGGGGACGTGATTTTAGTGTATGTGCTTAATTTGCTCTGCAGTTTTGTTTCTAATGACTTCGTTTAATGTTTTAGGCTTTGTATCTTTGTCACTTTGAAGAGACCTAATGACTCATTCAACTTTACGACCCATCTCCTGTGCGTACAGGGTGTCATTTCAATACTGTGAAACAGAACAACGAGCTGTTCTGGCACCAATGGGTGAGATTGCTAAAGACAACTGATGTATTTGAGCGAGGATCTCTCCAAGAGGGACAGCTGATATTCATCCTTTGTGCGCTTCTTTGCAGTCGGTTTGTTATTCTTTTATGCCACGAAAACACCGTTTCAATGACAATTGAGCATAGACTCTAAAATTGTTGTTGTAGAGAGTAAAATCGTGTCATTCAGCTGTTGTTCGAGTGTAAGGGAAGCCAATCTGGCCAGCAGTGGAGAGGTGGGCTCAGTGCGACACCCTGTAGAATGCAACGGAGAAACAGATGCATTTTTCCTTGACACGATCGTGGGCAATTGTGATACAATCATAACTACAACTCAACTCAAGATTGTGGAACAACTCAGGGATCTCCAGGGTTTTGCATGATTTTAAGTATTGATAGTTGAACTATGGATCCATGTTTTGTTATTTTGTTGTTTTGTGTTTGCAAGTTGCTGTGGCACCCCCTGTACCCGTGGCCGCTCACCTACGCAGGTGTGCTGTACCTGTCCTCCACGGGGTGGTGCACGACCACTCTACCAACAAAACTTCTCCACAGCGTTGCTGAGACACACTGTAGCCATGCACATGACAAGTTTCTCTAATCTGACGCATTATCCATGATTATGATGATTACTATTGTTATTATTACGAGCTGCTCGTCTCACCTGTTCGAAGGTCCGCTTTCCGGCTTGACTGGCGAGTAGGAGGCGTCGACGTTGGCACCACGACCCGAGGACATTTGAACAATACTGAACAATGGTGACGAGAGAGTTGGTACAGTGTGAGGCAAAAAAGAGACTGCGATGAATCAGCGGCCATCTGACGATCAACATGACGTCGATTGTCACCACTGTGACAATGACGACGGCGTCAGAGGGGACGAACACGCTCACATTGCAACAGTCCGGAGTCAAAAAAACATTGACAGTGGAGGAGGTCACTATGTTCAACCCAGGCAAGAACTGGAGGAACAATGTATTTGCCACATTTCTGGACTTGCGGATGCAATTTTTAAGGTCACATATTCTTGACAACTTTCAATGCTACTTGATGTCGGCATTAAGCAGTGCTAGAGGAAGTCTCATCTGCAGCTGGAATATCATTGATCCTACAGCTTTTAATGGACTTGGATGACCTTGATCTCCGTGTTTTCTTTTGTTCAGAGAAAAATAGTGATGGCTGGGAAAGTCGGGCTCACGAAAAGCTTGTCCAACTGACTCGGTGGCATCCCTAATTCCAACCAGTTCAGAAAGACTTCAAGTCACCGAAAGGCAAAATTTTCGGAAATTTGTCTCCAGAGCTGATTCCTCGCCGAAAAAAGATCGGTCAGCAGAGAGCATTGGTGACTTCATAGAGTTATTATTGACTGTTGCAATCTCCACGATTTCCAAAAAAAAAAAAAAAGCTTCAGCAGCTATTTTTCGTGTCAAGGAAGAGGAACTGTAATTACCCCTGAGACTTGTTCAACTTCTTAGTGCTGTTATTCCAGACTAGGCTGTTCACCCAGGAGCTCTCGGGTTTCCCCTCGTTCTACGCGGTGCGCGCGAGCTCCTTCTCCGCCACCCCTTTGTCCGGGGCCGACGACGACAATGGCAAAAAGCAACGCTCTCTTTAGAGGTCATAAGTAAACTGCTGAGTCTACGCAACAATAACAACAGAAATGCTCCTTTTCAGCACACTTTTTTGGCCTCGGCTGCTACGGGAAGTCCGCAACAGCAGCGGCAGCAGCAGCAGCAGCCACAACAACAACAGGGAGAAGAAGCCTCACAGCGGCAGCTCCTCCCACGCCTCCGTCATTACTCGTCTGTATAATCTGTGTCACGATCGCGAGTAGGAGGAGAGCAGAGCCTAAAAGCCTGGGGATTATTTTTAGGGAGCTGAGCAAGGAAATTCCTCTTGATGCAATCATTGTAACACACTCAGGTCTTAACTCCAGCTTTAAACTGGGTCTTTTTTCTTTACAGCAGAATTAATCGTCAACATTTAACGCGGTCGAGTCATCACTCTTCCCCTTCCCTCCTGGTACAGTCAGACTCCGATTTAGTGAAACTGTTCTGGCTGTTGTCCAGGAACTCTTTCTTCTTCTCGACCAAGTTGCCAGCCAAGACACTTCTGCAATGTCATCTTTTCCGCCGATGAGACTTTTTCCGCTCTTCCTTTTCGGTTGTGGACGAAAAGTTGTCTAAATCAGAGTGTTACTGTACTTCAGCTTTGTACTGTTGCTACAGAATCACGGCGCACTAGATTTTTCGCTTAGATTGCTCCTACTTTGGGGGATCAACTGAAAAGATAATTCTTGGAGCTTAATGCAAAGCAACTGGTGAGAGGACATTTATCAAAAATTTAGGGGCCAGAAAATCAAAATTTGTCTCGTAAAGCCAGAATAAAGAGAAACAGACTTTTTATCATTGTAAAGGCTTCGCCAGTTCCATTTTTGACCGTCCAAGTGGCAATTTGTTGAAGTGCCAACTTTAAATGCGTGAACACAGGAAGCAAAAAAGCCATTTTTTGAAGGTGCCACTCAAGAACTATTTGACTGTGATTCAAATCTACTTAAAGCATCACATGTACATATCAATGTTACAGGTGCATTTTCCAAAATCGCCAAAAAGAAACCAGAACACCTGCAAAGACTGATGCGATGATATTGAACGGAGTTGCCACAATTCATTTTTGTCCAGGCAAATAATTGAGAGGGAGACCAATTGTAAATGACCAATATTCTTAGGCCCACCTTAAACTATGTCTTTTCCTGATGAAACTCAATATAAATGTGAGCTCAATCAGACATAGTTTAACCAGCACAGAACGTTGGTACTGTCTGAATTTGTGGTTCCATAAATGTTATGTACTAAAAGGATAGTATGTCCGATTGAGCTCAAATGTTAGGTGGTGACAAAAGACGTGAGGACTCAGATTCACTCCACATTTGAGCTCAAAATACCCGCTGCAAGGTAAAGAATTCACGTGTGTTCCAAGCATTTCCTAGGCAGAACTTGAGGTTCTGCTCGGGCAGAGTCCAACTAGGGCAGTTTGGACATCAAAGCAGCTAAGCTAAGCTTGCCATTCCACTGAATGTCCGGGAATTAGGCTTTAAGTACGACGAATCAAAGCAAATTCCCCATCTTTTCTTTGTGAGGTGTACAACTCGTCCTCAATAATCAATGCTTCTCCAATCAGTTCTTCAAATGTCACTATGCAAGTCAAGATTCTATGTTTTTGTTGGAGAGAGAACTGTGACTTTTTCCCCGCCAACAATGAAATGTGATGCTTTCATGCAATATGACAGAATTAGATTATTTGACAACCAGGATGAGCAAAATTTGAAAAGAAGAATCTCTAAATTGCATGGTCACACACAATTTGAAGCCTGCATTTCTTAAAATACCTTGATTCTAGTTCAGACACTAGATGCCTCCGTCTTAGTCATGATGAGGTGATTGCCTTGTCCGTATCAGTCAGAGCAAAACAATGGCATTTGGACTTGAGCAAGGTAGGGATGACTTCATTTGTCCAGAGACCACCTGGCTGCATGATGAGCCCATCAGGTGATGGTCACAAGACCAAAAACATTGCAGTTCATGGCTACTTCATGCCCTGCCTGTGCTACTGGCTCAGCTTCTTCATCAGATCGTTGGTGGTCACAGTGTACACTTGGTGAAAACACATGTGTCTCATTCTTTTTGAGCAAAGATTGCTGATGAGACAAGCTTTTATACACTCTCTTGCCTGAAACCAAGTTTGGCTCTCTGCTTGCCCAGTTGTGACCTGAATATCTCTGGCCTTTCCTCATCAGGAGCAAAGACATTCTCAGTGTCCAATCTCTGGCCAGAACAGGTGGGTCACCCTGAGATGCTAATTCCCCAAAGAAGAAAGTCTGCAAGGGGGGGGGGGGGGAGAGGCAATATTTTGCTCGGACAAGAAGAAGAATCCGCAGTCAGACTCTCACTCAGAGAGGAGTGGGGTCAAGCTTGTCCAGATCAGCAACGAGGTCGTTGCAGAAGTTGTCCTCCTCTCCAATGAACATATGCTTTTCAGATATCTGGCTGAGGAACTCTCATTTTGGATACAGCAGTTGCAGTTTTTTAGATGGGTCACTAAGATATGAAACTGCTTCATGGCTGCACAAATCCTGACCCCTGGACAACTATGTCTTGGCCGACGCGTTCACCGACACCGAGATTGTCAACTCGACAGTTGAGATGCTTTTCGAGTTGGCTTAAACTTGCAAGTATGCAGGTTTGGCTCAGCTGACGTGACCCAATCAGAGCTCGACTTCTTCTCAGAGCATCACTTCTTGACAGACACCAACCAACAACAGCTAGCTGACAGTGACAAAGCAACAAAAGACTGCCTGGGCTGGCCAAAACAGCCCATGTGGGCCAGAGGCAATCGAGATTTGCGTGGTCTTAGGATAGAACTGTGGATTCTCATAAGTTCAGTGGTGGACTGAGTGTATATTTCAATGAGAGGAGACCAGCTCACCGCTTCATAGTACAGTTGAGTCTGGTATTCTACAAGAATGCACGAGGGAAGGGGTGGAAGTCAACTGACTATTGAACAAAACATCATTTTTCTGTCACTCGACTACTTCCGTCATCTTTTCTTTGGTAAAGTTGAGGATCAAGAATGCCTGCGTATTTGCATGGGAGAAACCTGACATCAACCCCTGAGGTCAGGTCCAGTCAGGGGATTCCTGGGAGGGGACGAGTCTCAGTCAGGGAGAGAAACTTATGACTGTTTGCCAATCTTAGAGTTGCTTCCAATTGGCCAATTGTTCTATCATTGGTGCGAGCAAAATCCTAGTTCGCCCCTTATAATACAGACAGCCTCGGTTACAATCAAGATTCTAGATCGACGTCTTGTGTATTGATTCATCTATCGAGTGAGAACAAAGTCAATTTCGACTGTCCAGTCTTCCTACTTCGACTCGACTGCGTGAGAGGCGTCGGACCTGTAGAATGCGCACTGGGAGAGTCGCAACGTTCAGAGAGACTCCGGGGTGGAGATGTGGGGCAAGTGTGCGAATGTGAATTGCACGTCTTTAGCGTCTACGTCTGGTCAAGCCCAGACCGTGTACATACCGGGTGTGGGTCTCCGGGTCCCTTTCAGCTCCGGCTCGACGGCTCCCGTCTCCGGCGGCGACTGGCTGTCCCGGCACGCGTCCGCAGTCTCCGCCACGAAGTTCGCGATCGACTCCTCAGCCTGGATCCATGCCAGTAATGGACAGGGGCCACGAGCGCGTCTCTCGTCAGACCCAAACAAGCTGACTGACGACGACGACGACGACGACGAGCGGCGTGAGAGTCAGGGTGGGCGAGGCATTCTTGGCCCAAGCAGGATCGAGGAAGGAAAGCGGGTGGAGGATTAGAAGGAGAGAGAAGTTGTTTTCTTGTATCCACATGAGTTGGGCCGCGTCTACCAATGAAACAGAATAGGCATTTCTACCTGGGCCGTTGATTGCGATCTGACGGACTTTGCTCGGCTTTCTGAGATGAGGAACTGTTAGCAAGAGGAAATGGAGGCTTTTTGTGCTTTCCCCAAATGGTTGGACCAGACGAACTCCATTTGCGTACGTGATAAGGCTTTTTGCCATTAGTGCGTACAGTCGACATCAGATTTGCCATTGAGGCACATATGTGCGGCTCACTCATACATTGCTTTCTTGTATATACTTTACATCACAATTATTTAGGCCCCCTTAAGCTAAAACTGACTTTGGTCAATGACCTGGCGGAAGTGGGTACAATGTCTAGATATACTGTATCTGCTTTGCAGTGGATGACGCTTATGATCCTGGTCGAGACGTCCGTCAAAATAGCCTGCACCAAACTAAAAAGGTCATTTTCGTTTGCCCTCTGGTGGATGTGGCACTCAAGGCTGATGTGACGGCCCAAATGCAGTGCACCAAAGCATCCAGCAGCGTCCACTGCACTGACTCCACTCAAGTGGACTAGGGCTCTTCATGAGCAGCCTTCAGTTTGGGCACAATTAGCGCGCTGACGAGAACTGTGCAAAAATCGAATGTTCACTGTGCACTGAAAAGGGAAAAAAAGTGCTTTGCCCTCTCTGGTAAGTGTCTTTGTTCTTGGCCAACACCTACGTACGGGGTGACTTACTTATTTCTGCTTGCTGCGATTGAGCTGAAGCTGCCTTGTGATGTCACTGACCATGTTATCAGCTGTCTAATGCACAACGTGGGAACTTCTGTCGTTCAAACTGCCTTGATTGAAAAAATAGTTGTAATATTCTCCATATATGAAACATCCGACTCGCATGTACGTGAGTGTCTGCAGATGATTTTGATTGATTTAGTCCTTTTTCGCAGCTCACGGCTGTTTTGCGGCTGCTTTTTATCCGTTTGGAGCTGATCTTGGTGGCTGCTTTCTAGTTTTTGCACAGCAATGGGTATGAGTAAAAGTTTGGAAATTGGAGGCGCCGGGTATCGATCCCGGTACCTCTCGCATGCAAAGCGAGCGCTCTACCATGTGAGCTACGCCCCCGATGGTGCCTGTTGGTATGCATCAGTGGGCTGCTCTGGCTGCGTATCAGTCTGAGCTGTCCTTGACGTCACACAACACTTACACCTGCAGTCGTGTCTGCATCAGCACCATCGGGGGCGTAGCTCAGATGGTAGAGCGCTCGCTTAGCATGCGAGAGGTACCGGGATCGATACCCGGCGCCTCCAATTTCCAAACTTTTACTCATACTGACCATATTGATGGAAGCTTTCACATCTAGTCTTTAATAAAAAAAAGGCCCGCATGTACATGACTGTCGGTCCATGGCTGATCTGCAGTTGATTTTCATGAATGTAATTATTTTTGCAGCTCATGGCAGTTTTGTGACTGCTTTTTGCCCTCTTTGCAACTGATTTTGGTGGCTGATTTCTGTTTTTTGTGCAGCACTGGGTATGTGTGTGTCAGCAGCTGATTTTGAGCTCAGCAGACAGATGAAGGAATAGACCAACAGACAGACAGACAGACACAGACACTGCACTATATAATTTTTCCTCCCCAACAAAGTGGGGAGTGCGTAAGTGCTGGTGTTCCTATGATAAGGTGAGAGGAAACAATAGTTCTTATTGGAATGTCCATCCCCAGAGTAGCCTTCAATGAGAGCGGCACATTGTACTGTATTTACTGCATCAGTGACACAAATTGCCCTAATCTTTTACCCATTCTGGCTGTATCCATGGGAGCTTTCACGTCCAGTCTATTATATAAAGGGTGAGGGCTGCATTGACGTGTGTGTGTCAAGCTTTCTGGCTCCTCTAAGGCGAATTTGACAAGTGAGTGACGGCCTTATGAGTCTGTCACTCATTCACACACGCAGCTGAATGCCTCATGGCACCAGGACGCCTGACTCGCTGGGGCGATCAAAAGGCATTGGAAACGCAGGCGTTGCCACAGCCTCAGTGATTTCTGGGACTTGGGATTCGTCCACCTCACCTTCCCCCCGCATTGGTTCGCAAGAAGGAGCCCCGACTCCGAATTGACTACAGTAGCGCCAACCTGCTTTCTGGTCGTCTGCAGGAAATGTCCTCATGCTGGAGACAGTGGTTGCAGGAAATACAAATGAGACCTGAGGGTTGGGGAGCTCGTGTCAGCACTTGTTGTCCAGTGCAGCAGGTGTATGTGCAAGCACCAGTTTTTGAGCAGATGTTTGCTTGACAGTCACACTCCCACGGTACACCAGAAAAAGAAGAAGGTCCACCTCCTGATGGGATTGAATAAATGTTGATTGTAAAATCTTATACATTCACCAGATGGTGGGGCAGAAATCTTTGCATGTGAAAGGAAATGCTTGGTTCATCCATTACCTTCTCTACTCCATAATAAGTTTTCTTTTTACCCCCTATATTTGCTCTCATTATCATTGCATATCTATTGCAGTCGATCCTACATATTGTACGTCCAGTTAATGTGCTCATCTGCATATTGTACTCAATTTTGGTATCCCCAATTTTTTTTGGCTCTTGTGGCATGATTATATGCCACCTAATGTACTCAAGATGCCTCTTAATGTACTCAAAAAACACGTTCGACCAGCATGCAGGTAATTGAGAAAAAAATCAGGAACAGAAGAGAACGTGAAGAAGTTGGGAAGGAAGAAAAAAGACAGGTCCCTTGAAGAAAAGACTGCTCTGTTGAAGCAATCTGACTCCTTATTGGCCAGAAAGCGTGAATTGCAGTGAAAATCTCTCATTGGAAATTGACAAAACGTCATGTTTTGTGTCCATAGATGAGTCAGCGTGATGCTGTCTCAAGTTGTGCACCAAGCAGTCATTTCTGCACAACGTGCTTAACAGCAGGGTTGGTGCCAATGCAGGGCTGGCAAGGAAGAGGATTCGACATGGCCAGGCTGGCTCCTGCAGTCGAATCTGCCTTGGCCAAATGGATCAAGGGTGTCAGAAAAAAATGCTCTTCTGTCTGGACCTCTGCTCAAGAGAAAGGTTGAGGATCTTGCAGCAGATCTTGACCACTCAACATTGACAGCATCTGATGGTCGGTTGGCGCTCTTCCAAAATAGCCATGGCATCAGGCATGGTGAGACGGAGAAGTCACATTTGCCTTCAAAAGAAACTACCCAAAGAATATTTTCCACACAGACGAGAGTGGAAGTTAATTTTGCACCCTCCCCAACTCCACATTTGACTCGAGAATCTCAAGGAAGCCTGGGTTAGAGAAATCCAAAGAGCTCCCAACTGCACTCGTCACTTGCTCCCTTGAAGGAGAAAAGACGCTATTTGTGATGGGCAAGAGTGCTTTCCCCAAGTGTTTAAAGGAGTTGCCTCACATCCTGTTCACTGCTGCCCAAACAAGACAGCCTGGATGTCTGCAATGTTATTTCAAGAGTGACTTGACGATTGGAACAGTGAACTGAGGGGAAAGAATTGCCCTCCTCCTCGGTAGCTGCACAGTGTGGAGGAGGGGGAATTAACAAACATCACCCTGTTCCTTATTCCCGCAATGACTGCATCAGCTGTCATGCACCCCTCAGATACGGGCTGCATTCGCACAGTCAAAGCTCGCTTCCGAGGGGACATGTGCAAAAATTTGCAGATCGTGAAGACCAAGCCAGAGGCGAATGACAAGGTCATAGCAAGGAGGGCCATTCTCTTGACCAGCAGTGCCTGGTCAGAGGTCTCCAGGGCCACAATCTGCAATTGCTGGAGAAGAGGAGGCCTTCTCGGGGATCCTGATGAAGGGCAAGGAAGAGGAAGGCGGTTCTCCCGTCACGTTTTTGGCCCTGAGTGCTGGAGGGAGTGGATTGATGTTGATGCTGGAATCTCAACGCTTGAGCCCTACGCAGAGGAAGCTCTCTTGGAGTCCGTGAGATAAGAGTTCAAGAGATTAGTGAGGAACATGACAATGAGGAAGAATGAATTCCTTCAAATAAGGAGTCTTCTCAACGGTGAAAGCTGGTCTATTCATGGGGGTGCTGATTCATCCCTTGGACAGGGAGGACAGTCCCGCATGTACGTGTGTGTGTCTGTCTGCAGCTGGTTCCTGCCATATCGCGGCTGGTTTTTCGTCATTTTCACGGTGGCGGCTGATTTTCGTTACGTTTTCGGTGGCGGCTGATTTCAGGCCCGAATATACGTGTGTGTGGGATGGGGGTGTGCATGTCTGTCCGCGGTTGCTTAGAGCGCGAAGTGCGTGTTGAGCGGGAGGCGCTGGTGATCTTGGCGGCTGATTTTTGTCAGAGACACAGACAGACACATGGCATTTAAAATTCCCTCTACCCAACAAAGTAGGTAGCGCGAAAGCGCTAGTTTAAAATTAAAAATAAAAAGAACTCTATGTACAATATGAACATGATGTTTCTCGTCCTCCCTGAGGTCGCTATCTGCCTCCGCACCAACATGCTCCTCAGTGTTTCAGATGCCTGGTCCAGGCAAGGGAGGACATGCCACATGTTTTTACTGAATGTCAAAACTGAATGACAATGCTAATATTGTTACAATTTGGAAGCAACATGGTAATGGTTGGCATAGAAAGTTTCCAAATCTGGAAGCATTTTTTCTTCAAAAAATTGAGGACTGTGAGGAATTTCAAGCACCAATAGGTTAACATGTGTGAACACTACAAAGTGGCAAATTTTACAATGAGACAAGGTCAGTTGTCCAATTATTTGATAATAATACTTATGGGTTTTCTTCAGCACAACACCACCCACATCTTGCTGCAGAAATGGAAAGAATTTTCCTGGTTTGATCTGACTGTCTCTGCCA
>JAAUXU010032519.1_pt1 | contig 29626 bp, 31 predicted proteins | sample 7278151 | NCBI WGS metagenome assembly JAAUXU01 (sample SAMN14350113, study PRJNA611818) | marine sediment metagenome | isolation source: surface marine sediment (1.8m) | place: French Polynesia: Moorea | collected 2018-08
AGACTCAACCCAGAGTTACTCCTTTTCTCTTGTTGGGACTCCCATTCCCAGGGTCCAGAGACCCTGCCAACAAACAAACAAACAAACAAAATATAAAGAACCTTTGCATCATTAGAACTATTTTAGACTTTATTTACTATTGATTTACATATTACAAACCTATTCATACTTGTATCACCCTCAAACGTGGCAAAGTGTTTTTTGAAAAGATACATTTTTTGAAGCAAATAAAGTTTTTTTTGTTACTACTTAATGTTTGGAGCTTATTTAGTGCTTATAACCTTTTACCCTAATTTTCTGAAAAAGCCGCCAACCCAAAAATTTTAAAATTCGGCCTGTATTGTTCACAAGAATTCACATAAAAATCTCCCACTAACTTGGTTGTTTGTTTCTTTCTTAAAGGGGTCTCTCGAGAGGTATGAATATCCCAACAAGAGAAAGGAGTAACCCTGGGTTGGGTCTTTTCCTGCCCCAGTTGGTGGCAAACATCTAAGTGCTTAATGGTGGCAAACATCTAAATGCTTAATGGACATTCATGCCTGGCCACATGGCGAGTCCACCAGTGAACTTAACTTGTTCTGCCCTCCTTTCCAAGGCCTTGCCAATGCGGTCTACTTTTGTGAGTCTGACAAGTCCGTATAGGTCAAGAACCTCCCACTAACAGTTTTTTTGTTAATTTTTTTTTATAGCTGATGACCCTTTTTGAGCAGTGTGTTGGTATTCAACACATGTTGGAATGGTGTCCTAGAAAAGGGAATGAACAAAGTAAAGCTCCTATTCCCAAACTATGCTGATTCTCGTACCTGAACAAATGCCATTTTCTGTTGCCGAGCGAATAAATGCCATTTTCTGTTGCCGAGCGAATAAATGCCATTTTCTGTTGCCGAGCGAATAAATGCCATTTTCTGTTGCCGAGTGAACAAATCCCTTCCAAGGAACTAGCTCCAGATGAATTCAGAAGAAATTGAATGTCCATTGATAGGAGTATGAAGCCGTTACTTGTTTTGCTCTGCCAATTCTTGATGCTAAAATTTATGTTTCAACAATTGAATCTAGCACTTGCTTTCATTTGCAATGCTTACCTTCATTGGGTGCTTTTTGTCCAAATGCCAATTCATTGTCATCGTCAGTTGCTTCCTTGGATCCATGGATCCACAAGATACTTTCTCATTGCTCGTGTTGCAAAAAACATACTTGTCTGTCATGTAGGTCGTGAAATAATCCCAAATATAACCTTTTCTGGGCATTTTGGCTAACATTAAAAGACGCACCTCTTTCCAAGAGGAAATTTCGGAATTGTTTACATGCCACAAGAAGCATGAATAAACTTAAATTAAAAACATGGCTTTTACCGGATCTCATTGGTAAGTAAGAAGTTGGACAGATCTATGGCCACTTTTTGGCTGGACAGAACCTCTTTATTTTCAGAAAAATACAGGGTGTCCGTAAAAGGTGTTTCCATTTCCATTGCTATAGCAAATTTAGACCATTTTCAGTGGGTTAAATGAGGAGTGTCATACATCATTAGAACCGTGAGATTCTCTATTTTGATGGATCACCATGCTTACTTCATTTTTTCTACTCATTGGACCATCTTGTTTGTTTCAATGTCAAAGATGTGTGGTTTGTTCACAAGGGTGACAGGGGCTCTGAAAAGAATTGCCTCCTGTTGCGGAGGACACTTTCAAGGCATAAAGTCAGCCACAGCCATCTGGTCCAGGCAATTATATCAGTCCAGTGACATCAGTCCAGGGAGCGAGGTTTGGCCCTGGTGATGAGGTCTGGCTCGGGCGACAAGGTCTAGCCCAAGCGACAAGGTCGGGCTCGGGTGACGAGGTCCGATCTGGGGGCACGTTGTTGAAATGGATTGTTACCCAATGACCCAGAAATCCACAGCTGTGATCCTTTATCATCAAAATCACCAGTCAATCTGACAAACACAACTTGCATTCAGACAAGAGTTCAATGTGAGTCCACCCACTTGTCCAACTCTATGCAAATAGATTGTCAGATTTGAAGAAAGGGGAACCATTGAAAATGGGAAGAGTTCTGGAAGGCTACCTCTGACTGAGGAGGGCATCATACTGATCCAAGAGGTGTTGAGCCAGTCTCCCAAGAAAAGCATCTGGAGGGCTTCACTTGAATTTCCATATTCCGAGGACATCATTCCACAATGTTCTGCCCAAAAAACTCAAGAAGCCCTACAAACCCCAAATGTCCATGAATTGGTACCACACCACTATGACAGAAGGGTGACTGCTTGTGAAGCCATTTTACAAGTTTTGGCAGACAACCCTGAGAGGGAATTCATCACATCAGATGAGGCAATCTTTACTCTTCACAACATGCCAAACAAGCAAAACTCTGGGCAATGGTCACGCTTCCACCCACATGAGATCCATGAGATGCCACATTCATCACCAGCCAAGGTCACTGTCTGGATAGGCTTCAGCAAGATGCATGTGATTGGACCTTTCTTTTTTGATAGTCAGTCACTGGTGCATCCTACTGTCAGATGCTGGAGACTTTCCTTTTTCCTGCCCTGAATGGTCCAACCATTTTCCAGCAGGATGGAGTGCCACCCCACTGGGAGCTTCAGGTTCATCATCTTCTCAACGAGAAATTTCCAAATTCTTGGGTAGGCAGGAATGGTCCGAATTTGTGGGCAGCAAGAAGCCCTGATCTGTCACCCTCTGATTTTTTTTTCTATGAGGTCTTCTCAAAAGTAGAGTGTATGCATCTAAACCAGTAGACATTGCCAGTGTTTGCCAAAAAATTGAGGAAGAGGTTCGTGCTGTATCAGTTGATATGTTAGAAAGCCACGGATTCAATGAAGAGACGCATGCAGCACTGTATTGGGCGTGGTGGCCGTCTTGTAGAAGTTAGTGTGTAAAAATTCTGGAAATTGAATAAAATAGAGAATCTCATGGTTCTAATGTTGTATGACACTCCTCATTTAACCCACTGAAAATAGTCTCAATTTGCAATAGCAAATGGAAACACCTGTTACGGACACCCTGGATATACTTTCCATGGATTTGCCGAACAGCCGGACCAGGTTCGGTCGAATTGTTCGGTTCTGCTGTTCGGCCGAACTGCCGAACCGAACCACTGTTCTGTCGATCACTAGCCCCCCGAGCTGGCCCGAGTTAATGTGTCTTGAGATCTCCAGAAGCCACACGATCGACTTGGCCGTCGACATCCTGCTGTAAACAGTTCGTGACGCTGAGGACAATTCCTTCAGGAAAGACGTATCTGAAGTACTACAGCAGAGACTTTTCAAAGTTTCCTCTCAGGCACAAGAGTCTCAAGCTTGAGGGCTTCTAAGTACGCCCGACGCCCGCATGGATGGAAAGACCACACCTCGAGGAAACAAAAAATAAAAGAGGGACTGGCAGCTGGAAAGAGTTCCTTGCAATTTCCTCCTTGTGGTCTTTAAACCACTATTAGCACCGGTTCAAGACCACACGCAACTCGGTGTGCCACTGCGGCTACATGTGGGTAATTATACTGTGCAAGGAGCCATCTAAAAACTAAATAGCACAAGTGTTATTACAGCTTTAAAACACGTCTTCAAATAGCTTCTGCACGTCGCCTAATAACTATAATACCGAGTCATCACAGCATCACGGAAGGACGTCGTTATAAGTAAGGTTCTCCGCTAGCTCTGCTCCCCCGAAGTAACCCGGTCCTCCTGCAGCACGCTTTTTAAAATGGCAGACGAAGATCGATTGACTGAGAAGGTCGGAAGCGCGTGCGAGCCCCCCAGAGTAAGCGACGTCGACGACAGCAAGGGATTGTTACTGCCTGGAGAAGATCTGCCGAAAGTAGCAGTGCCGGAAGTTGGCAGTGGGTCCCCTTGGATTTCTGACGTGGGAGTGGTGCGAACCGAAGAGGAAATGCTGGATGACGGCGTCAGCTGCAGTTGGCTCTCCTGAAGACACCGACAGAAAGAGAGGGACGGAGAGAAAAGATTAGGTACAAGCACTAGAAGAGGTCATTCAGCTACTTGCCTCACTGATTGCGGCCTGGTCGGACTTTTTAGTAGGCCGCGATTCATTCTCCAGAAAAGCCACGAATGCTTGCGCCAGTGACTGATCGAGTCCAGTGGCGCGTTGAACCTCTGTGGCGGCAGCGCTGCGTCGACGACGACGATCGGTCTGGCCGAACAAGCTCCCCAGCCACGAGGAACTCGACGAACCTTCCAGGCCAGTTTTCTGGCGCTCCTCCTACAAGCACGATGTGAGCTACGGTGTCTCTGTCTGAGTAAAGGCGCAACGCAACTGTTACCTGATTGAAGTCAAGGACAGTGGCTACAATCTTGAGGACGTCCAACCTCTTGTCTGCGTCAGCTGCCACGTAGCCAACCACGAGGTTCTTTACGAGGTACTTGTCCACCTAATGCAAAAGTAAATGGTGCCCTGCCATAAAGATTCGTTAGCCTTCGTCGTGACTAACCTTTCCAGCGTTACCAACAGTTGCAGAGCAGAGGTCTTGTTTGGCTTTCTTCAGCTGCTCTTCACGGACTCGGATCTCTTGCTTTAAGGTAGAGATGATCTAGAGAACATCGAAACTTTTGTATTCGTCTGTTTAACGCATACTCCTGGTTGGCATGTTTTATATACGGTGCGCAACAAAAAAGTTTTTGATCATAACTGTGGCTCAGATGCTTCACATTTCATGAAGCACCATGCGTGCCTGTGCAATGATCACACAAGCAAGTTGGACTTGGTCTGGGACCAGCTTGGATCCATCCACTGCACTCTGGCTACAAATACCCCTCTATCAGCTGCAAGAAAAAAGTCTGACATAATCATGAGCTTTTTTTTTAGACCATCTTTTATAGGGAATGAGAAATACCGTTGTTGGAGATGTTCAGGTCTTCACAGAAGGTAAAACCTACGCGGCACAAACTATATGCCTTACATAACCCACATGGAGATTCACTGATCCTGCTTGACAATGTGTGAGCAAGCCTTATAAATATTCTCCTTGATCAAGGTTTCATGCTCCCTGCGCACTCAACATAAAAGTGGAGGGGTCTATTAGGACCCCTCTCTTTATGTGCTTGTGGTTTGCCTCGTAACGGATGAAAGTCTCATGTAAGTAAATGCAAAACCTAATCTCGGTAGTACTTTAGCGCCCCTAGTGCGTAAGTAAAAAACAAGCACTGAGCTACAGGAACGACTCATCATCAACTTATTCACGTTCACCATGCACTACGCACACTTTTCATACCTTTGCCTTGGTCTCCAGCTGCTCACTAAGTCTGTTTGCAGCCGCCAGACCTTGGTTAGCCGCGTCCAGCTTCTCTTTCAAAGTGTTAATCTCCTCCTCTAGCGCAGTTTGTCGCTGGCGCTCAGTCACCAGTCTTGCGAAGGAGAGACGTTAGTAATGATGCATTCTGTACGTGCAATTGGCCTGCCTCAACTTCTGCTTACTTCTCGTTATAATCCTTTTGAGCTAATTTCAGGTCGTTGTCCTTCTCTCGTTGAAATCCCTCTAGTACGGACGTCAGGTTATCTAGTGCGATGACCTGATTCTGGTGCTCGTGGGTCACTCTGAACGATGATGTGACAGTAATCTCAGAGAACAAACGACATTCCCAAGACAATCTTACCTCCCCAGCTTTTTGAGTAGATTGTCTCGTTGTTCCGTCAGTTGTTCCACCTCTAGATTAAGGGACTGCAACTGAAGGTTGGCCTCCTGACTTATGGTGGAGTTCTGCGCACTGGCGATCCTGAAAGATTCCTCGGCCGCCTACAAATGAGACAATTGTATGAAGTGCGTCACGATCTTCTCAATGTGCATCTCCGCATTCTCACTTGCAGGCTCTTCCTGAGCTCTCGCTCCCTCTCTTCAGTGCTGAGTGCTTCTTGAGTGTAGCTATCTTCAACAGCCAGGAGATGCTCGCGCAACCGTTCAAGTTCCTACGTACAGTACAATGTGTAGGAAGTAGCTACAACAGTAATTAATTAATTAATGACGCTACTATATGACTTACTTGCTCAAGTCGTTTCTTCTTCTCAATGACGCTGTTCACCTCCCTCCTGGTTTCCGTCAGTTCCCTCTCCCTTTCCTTCAGCCTCAGATTCCCCTCGTCTCTCTCACGCTTCAGTGAGCCCACCGAAGATTGAAGCTCTTGGATGGCTGAAGGAAAAATTCGCACTAAGACTTTTCTGCCTGGCATTTTTGGTACAGAAATACTCACCGGCCAAGCTCTGCAATCTTTCTTGCTGAATGCTCTCAGAGTTCTGGCTCTTTTCCTCCAGCATCTCAGTGAGCTGCTGCAGATTCCTCTGGGCCATCTCAAGGTCATGGCTTTTCTCTTCCAATGATACTCTAGTTCTATACAGCAAAACTTTGGTTAGCTCAAAGATTTAGTGATCATTGCCCAGTTGTACAAGACTATGTCTCTTACCTATTATTTGCGCTCCTCAAGTCTTGATTCTCGTCCAGAAGACGCTTGTTCTCCACCTGAGCAGTCTCAGCCTCAAACTTCAGCTCATCAATTCGACGCAGGGCATCCACTTGATGAAGGTCCTTTAAGAAAAATCAAGTAGGAGACGCCGAGCAGTTTTTACCTACACACGTATGACTTACCAGGCTCTCAGCCTTTCGCTTAAATCCCCTAATCTCTTCTTGACTTCTAAGTAGCTGTTCTTGAGCATCCTGTAGTTGTTTGTGCTGTTGTAGCAGCTCTGACTCTTTCTGATGAACGACCTGAAACAAATCAAATGTTATGGGGATGAAGACCAACACCTAATACGCAAGAAAATTCACTGCATGCGTGTCTACCTGATCCTTGACCTCCAGCTTTCTATTAAGCTCCAACAATCTCTTTTGTACGTCCACAGTTTCCTCGCCTTGGTCTTCGTCGTCAACACTCGCAGTGGGTTCTCCTTCATTAAAATAACTCTCGGAATAAAATCGTCTTCTTCTCCTTCCACTGCCAATGGCTGAACTGCTAGCGGAGCCTTCTCCTCCCAGTGAAGTCCCTGCCGACAGCGCCGCCACCACCTCCCTGGCGCTGAGTCTCCTCTCTAGTTCCTTGATCTTGGCCTTCAAAGCTATGATCTCGTTGCTGTTGTCGACCACTGCCTTCTTGCCGGCCACGAGGCCGCTCAGCCTCTTGATCTCCTCGTAGTAGTTAACATTTTCCTGGTGCTTCTGCTTCAGCGCCTCGAACAGCTCTACCTTCTCTTTTTCCAGCTTCTCAGTGCGGTCCCTTAGGTCGGCAGCGCTTGACTTCTCCACCATAGATACAAGAGAATCGTTTTTACTTTGAAGAGCAGAGATTTCTATGTCCTTGTCCCGGATCAGCTGGGACAGCTTATTCACTGTCTCTTTCGTCATTGCGGTCACCTCGTCCTATAAAAATGAGCGTAGTTTCACACCAACACTTTCAAGCGTTGGCTGATACATATGCGTACAATGGATTTCAACTTGTACTACGATTTGCAAGAGCCAAAACAGCGGTCGACACAGTGAATAGCTGCTGATGCTAAGATCCAGTTGCATATTGATAAAAACACCTGTACGCTGTAATAAGCAGACTTCGTGTAGGCCGAGCGCCACTTGTGCCATGCAATGCTTAATCGCGCCTTTTGAATGATCGCTGCAACAAAATAGCTTTTTTTAAAGATTAAATGCTGATTTGTTTACATCTTGATCCTCCACAGAAGACCCCTGGCAACAGCCTCTCGCTGTTGGCCTTCAGCCTAGTGTTCACGCGTATTTTCTGATTCAGAACTTCTACCATCTACCCATGTAGAACAAATAAAATGAGAACTAACTTTATGTACCGTAAATTTAAAGGATACATTGCTTTCCTACCTGTGATTTCTCGTCTGTCCAGTCAAGTGCTTTGTCAGCGACCTCATCGTCTGTCACCGCTTTCTTGTCTTTTTCGTTCAGCTTGGTTTCCAAGTCCCTGATCTTTGATTCTGCCTTCGCTAACTCCGCTTCACACTCTGCCAGTTGCTTTCTCAACCTGTTATCGTCGCCCATGAGCTCCTGCATATGACCCTTGATGCTGCTATCGTCAAGCTCTATATCCACACATCGGTTCATCGAGCTCTCAAGCTCCTGCCCAAGGAGCTGTCCTTGTCTTCTCAGAATTTCGCAAAGTCTCTCTTTTTCTTCGAGTTTTTGTTGGCAGTCAGCAAGCACCTTGCTTTGCTCTTCCAACAAGACCTTGTGTTCGGTCAGCTCAGCCTCCGCTGCGGAAGATACTTGCTTCAACCTCTCTGCCACGGTCTCATGCTGCTCGTATATCTCTTTTAGCTCGTCGAATTCTCTACTCAACCTATGTAGCTCCGCCTTAGTGACCCTTAACTCTTCCACAGTGATGTCAAACTGATTCCTGTCGTCTCTCATCCTATTCAGCACTTCTCGGATGGAATCCAAGTCCATGTCTGCAGAATCTGAATGTAAATCAGCGCCGAGTGTATCTTTCTGTAGTTTCAACAGCTGTGCCAATTTCTCCTTAGTTACATCCAGCTCCTCTTGGGTCTGTCGGAGGCTTTCGACTGAAGACTCCCATTCTTCCTTCATTTCTATAGTGTCTTCTTTTGCTTCTTCCAGCTGATCTCTGAGAGACTGGATAATTATTTCACTGTAGCCGGCTTTGTCTTCATGCTCCTCCATTTCAATGTTCATGCACTTATTTAATGACTTCTCCAACTCTTCTTGGAATAAATCTCGCTCACTCCGCAACAACTCCATCTCCTTTGTGAGATTCTCTATAGTACGTTGATAATCCGGCAGCTTCTCACCATGGCTTTGGGCTTCCACTTCTTCTAATTTACCTTCCAGGACTTCAGCTCTCGTCTCAGCTTCGACCTCAGACTGTTGCAACTCCTCAAGAACTCGTTCATGTTTCTCATACTCGTTTTTGAGCTCGTCAAATTCTTCACTCATTCTGTCCAACTCAGCTTTCGTGACTCTCAGCTCTTCCAGCTTTACCTCCAACTGCTTGCGAGTCTCTTCTCGGTCGTCCAGCGACCTGTCGAGCTCTTCTTGAAGTGAGTCCAGTCGCTTCAAGTTATCAGTGCTGGCTAACTTCTTCTCTAGCAACTGTTCGTTCAGTTTTTGATTACACTTTTCCAATTCCTCCTTTTCCTGTTCAGCCTGAAGAAGGCGACTTTTGAAGTCATTAATTTGAGCTTGCTGCGATTCTTCAAGCTTATGACACTCCAACTGTTCTTCCTCGAAGTGCCTCTTGGCAACATTCCCGTCCAATTCGATGCCCACGCACTTATCCATGGTATCCTCTAGCTCGTTCTCAAACAAGTCTCTCTCGCTCCTTAAAAGGTCAATAACCTTTTGCTGTTCAATGATCTTATCATCTAGATCTTTTGCCCTTTTCTCGACGTTTACCTTTTGTTCTGCAAGCGACTCCAATGCTGTTTCTTTCTCGACAAGGTTACTCTTCAATTCATCGAACTCCTCGCTCATCCTATCGAGTTCCTGTTTGGTGACGCGCAATTCCTCAAGTTTCACTTCGAATTCCTTTCTCTCTTCGGCCATTTCATCGATACATCGGTCCAGCTCTTCCTGTAAGGAGTCCAGCTGCGTCGAGTGCTCCTGGAAGCGTTCATCAGACTTGGCCACCTCCGCCTTGAAGCTCTCGAGTTCTGCCTCGGCGGATCGAAGCTGTTGACTTTGCTCCTCAAAGCACCGAGCGCCACTCTCCACATCTAGACGGTAGTCGTCGAACTCCCTCTGAAGAGTATCCCTGGCCGAGGCCAGCGAGATGAGGTCAGATTCCTTTTGGACGAGCTCCTCCCTAAGCTGGCTCACCTCGTTGGCCCTCTCCTGCAACTCGTCGAGCTTCTCGTCCGATCCTTTGGACTCTTCTAATAGTTGTACAAATGCCTTGTCCTTATCTTGAGCCAGGTGGTCAATATACATATTTGCCTCATCCACACACTTCCTCAAAAGAAGGATCTCTTCGTCTTTTTTATTGGCATCACTGCCAAGCTGGGCCAGCTCTTCTTTGAGAGAGGTAATTTCATGGCTGAGCTCAATTTCGTCCGAATCCTTTTCCTTTCCATGACGCCTCTCTTTGAGTTCCTCGATCATCAGCTCTTGTTCTTCGAGTTCCTCCTCCTGCTGCCTTCTCTTGGATCTCTCTTTAAACAGCACCGACTCGATCTCTGCTATCTTCTCTTCGAGCTTTTCTGTAGAAACATTCTTTTCTTTCTCTCTGGTCAAGCACTGCTCGTACTTTAATGTGAGAGCTTCATACTGGAGCTTGTCCTTTTTCGAGTTTTCCTTGAGCAGCTTGATCTCCTCCTCGAATACGGCTTTCAGAGACTCCAGACCCTCTGCCTTCTTTTGCAATCCCTCCAGGTCTTCCAGGTATTGGTTGTACTCCTGAAGGAGGGTTTCATACTGTCGCTTGTACACCACGCTCTCGTCGGCCATCTTCTCAACTGCCAAGTTTCTGTTCTTAAGAAGAGACATTAACTCTGACATTTGGGCCGTTTTTTCCTTCAGCTGCTTACTGAACTCTACCACCTGCAACTCTGAGCCTTGCAAAGCGTTCACCTGCTTAGTAAGGTACGCCATGGTCGCCTCGTACTGCAACGAACATGTCTCCATGAGCTCAAGGGTTCGAGCTTGGTGAGAGCTTTGTTCCCTCATCTCTTCTACCTGGGCTTTGAGGTCGTTGTTCAGCTTCTTCTCTTCTTCAGAGGCATCTTTAAGTTTTTCAAAGTTTTCGTGCATAACCTTGACACTCGCTTGTAAGTTGTTGATAGTCTCCACGGCGACATCTCTTTCCTTCTTGAACGACATCTTCTCTTCTTTGAAGGTAGCTAAAAGGGACTCAAAAGTTTCAACTTCTGCAACGAGTTGCTCACACTTTTCGTTGGACTCTTCCAGTGAGCTCTGAAGCAATTGGACTCGTTCACGGAGGTGCTGATTCTCCTCCTGAAAAGTGAATGCAAAGTACTAGATGGATATACGCAACACAGACTTGGAACTGTACCTCCTTTTCTTCTAATCTCCCCGACAACTCCTCGAGCTCATTCACGGATGTCTCCAATCCACTGATCTTTTGTTTTAACTCTGCCTCACTCACTCTGACAGCACTCAGTTGCCTCTCCGTCCGCTCAAGGTTGACCCTGTCCTCTTGGGATGCACTAATACTCAGTGCATCCTTATGTTCCAGCTCTGTCAGCAGTCTAAGAGCCTTTTCGAAGACCTCAGCTCGCATTGCCCCATCAGCCTCGTCCCACTCCGTTCGAAGGAGAGTTCCGGAAGGACTCTGGGTGGCGTCTGACAGAGCGTGGTGGTAACGACCGGAGCTTTGGAAGCTCTCTTGCAGACTCATCATCTCATTTTGGTGAGCTTCCCGCTCCTGGCGAAGCCTCTGCTCCAGCTCGGCTACTCTGTCGGCGTCACCTTGGTGAGTAACGCCCTCTGGAGGGCCACCTGATCTTAGTTGCTGCAGCTCGGATTCCTTTTCCCTGAGGAGGTCCTTGAAGTGGTTGCAATGAGCTTCCTTTTGCAACTCGACTGCCTGGAAAAGAGACACTAACTATAACTCAGATGGGGAACGAAAGCTGATGAATGAATCACTATAATCACTATTACTATCATTGCTTAAAATCGACTTTGACTAAAATGGCATCTCTTTGGGTAGGATAGAAATACGCGCGGCGTTAGGTTAAAACCATCAGTGAAACACTGGGTTAGAAAAAAAGATCATACCAGTGTTGCTATGTAAGATATCACTAAATGTTAGAATTTTGAATTCATCCACCTCACCCCCTTCAATGACAGCTCCCAAATGTTCTCTAAACTGTACCCAAGCATAAACAATGTGAGTCTCGTCCGTTCTATACATTGCCTCCCATTGGCAGCCCTGAAGGAGTCGGTCAAGCAGTGTCCTTGTCGGACTCTCTCCCAGTCCAAGATGCCCACGCGTAGTAATAGAGTGGAATCAGGTCTGACGAGGAAGGAAGCCAACTCTCCTTAGACAAGATCATGGCCAGCAGCGGCTCTAAGAACTCTTCATGCCCATAGGTTAGAGCAAAATAGCATGCCAGCAGTCATCGTCGTTACACTTGTGAGGACGACGAACATTGCGGCGTAACAGTCATGCTCAGACGACATGGTCACAAATTTGAACCAGGGCAGCCAGGACTCCGGCGTGACTAGTGTTACTGTTGTCGCTCACTTCTACCCAAGCGTTTTCAAGACATAGCAGAGCCATTTAACTGACACCGAGCATCTTGTCGGTGATCGCATCCACCTGCCTGCTTCTGCTCGCTGAGTTCTTCATTTCGCTCCTTTATCTTGCGAATCTCTTCCCTCTGTTGGTCAACGGTCTTTGCCAGAGCATCGGCTCGGGCCTTGGACAGCGAGAGTTGCGCCGCCGGGTCGTTAGGCTCATCCTCTTCGAACACCTCACGTAGGGAACTCGACACCTACGTAAACAATGAGACAGTTGAAAGCCTTTCGGAAGCCGAGAATTTCATTGCGCACCTGATCCTTGATGCTGCCGATGGACGCGGAGAGGTTGGAGGCGCCAGAGAACCACGAACTCATGGTTTCGATCGTAGTCGGTCACCTTCACCACAGGGTTTGTCCGCTCCTTCGTTGTCGCTTTCGCACTGTTTCCACCACGTCATTAGCTGCTTCAGCCAGTCGCCTAGGGATGGGGAGCGGGCCGGCTTGATTCGGGTAGTGCCCGATCGGTGTCGGGTCGAATAAGTGCAAGGCTCGGGTTGGGGGCAGGAAAGTGTGACCCGAGTCCAAATGTTGACTTCGCTTGTCATTGCAAAACAAAACTGAGTCCAGTAGGCAGATACGTATACTCTACATTGGAGATGCAGAAGTAAGGTTAGATTAGGCTCCACCCATCTCTATTCTAAACGTTATTAATCCTAGGATGATTAGAACTCTGGATAGAAGAGCCATCCGCATATCATAGCAGTTTTTCATGAAACAAAGTCAAATTTGCTTGTTAGGAGCGGATTCTGTATTTTATAGCTTAAAGCGAAAATTCTGCTAATCAGCATAGTTTTATCGTTCATGTGAACCAAAAGTGAACGTTAGGTTTGAAGGACACAGGAGATATTTGATTACCTCGAATTGCCTACAAGCAATTCATTCTGAATGGACTCGATCTCGGTCACGACTTCTTCGTCCCGGGTCCGGTTCGAGTCACCCTTGTGAACTCGATGACCACCCCTACGACCGCCCCAGTGAGTCGCTAGTGTACCCTGCCTGCCGGTCTCGAGTCCAGAAGAGCGGACGGATGGACAACAGTCAAGTTCGACAGAGTCACCATCTCGATAAAGAGGAGTGACTCGCATGACGTTTCGGAGTTGACGCGAGCTTCAAACATGATCAAATCCATCCTGAACGACTTCTCGACCTGCGTGCATTTCGACAAAAACTGGTGAGGTTGACAACAAAGCACAGCAGCTGTGCCTGGGCTGATCAGGCCTACGCGCACTGCTTTACCAAGCACTGCTGCTGCTGTCGACAATAACAATGCAGAGGTGGACATAGTTGATGGATGGAGTAAACATAAGGACATTTATGATAATTACACGATTGTCGCTGATCCAGAAGAAGATCCAGAAACAATCGGCGGTTTTGCCTCTGACGTTGTGTCTGGTTCTTCGGTCTGAATGGGTGCAGCAGCCTTCTTGACTTTGTGCTCTGCTAGGTGCGTCAGGTACGTCTCTTTTCGCACGGTCTTGAACAAACACTGGTCACAGTTGTACACTTTGTCGTCGGACTTGTCGGGATGCTTGCTCTTCAAGTGCACTTTGTAAGTGGAACACTGGATACTGGAGTAACTGCAGTACGGGCATTTGTACGGGTGTTCTCCAGAGTGTCTCATCCGATGCCGCCTCAGGCTGTTGTGGTCCGCCGTGCGGTAGTCGCACTCGCCACAGGAATAAGGCTTTTCGCCGGTGTGACTTCTTAGGTGGAGCTTCAAGCTCGACTTGGAAGAGGCTGGAACAAATGCTTAACTGATGAAAAAGAACAACGTTTCCGGGGGGAACATTTGTCGCCCATACCTGAATAGCCGCAAAAATTGCATAGGTGCGGCTTGAGCTTCTCGTGGACAGCCGCCATGTGAAGCTTGAGCAGCCTCTTCTCCTTGAACGTTCTCTCGCACACGGTGCAGGTCTCCAATGCTACAGCTGCCGCGTCGCCGCCAGTAGAGACGTGGAGTCTCTGGTGTACCCTCAGATTCTTCTCGGTCTTGAACCCCTTGCCGCAGTCGTCGCAGAGAAACGGCCTGTCTCCTCGGTGACTCGTTTGATGAAGTCTCAGGCGTGCGCGTGAGAAGCAGCGGAAGTTGTCGCACTCGGGACAAGCAAACAGTTCTAGATCGAGGCGGTGGTGGCGCCAGAGGTGCAACGCAAGCTTGGACCAGAAGGGGAAGCGTTCTTTGCATTCAGGGCAATCGAAGGAGTCCTCGTTGTGGCACCGCCGGTGCAAAGCCAAGTTCTCTGGCTGCTTGAGGCGAACGGCGCAATCGTTGACTCCACACTTGACACCCATGAGATGATCGGAGACGAGAACACCCGGGTGTGCACGTCGAAGTTTGGTAATACCTATTGAGCGAGATCCTCTAGGTCGGCCAATGGTTTTACGTCTTGGAACCGTATTATCAACATTTCGAGAAGACTTTGCTCCCTCGCCACCACGTCCTTTCTTGCTGGCCTTGCACGAGGCGATAAACTCCGAGGCACTGACGTCTTCATTCACTGTAATATCTTCATCCAGGGGTTGCTGACCGTGGCTCCCGCTCCGCCTGACCCTCAATTCGCCATCTTCATTGATGTAGGCCTCGAGACTATCTTGGTTTCGAGGGTTCTTGCTCTCCGCCAGCGCTGCGTCGCGCCTCTCTCTCAAAAGGTTGAGGGTGGCGCTCTTTCTCTTCTGATGACACTCAGAAAATTTTTTGTCGGCCATTTCTTCGTTCAGGCCATGGTCGTCAATCAAGTGTAGCCTGAAGGAGCGAGAGCTTTTTGAATTGAAGAGGTTGGGACAATGTGGGCAGGCCAGTTTAATGCCCTCTTTCTGTGCGACTGGTAACCAATTGTCCGTGTTGTGTCGGTTGCCCGAGGACTCGTCAGTATCATGGGCTAGCAGGAGATGTTCCTCCACCTGAGCATAAGTAAGTGCGAGCACCCCGCAGACCTTACATTTGAAGCACGACACAGATTCGATGTTGTCATTCTTCGCTTCCTCTTCAACGGCACCCTCGCCGGCGCCTTTTTCGTCAGATTTGGTATGCTGAACTTGATTCGTCTGAGCAGCAGCGCCGGCGCCAACCCCCTGGCCGAGGTTGGGTTGCGGTGACCGTTGCCTCCACTGCAACGAGGCTGATGAAGTAGGAGCATTCACGGGAATAGTCCTGATTGCCCCTCCACTGCCTAGTCCGGCAGGCACCAACCTGACCTGTGCTGGTCCAAATGATCCCGCACTGATGACCGGAGTGCTCCTGCGAACAGGGTCGACGCCGGGCATTAACCTTACTGATGGGACTCTTGCTACCGGAGACGACGATGAAGGCGGTTGTGACTGCTGCGGTTGTTGAGGCTGCTGCGGCTGCTGCGGCTGTGGTTGTGGTTGCGGCGGGCGGAGGAAATAATGGTAGTCCACTGCTTCGCCCATGAAGGCCGCGGGGGCCGCGCGCAACTTGCCCGGATTGGCCACGTCATCTTCAGGTTGGAAAAACGCGGAAGGGGCGATATCGGCAAGATACGGGCTCTGTCTGGCCGGATGTGGAAGCGGCATAGGGCGACCGAAGAGGTCTGCCGCCAGTGAAGACGGAGCCGCAGCCGCCGACATTGGTCGGGACTGCTCCGAAGGAGTTGGCTGTCGGCATCTGGGAAGGACTCCCGGAGATGCAGAGTAACTGGAGATGATGGGGTCTGATTCTTTGAGGAACTTATGCCCTGAGGAAGAGGAGGACGTTGACCCCAGGCTGCCGGAGAAGAAGGCCGCTGAGGAGAGGAAACTCAAGGAGTCGTGACCCGCGGGATCCATCTTAATCTTGTTTTACACGGTGCGCACGGTCGGCCGGTTGCACACCTTACGCCTGGGTTTGTCGACTGCTTTGGATGGATTGAGCAAATGTCTGCTAGTTGGACCGCTGCTGTTGTTGAGTTCCATCGACGTCATAGCACAGATGTATCATTCACAGATGACTCGTATACTACGTAGTAAATTCAGCTCAGTTGGTCTAAAGCGACCTCTAGCAGACCTCCATCGTTTTCCGTCATTGTTTTCCTCTTGGTACCACGTCAAATTTGGAAAAAGCTGTGATCGTTCAGAGAATATGATCAGATCACAGTCCTTGAGGGTCCTCTTAGGCGAGCTGGACTTGAAGCACGGCTGGAGGGGTGTGTCTAGCGTCCGCTAGAGGTCGCTTCAGGCCAGGTAAGCTGATATTTCTGTGTAATACACGAGTCATCTGTGAGGCCAGTAGCATATTTCGTTTTCTATATCAGCTGATCAACACAGTGGAGTCACTGTTGAAGGTTTAAACCGAGTCATCAGGAGACAGCCGCGAAAGAGACCTCATAATAGTGTCGGTTGATGTGGCGTTAGAAGCTGAGAGACGTCTGGTCGACTTTTAATTCCTAAAGTTTTTTGAGTCCCTGACTTTGAGTCCATGACTTTGAGTCCATGCATGGTAGCCTGGACTCACTCAAAAAGTTAGCGGACAAAATCTGCAATGGCCTCTGAGGTCCTTCGGATTTCCATCTCCGACGCCGAGGTCGTCAACGTCGCCGCCGTCCTCGTCGGTTTCCCCTAAGGTTGCCCAAGTCGACTTCGTTATCTTATCTCGCCCTACGCTTGGGAGCACCGCCCATCCTCCCGGGTACCGGTTTGGTGATTGCAGACCGATAGTGGAACCGGACTCCTGCCGATGGATGCTCTATTTTTTCTGTTGATCGACTCGAAACTGAAACTCCGCAATGTCTTCGACCCCTCGCGTCTTGAGCCAGATATCCCGATCCGTTCGCCCCTTCAGGGACATCCCAGGACCTCCCAGCTACCCCATTCTCGGCACCTGGCCGGCTTACGCAACTGGAAGGTGAGACGGCATGTGTGTTGCACATCTCGAGCCTTTCGTATGATTTCTTCGTTCGTCAGGTTCAACCGCTTCAAGTATCATGAAGTGCTTTCTTCCCTGTACGTTAACTATGGACCGCTAGTGAAGGAAAAAATAGGCGGAAGGAAGACCCTCGTCCACGTCTTTCATCCAGACGACATCCAGAAGGTGAGAGCTGGTGTATTGCTCGCGTACAGTACAGTGGGTCATGCTACGTACTGTGTGGAGCGGTCGACATTATCTTAAGCACTACATGTCAAACTTACCCAAATGAACCCCCTACATATGTGATGAAGGTTGCACTAGGATGGATTTCTATCATAAAACTTAAGTATAACACATGTATAGTCTATGTATTCCGTGCAGTCGTCGAACGCAACTCCTAAAACTCTCTTAAGCAGTTGTGATTGTTTCAGGGCTCCATTACCTTAAGATTTCGGGTACTAAACGTATGCATGTAGTGTAAGTGGAGCTTTGAGAGTTTTACTTTTTAGGTATATAGCCTGGAGGGCAAGTGGCCAATTGTTCCTCCATTACAAGAGACGACTCAAATGTATCGGCAGCAAAAGAAGATGAGCCTGGGGTTGGGCAATACCAATGGGGAAGAGTGGTATCGCCTGAGGAGCAACTCGCAGCAGAAGATGCTGAGGCCCAAAGAGGTTGTAATCTATATAGTACAGTAACTGAGGGTTTTTTTTTGTTCTGACTTGATAATGTCTCGCAGGTCCAGCACCACCTGCCTTCCGTGAATCAGATCGCCCGAGATTTTGCCGACAGACTGGAGAGAGTTCGTCTTGTCAACGATGAAGTTCGTGTGTTTTGACCATCATCTTAGAAAGTCGCGAGTTGAAGGTGGAATCGTTTTAGGTAAATGACCTAAACATAGAGGTCGGCAAATGGTCCCTGGAGAATGCTGGTGCACTCTGCTTTGACAGAAGGCTGGGCTTTGTTGACGACGACGACGAGGCTGAGGATCTCGGGAGAAAAATGGTCGAGGCGAATAAAACAATTTTTACAGTAAGCTGCTCCTTTCGCGACAGTAGCACGATGTGATTTAATTCAAATTTGTTTATACTCTTGTCTCAGCTGTCTGGCATCCTCAAGTTGTCACTGCCCTTGTACCAATATTTCTCCACTCCCAAGTGGCGTCGTCTGGTGGCAGCAGAGGATTTCTTCTATTCAAATGCTCTTCAAATGGTAGATGACGCCATTCTGAGGCTGAGAGACAGTGTGGAGAGTGGAGATCTCAGCGAGGAAAGATTCTACCTGCTATCATACCTTCTCTCTAGAGACGAGCTAAGGTGCTGGTTGCTTCTTCTTGTTCCAATGGGCACAGCACATGTCCTTTGATACTCGTACTTTCAGCTTAAAAGATGTTGCAGTGGTGCTTCTCTCATTATTCGCTGACAGCCTGAGCACGACTACTCCAACCATCCTTTTCAATTTGTACTGCTTATCTAAGAACCAGGACGTGCAAGACAAAATATACTCACAAATCAGGGACGTGGTGGGGGACAGCAAGGACATTACGCAGGAGCACATCAACAAGCTGTCTTACCTCAAAGCTTTCATCAAGGAGACTTTTAGGTATGTCCATGCAAAGAGAAATAAATAATACCGACTATAGTTTGTATACAATATGAATAAGGGGTATTCCTTCCAACTCTCAGACTTTATCCCAACGGCACTGAGATCTCGCGTTACACCGAGCAACCCATGGTATTGTCTGGCTATCACATCCCAGCAGGCACCCACGTGGACCTTAACCCGTCTGTGCACTTCAATGACCCCGAAATCTTTCCTGAACCGCACAGGTCTGAAGCAAAGCACTTATTTGCTCATACCATGATGATCCGATTAACAGCTTTAAACTATATAGACATATGCCAGAGCGCTGGCTCCGAGAAGGAAGTGGGTCGGGTCCAGACATCCATCCTTATCTTCTGACTCCCTTTGGCCATGGGACGAGAATGTGCGCAGGAAGAAGGTATGAGAGATTCTTTTTTTTTCACTTCTAACTGGTATTAACTCATGGAGTTTATACGGGATTCTATGAGTGTCCTGGTTTATTGAGTTCGGAAGAGGACAAAGAGGTATATTTCACTTGGGACGAAGGGGAAGATGCAACAGTGATGTCTGCAGTGATAGCAAAGGTGATGCATGATCCATTGTGCTCGTCTCTTTTGCTATGACGGCTGGCACGATGAAACCAGGCACATAGCCGACAATCATGCTGTTTGGGAATGAGAGAGTTACATCACGACTCTGGGCTACGGCTCATTATGGAGAGAGCTGAGTATGTCACGCATAACTTTCAGTGACATCTGGCAGTGAATAGCCTGTCTTGGTAAGTTGGTAAGAGGTCGTGGAAGCTGGTAGGAGGCTAACGTAAGGTAGGCGCCAGACCTGAAGGTGCTTAACGGTTCTGCACAAGGTGAATCGTGAACTCCACGTCACCATTCAACTTGTTATAACTATACATGAGTAAGCTGATTGCGACGATTCCTCGAACCAGTGCTGTGCAGTTCTCGTCTATCCTAGTATTGACGTACAGTTTTGGAATACTACACAAGCTTAAGTGCTTACTACGAGTCACTCGTTTTGCAGGTTCGCAGAGCAGGACATGCTGGTGCTGTTGTCCACGTTGCTGCGACGTTTCCACCTCAACTATCCCTTTGGCGAGTCCATAGATCAGATTTACCACACGCTGCTGTTCCCGGACAGACCCGTAAGGGTCTCATTTGGACAGAGGACAGGCCGGTAACCCAAACGAGACTCCTCTCGGCCACGTGAATACATGACTGATTTGATGCACATGTACCGTGTGAGTCGAAAAGTATGAGGAAAATATAAGAAATCGAGAGAACAAAGCTATAGAAGATTCCCGGTCAACATTCAAAGTTTCGGCAACTGGAGGTTTGTTTTGACAGCTGACGTCAGTGAAGGAGAATACAACCAGCGAGAACTGAGAAGTGACATAACTCAGGGCGATGAAGGTCGCGTTAGGCGGCGACTTCGCCCTCCTCCAGTTGTACATCATCGACAGGTAGATGGTAGTGACGTGAGCAGCAATGCACCTGGTGCCTCTGAAGATCAGAACACATGAGCAGCCATGGAGCTAGTACTGCAAATCAGCGGCTGCTCCAGCCGCAAGGTCGCGTTCTCCTCAGTCAAATTTGGTGTCATGTACAAGCAGAGAAACTATCGACATCACTGCGCATGGACTGGAAGGCCTCATTTGCTACCACAAACCGTGGGGCACCAAAAGCAGCTCAGGTTCGCCGGCAGCACGTCCAATAGCAGCCGGTCCCCATACGAAGTGCTGGGGCTGCAGCCAGGAGCGAGCAAGGTCGAGATCAAAACCGCTTACTTCGAGTTGTCCAAGAAACATCACCCGGACAGAAATCCAGGTGACCCCTCCTCAGCAGCTCGATTCAATGAGGTCGCCGAGGCTTACGACATCCTGAGCAATGTAACAAAGCAGAGTAATTACAACAGGAAGACCGGTAATACTCGGCCACCCATCAACGAAGACATGTTCGCCAGGTACCATCAGTCACGGAGGCAGAGACATCCTGACAACATGAGCGCCTTCGAGAAAGCGCGGTGGTATGAAACCATTCTTTATTCAACCGTAGAAACCACACTAGTGACACTAGCGGTACTCGTAATGTAGGATTCCGAGGTGTCCAGGTGCTGGACACTTCGGAATCAGGATGATGATTTTTTTCTTCAGTTGCTGAAGTCTTCCACTGTCCTGTAGCCTTTCGAGCAACATTGTCTTCTTCTAGGGCTGAACAAGCAGCACGAGAGAAGGTCCAACGGAACCGTGAGGAGGAAGTCATCCGCAGGTTACGAATGGACTTCTTCGGCGATCATAGTGAGGAACGCTACAAACGATTTGAGCGATGGTTCGTGCGCAAAGAACAGCAGTGGAAGCAGCAGGATGGGGAAGACTTCTATGGCCGGAAAGGGCAGCGGAGGCACGACTACGACTTCTACCGAAAGCACTTCATGGAAGGTGAAAAGCCGAAAACCCGGCCCACAATAGGACAGATCAGAAAGTTCGTTCTCATTCAATACTTGGTCACCCTTTTTTTGATCTACTTCATTGCGGACTTTTTTGTCTCGATGGTATTCATGAGTGACCTTAGCGACGACGATCGCAAGAAGCTGGAATGCTACGACGTTCGGGAAATGAAGAAGAGTCGCAAGACGAGAATGGCCGCGGAGAACTCGAACAAGTCAAGCGAAGCGTGATGCAAAATAAAATAACACCAGAGAACTCTTCTTCAAACTTTTTTGTTTCAGTAACTTCAGTGGTTTCTACTACACGTGCGTACTTAAAGGTGTGTCGTTTGTCAGGGCAGCTTCTCCTTTGAGACCGCCGGTCCGATTTCGATGGAACTCATCCAGATGGTAGAGGGGAGTGTCACCCCACACCTCCACAAAGGGAGGGGAGCTAAACCCGGGCGAATGAGTACATTTACCGGTATTATGCTTGTTTTTTGGGGTGGACTGAGTGAGACAAAACTCGGCAAGATGGTTGGGGCACCCTTCTGGGATGGTCATAAGGTGAAAGATTCCTCCTTCCCCCTCCCTTGAATAATGAGCCAGGTCCAAAAAACCGTTCTTTTTAGTAAAATGAATGGTGGTAAGTTCCTTACGGTGGTCCCTGGAGAGGAATACAGGCCTTCCGACAGTAAAGCCCTTCGCAGGAACCACAGTAATACAGCGGTATAGTATAAAAAAAAACCTTAGAACAGGTTGTAGTTGTAACTTTGGTTAACAGGAGATTCTCTCTTCTGCTGAATTATACAGTTAGTGTACTAGAACTTTGTCGCATACAAAGGAGTGCTAAGACAAGTGAGCTCTGCGGGGAAGTGAAACATGATGGTTCATCAGATAAAGTTCAAGATAAATCACAGGTCCTATAGATTCGCTGCGACAGGATTTTTCTAATGACGAGTACATATAGCAACAAATTGATTTCATTCGCTATCCTATGTATGTACGTACTGTACTACAGGGTGGCCCGTATTTAGCTTCCTGTTGAAGTGCTACTTCAACTGTTTCTGCACTGACCAAACGTGCACTACTTCTCCAGGAAGTAGAGGCTTCATACTTATAGTGCAGTAAATTTCTTCTCAAATATCAAATATGCCTTCCTCTATATGCTTTTAGAAGCACTACGTTGATAACACCGAACTGTGACCTTTCTAGCATCTTGTTCAATACTCAGTAAATGCATTAAAGTCACAAAAAGAAAATTAAATGTAACTGTTGGAGGTTCCAAACTTCCCTCATGTGACCTTTTCTTAATAATTTTCCTCAACAAATGTACTGCAAAAGTCAAATGTTCTATACAACTACTTCATTTATTATCATCCTACTACTTTATGATCCGCTTATTTTACTGAAATAAGAGCGCAACTGATCCTCCTTCCTGTCTTCGCCATTTAATCCGAATTTCGACGTAGTTGCTTTCGTTTTTCATTTTTTTTGATAAGCAAAGTCAGTTTCACTCTAACACCCCTGTACAAGTACTCTCGTAACGAACAAAATTGGCTTTCCAGTGGTGTCAATTTTCTCTGGTCAAACAATGGAGATACGCATCGCTTGAAAGTGGAGCTAAATATGAGCCACCCTGTACTTCCTGTAAACTAATACTGAATACTGGAGCAAGTGATGAGGCCATGGACAAGTACCCATGGTTGGGGGGGCAAGAAAGCACTTGACGTGACTCTCGTAGTGGCAACCTTTCAAGGGGTTCGTATGAAAGTCGCTGCAATGACGAGGACGAGAAACAGCCAGGTGACGCTATTCGCTCCCCTGGCCATGAAAGCCTTGTTGCTGAATAGCCCATATCCATACCACACCTTGAGCGACCCCTCTACTGCTCTCTCGTCATCCGACTCGGACTGTGGCACTTTTCCGGGCTTCGCACCTGTGGAAGACTTGTGACTAAGCTGCGACTCCTCCTCCTCGAGCTGCTGTTTGTACTGCAAAAACTGCAGTAGCGCCTTGGTTTTTTCCTCGTCGGGTAGGTCGTCAAATGTGCCTTGGATCTTGTTACGGTGAGGAGGAGGTAGACGGTGGGAGGAAGATCTGAAAATTTGGGGGAAATCATCACACCAAACAGTTAACAACGACGCTCTTACTCACCCCTGCCATGGGGTTATCATTTCAACGTCAAACCCCGCTGATCGCACCAACTCGAGAACGCTTTCCCTCTCCCCCACAAAGTGACCGGCTCCCAAAGCGAAGAAGTACCCGCTGGGCCTGTTGACCAAGAGATCGACGATCCTGGCTGCCATCCGGCGGTTACGACGCTCAATCAGATGTTCGCGAAAATAGTCGTCGACTTGTCTCGCCAGTTTACGTTGCCGAGCATCTAAAGAGGCAGAGTCTCCAAGGAATGACACCTGATGAAGCAGAGTCGTGCAATGTAGTGTGAACCGTATGAAAGCACCCGGGGGGGGGGATCGTTTGGATAAAATGAAACTGCGTTCAACATTGGAAAAGATTCCAGGGTTAACAACCTGAAAGGTGTCCTGAGCGAAATACTTGGGATCTAAGTTCCCCCTGCGGTACTGTTCCACCAGGTCGTCAGTGGTGACGGACCACGCAGTCTGGGCAGGTGCGGAAGATGAGGCAGGCGATATGCCAAGAAGCAAATTGTGATAGTGAACCAAGGTTTGGTTGAGGGCGAACACGACCTGCGACCGAGGAAAAAGACATTTAACCAATGCAACTATATCTGCAAGTCTCCAGCGGCAGCAACAGCTGTTTGCTCAAGATCTCTGAACATTTATAACCACCTTGAGTTGTCCATTGACAGGTGGAACACATACAAAAATATATATTAGCACTCACTTCTTCATGATTCATTCCGTTGATGGCCTGGCACTGCTCTTCTACGTTTTCAATGGCGCTCACTCTTTTTCCTCTGCTGCGCGCCCAGCGTGAGAGGAAGAGGTCCAACACGGGAGCTCCCCTCGACGAGACGTCGGAACGCGTGAGCGAGTTCACCAGCACCATGGCCCAGACCGGACGTTTGCGCTGCCAATTAGCGGTCAGAGTGGAGAACAAGTAGTCTGCGGTCAAACCGCGCGACTTCTGGTCCGAGCTCAGCCAGGATGGAATAGCTCGACGGACTTGTTCCTGGAAGGAAATCCCAGCTCGTTCTTGCTAAACTTAAAGTTACTTGAGTGACCTTACCATGTGCAGTTTCAGCCTGATAAACAGGTCTTCAGGCAACACCTGTGACAAGTGCTTTCCATCTGGCAGTAGTTGACAGGTGGAAAGGGCGTGCAGTGTGTCCGAGTCGGACAGATCGACCTCAATGAACAGGTGGTCAGCGCGCTAGAGAACAAAACACAGTATTCATGTCCACTTCATGTCTGAGCGTTTCTAGACTTCTTTAACTCACTCTGAAAGCCACCTTGACAACATCGGGTACGGCGTCCCATACCCTTGTGTAGGGCACATGAATGGTGCCGAACAAGTAGGACGGGGGGTTAGTATTTACGCGCCAGAAGAAAGAACTGCTGTTTGACGGGGCGGAATCTCTCGACGAAGGACGGCAGAGGCACGGACAGGTCGAAAGCTAGTGAAGAAAGAGTGACATAAACGCACCCATAAGGCATCTTTTAGATGCTCTCTTACCAGCAGCAGCGTCCAGACAAGGCCTACTGGGAGATCCTGACCCAACATCGATAATCCGAGTCCGGGGACTCCGGTGGTCATTTCGCCTTCCCTAACCCCTCAAGGGTCAGCCAAAGTGAATCCGGACCTTGTGAGAGAAGAATCGAGAGGCGGAGGACATGGTAATTTGTCCCTATCCGACGGCGACGGCCTCGCTATCCTCAGGCTCGATCTCTGGCAGCTTCACTTCATCTCTCAAATTCTCAGTCTGTTTATTATTCCTCTATTTCTAGTTTTGCTAGCGTTGCCCTCGTGACTCAGCTGGTCACAAATCAGGGAGAACAAAGTCTTGGGCTTTCAGTTGCCTGGTATTTTTAGTTTCAAGTTTGTTAGATATCAAACAATTGTATCTGGTCACTCACCTAGTAGAAAAGTCAGGTAAACAAAAACAAAAAAAATTCTCTCACTTCAGTGTCCAACGAACTGAACGGAGCCCCAATAACTCCTGGACTCCCGGAGGTTGGCAGCAAAGCAAATCCGGTGTTCGGTCGTCCGCCATGCTACTGTGTCGGCGCGCCCCGGTGGCCACCTCTCTGAGGAGATCGGCAGTCCAAGAGCTTCGTGAGAATGCCGCCAGACCAGTCCAGCTTCAGGTGAGGCCTTGGCGGACGACGGAAGAGATCGCGACGACCGCTCGAATGACGCCAGTACCTTCAAGGCTGCTCTCCCAATCCCCAGATGATGACTTTGTCGCTTCAAGTGCAAGGATACGAGCTGCGGACTCCCGCCTGCTCGTCTTGCCTACCCTGCAGACTCCGGCCACACAGGTAGAGGAGTTCCTAGCGTTGGGGGAGTCCCTCTTGCCAGCGCTTTCCTACGACAGGAGCGGAGTCATCTTAAATCAGTTGCACTACACTGAGGAAAAGAAACCGCCGGACGAGAATGATCCGTTGACAGATCAAGCTCCTAAAAAGACCGACTTGCCTGGGGAAGGCGACCTCTCCAGGATTCGTCAAATCCTGACTCGCGACTTAAATTGTTTCTTCGTGGGTACCCCAGACCTTTCTGTTTACCGGCACGATGTCATCTTCGACAACCGCTTGTCTGGTCAGGTGACAGTGGGCGCCGTCAACTACGCCAAGCAATGGCACATGGCCAAAATCTATGGCAACCTTAGGTACGTGTTCGTGACGTTGCGAGTGCTCTCGGCTGCTCATAACGTTGGCACGGGAGTCATTGTAGTCCGCTGGCGAGTCTCCGGCATCAAGTTTCTAGAGATGATAATGGGGTACGTCCCCAAAAGGCTGTGGCGCCAGGCGAACTTAAACGAGCACGCCGACATCTTGATGGAGGCCGTGAGCACGTTCAGTGTGGATGCAGAAGGAAAGATATTCAAGCACGTGCTTGACAACAAGTGGGAGGACAGGGAGAAGAGGCCGGTTGAGACTGTAGACAAGATCAAGGCGAAGCTGGCCAAGCTCAAAGGAGATGTCCCTGCGCCGTCTATGTAACGTATAAGGAGAGACTTGTTCCGGTGAGAAAAAGCATCATATTGAGAGAAAACCACAAGAGCTCTTGCTGTGACTTATACAATTTAAAAAGTGGAGCAAGTCTGTCCTTTCATAGAAGATTTATCGTTGAGTTTTCCCTTGGCTTCAGCCAATAAAGAGCTGCTTCAGTTATGTATGTCGTGCGGAACGTGATGAGTCATTATCAGCAAATACGACGATTTCTCGTGACTACGGCTTGAACCGCAGAAATGCGCCTCGCTCCTCTGTAAGCTTTACCACGTGTTAAACGAGGGCTCGCTTGGCTAAGCCGCTCGTCTGGACCTGAGTTCTCGTCGACGTCTTCGGCACTTGGCAAGTTTTTCTTTGTGTTGTCAATATTATTGTACGAGAATCTTTCGGTCATATGTGAATGCATCTGCTCGCCCTGCAATGACTGGTCTGTGTTGTGCAACATCATGAATGACGCCACCTTGGACGAGACTTGAGATGTCTGCGGGGAAGAGAATGGAAGTGAAAGGCCCAGATTCGCATACGTGAACTGAGCGTACACGCCCGCGTAGTTGGACAAGTCCCTGGAAGAAGTGAAAGCAGCCGTGGTCTCTAGTAGTCACGGCCAGAGGGAGACGTCGTCAACGTCGTACGCGCTCGTCGCCTGCTGCTGCCTGCTGCACACATCCTAGCTGCTGCTGCTGTTGCTGCTGCCAAGCTGCTGCCTAGCACTGAGCAATAACGTGGGCAGAGAGCAGAACAGGAGGCAGTTCAGAGTCGGTCTGGCAGGTTGGTGGCTGTCGCACAGTGGCACTTGCCATTGGCCCTAGTGCTAGAGGACGACGAGAAGAGAAACATACAAGGTGGTCAAGAGAGAAGACGGAGGCCACCTTCGAGATCACAATCGGGAAGTCCCGATTCGGCGGAGACACGTCCTCTGCAACAGAATTCGTAACCTAACAGAGGTCTATCGATAAAAGCGACTCGCGGACCGCTGAGGTCGACATGGCCAGCGGAGGCGAGCGGCCGACGACGGCTGACGGCAATGAGGACGAAGACTTGAAGGGCCAACAGGAAGAGTGGGACATGCGACTCGCCTCGGGAGACCTCCCGGAAGACTTCCTCAGAGTCACGGAGCCTAAGGTCGACCGGTCTACAAAGCCCCAGACAGGCAACGGTGCCGGCTCCAGGGGCTCAGCGGGAGCATCGGCCAACCCAGCTTTTGAGCCGGATTCGGGTAACCTGGTGGACACGACGACGGCCGTGAATGGCGGCGACGCCGAGAAAGTATCTCCAGAGAAGCAAAAGCACAGCCGACCCGAGAGCTCGTCTGCCCGTCACTATGCACAGAGTCCAGATGCCGAGAAGGCTCTCTTGTCGACCGAAGAGCAGGACCACGCGCTGGCCATGGCCCTCCAAGACCAGCTGAACATGGAGGAAGCGGAAGCAATGGCCGCCCACCATGCCGGCTCCGGTGGGATGTTGGTCGGTGGTGGTCCCGTGGTGGCCCCAGCGAACATGGTCGGTCGTCTCACCGTTACTGTGGTTGAGGCTCGCCTAGCTAAGAATTACGGGCTGACGCGCATGGACCCGTACTGCCGGGTTCGTGTGGGTCACAGCGTGTACGAGACGCCCACGTGCGCCAACGGCTCCAAAGAGCCCAAGTGGAACAAGACCTTCAACTGCTACCTGTTACAAGGCGTCAGAAATGTGGACGTAGAGATATACGACGAGTGCACCTTCTCGTCAGATCCTCTGGTGGCGTATGGTTCCTTTCCCCTCCCAGCTGCCGTGGTTGAGAACCACGAGGTGTCCGACGAGTGGTACCCACTCTCAGGCCAGGAAGGCGCCGGCAAGGAAGGCGTGGTGCACCTCATTCTCAGCCTGCAACCAATTCCTCCCGGTCAGGAACTGGCGGTGGCACCGACAGTCAGGACTGTTCCCAACGTGGGCTCCGGTCATAGGGCCATGCAGTACCAACCGGCATACTTGGCGCAAGGAGGACAGCAGCAAGGTGAGCATGTAGTCTCCGTAGTCTTGGCTGCAGTACATGTAGTATTTCTAATGGACTTTATAACAATGACGGCTGTCAGTCGGAACACTTTTCCTTATCAAATGTTCTATGACAGGCAGCCGAGCTACTGTAAGTGCGTAAGTATAGCTGTAAGTAAGTATAGCTCGTAAATAGCTGTAGCTAGAATATACAGTGTATATCTATGTAAGCGTAGCTGTGTGAACGACGGATGTACGATATAATGTAAGTGTACACTACTACCTAACCTAACAGTGTGTAGCACACTTGAGTAGATGTACATGACGTACAAGGTGTTCCTGGAACGTGGGAATTCGCTCTCCTTCATTGGCAGCTCATAAGCTCATAAGTTACGCTCTTATAGGTCAACAGCGCCAGCCTCCGCCTAAGCTTTCCGACGAAGAAATGGAAGAGTTCGTCAAGATGTTCCCCAACCTGGACAAGGAGATCATCCTGTCAGTGTTTGAGGCCAGTAGGGGCAACAAGGAGGCCATGGTCAACAACTTGCTTCAGCTGGGCCAACAGTGAAGGAGCAGAAAGTTTGCTGCGCCAAATCTACTTATAATTACTACCTAAAATGTACATAGTACGTGCGCTCCTTTCCCTCGATTGCTCGTTTTATTCACGTCTATATCGCTCCTTTGCTCGTCTCAGTAATTGGCGAGTTTCCTTTATGTGTCCCAAGGTCCAATAATGTCTGATTGAGCGACCTCCTGCCCTCCTCTTAACGCCTTCTAGTCGAGTCATTGAGATGCGTTGTTGCAATCTGAACGAATTTTTATAATATAACAATCATTTCTACCCCACCCCACCCCTGTGAGAGCAAAGGAGCCCAACATAACAATGGAGTTCACTCCGAAGAAGCTCGCCGCTATCATGTTTGTTGTCTGTGCGGCGAGCAACATTCTGTGATTCTTCTGGACTTTTTCGTTACTAATAATCTGTATGTATCTGTACATGAATATGCAATCACAGATTCGTTAAAGTCAAAGGTGCAGAATCGTTGCTCTTCTTTCATTACATCAGTGTCATTGAATTTGAGCCCAGCTGTTGTCAGTCCCACTTCACCATGCGTGACTACGAGTAATCTTCAGTCAGTGCCACGATTAAATACAGATTCTTCACGCACAAGCGTACGTTAACGCTGGACTCATTTGCTTAAGGCCAAAACTTTGAGTCCAGTCAGACGACAAAAGACTGATGATCTCGTACTGGGAAACGGCGAATCTTAACTGTTCGCAAAGGCCAGACAAAAGGCTCACCTGACTGTTGGCATTAGTAGCGCTTGTCAGCCGGAGGTATAACAAGTCTGTGCAAAAATGAGGAGGGCAAAAGTTTGCGTAT
>JAAUXU010092917.1_pt1 | contig 29613 bp, 24 predicted proteins | sample 7278151 | NCBI WGS metagenome assembly JAAUXU01 (sample SAMN14350113, study PRJNA611818) | marine sediment metagenome | isolation source: surface marine sediment (1.8m) | place: French Polynesia: Moorea | collected 2018-08
ATCACTGGATATGAGAGTCACTGGACATGAGAATCACTGGACATGAGGATCCCTGGATAAAAAGATCACTTGATATAATATCATTGGATATGAGAATCACTGGATAAAAAGATCACTAGATATAATATCATTGGATATGAGAATCACGGGTTATGAGGACCAATACAAATAACAGAATAGTCGAACCAGGATAGGTAGGAATGTAGGTTTAACGGAAAAGGATACAAGAAAAAAAGTTTGTAATCATGTCATCAATAGCTCGGGACAAGCGGAAAATTCGGATCAGGAGAAGATAAACCTGGCTCCTGAGACCTTCCGCTTACCCGGGTTCAACTGTATTTAGGATTGGTAGATGAAGGATACGGACGCTTAAAGATTACTTACACCAGTTTAGGTGCATTCTGTGACCCATTTCTTGTCATATATCTTAGTACACATAAAATTCATGAGACATTTGGCATCCATGTAGCACGTTTGTACACCTGCACCCGCAACAAAATCGAAATTGTCACAAGTGTCGAGTGAAAAACACTCGTACGTGAGAATTACCAGAAGAAAAAGTCACCTTTCTTAAGTTGGTCGAAGTAGTTTTGTTGAGGTTCTTATTATTGTGTCCCAAATTGTTAAGAGAAAACGTTTGAAACCTTCTAATGCAAAGATTAGTACTATAACAATTTTCAGAGTTGTTGCAGCTCAGGGTTCGTCTTTATTGGACGTTTTTTGCAGTAGGCACACCTTTTTCGCAGCAGTCTTGAACATATCTACTTGGCTTCTTTGACCCCCCTCCCACTCATTACGACAAAGACGTTCAGGTTGTACGGACACTTGAGCAAGCACAGAAAAGTTTCGACTTGGATAGCTCGGTTGACAGGTTTCTCGTGGCTCCTGTCAGTGTCATCCATGTTGAAGTTCATATCCGCATCTTCGCTTGCAGCAAGCCATAATAAAAACTGAGCGTGGAATAGACGGGTAATTAGTAAATTACTGATTGCATTCTTTGTGTCACTCGCTGCCCTTAGAGGGCCTACATAGAGACGTCCACAACTCTTGAAGAACAGTTTTAAAGCCACCTCCTCCATAAATGTGTCACACCCAGCAGCTTACTGTGTCCTCCCTCTACGAACACTTTCATGAAGCACTGTCCTTGCCTTATGTTGCAACATTAAGTACAAGAAAGCTAAGGCAGTCAGAATTAGTTAGACTGGAGTGCTTTTACAACTTTTTGACAGAAAGAGTAAATTAAAACTTAGGATTGGCTTTCAAAAGACACGACTAATGGAAACAGCAGCGAGTAACTCTCAGTAAGGGTTTCTCAGGACGCGTACCCATTATAAAAAACTATTATTATAAAAAAATATTCTTGAAACATCGATTGTTCAGTATCTTTTTTTTGACTGCCGCTTCGCCCCAGAATTGCGTTCAGATTGAACAAATAAATGGTGAATTTAAAAGTCCGACGCCTTCCACTTCTTTTCACTTCTAATCTTTCACGTTCGCATAAGTACGGATAATATTCTTAACACCGGATTTTTAGAATACCTTCTATTTTTATGGCAATATTCGGGAAATGTTTTGGGACTATTTGGCCCTGAAAGGGAGCTACATTGTGAGAATGAGCATAAGCGTTGGTGCATCAGCATATCTCTCGTGGTGCTACAAACTTATGAAACAAATTTCGAGTTCAATTCAAAATTGCACGGCCGTTATGTGCACGATGCATTCCTCACTTTGACAGATGTTTTGACCTGTCCTCGGCCTTGTGCCTATTGTTCTCGGGCCTCCGCACAAGGCCTCGGACAAGTCAGATCAATTAGTCGCCTCAGTCAAAGATAGGAAAATAAAGTGCTACAATGCGGGCAGGCCGTACAATGTGTATAAACATAAACATTTCCTTACGATATACACTGGCTCTATTCTCATTCCATCTGTAATGACCTCAGTCAGCTATAATCGTCAGTGTGCATCAAGTGGAAGCTACTCTGATGATCAGTTCACAATATGCGAACTTCCCTGCCTCTCGACCTACTGTAAAGTCTTGTTACACTAGCTACTTTTCTTCTACGTACACTCGCTGTGTCATTCTTCGTGGCCCAACCTGATACCGCTGACCGAGAGTTAAGGTCGATCACACCTTAACTCTATTTTATGTCTATTCCACCCTCTCTGCATACTTTTTTTTCTACATTTTAGGTTGTTTCTCCCTAGACAGCACCGAACCTGCAACAGAAAAAGAAAATGGCAAAATCAGCTCAAGGACGTCAGCCGTCGCAACTGGTCCGACAGGTGAAACCTGTACGTAATGTCTTCAGTGATCCACCACGACTGAGGCAAGCAAGGGAGGTTGCAGCGAAAGGTTGAGAGAATGAGACTTTCACTATTCCTACTACTGTACCAGGCATCACCCGAGCCATCAACAGTGGTACCGTAACGGGATATCAACGTGGTACGCACGCACTCGCGCACGCGAGCGCGCACCCATACATACGTCCCTGCATTTCCGTATAGAAACGGAATGTGGCGTGACCAATATTGAGGCAGTGCAGAACTGCACTGCACAGAGAAGGCGGTACAGATGTAGCCTTGATCTATTCTTCGGTTGAGGTCCCCACGCGGCTCGGCACAACAGCACAAAATTGCTACGTTATCCTGAGGAGAAATGGAGCGCCTCTGTGATGACCAAGTTGCCATGACGTAGTACTTATCTGCGTTGTGCCTGCATTTCTTTTACCCATTGATTGCTACTCCGCAGCAGATGTGTGTTAAATTGCTTGTGGCAAAGACGTTATACAGCGTTTCGCAAGAGCGCCATTGGCGCAAGAAGAATTACGATAGTTTAATTGCCATTGTACTGTACTCTGCACATGTGCAGAGTGACTGAGGCACTTAGGCCACTGCCAGCTCTGATGAGTGCGTGCGACCTCTTTACCTAGAACTTGAGTTTGACAGCGTGCATGCGGAGCGCCAGAGCCTCTCCAGTGGCGGAAACAATTTGACACAGATTTGAGGAGAAGACATACATGACGAGGAGTAAGAAGGGACGTTGTGAAATTGGACGCAGCCTCTTCGCCGATTGAGCATTTGCGAAACAGCTACAGGCACGTTACGATCTGCACGTCAACTCAATGACTTTGCGGAGTTTTTATTTAAACTTTGCACCACATACGTAAGTATTCCAACGTGCCCAGAAGCAGACGTGCGAACCCATTCGTCACTAGCTTGCCAATCATTGAGATTGCAAAATTTCCTGGCGGCGCTCCTAAATGCTACTGTACAAACATGGCTTCGTTTGCCGAGGAGAGTGAGTTATATATTTTTCAATGCCTTTGGTGCCTCCAAGCGTTTCTACCTTGTCCGTTCGGTCGTACGGGCAAACTCGGCGAGAAGGGGAAATTTGACCTTAGCAAGGCGATGGTCAGAAGTCTGGACGAGTAACAGCAGCAGCTGCGGCCACGGCAGCCGCTGTGGCTGCGGCGAGTGCGTTGAGGTGACGGTTCTGCTGTGCGTAAAGTCCTTGGTCGATTTTTCGTCCGTTCATCTGTCAGGTTGCCTCCTCTCCCAGCTTCTGAGGGCCGATGGCGCTTGAGGAATGGCATCGCAGGTGTAGGCACTTTCTTACCAGTCTGTCTGTATCGTGAGTAGGCTTATACAATCTTTCTGGAATATCTGCCTACGTGTGTAGTACGAGCATGCGTCGAGAAAGAGAGAGCCAGTGAGTGAGACAGAGGTGATCGCGTGGCATTTGGTGACGAAACTTTTTTATCGGCGTGTGGGAAATACGACACAGATTGATTGTTCGGAAGCTCAGCATTGCTTTTTTACCCCTCTTCTCCCAGTCTGTACGAGCACAATGATGCGGAGTATGTACGTACCCACACGTTGCTGCCATTCAAGGCACTAACGACGCGTGTGATCGTCGACGCACGTATGAAAGAGAGTCCCTTCACGCCAATTTCATTTGCAAGGGCTGCGACTGTACACACTGAGGGGACAGCAGGAGATCGACCCGGAGATTGAGGTGTAATCCAGGCGGAGGGCGATGCCGGGATGTTGGTTTTTTTTGCTACTTTGTCCTCACACTCCATTGTAACTCCTCCCATGCAGTTGTTGAATATGACGGCGCCAATGAAGAAAATCAATCCCCCCCTTCTCTATTCCAAGCACTCAAATAAGCGGCGATTCATCCTGACCACATATGTCGAAGTCATGATCTAAGCTTTGGCGGGACAAGCAGAAGAAAATGCAGGTAGAGAGAGGCGCCGGCGGCTCCCGACACTGTCCTGACTTAATTTCTTCCACCGGCACTGAGGAGGAAGCAGCTTCCAGGATCTTGAGTCATGGTACAGATGCGTATGCGTGTGTGCGCCAGCGTATAAGGGGGAAAAATCGGTAGTGGTGGGTGTGGGCGAAGGAAAAACTTTTCCCGGCCTGCCTATGCCTGGCGCTGAAGGAGCTCCGTACGTACAAACGTCGGTCCTTTTGCTCCTCCATCAGGATGAATGTGTTCGCGCGCTCGCGTGTGTAGTAAGTTTTCACCATTCGCTTGAACTCGGTTCGAACGTCTGCATCTCGCGCCCATAAGGAGACGACTTTTTTCTTCGAAGGTATGTGTGTGCGTCCCCTGACCAAAAAGAAACAGCGAAGAGAATGACAGCTTGTTAAAATCAGGAATCAGATTGTTCCGTCTACCAAGGTATTTCTTCTCGTCCTCCTCCATCCCCGCCGTCCCTCCATCTCTCTTGCCAATGTGTTGACTCTGCGGTGGCAGAGTCAGAGAAGATCCACCGCCGAAGTGTTGTTAGCTGCCAAGTGCTAAGAAACTTTCGTGAAGCGTCCTCTAACGAAGTAGCGTAAGGCCTATGCAATCCATTGCTGTAGCACGCAGCTGCTGCCACGTGTATGCGCGCACCTATGGGATAGGTGTGTACTCTGCAGGAAAGTATTTCGTGGTCTCTCACTCATCAAGCGAGCGACGGAACAAGCGAAAAGTGAAGAATCCGCCTTCGGTTTGGAAGCAGAAACACTTGTGGAATGAGAAAGTTTGCCTGAAGCCATAGCGGCAGCAGCCGCAGCCACAGCAGCAGCCTTGCCCTAACAGCCATGGTGCTGCTATGTCGAATTCGTGCGCGCGCGCGCGTGCGAACAGGTATTTTCGGGGCCGCAAAACCACCCTCGGACCATCTTTCAAGAATAGGATACTAATACACTATGGATGCAGCGACAGGGGGAAAAAAGCCACTGCAGAATGTGCACGGATTGCTGGCTCAATTGACGGCGTCATCGCCGCCGCTGACGAGCATGACTGTGATGAAAATGCACGGAGCCTCCTCGGCAGAGCCAAAAGCAGCCATAGGCAGGCAGGCAGGCACTCACACGAGCACGCACACACACACACACACACACACACACACACACACACACACACACGATCTTGCCTTTAAAGGGAAGAAGGGAAAGAGGGGACGGACGAACAGATATCCGAGCAAGGAGAGAGTAGGACCTCCATGCCATGCAGCAGCAGCTGCAGCAGCATTTCCAATTTATATGAGTGCACATTAGAGGGCCTTTTTCTCTCACCTTCCAGTTTCCAGTGAACTCATCGCCGAGAATCAACCTCGATCCTTGACACATTGCGGCCGTCGAAGAAGAGGGATTGCAGCCATCACCACTAGCAGATTGGCAGATTCATTCGACTGGGCAGATCGAATTTCGCAAGTCAAGAGAGTGTTTTAAGGAGGAGGAAGAGAGTGCACAGATCAATACCAGCTCGTTCAGAGTCGAGAGGTAATGAAGAGAAGATGGGGTCTGGCGGGGATGGAAGGAGGATTTTGGCGTCTAGTGACCTTACCGAGTGTAACCCGTCCTTTACATTACGTACTACATAACTTGTCGATCGATCTTGGTACATGATAACGAACGTGGCAAGGGATCAAAATTGTATAACTGCGTGGACCCACACAGGTAGGACGGTTCATTTTTCGATTTCTCATGTCGACGACAAATACTGTCCGCTATTTTCGCTTATGCAATGTCCTTTTGCCTCACAGACTCTCTTTTTTTTGGCATGTGGTGTACCTACCTCGTGTAGCACTTGTTAGCTTATTTCGCTTCTTTTTCTCGCAGTGCGGTGAAAGTAAGATTCGCCACGTGATGCATATGTAGGTAACATCTTTTTATGTGTGTACAGATGCAGTGGACATGTACACCTTTCCCAAGTAATGCTTGATGCGGACAAAGTTGAAGGTTTGGATCTTCCAGAGGTGTGTTCGTATGCGCTGTATCAATGCTTGCCCGTGAGTAATGGGAGGGCCCTTATGTGAACAGTACACGCAATTTCGTCAACAACACAACACACGCAATAGCACAATTCATTTTCGAAACTTTCTCCACAATCATGTTTCCAACCATTTAGTCATCCCTGGGTGCTTCATTAAGCTTGCCAAATAGACAAGAAGTTTTCATCATTGTGACATATGCTGTGTAACATAATCGTGTCTTCTCCCTACTCGACGGTGTTCAACTTCTCCACTTCTTGCTGCACCTTCTCACATACCGTATGTCACTCGGTGGAGCCATGCTGTGTGACTGACCGCATATCGCATATTTATTTTCTTTCTATGCCATACGGTAATGATATGAGAATGGGAAGTAAGGGGTAGAGGAGCTGGAGGATGCTGTATCCTAAGTAAGGGGAGGATAGGATTATATGACGTAGTATGTGCAACGGATCGCTCACTTGCACACAGTATAGTCCAACCTCAAAGTTGCCGCTGACCAAAAGACTTCGAGGTTTGACTGCATATGTCCCAATTTGCTTCGGTGGAGTCTGCTCATTTGTATCAAGCGGCTTCTTTCAGCCCCCCTATATTCCTCGACGAGCAATGCAGCTGACAAGCTGCAAGAAGCACGTACTTGCGTGTAGGTGAACTTATTGAATGTACGAATGCATCGCTTGTTTCTGCTTTGATAAAACTATCGTTTCACAAGTACGTGTACACAAAACAGATAGCACGGTTAGTCAAACACACACACACGCACGCACGCACGCACAGACTGTCTCGTACGGGGTCATGGCATACGAGAAAACGCATGCGCACTGTGTGCATCCTTGAGTTGGTTGAAGTTCAATATTAGGTCACCCAGAGAAAGAAGAACAGAAACAGACAGGCTCCTGCAGGCCCAGTTGTAGCTTAGGAGAAGATGCGCGGACCAACGCATCTTTGGTGCATACATCCTACATAAGTCTATCTCAGTCAATCAAGTATGCTTCCTACTTGCTCTTGTAGGTTAAGAGAAAAAAAAGAGTCATTCAACTCTGTCAAGATAGGTGGGATGACTTTTTGTGCTCTTACCCCCTACCGGCAATAATCCATCATGGCATTAAGATGATGCAAAAAATGCACTTTTTTGCTTGTATCAAATTCTTTGTTTAGCAAAAATCCAAGCAGCTCCAAAGCAAAAAGAATGAACGGCTTTCAACGTCTAAAGGCACGAAAGAAATCAAGCAGTACTTTAGGACATACGACGGCGTTGCTGAGTCATCCTATGTGATGATACTTTCCACTGAATGATTACATGCCGCAGCAAATACTCCGTACTTTCTTTTTCTTTGTTACTTTCACTCGGGGGAAAATAATGCGTGTGAAATAGCAATGATATGAACAAATAGTCTCAACCAAAAGAATGGGCATGTGCAGCCTCAGAGTCTGGGAAGGCCTGCCAATCCCGCCACCCTGTGGTGCATGCTGTACAAACATAAGTACATAAGTGTGTCCAAATTGACGTCGTGATACTCGAGAAGGAGTGGAGAGAACGTTTCGAAATGGCAAGGTTTCGGGATACAAAAAGATTTTTTATATGTCCCGCATTTACAATTGAACAAGATAAAAAAGTTTGATTAGAAATTTCGTACCAGTAACGGGATTGACGATGTCTCGCCATGTAACGTTGTTCTCTACACATTTTGTACGAACGTACGTACGTACGTTCGTATTCGACATAGCAGAACAATGTCCGACGTGTGACACAATAGAGACTTTTCTAGCAACATCAACGATACTCGGCTGGAAACATTAGACGGAAGCATATTTATCACAGAAAGAGTTGCTAAATTGAAACTACAGTCGATGAAGGAAAAGAGGATTCAACTTTGAACTCTCGTTCGAGTTTCTCTTCCTTTCTGTTGCCAAAAGAAATTTCGACTCAGGTGTCAAAGGGCGTAGGAGTGATCTTCCACTTCTCACGGTAGGGTGATCGTGTTTTGGCGAAATTAGCGCACAAAACCGATTGCGATCTTCCAAGTAAATGTTCATACGCTCTCTTCCGCTCTCTCTTTCTTGGTTTCATATAGGGTACCGTAAACTGAGCATAAGTTTGTGCACCAGGTACCGTTGGGACGCATCAAAGGAGAGGCTGAGGCTCAAAACTTCCAACTGTTTGCTCGGCCACATATAGCATAGGTCCCAGTTCCTCTCCAATGTTGACATATCAACGATTCGCCCAAAACCCGAGAAGAAGAGAAGTTGCTGTTCTTTTGGTCCACTCATTTTCTCTCTCACTCCCTCCCTTTATGGCGTTGGCTGAGTATGTGCCCTACTCAGATGTAGGTCAAGACACCAGGCCGTAGGAATGACCTACTAGGTATTGGTGCTGCTGCCGCCTCGCAAGTCGTGAGAGCAGAGCAGGGACTTTTTCTTCTTCCACTCGCCTCCTTCCTACCTGTAGCACTAGCCTTGGAGTGCCTAAGGCTGTTGCTCTCTCTCTGTGTGTGTCGTACACACACACACACACACATACACACACGCGCGCGCGCGTGTGTGTGTGGAAATGCGTGCGCGTTGCCGTCGAAGAAGAAGGGGGCCTCCTCTCCCTCTTCTTCACACACCGGTTTCACCGACGCCCAATTGCTTCACGTAAGTACTACTACACTGTAGTAGTAGCAGTAGTACTACACGCCTACCATTCTCTTAGTATTTGCCGTCGCCGTCGCCGTCGCCTTTAGCTTCCTCCAAAATAGCGGCCTCTCCGTCAGTAGCAAGCCGTTTTCCTGTCAGGATAGTGCCAAGAGTGTTGCTCTGAAAAGTAACTGGTAGAAGACGTCTTCGTTTGCAGTCGCATTCTCTAAAGTCTAGTGCCAGTGTACACTCACTCTTGAGGAGCAAAAAGGTAAGCGTCAAGAAGAGAGTCTACAATAGTCTGGGGTTGTCTGTGGACACGCATGGTGAGGAAACGCAGTTCTGTCGTCGCAGTTCATGATGATTGCCCCATCCTTTGGCTCGAGACATTCTTTTATTTTATTTTGCACGCTGACTGACCACTTAGCAACCTGGAACGAACGGAGCTGTGGCCTTAGTTTGATGCGGCGAGCAGACATAGAAAACTGTACCATTCTGACTGCTCGATCGCTGTTTCGTATTAGTATTCACTACCGAATGAATGACCAGACTTGCCATCAAGGGGGAGGGGGGCATGAGTTAAGCTGCTGCGATACCTAGACTGCGTTCGCGCCTAAGCACGTGCCTACCTGCGTGCCCTACAGACGACTCTGACGGAGATTCTGAGTGAGCGAGGTCCTGCAGTCTCCGTTTTTTTCCCTCGGCCTTGGCCCAAGAACTTTGGTGACCTCTACGTTGGTCGGTTGTAGTTGAGTAGTTTATAACTGGGACTGGGGAAGGAAAAAGAAAAAATTGGCAGAGCTCAAGCAGCGTACTAGGATACTCAAAGTGGACGCGGACGTTTTTGAGGACTTGCAGTACGTGGTCGTTTGAACAATGGCAGGAGTGTACGAGAATCCAGACAGAAATGCGCATCGACACATGCATGCACAGGACACGTTTACATACAACTACGTGTACCAACGCAGAATTTCTTGCAGCATATGCTGCCATGTTGTCAGTGCGTACGTGTGCATTATCCTCCAGCAATAGAGCGTAATAAGTGGCTCCAATAGCATTTCACACGTTCACATGGCAGAAGCGTCATTTTCATCAGCTGGAAATGCTTGCACGTACGTACCTTGTACATATACATACACCGTAAGTAGGTACAGTAAAGGGGAAAGTGCCGGGTGTTAGCAGCGCGTACGCTTTACACAATTTCAACTTTTTTTTTGAATTTCTGCCTAGTCCTCGTCGTCGTCGTCGTCGTCGTCGCCGTCGCCGTCCCCGCCGCCGTCATTTTCCTCCTCCTCCCTGCGAATGAGCAAAGGAGGGAGCGTTTGCCGGCTGACAGACACTTTCACCCACCATCCGACGGTGGAAGAACCGTGGTTGGAAGAGCTACGAGGATTCTAGAGCGAGCGCGCGCGTGTGTAAATATGTGTGCGTGCGTGCGTGTTATCGCAGACGGGGGAGACGCATGCACTACATATACCAAAGCCCCGAAGGATAGCAAGGTAGAGTAGAGACCCGGGCGTGCGCCTCAGGCCGCCGGTTTGCCTCGAGAATAGCCAAAGTGACCTGACCTCCGTCGGCCTGCACCAGAGCCTGCGCGCGCTTAAGCCAGTGATGGAAGCGGGTGATGAAACCATGCACACATAGACGCGTGCGCCCGCTTGCGCGCGCACGCAGCCCCTAACCAGTTCGTATAGTTTTTGAAGGTCTCGTCGTCCCCGCTAGGTTCACTGATTCTGCTCCTTAGTGCAGAGTTTCTTGTGGCTGAGGCAGATAGTGCAAGGTTGGAGTGAAAAGGGCCTCTCTCGATCGATCTCGTGAGTACTATTGTAGATCCAGCCAAAAACTTCTCTTTTCTTTTCGCATAGTAGTACAAAGCTTCTATCAGTGTTGCACACCCCTTTCACTCTGTCGTAATGCCCTAAGCATTCACCTGTTCCACCGCATCCACCCCCTTTCTCCCCAGAGATTCTCTCAGAATGGTTCGACTCAACCTCGTTCGCTCAGTGTCTTCGTCAGAAGTGTGTAATTCTTTTTGTTTCAACACAATACAATGTACTTAAAGTTGTTAATGCTGCTGCCGCCCTAAGTACAAGGGCAGGAAATAAGGCCACAGTGTGGTCCGCTAGTTTGCTCATATCCGCCACTGCTGCTGCTGCTGCTGCTCCTACCGTCACTACTCCACATATCAGCGACGAAGCCCCTGAGAAGAACGAACTGAGCCAACCAGATATAGAGATATCCCCACGGACCACCGATCACTCTCTACTGTCCCCGCAACCCCCTTCTCTTTCTCCCCTCTTCTCTCTCATGCATGCTGCACACACACATATGATATATATATACATATAATATATATACATACACGTATTCTTAGCGGCATTGAATGGGAAGAAACGCTTGCTGAAGCTTACGCCATGATACTGCCCGTGGTACAATGCATAGCTATAGGAATTAATTCATACTATTGCTACATACGGTCATTAACAATTTTTCTTCTCCTTTTTTGTTGTAACTTTCCGAAAGACTTGTTTTACCTTGTATGGCCTGCCGACGCTCTTTTCCTAGGCCTGCCTTCTGGCCACCAAACCAGAGGGCTTTATTTGCTGGGAGAAAAGGTTCAATAACGCCAGTACATAGCAAAATGGTGCAACTGCTGCAGCTTTTTAACATGTGCTGCAGTGCACGCAATCACGCCCGCACGCGCACATACGCACACGCATACGCACACACTCACAATATGTCGGGAAATGTCGAGAAATGTCTTCTACTCGTACGGTTGTGTGGTGGAGTGATGAGGCACAAAGTAGTTGAATCTGCTACCGCCTCTTAGGGAATAGAGAGCTAGCAGAAGAAAATCGAGCCACCTCTACTATATACACACACACAAACACTCAAGTTTTTAAGTTATCTTCTTTCCGGTCTGTACTACTACTGCCACGTGTTCCACTTCCTCAACGTACGCGATACTTTACTGTACTTTCTCTTCCTTCTTTACTACTTCTCCCCTACAACCCATTCCAGAACCACTACCCACCCCACGTTCACCGCAAAGAAGATGAAGTGGATTTTCTTGACCGTGTTTCTGGCCTGCGTGGTTGCCAGCCGGGCCGACGACACCTACTTCGAAGAGGAGGGGGATTTGGGCGACGCGCGCCTGGGTTTCATCACCGTAGGCAGCGACGGCTCCACCTCACTTACCTTCAACGCCACCTCTATCCAGAACGCCGTCATCGTCGGTCTCTTCATTCTGGTGCTCGGAGCCCTTCTGGTGCCTCTGTTCGGCGCTTTTGATGAGGAGACGGGCTACGGATACGGATATGAGCAGCCTAGCGGATATCAGACCGGATACGAGCAGCCATCCACTGGATACTCAACCTACTCAAAGAGGTACACCTCCACTAACATGTTATTTTGTCTAATTTGCAGCACCAACTGCGACCACACAAGAGTCAAACGTTAGGACAGCTAAAAGTAACGCCACAATCAAAATGCCATCGAGACGCCTCTTGCTGTGTCTCCTGATGCCCTGCGTCTCCTGCCTGGCGTTGGAGGACACAGAAGCTGAAGAGCGCACCTTTGGGACCCTCGCTCTCAGTGGCAGCACGACCAACAACGTGTACTACTCCTTGCTGTTTCTCATTCCCATCGTGATCGGCATCGTGTTATTGGACTTTGCCATCTTCGGGGCGTTCGCCACGCGTGCAGACAGGCTGAACCCCATCTCTAGGTTCTTCTACCATGCCCGACAGGGCCTCGACATCGTGCGCAACCGGCGGCGGAAGGTCGGCGGTGCAGGGCCATTCAGGCCAAGCCCATATAGAGTCAAGAGGTAGATACGTACAGGGAAGAGAAGAACGACTGCCTACATCATGCAGGATTACTGTTCTTAATGTGATGCTTGCATATCACCCGTGGACATAGTAGGTCTGAACGTCTCGTTTGAAACGCCATTGCACGTACGTATGTACGCACGCACATGTGATCGCTTGAGACGGACGAAACGATCTTTTCGAGAAAACCAGCAAGGTTCGGTGATTCTCGAATGCTGTGTTTTATGGTGACGAACAGAAAAAGTTGGTTCCAGATAACGCATATGAACGAAATTCTTGCCTGGTGCAATGCATTTGTGACAGAAGGATATAGAGAGAGCATTTGTTCCTCCCGGGATGAGATACAGTCGGGAGTCACAGAAGAACTTGGATGAGTTTATCAAAAGTTTTGCACGTCTCCAGTGATATTTGGCCAACGCGTCCGAGACTGATTGTCACAGTGTGCGTGCAGATAGCGACGTTATATTCGCATTTAGACGTTCTCCTCTTCACACTGTCGCCTCTTTCAGGTCCGTGGAAATGATGGGTCCCGTGCTGGAAGCCCTCTCGTCGGCGTACAAGAAGTACGACGACGAGGAATAGTGCAACCTCGCCTTCCAACAACCAACACACCTGACTATATGCAGCATGCGTTAGCTCTACTCCTTCATCACGACATGTATTGGATCAACCTTTAGGCCGCGACCGCCGCCATCGCAGCGGCGCCAATCCAAAAACAAGTGGACAAAATTGCTGTTACACCAACTCACAAGACTTTGCCGATGATGACAGTATTCGAGGAGCTCTAAGTTCTCACTGTTGAGTCGTCGTCGTCGTCCAGTATCCTCCCTTAACCATCACTTCGAAAACACCGACCCCCTCCGAAAATGCTCAAAAACTCGACGCCATCGCCGTATTAGCCTCATTTCTCATCAGCATCTGATACTCCTAGTCCATCAGGAAGCAAACGAGAAAGAAGTCTCCTCAGTTGCTGCATGCAATAATCGAGATGTTTACTCTGTGATCATTCTTCAACTACTTTACCATGAGATTTGGCGACTCTCTTCTATCGTTACCATCACACTCTACAGGGATGACGCAAGCACTTCCAACTTTTGACCACTCAGAGCAATAATGCGTAAAAATGTCTAAAAACGGCGTTGTGCCCAGTTCCTCCTCCATTACTATCCCTCGAAATCGTGTACATATCGTTGTCTCCCCACCCACCCCCCCACTGCACTCCGGGGGAACGTAAAATGTATTTTCTGCAAAAGGAAAAGCCTTTAGTACGTCAGATTGACAAGTTATAATATTGTTGTTGGAATAGGGACGATCTTGTATTCTTTAAGACACATTCTCGATGTGCCAAAGTTCTCTCTTCTTACTTTCCAAAAGGGTTTTTTTGCTGCCTTCCTTTTTTCTTCGGCTACCGCTGCACCCCTTTTCTTTCTAATCCTCTAATAACTTTCTTCCATTTGGTCATGAAAGTGACTTTTCTGCCAGGTCCTGTAAACCTTAGCGTTCTTAGTTGATCGAATTAAACATCCTCTTACAAGTTACATGTTCTGCCAGAATATAAAGCCATGAGTGTCGTCATCTAGTTTATTTGTGAATAACGATTAACTCCACTGTTTCTTGCTCTTGTCAAAATTCTCACTCCTTGATTGGTTTCGACTATGTACGTACTGCTCGTACACTTCTTAAAGAAGCACATAGATACCAGAATCAAACATTTGTATTCCCTCGTTCTACTCGCTTTCCTTTTCAATAAACTGTTTACAAAACTTCGTACAGTGTGAGTCGTAAAAACGTCTGTCGGTACAGTATGAAAGAAGACGGGAGGTCAGAGGAAAAGTGATCACGGACATGATGGGGTGGGCGGAATAGCAGGGGGAGCGTAACGGGTGACTGACGAAAGCTGGAGGGGGCATAAAGAAGTTGCAAGGAACAGGAGGAAACATAGGTCATAGGCATTTTTTTATTACTCACACAGTAGGTCACTAAGTGTTCATCAGCGTCGGGCACTGGATCACTGTTCGACAGTGTTATACATCATATGTACTTATTTATATTTAACTGAGCTATTAAACTCGAAATTGTACAGGAACTGTCTATGTGTTAGGAACTGAAGTCTCTGCGTCACGAACAAAATCACCACGTTTCACTCCGTAGTGTCTTCGCCTTGTTCGGACTTGACCACGTCCTCCTCTTCTTCCTCCTCGTGATCGTCGTCCTCGCTCGCGTCGTTATTCTTAGTCTGCTGGAGTTGCTCTTGTTCTTGCTTGCGTTGCGTGGCAGCCAAGATGAGTCTGTTTTGCTGTTGCCTCATCTGTAGCTGCTCTCTTGCCATTTGTTGCTGTTCCTCCTGCTCTCTCTTCTTCTTCTGCCGCCGATTCTGGAACCAAACCTTGATCTGCTGCTCGGGGATCTTGGTCATCAAAGACAACTGTTTCTTGCGTTCGCCATCGATGTATTCGTTCATCTGGAAGTACGCCTCCAACTGAGCTATCTGGCGACTCGAATATACAGAGCGTTGTCTCCGAGTGGGTTCATTGGGCGCCGTCGGGGGCGGCACAGAAGCAGCGGCGGCCGCAGCAGCCGCAAAATGTGTAAAAGGATTAGCAGGGGGACTAACACCGCCGGCACCGCCACTACCATCTCCCATGCCGCTCATGCGGGCCATAGCGGCTCGTCGCCAGAACTCTATAACAAAGAACATACGTATGTGCACCAAGAAAAAGTAATTTCACAAGGGGCAGGGTCAATCTGGTACATATGTAGCAGGAGTTTCCACATCAAATCTGACGCTCTTGCTGCTGCAATGAGTGGAATGGGTACGAAAATCTGACCAATCTTTTTACAGATCGAACCTAAAATTGTTGCGATCCCCAGCTAAGGGCCTTCAAAAGGAATCGCGCAACCTTAATCTTAAGCTGTATGCACCAAAACTCCACATCATTCAGAATATAGCGTCAAGTTTGGTGTGGACACACCACTGTGTATGTGTCCTTACCCTTAGCCGCGGCAGGATCGATTCTTGGAGGCATCCCCATTCCTGCAATAGGTGAGACATACGGGAACATAAGAATACACAGCATGTACGACAATGGGTACTTCAAGTTAACGCAAAGCCAAATGCAACTAGAAAGAGATGATTGCTTTTTCTCACCCATAAGAGCTGCTGACGTAATTCCAGTGTGGTCATCGAAACCTTCTGCTCCAAAGGCACTAGCACTAGAGCTTCCCACTCCATATTCGGCTTGATCAGACTCTGACGATCCAGCCGCAGACCTACTCAGCAGGCTGCCCCCATCCTCCTGGATACTTCCGGACTCTTGATGCTGTTTACCAGGAGATTCTCGTTCCAATTCTTCTTCCTTGACGGTAACCGAGTCCTCTAACAACTTGGGTCGCTTTGAGGCAGATTCGCCCTTGTCGTCGCTAGAGCGTCTTGACGTCGAAGTCTTGTGACTCGATGACCTGTGATGTTCTTTGTGCGTGCTGCTGTTGCTCGCAGCTCCCTTGGAAGTGGAGGGAACTGGCGACGAAGGTCGATTGGGCGAGTTCTTACCTCCGCTCTGGCAGAGGCCACGAACTCTTAGCCGCTCGGCCACGGCCAGAAAGGCATTGAGATGGGCCTGCTTCACCTCGACCTCACCGTTGTACATGAAGCGCAGAATCTTGGCCACGTCGTCGGCACTCATGTCCCACAGCACAATCACGGGATTGGGGGCCGGGTTACGCTTGAGGACGGCGCGGAAAAAGTCTGTTGAGGACAAGAAATTACTCATACTAGAGATTACCACTACGATCAAGGCTGATGCATGTGCATGCACAAGTTTGCATGCATACCGAAGTATCTCATGCATATATGTGTATACCTGCACATTGCACACATTGTAGGGAAGAATGTGAGTGCGGTAGAAAAAAAATAGTTATCTAAAAATCTACCCATGATTTGCATACACCGATGGGGTGACTTACAAGTATCACTAAGAATCCGGCACATCTTTCTTTTCAGGGGGATCCCACTACTTATCGGTGGCTCGTTCGTATTCGAGACTAATCTGTCGCTCATCTGTCAGTTTGGTTTTTATACACATGTTGTAAAGTTGCTGTTTCTTTAACCCACCCGAAGTTACCAGGGACTCCTCCTGCAATGGTTCTCAATGGCTTAAGCCGGAATGAGGCTCCCAAGTAGAGCAATCGTTTTCAGAACCTGCCAAAGACTGGTGTGCCTATTTGTACACATGGACTGTACGCTACTAGAGATTGATTATAGTAAATCATTTTTTATTGTTGTGCTCACTCTTGGGCTTTTGTACCAGTCAAAGAGTGGTGCGCTCACCTGAGCAAGCTGAGAGTATGAGTTTGTGAGCCGCCAACTGGCGACGTCCTCCGTCGCACACCAGGGTCACGTCCACGAAGTCCTCCTCGGCCCTCAGGTCTTGCAGCGTCGACAGGATACTCTCCTGGAAGTCATTCCAGCGCAGGCAAAACTGCTCGTCGCCAGCGCCCATGGTGCACGCCGTCGTCGGGGAGTGGGAGCTGCTCAGCCCAGCGGTCCACAAGGCCTCGTTCCCGCAGCCGTTCCCGATACACCACTGGTTCACGTCGAAGAGAAACAACAGGGTGCAGCAGCAGCGGCAGCAGCAGCCTGTCTGTCTGTCGGTCTGTCGGTCTGTCCGTCCGTCCGTCTGTCTGTCCGTCTGTCCGACCGACGCCTTTTCTTCTCCTCTCTCTCTTCTTTCTTCTTGTGCTTTTCTTCCGCTGCTGTGGGCTGCTGTGCACGGCTGAGCCAGTGGACAGGCGACGCACGTTGCACACCCCGGCCAAGGCGGCCATCGCCGCCATCGCCGCCCCTAGTGTTTTGTTCGTCGTTCTGCCCTCGGCCCGGTCCTGCCTGCGCCGGTCATGTTATATATATATATATTTTTTTTTCTCTGGCGTGCACTACATTGTACGCAATGAAATAAACTGTGAGTGGCGCTGGCCTCTTCATCATCCCTACCGCTAACACGCCCTGACTGCACAATCTGCCACAACTGGAAGAGAATGCGGACACCGAGTAATTGGACACGCCAGAGATGCTGTACCAGGAGGTCAAGTTGAGCGCCCGGACGTCCACGCCGGAGATGTTGGCTCGGTCTTGGCATTCCACTTGCAGCTCCGAAGGGATTAAGGGGTTGGTACTTGGTGTTGATTTCAGCTTACTCAAAGGGGACAACAACGAGAACAAAAAGCGATATTGTATGAATCATTAAAAAAGAAAACAGACATTTTCTTTTCCACAGATCTGAGTGCGACAGTAGCAACAGCAGCTCTGTCACAGACCTGACGGGTGTCGGGAATGGGAACACTTTGGGGTACTCAGATCATTGAAAGGAAGAATTTTCCTGAGATTACGACTGTTTAAGTACGTGCGTTAACTCGGACTAGTTGTAACGTTCCCCGAGGAAAAGTGCACCTTATAGCGTACGTCGTATAAGAGTTCTGGGACAGGTTCTTAAACGCTCGCACTATTTATAGCTTGTGACGACCTGCTTCTGTAACATGTCCTCATTGGAAAGTTATCTATGGGTTTCTGTTCATGTGAATTTGCCCCCGTCTATACGAAGTTCAATAAGTTTACCCCTTTCTACAACAAGCTCTATCTATCCATGACTTATTTAGAAATAAACTCTAAATAGAGCAGTGTCCTCTCTCAATCTCTCTCGCCCTTTTTTTATAAAAAAACTGGCTCTGTTGTTTTATCATGAGTGCTTTGTCTCGCTGCCTATGAAAATAATCCTTGTCGTGAAGTTGAACTGAATAGGACGGATGTTTCTATCTTGAACAGAAAGCAAAAATATTTGCGGGGAGATTCAAGAAGCTGAAGAGAGCGAGAGCGTGCGGGTGAGTGAGAGAGAGAGAGAGAGAGCCAAGCCTTAAAAAGTTGCGCTGGCTTTTGACAGTTTGTCACTCGAGGGAAAAAAAATCTTGGCTTGAGCCCGCGGGAATGCATGCATGCTTGGATAGCAGTACTCGCCCTGCTGTACGTAGCAGTAGGAGTCATGCTGAGATACTTGTTCACTACATACGCGGCGCAGGAGAGAAGGTTGGAGCACAGGACGAGAGCTGGGGGGGAGGGGGGAGGACAGAAAGCTACGTAAGCTACGTACACAAGAGGTAAGGTCGCCCTATAAAACTATGCAAATTTCAAGTACCTTCTCGTTAGAAAGCAGTCTATTCAAACCAAGCAATGCTCATGCATCTTATGCGTGCCATTCTGTGCCGCAAAACACTGCACTACACGCCCAAATTTTGTTGGTGCTGAAGTCAACTTTTCGTCCTAACTGTTGAAAAGCTTCTATCTACTCTGCCACCTACGATCTCGTTACGACCCTGCCAGCTACATCTCATCTGGCCTTCGGGGCACATTTGGGGTGTGACAAAATGCTTTCTACCCACAAACCCTCCATCTTTCAACGTTTGTGGATGATTGTTGCGGACAAAGCAGGAGTTGTGAGATTTATTCATGACACGTCGACGGCAAGGCATTTTCTTCAAAAGCCCTTGTGCATTGTGGCCAGAAAGGAAACTCGAGCCACGGCTTTGGTAATGGCAGAAGGAAATTTCTTGCCGCAACAGTCTTATGTACTGAGTTATGTATATTTTAGGGAGAGAGACCGTCTATAAATCCATAAATCCTATGTATCACGCGCCTGCTACTGAAGACAGTTGAGTGCACTTCAGAACTGGACAGTTTCTCTAGGGTTGATATCAGTGTTACAAGGAGTTTCGGCGAAACTGTCTGACCCCGTTGGCAACCGCCGACAGACATGATCACTGCACCTTCGCCATTTCTTCGCGACCCCTTAGATGGATCCATGTGCAAAGTGAACGCGACGTAATTGCGAGAAAACGTTTGGAAGAGAGCAGGGGGGCCGGGGGGAGGCAGAACTTCTGTGCGCTTGTTCGCTCGTGCATGTTAGGGGCGTATCTGAGCCTCATTATCTTAACGAGTTCTGTCGGTGAGAGATCAGAGGCTGACTGGCAGCAGCAATCGGACCCTTCTTCGATGAGTCTTTTCAAAGGTCCTGCAGTGAAGAAGGAACGCTTCCCCCCCTCCCCTCCGATCGTGACTAATGACGGTTCCTCTGTTATTGGAGTTATGCACTTACGTACGTAGGTTTTAGGCTTCACTAGCGTCCATCGACGCAATTTTTTTTGCTCTCCCCATCCACATTCGTCCTGCCAAGTGAGGACGAAGTGCGCTCACAAATGTACCGTACACTTGTATTCATGTCCTGCTCCAAAACATAAGTTGTTCCATGTCCTACATACTTGTGATAGACAAGGCTGGCCTATCTTCGGGTTTCAGGCCACTTGGAGCTGCTGAGGACCTCATGGCGGCCCGAACTCAAACACCCCGTACTTCCTGCCGAAGCCCATGAGCTGCAACTTACCCAGACGCCACTCTAGTGTATCTGCTCAAGTGCCCGGTCGGGCCCACGGGTCCGACTGAAATTGTCGGGTCGCCTCCGGCCGCCGACAGGTACAAATAAATGTTAGGCCGTCCTCGGCCCGGCCCGATGGACCGATCCATCACTACTACATACTCACGACGCGCATGTGTACGTACATAGAGCAGCAGTGAAAGCAAGCCGAGTTCTCTACGCATTTGCGTTTCAAAGCTTTTTTCGCCTTAGTAAACCTGCGGCCAAATCATTTCTCTCTCCCCCTCCCTCCTTCGCTAGCTGGCAAATTTTGTCTACCCTGTGCTAACGCATTCGCTTCTCCCGCTTTCTGAGTTATTTCGGCCTTTGTGTTCCTGGCATCCTTGGGCTGAAAAAGTTAGCCCAGCGGGGGGTTCCTTGAAACACTCTCTTGTCTTCTCCCCCGTTTTTGCTCTGCTATGCCCTTCTAGATCTAAATGTACTCGTAGCATGGAGAAGAGGGCAAGGAGAAAGTATGTTGAAGAATTTAACCTGAGCAGGGGGATAACGAGGACGCGGATGCGAATGAATGATTGTACTCAGGTGTGCATTGCGATGAATTGCGATGCTCACCCAGACATTTCCTGGCCTGACTACGCGGGGCCTGATTGGGATACACCAGTCAGCCCTTAATCTCTGACCACGATGGCTTCGTATGTGCCCACATTTTGTCTGGTTTGTCTCTGCAAAGGGTATTTTTCTTTGGTATGACAAGAAGAAGCCCAGTCCCGCCAGAAGTGCGTAGGAATCGGCTTCCTGCCACTTTCATTCTCCTGATCCTGAATACTTGAACCATCCGAAATTTGCGTGCTTGCGAAATATGTTCTAGTTCGAAACCCTAAGTATATAGCTATAAACCTTAAGTTGATAGTTTCGCGTGATAGCGGACGAGCAACAGACGCGTACCGTACGTTAGAAGGAAGGCCAATCCAGATGGGCCAAAGCTAAGTCACCAGTGCAGATACAGGACGAGTAGAAAGTCATTTTTTACCTGCCCTTGTTTTACTGCGTTTCGGCTGTTCCGCTCGGTATTGTAATGAGAGAGGAATTTCAACAGTTCAGTCATGTAATGAATTGGATGAACAACTGGGAGCAATGAATTGATGCAAAAAGTTCACAAGCAGGCACGGTGATTAGGTGTCTATCGTGCGAAGACAAGCTTTTTTTTCTTCACTTGGCTGTGTTAACGAGAAAAAAATTGCTGACGGACTGCTTTGAAAAGAGGTCTAGCCTTTTTTCACTATTTACATTGCCGACGTCTTCCTCGACTTCGTCAGCTCAGTGTTCTTTTTCGTGTTCTTTCTTTCATGCACTTCATAGTTGGTCGCAAAACTTTCAGTCCTCCTTATTCTCCAAGTATCGCCATGCCAGTTGTACCACACATGCGTATAAGCCTCTACGTTGACTTTTCGCTGCCCCTGCACTATCATGGATAGGTGACAAATTGATACCCTAGCCTTCCCTTCCACTATGATTACCAACAGCTGAACTGTCTAAATCTGAGAGGCCAAAAGCCGCGACTACCCTGCTGCGGGGGCCCAATCTTTGTGTACATTTCATGCGCCTGTGCCAGGACAACACCGCTATGCAAGAGTAAAATTGCACGCTGTACTTGTATCTCATAAGACTACAACGAAGTCTGACATAACGTTCATGCTACATTGCTTACTGAGTTTTAGAAAACTAATTGTTCAATAAAAAAGCCTCGTGGCGCAACAACATTAGCTTTCAAGCGATTTCTGAATTTCCGGCTGAGATCTGCGGTGAAGTGTGACCCTTTAAGCGCGTATGCCTGTAAGACATCAGGACATTTTAAAGAACTGTGAAGGCTACGCCCTCTATAATTTTGAAGCTCACATCTCTGTTGCGAGATGCTCAAGATGTGCTCACAGCGATCAACGTATTGCTGCTTGTCCTACAACCTCCCAGAAGCAGCAGTCTGACTGCTGCTGTTGCACACAACGTTCCCGGCCCTCTCCATCCGCCTAAGTAAGCTAAGGTCCGTTACGTACCTGCGTTCAGGAACTTACGTACCTACCATGTACAGCACCGGGCCGATGGAGCCCAACGCAGTACGCTCGTTTAAGTACTTCCAACGTAGGCGAGAGAAATGACACGTGCATTTGTAGAATGCTGTCCTTTACTTAGGTGCGTACAAAGGCCATAGATGATCGGTTCTTTCCTAATGGAAAGCCAGGCTCGTTCTTACAGTATTTGTGCGCGTCAGACGTCATTGAGAGAAGGAAATGACCACTCTCGCCAAGTTGTTTATACGCTCACGCCGCACACTCATTCGCACGCGCCCACGCCCGCACACGCGCTCATCGTCATGGTCAGAGACTGAGAGAGATAGAGAAAATTAAATGAAAGTAGGTGAGACTCTGATACATCGGCACTTACTCATGCTCATCGTTATGTGCAGAGACGTAATCCTGTACGAATAGAGGGTAAATGAACCACACGTGTACTGAAGAAGAGCACCTTCCATTCAGCTGACCGGCAACGCCGGCAACAAAAGCCAAGTACCACGTCAGAAACCGTTGGAGTAATTCAGGTGTGTCATTCAATCCGCCCTATGGTCCCATGATGCGGGCGTGACACTGGCACCCGTCGATGGCGATGGGGATCTCATTCGCCCCGGAGTCGTCCGTCTTATATAAGTACGGCCCCCGATGTATCCGACCGACACGTCCGAAGTCCGATGATCGCGGCCCTATGAAATCCGTGTGCACGGTCGGTCGCCCAAGAACCTCATCTTCTCCTCTCTCTCTCTCTCTGCTCAAACACACGCATGCACGAGCACAGTGGCGGCAATAAACGCACACGATGGGAGGAGAGTGGGGGAACGATGGGGAGGGGAGAGGGGAACAAGACGAGACAGCCGAAGTAGAAGGAGAGAAGCATTGGAGAAAGCGCGACGACGGACGCGACGTTCTCGCTCTCCTCATTCTAGGCCGGACAGTGAGCGGAATCGGAAGATCGGAGAGAGAAAGGAGGGACTGTCACTGCTAGAGAAAGAGAGAGACTAATACATTTCGGATTTCTCCTCCCTCTTGTGTGTTCACGGTCACACGTAGTACACGAGGACGAGGATTCATGGCTCAGAAGAAAAGGAAAAAGATGGTATGGAAGTGGTAAGCGCCGTCAACAATTGTCCTCTTGTCCCCACCCAAGTAGGACCACTCAATTTGTGTTGGCCTCAGCGGAGTTTTTAGTGTGCATAACAACCTCAGCCTCCGGTTACGTTCTCATCTGTTGCTCCGCTGTGTTAAATGGGAATTCCTATGGGACTGCCTGAGCCACGACTTCTTTAAGCGTGAAGAGCGTTTCCACACTTTGTGTGTGTCCGAGCGTGCATCCAAGCGCGAAAAAAAAGAAGACAAGAAAGTGGAATCTCATGTTCGCATTGTTGCGCGCGACTTGGCCCTCCTAAGTTTTTGCAGCACCGTGACCTCGTTTAGCACACGCGCACGAACTCAACGACCTCGCAAAAAAAAGGAGAAGCAAACAACTAAAGAAGCCAGATCTGGGAAGAAAAAGCTGTAAAAAATTGCTTTCTCATTCTCGTTGAGAACTACATGACGACATCGCGGTGACAGCTAACACCAACTTTTCCCGGACTTGTCGACCGTCAGTGCAGTTATCGACGGCGGTCACTAATCAACTGCCTTAAATAGAGTCAATAAAGAGTAAACAGGAGCTCGAGTGCACGCACGCGCGCCACGATTCGAAATGGTTAGTTGAAGAGCCCGTGAGTAAGTTGTCACAGACGCCGACGACGCCGCCGACGACGATGGAGTTGTTGTTACCGCTGCTGCTGCTGTGTTCACTGCTCTCCGTGTGCGGCCAACAGCAACCGCAGTCGGCCGCTCAAACGAAGAGAAAGATGGACCCGCTCACTCTCGAGGAGTTCTGCAGAAACTTTACCGTGGGCAATCCACGAGAGCAGGTGTGTACGTGTTATGGGCATGTTATGCAATCAGACTGCTTTGACGCATTCATATGCTGATGACGAGGACAGCCTAAATGGAAGATTTTCTCGCAGGAATTCTTCAGTCCCAACTACCCGCGCGAGTATCCTCCAGACATAACTTGCTTCAGAACCATCACTGCTCCAGTCGGCTACTTCGTTCGGTTGGACTTCAGGGACAGGTTCCGCATCGAGCCCAAGAGCACCAACGGAAAATGCGACTACGACTACTTGGAGATAAGGGACGGGGATCAGGGATATTCGCCATCATTGGGTAAGCGTATCCAGAGGAGAAGTGCAGAGATTGCGAATTAGTTCCCCTGTATTTGGATCTGTCCGTCAAATGTCACTACGGTATTGCCTAGCATTTGAAGCTTTGACACACTATTAGGTGTAGAAACACTTTCATTCCGCCGTCTATAAGGCGGCGGAGGCGGAGGAGAGGGTCGCGGCGGCTGAAGTGGCGGCCACGTCGTCGACCCAAGCTCTTGCACACAACCACTAAGGCTGTTTCACTGTTATATAAGTTTTTTCTGTATGACTCTGAATTCACGCTCCATCGCCGCCATCCCGTCCTTCTTGGGCCGCCACCACCTTTCAGCCTGCCTCCAATTTTCCACTCGGTATGCCCCTCACGACCATAAAACGCCCCCCCCCCCCTCTTTTCGGATAACTACTTGAAGCATACGTTGTTGTGCTCTCGACGAACCCGGAATGCCCTAGACGAGCCCGATGGGTGCTGCTCGAGATTGCGGGTGGAACACGCCGGGTCCAGACAGACCGGATCGGGGCGGACTTGCTTTACGATTGCCCTTCACGTCGTTCGCCGGCAGCGCTGCACTCTTTGCCTTCGGCTTCCTGACCCCAAACCATTGAGTTCACCTACGGGGGCAGCGACATCGGCATCGAATCCGTATCTGGGTCTCCGTAATCCCACTCCTTGACGATTTTGAAGTAGCCAGCAGGGATGGATCTTAGTTCGAGCCAAGCTTATTTCCAAGCTTTTGACACTTGCTCACAGTCCCGAACTGCTCATCCAGGTTCTTGATAATTCATTGTCTAAAAATAACGATTCAAGCTGTAATTTTAGCCAGTTAACGATGAGACATTGCAAAAAGTGCAAAAGACATGAAAGCAGATGAATGTGATACTGATTGGATGCAAAGCGAGAATCTAAGATTCCACTCTGTCCCTGCGTATGTCCAGGCAGGATCAAAAGTATCACGTTGTAAGTACGAGTTGAGAGCTCAGGTTGTTTTGGGGCGGAATTAGCCTCAGTAACAAACTTTAAATTTGGCACCCTGGAGGTCAAATCTGATCCTGCCACGGCAAGTCCAGCCCAAGCCGATGTTTTCACAACAAAAGAGGGCCTAAAAACACCTCTAATACTATATTTTACTTGAGGTAGTTTCTCTGTCTTTTTTGTGGCTACGACCTCGGGGGTGAATGACCGCTACTTTTCATTTATTGGTACAACCTCACTTACGCACGTGCGTTCCATTCGTCGGTGAACCCGTACTAATTGCTCAGGGCCCCGGTTGACCCTCAGGGCACCCCAGTCCTCCAAAATTTCCAGTTCCGCGCTCTCTGATAGGAGGCATAGTGAACAAACAATAGCAGACACTAAGACGTGCACGCTAACGTGAAAGAAGAAAGCATTCCTGTATGATGCTGAGGACCATGAACCTACCTACGTTCCTGGAGCTAGGTTCTCGCATGTAATAGATACTACAGTGGATGTAGCCCGAGAAAAAGTGATACATTGTAGTAGCTCCGTCAATGGGGCATTTTATAATGCATTATCTACTCAACTTGAGACTACAAGAGGATTTTCTGAAGATTTTCGGAAAGCGCATTTCACCTAAGTACGAAAAAAGCGCAAGTGAAAATTCGAAAAAAAAGAAGACAGCTTCTGGATCTGTGGGTGCTGGTCCAAGATATATAGCTGGTCCAAGCTGGTTCAATATTATGAACGTTCCTACTGTGTGTCAAGGAACTGATGCTGCACTCCCAAAACTCCTCAAGCTCTATCATTTTTTTTACAGTAGTATTTATAGAAGAATTAGACCGGAGAGAGAATTGCATAACAAGGGCGTTGTGACCGATCGTAGTCATATGTCTAGCATAACATAGGATACCATACTTTACTGAACAGAAGGAAAATTTGAAAGCTGGTGATTGCTTGACACTGTACTTAGGACAGGGGACTAGATTGAGGCAGAGGGAGGTTGCAAGACACACAATGAAGCAGTTGCACTGTCGTTTTGAATTCCCTATTCAACAATACGCCAACATTCTTTGGAAATGCATGCAATTCAGAAATTGTGAACCTCTAATTTCTTTGACTCTATACTGGAGTCAGTTAAAATATGAAAGCAAATAGCATAAAGTTATAAGCTAAAGAATGAAGCCACTGTATTTCTATGTTAAAGCAGCTATGTCATTTTGGATAAAGTTATTTGGGGAAGTTAAAACAAGTTACAATTTGAGCCTCCACTGTCCACTCACTTTTACCGGGCCATATGTAGTTAGTTTCCTGTAGAAAATATCGCATTTATCCGAAAAAGTTATCTGCACATGATGGCCAGGTTTTCCTATGAAATTTGATGCACTTTTGTATTGTTAGTAATGCCTGCAGAACCATTTTGTGAACAATAATCTCATACCTGCGTAAAACAACAGAATCTGAATCGAAGTCAAGTCAGCTCTCGCCGATTCTTCAATGAAATGGAGCAAGTTGCGAGACAAGACTGAGGATCAGTTGCACTCTGATTTTTTGCAGTAAGGTAAGCACGAAGCAAGAAAGAGAGGTTGATACTCTCAAAATGGAGCGATTGCACAGACGTGGTGTTACACTTTAAATTACACGTTAATTTTCTAAGCATAAGTACTGAATGAAGTTAGAACGAGTGAAATTTTGAATGCCTCCTTTTGTTAACTATGACTTTAGATGCTTGTCACAGGAAGACAACAAGCGGTGAGAGGAGATTGTTTTGAAAAGTGTTTTTTCTTAAAAAAAACAACATTCATAACAAGGCAGGATTAAACGCTTTGGGAGAAGCTTATTTTGGTCCACCCTGTATAAAAGTCCAGTTATGTAGGTTCCAGTTCAGCTGTATCCACTGTTTTAAAAAGTACGGAGCCACTGATTTAAAGAGTGTTTCCGTGAATAAAACTTGGCAGTCGAGCAAGTTTAATTGTTCCATTAGTAAAAGTTCTTGTACTGCCAGCATCGCATAGCGTAGCCATTGTGGAAGGGCAGCTAATTCAACCGCACCCTGGACGTGCATTTTAGCCCTATCCCCCCCCCCTCTGTCTCCCGCGAGAGGGTCATAGCCATACATGCGCGAAAGTGTAGCTTGGGTCCAAAATCCCATCCCAAATCTCTTGCATTGAGTTCGCTGGGAATAGGAGGAAGCTCCCAATAATGCCCTCCTAAGCATTTCCCCCATTTTCTTGCAAAGGCTCACCTCATACTAAGCAAGTATGTATATACGAACGTCGTCGACCTTGGCACCTTGCCGGCCCAATGGCCGATGCCTTTCTCACTGCACTACTGTAACATACATACGAATTTTCAGCACCTACAGTACCGTCAGCGTACTTTGTGCGCACGTTCGCATGTATCAGGCGTAAGCGGCGAAGAATGTTGATTCATGGAAACATTGAATGTTGTAACTTCTTCACTGATTTACGTACAGGCAAGTTCTGCGGAAACGACTTTCCCCATCTGATAACGTCGTCTGGTCGCTCTCTGTGGATGCGCTTCCACTCGGACTCCACCATCCAGTACCACGGCTTCAGGGCAGTCTACACCTTCGTCGAGAACCCCCTAGACCCAATCACCGACATCGGACGCTGTGCTTTCCAGGTAAGAAATTTGCGTGTCTTCGTGCGACAAAAAAGCTGGAACTTGGGACTTGTTAGGTTAGCGGCTCTCAGGAGGAGTTTGGCACCAGTGACATCACTCAGTCTCGCAAGAATCACAGCATCCTGTACGACGTGCCTCTCGACTGCGTGTGGACTGTGCAGGCGCAGGAGGGCTTCAAAATCTACATGCAATTCTCTGACTACGACTTGGAGAACCCCAACAACTGCAACTTGAATTTTATCCAGGTGAAGTACGACTTCGTGGCATCATTGTGCATTTTTATTTTTATTCAACACATAAGCAGGTATTTGACGGCAAGACCGACGAAGAGTTCAAGAGGCACACGTTTTGTGGCTCCGTCCCTGAGTCCTACACTAGCACCACGTCAACGTTGTTCGTCAGATTTTACGCAGAAACAATGGGGCTAAAGTCGACGTTCACGGTCGTGACGACTGCAATCAAATCTCTGGAGGATGGACAATCTTGCGACCTCACAGTAAGGAACAGAGACAGAACTCACGCATGTCCTGAGACATAGTTGCGTCATCGATCGTGCCAATATTTCCGTGTGCGTGTGTGTGTGTCTCAGTGCCAGACGTAGGTGTGACGTCATTTTATTGACAAATTTAAAAATGCTATAACTTGTGGTGCAGAACACGTAGAGATCTTACTTTAGCATAATTAGGAATTGTGGATTTATAAGAATAACAAATCCAACAATATGCCTCACCTCTAACGGTGCAGATGAGTTAAGGGCTAAGGCTCCAGGATGAACAATGCTGCACACTGAAGTCTGCAATCGCGGTGGCAACTCAATCACTTGACATTGAGTAGATGGAAGGGAACCTCGCACAGCGCACTTATGCACCAGATCCATGGTTACGTCGCGTGACGTGACAAGTGTCGTTAAATACTAAATATAAAGCACACAACACGTGTGTATTCTTCAACCTTCTATCAATAGTAAGTCAATTCTTCTCCCTTCTGCAGTTTCCTTCCCCGTTTGGAGGCCGAAGAGCCTTCAACCAGGGAAGGTAACTGGAGCAGATGCTTCTGATGTACATGACATTTTCTTTGCACCAGGTGGTATTTACATGACTTGGATGTTTGATGAAGGATTCCCCGCTAGTTGCTGTATCCCAAATTCTACAGTCCAAAGGTTTAAGATCAGAACTTGTAGATAATTGCCAGTCCTTCGTTCCCCAGAGTATCCAACGCTTCTGGCACAAAAAACAGTGTTCTGATGCCAATATGCGCTCCAGCAGCACACCTTCTGAATAGTGCCAATGGCATGGGCTATTACGGGTCTAGGCATTCACGTCTTCTCGGGGAGGCAGCACGTTGTCATCCAAGCCACGCTTTGAGCAGGTGCACTAATCGATAGGCAAAGCTTTTACTGCTCATGGTGCAATACACACACCTAGAGGTGTTCTAGCATAAAAGAGACTTTTCTTCGCTGAAACTTGTACAACGTGTACGTAAGGTGGACAACGTGTACCTTTTAATTTTTTGTGAATATTTTTTTTCCTTACCCCCCCCCCCAATTTTTTGGACATAAGGCCTTCGCACAGGATGAAACCTACTCTTCTATGAC
>JAAUXU010115617.1_pt1 | contig 29609 bp, 35 predicted proteins | sample 7278151 | NCBI WGS metagenome assembly JAAUXU01 (sample SAMN14350113, study PRJNA611818) | marine sediment metagenome | isolation source: surface marine sediment (1.8m) | place: French Polynesia: Moorea | collected 2018-08
CAATAATCAATTACATGTCAAAATTTCACTTGGAAACATCTCCAGTCACCATCTGACAGCGATATGTACCAGGCGACATTATTTACGCCATGCACTGCATAAGAATGCATAAGATTATGGCCGGAGCAGATTTCCTACTACGCTAAAGAGAGCAGACTTAGTAACATCCCTAAGTGGAGAGAGTGCAACTGCACACAGTACGTTCATCACCTCATTTGGAGAGTTCTGCGTCTCATGTGTGGTTGTGAACTGGTTATTAGGAAAAGTCCATACATTTAGGCAGGTGCTGTTATAAGTTGTTCTCTTTTGGTGGCATTTCCAAACAATCAGATCTTGGCCTCCAAAGCAGAGTTTAAGTAGGTGCGTGCGGCTGTTGCCGCCCCCTCCTCCACTGGTCAGAAACAGATCAGAGAGGATCTGCACATAGAAATTGAGAATTCATTCATGCAGTCAACTTTGCTTAAGTGCAATACTCATTCGGTTTTCAATTTCCATGTGCAAGTGCTCCGACCTGTTTCTGGCCAGTCAGGAAGTCAGCTTTTGCCACCTGGCAATCTTGAACATGTTCAGAACCTCAGATGCAGTGCAGCCGATTGGCTAAGTCAAAATCGCAATGACTTCGAGGAAGTTTTGCAAAACTTTGTCACTGAGACTTGAAATAAAAATTTCCAGAGTTGTTTTGGTAAGAGTGTGGCAGCACTACTCAGAAGCATAATGGGTATTGAGCTGCTGACCTCACTGACTGCACTAAAAGCTTCAGAAGAGCATATCAGAAAAGTGTGAAAAGAGAGTTCAGCTTCAGTTGCATTTAAGAAGTAAAACAGTCAATTGCAGTGTGGCAAGCAAGGGTAAAACACTTATAATTTGCTTATAACTTTGACTACAACGCTTTAAAGTTGGTGACACTTCATATGCGCCTGTGGAATGATCGCCCAAGTCAGTTGGTGTCATCTTGGACCAGCTGTGGCCCCATCCATTGTACTCATGCAACAAATGCTTCTCTATGACCATGAGTGCAATGGTTGAGTCCCAGCTGGTCCAAGATGACATCAACTGACTTGCGCGATAATTGCTCAGGCGCATATGAAGTGTCACCAACTTTAAAGCGTTGTAGTCAAAGTTATAAGCAAATTATAAGTGTTTTACCCTTGCTTGCGCAGAGCATAAATGTTAAAATTTGATAGTAATCTTTCTATAAGTCTTTACCATTTGAAAAACTCAAAACTTGGATCGAATTTCAAAATATTTACCAAACTCGAAATCGAAATTCGGAATTTCAAAATTTTACTATTTTTGGCAGCACACCTCAGATGAGACTCAAAACAGTGAAAAGGCTTTCTAAATAGGACTCTGCCAATACAGTGGGATCCCATTTATCTAAGTGCGTACAACCTCAATTTTTGTTCAGCATGCTCTTAGTGGCCAGATTAGGAGGAGCGATCGCCGATTTTCCCCACCATAGTCTCATATGTTGGGTATCCCTCTGGTCCTCGGGCCATCAAGCGGTAATTATTTGTTATCATGTGCTTACGTCAATGGCAATACGATGAAACCAATTTAACTTTCTGAGGAATATGTGTTGATGAAATAGAGATGCTCACGCAGGTGCCACGTAGAAGGTTCTTAGGGTCAAACAAACATACTTATCCGTCTCAATCGCGGTCTGCTTAAAAGTAGGCCGCGCTTAATAAATTAGGCCTCACAATGCTTGCGGAACTGTAGGGTGTCTCTGACAAGCATTCATAGGACATTGACTGGCCGAAGCTTTGTTTTGTACATTTTCTTCCCGACTTCATCAACACTTTCTGCTCACACAAAGCTCTGAAACTATCTACAACAATGTGAGGCAACCGACAGGAAAACTCCTGAAAAGTTGATTTGATGATGTTGGCTTTTATTATGATTGAAGACTGAATCACGTGAACAACAAAATCCCCCACACATTCCCCAGAGGCGGATTAAGCAAACTGATGCTCAGACAGACTCGGGGAGCTATAAAAAAGCGCGTTCCTCATAACTCTGACAAAGGTGCTTGAGTCAAACAAAGTTGAGCATTCTCAGACTCCCTCCCCGAACTACGACTTGGGCACCCGGCTGAAGTGCACGCGCGCACGCACACCCATCTACTCGCACACCCGCACCGAGCCACTTCTTTATGCAACACACGACCGTGCAATGTACACACATGCGGAGAGAGGAAACACGCACGTATTTTGCAACCTTGCATCCGTGCGCGCGCACGCGCACGCGTGTTTAAAGAACCATTTCTCCACGCTTCGACTGCACGCTACAATGAGCAGGCCCTGCGTGCTTTCTCAGTGCGTACGTACTGGAGCCACTCGGCCTTGTTATGAGGCAGTCAGCCATTCTCTCTCGTGTAGTAGGGTCGTGAGGCTGGCGAAAATACGCAGGAAGCCTCGAGTTATTAGGCCCGGTCTTTTTCTTCTGCCAATAGCTTTGCTCTTGTCACCTGGGTAGGGCAACACCGTCGTCAAGGCCGTGCCAAGACTATTCGATTCCTGGTACATATTATTTTTCATCAACGCTGACTCAGCGACTCAGGGATGCGAGTGCGTGCGTATGCGTGCGTGCGTGTGTGAGAGAGCGGGCGCTCTGTAAGTGCCACGGCTCATCTACAATCTTACATATCCATGCACACTCACCATTCATAAATTTAATCCCACAGTTCTCTCTCAGAGAACGGGGGAGAAGGGCCGTGGAATTGATATGCACGCTGCTCTCACTTTCGATAGGAAATTTCTGCAAAGCTAAGCGAAATGGAGACAAGCACGTACCTTGACTTCTTGAAGCTCGAGAATAATAATTGGATTCCCTGAGAGAAATTGTCTGATGACTCATGAACTCAGCATGACTGATGAAGCTAAGAACTTTTACTGCTGATTTCATGTGACACAAGATTAAGCAAAGGGTCGTGCGTACGCAGAATATCGCGCTGAACCTATGGTAGGCGCGGCACGGGTGTGCCGCATCCAGGTCTTGCCAAAGCATGTGTTTTGGGGTTTGGTGCTTTGTTATTTTGAGAAATTGGCAAAGATGCCCATTCCACTTTTTTGCACACTTGGATGATAGCAGCAGATGAAATATAATCCTTTTAAGTTTCCTCACTATTGCTCCTGCTGCTACAGCTCCCTATGGACGTGCAGGAGAGAGAATTTACGATGGAAAGTTGCCTTTGCCAGAGCATTACTATATTCAGTATAGTCAGCACGCATAGACCCACACACGTGTAGGAAAAAAAGGGCTTCGTACGTCACTTATAAAAGGTTAAACATATCAGAGGTTCAGTCACTTTTCGTCAGGAGCACCCAGACGAGGCAGACACTAAGCTCCTTCCGTTAAATCGAGCGACTCAGGATGTCGTTCAGAGCTCGTGTGATTCATTTCTTTACGTTCCATTTCTATCGCTGGGACGCAGATCGTTTGTGATTGCCAGAAAAAGCGCGTGCGAGTGAGAGAGAAAATTGATGCTGGCAAACTGCTGTTTGTATCTGCGTGTGCAGAGGACGACGACGACGGCGACGAAGGCGACGACGACGAGGAGGAGGAGGAGAACGAGGCCTTTCTCCCTATCCTTCCTGCGTGCGTGCGGAGAAGTGTGCGCGTGTTCGACAATATGGGCACGACTTGATACAGGATATTGCTTTTGGAGGGCAACTTTTTTCCCGTGGGGAGTCCATGCTATGCGTCGTCATGAGAAAGAGACAGAAGAAAAGAGAGAACATTTATCTGAAATATTGCTTGGATGACAATATTTTACGCGGGAGTGTCGTGGAACCTCTATCACTCGTTTTGGGTCCATATGGCCTACCTATATTCCAAGAGGACCACGTATTTGACGCAACTCACCTAGAAAGCGCATGTCAAATTGCTTCTTACACGCTCCATTGTACACAAAAAAGCCAGGATCATGGACCTCGTTGAGGACAAAGAGTCTGACGTAGGCATGCTGGCAGGTGTCAACTCCACTCTGCATGTTAATTTCAATTCCAAGGTTTGAGGCATCACTTTTCTAGCCGGAAAACGTATTCACTTGTGGGCAGGTTTGCCTTCTTCTTCGTACCTCTTTTCGCGCTGAATGATTTATTGCCTCCGAATATTATCAGTATGAGAAGGAAAGTGAGTCTATCCAGGCAACCCTCTCGCGAACACGCACTGTGCTCTAATACAGCTGGGATACAGAACGCACAGTCGGTTGGCTGAAAGAGGTGTCAGGAGGGAACTGAAAGGGGTAGAAGGAGTTGTGCGGAAGAGGAAGTCACACAATATGGGTTTTCTTTTTCCTGCGTTCACTGAACATGTGCACTTGTGCGTTCATACTGTACTGTACGTATGTGTGAGGCCATGGCAAATTGTGCCACACGTTTGTAATGCCTACATTTCCTCTCGTCATCCAGAGAGCTCCCTCCTGGGTGGAGACCGCGGTGCTGACGTTCTCCGCACGCGAGCCACACTACCGGAACAGTCCGCGGCCAACGCGGCGGCGGCAGGAGGCCGCGGGTCGGCTGGCACCAGCGACACCTCAGCGGACAGGCGAAGGAACCACGGCCTCCGCGAGAGCGGCGGAGTGAACGGCGGCAGCGCTGGAGGTGACGCCACCGACAGTGATTCGTCCGTCATGGAGCCGTTGTTGAGCATCTTGGGCGGCGTGGGATGCGGCGTCTTCCTTGTCACCTCGGCTGTTTTCGTTGCACTCAAGCTAAAGTACATCCGTAGAGCCAAGTGCGTGTGAAAAGTCTTGACTTATGCCAAGCCTCATCTTCTTCCCAAAGGTGCGGGACCAAGCGACCGTGTTCGGTTTCACGACAGCGACCTCAACGGCGACCTGGAGTCTCCAAAGCTACAGCGCCGGGTGAAGCAGCCGCCGGCTGCCACCGTCACACCATCTGGGTCAAAACCGACGGAGGTGGGGAACGAAGCTGCGACGACGCAGACCTCTTGCAAAGCAGCCCAGGCAAGATCTCAGTCCCTCGATTCGTGTTTCAATGGCTCCCTGTGTCAACCTCACTTTAAGTGAGGCTTACTGTGATTGTCAGCAAAGAACAGCTGACTCATGTACATCAGTTTTCGCGCGGGTATTAGCTTTGATGGGGACAGGACGTTTGTTTCTCAAAAAGAAAATTCTTGTCGTCGTTGTGCACCCTCGATTAGCACCCAAACGGGTGTAAAATTAGACCCATTGGCCATGCTGAGAGCAAAATTGGGGCCTCTAAGCTCGCAATTTCAGTTTTAGTAGCGGCCTCGCCGCAAATTTCGTGGAAAACGAACAAGAAAATAAATTTGCCAAGGGAAGAGGAGAGAGCAGCAGAAAAAGCAACAACAGTGGAAACCTTAAAGCCCAGGCTGTGAAGCTCTTGCCTCATCATACATGCGCAGGCGCACCGTTGGCACAAGTTTATACGAGCACGTACATAAAGGCCAAATTTTGCATGGTTCATTTACCGGAATGCCTTTTACATGACCTCCTCGCCTGGTGCCATCTCGACAAAAACGAAAATGACCTCGCTTTGTTTTTTTTTTTTGGGGGGGGGGGGAATTCGCCAAGAAAGTGGGGAGCTTCACTGACCGAGCATTTTTTATCCGGAGCAACTCTCTTTTCTTTCTTTCATCGTCGGTTTACTATGTACATCACAGTGCGCAGTAAACTACGCACGTTCTAAACAGCAGTTCTCCTTGTGTATGCTGCGCCTGTAGCCCTGTGCCAATGCTCTCTGGCCCAAGATCACCACCGCGAAATGGCCACCGACATTTCTCAACCTGACATGGTAGAACAAGCTAGGTTGGGTCGGACAAATTTGTTAAGGCCCCCTTTTTCCTCAAAAAAAGGAGAAGAAATGAAATTAGTTGCTCTTAAACATACGTGCTGTGCATGTGTGCTGCACAGTTGACGTACACTGATGCATATGACCTGCGTAAGTTCGACACTTCTTATGAGTACATGCTAGTGACCTTGTGCTGGGCGCACCAAGAAATGTCACGACACACATCAGTGAAATAGAAGCCACGGTTAAGCCAAAGTAAGCTCCAACTTTGAGGCAGAATCTAGACATATTCGTAGCATATGACGGCCAAAGTACGTATTGAGGCTGCCCCCAGCTCCGCCGCTTCAATCCAAAATGGCACTAGGTGTCTCAGAGGCAATCAAGAGCTGATTGTTGCAAAAGGTCAAAGTAGGCAAGACTCCCACTTCATTTTGAAGGTCTTGGGCACCTGCAGACGTTTCTGGTGCTCCAAGAAGGATGCCTCCAACCAAGAGGAGTAGCAGTCCATGCTGTGCAAAAAGACGCGGACACCACCCGTCAAAAATGACCTCACAAAACATCAAACTTGTCAAGAAAAGCAGGCCACTTATAACTTGACACAGTCTCTGTACCGCATGACAACTTCTTTGGACATGTACATGTATCCATTAATCCAGGCCACCAGGTGTAAGTCCATGGCCAAGGTTGTCAAGCAAGTCATAGAGCCTAATCAAGGAGTTGCACCAATATCAGCGTGCTTGAGATCTGACGAGGCGGAGAAACAGGATGAAGAAGAGCTTTGTTGTGTTTCACACCACAATGGCGGTGCACTGGACCCTCTTGGGCGTGCAGATTCCTCCACACACCTAGCTAACAGCCGCAAAAACTCCCGCCCAGCGTCACGTTTTTTCGGGCAGTGGTATCTGATGGGTCAGGGACAGCGTCCTATTTTCTTCCCCAGTACCAAGATCAACTCAGCTATGTATCAGGAGTTTGCGTGCTACAAGGAATGGATCGGGGGAAAGTTTGTTCCAGAGACCGTCACCTTCATGCAAAACTGAGCATACTCCCATGCTTGTCTGGCCCAGGAACTTGGTGAAGCTTGTTGTGCTTCATTAGGTCGACTCCTGTCGGTCCCGTCACTGTTACGCTAACCGCCGCACCCCGTGTACGTCAGGATGCAGTAGGCGGTGCGCCAGGATGTAGTAAGCGTCCAACTCGTAGTTGATGCTCACGATGTGTACGTCGAACGAGAACAACTGGGCCTTTTTCAAGCAGTCCATAAAAGTCAGGTTGGGGAGGGGGGGTCCTCTGCAACGAATCTGATCAAACGGGATTTTGGCCGAAGAAAGAGAGGCATCTAATGAAGAGAACCTCGAGCTCGCGTGCGCGTGCGCGTACATGTGTACCTTGGGGAACTTTCTTTCTTTCCCTCGTCTTCTTCTTTTCCCGCATTTTTCTAGATCGCTCAATCTTCCTTTCTTCTCTCCCACCACTCGATATACGCTGATTTAGGCCCCTCTTCCTTTCATCCTCTTCTGCTCCTCTCCAATTTTCATTTAAGAATAGGTGCTGCATTTAAAGCAGGGTTAGGCCCTAAGGAGGCCCTTCTGGATTAATTAAGAGACTTCACTCATATAGAAAGAAGCGAAGAAAAATGAGGTTTTTGCATTTTTGCAGTTCCTTCTGTGGAACCTCTGCTCGACCACAGCTCAAGTTCCACCAGTCTCAATCACCCACTTCTGATGCCTACAAGAGGTACCACTATATGAACTGAAGTCTCGGCTTTAACACTCGTAATTCTTTCATCACACGCAGAAGTTGTAAATGCATGAAACGCTGTTCTGCGCAGACTTTAACGCGTTGTCGCAGAGAATGAGAATGTGACGTTCTACGTTGTCAGGTTCAACCACTCTTCCTCGACAATTTCACACCCACCATTTTGTGCTGCCGCGACCGCCTCCACCACCCCAGACTCTTCCTTCACGGCGGGAAGCAGCGGTGACTGCGGCCGCCGTCACTCTTCCAAGGGGGTTCCAGACATTCTCATCTGTTAAGCAAAGAGACAAGCGACGTCGTCAAGACACTTCTCCGCCGGGATCGGGCGGCGAGCCGCCGCAGCCGCAGCTGCAGCTGTTACAGAATGGTCTACCGTCACCGCCGCCCGAGCCCCAGATGCAGCCGCCGCATAATAACTCGGCGGCGGCTTCTTTCCAGTTGGCAGCCTTGGTAAGAGGCAGAGCTGGGAATGAGCTTCATATGTAGCTTTGCTGAACATGAAGAGACCTGCACACTCATGACTTTTTTTTATACTCGCGCTGTCAACTCGCTACTCGCATACTACAATGTCGTACGGTACAGTGCTAATAAGTATCTACTACGTGCCAGTTCCATACGAGAGACAAGTACATAAGTGCTTTGAAGCACTGGAGACGTCGGAGATTCTAGTGCAGAGCAGTATGAATGACTGAACATGCATGTACAGAGTGCGCAAAACTGGGTTTCCCTCGACGCGTGTTACTTCAAGCGATGCTCGCAGCAAGACAACAGGTGCAACTTCATCAATTAAAGTATTTGAGCTGAGTATTTGAGCTTAAAGTATAAGTAGCTGAGACCTCAGGCTTACTGATTTTTTTAAAAAAATACATTCAGACAATGTGACATTTTTGAGCACTTTCGAAATGACGAACTGACGCTAATGTAGGAGATGTTGACACGGTCTTTTCAAGGTTGGTTTATGCAGTTAAAGGTATAACAAACAAATTGTGAAACTAGAGATTCAAAACTTTACACGTGTGAACTTTCTGAAGTCATTCAAAGAAGTACTGTCTATAAGATATTTTAAAGTGCCGGTACTGGCCACTGCTTCATCTCGGGGCCATCAATCTCATCATGGTGGTTCGTACAAGAACGTTATACATGCTTTTCTATGGCTTTATAAGCCTGTAAGTTGATCAGTACCAGTCAGTGAGCTGTTTACGAGTCCTCTGATCAGAATTAGCCCTGTGCAGAGCAACTGATTCACCTTCTTAAGATGATACCTCTTCCCTTTATTTAAAGTAACGTGTCTTTCATTTTTGAATTGTTCACGTTTTTCACATCTTCTCAATAGCATAGGTGCTTTCACGTAAAAATGCTCTAAATAATCTGATAGGAAACAAAATTTATATTCCATCAATGTCAAAATCATGTGTTATTCAAAAGATCAATCGAGATACTCGTCGATTTTTAAGGGAAGCTTTATTCTTGCACACCTCGTACGTCATGTACGTACCCACATTGCCCTTTACACCTGAGAAGCAAAAAAAATTTTGCTTCCGCAGGGTGTATGAATACGAGCCATATGTCAAATAAAAGAGGAGAATCACAAGTTCTGTTGCAAAATGATTGTAACAAATAGCAATTGCAGAAAATCATGGAGAGGTCAATTATGAGCCATTTGTCCATGGGGGTGACTTACGAAAATTTTCACCCAGAAGCCTTTTCTCGGGGAGGGGGGGGGGGGAATGACTGCAGTGATACATTCAAAGAATTCTAAATAGCTGAAACGTCCTTCTCGCCCCCAAGAGAAGGCAACAGCAGTAAAGCTTTGTCATGAGTCATCATTTATGGTCAAGACCTAAAGGACTTTTAAAGCCATCTTCAACAAGGATCCTCCATCACATTTCAGCATCACAGCTTGGGTGAAGAAATTTGCGGAAAGTGAATCCATCTTGGATCAGAAGGTCCAAGGTCCATGGATGTCCAAGGAGAAGATCGAAGAAATTCAGATTGGGTACCAAAACTCACCAGAGAAGTCCATTGGTCGGGGAAGTGACGACCTTGCTTTGGTGAAACATTCAACAAAGAGGAAAGCCAAATCTTTTGAAACTTGGTAAAAAAAATGAAGCAGGCCAATTGTAAATGGTAACAAAACTTGTGATTCTCCGCTTTCATTTGACTAATGGCTCGCTCATGCACCCTGTAGAAGCTGACTTATTGAGCTCCAAAAGTGTTGAGGAAATTACGGGACACCCTGTACGTGCTCCGTACCGCGCGTATGCCGTATGCTGACTCTTACTCGATCAGACACGAAGAGCTCGGCTTATTCAAAAATGGGCAGTTTACCGAAACCGCCTGGGTGGGCCTCTTCCACCTGAAGGTCGAAGGCGGACCAAGTAACTTACACTGGCCAACACAACATCATTGAGACTTGAATGACCTGTTAGCGGCCTTTTGTAGTAAGTAACCTGGGTGAGTGGAGTGACCGCTGAATGACTCTTGTCTGACCGAGTGCTGCCAGTACCTCCTCTACTCAGGTATATGTCACGTGTGCGGTACAGGTATTACATCCACTCTTACCCCGTGTAGGCGCTGGACCTTCCGTTTGAGTTGCCCCCTCCTCCCATGTCTTTGGACATCTTGTTGCCGCCGCCCGCCGAATGCCTCTACACACTGCCCAGGACCACGTCGTCAGCGTCGTCGTCTGCTCCAGCGGCCAAGAAAGTCGTCAAGAGGAAGAGTTTGGACGAAGAGGAAGGTGATAAAACGACTGCGACGACAAACAGAGGCGGAAACAGCAACACCAAGAGAAGAGGCGGAAACAGCGGAAGATCTGGCAAAAGTCAGACTGAGAGCGTTGTGTGATTTGTCACCCACATGTTCAGTTGTTTAAATCATGCTTTTCCCAATTTTGAGTCTAAGCAAAAGCGATCAAAGCAATTCAGTCACTTCATGAACGCGTTATAATCAAGCTCGTACCTGAGAAAATTATCCTCAGATGACAGAACTGCGTGAGGTTTTGTTGTTGTTACTTATTATGTTATACCTTTGAGCGAGAGAGAATTAGCTATAGGGGGCTTCAAGCTGTGCTTGAAAGCGACGCAATAAGGTCAGTGTTTAGAGAATATGTATGAGTAGAATTGTAATAAAAGTTACCTCAAGAGTATACACAGCACTGAGATTGTGTTAAGCACAGCGACTCCGGGCGGGAGCACAGGTCCTGTTTAACAAAAGCACAGATACACGACCGAGCAGAGGATGTTTCATACGGACTTCCTCGCCCTCTCCTGCTCAGCTCCTCGCTATGGAATTGCACGCAGATAGCTCAGTTGCTGATGAGTCGGCGCCGGACCAACACTTCCTCATAGGTTCGTTGAGTCTGCAAGGAAGAAAATCTGGTGTTCATGCTTGTGAGGATATTTGTTAAGTACTTAATTTCCTGATGTAATTAGGCGTCAGTGGGCCAACAAATATCCTCATTCGATTTCACGCACAGGCGCCATGGTCGCCAAGAGCACCAATAATATCTTAGTGTCATTTTGATTGTTGTTGCATACATATCGCAGTGTTCGCACATAACGCTTATTTTCCGCAAAGATCTTGCGATCGCACCTTCGGCGAAGAAGGCGTCATGTTTCCCGTCCTTGGAGAGGTGGGATCGCTGCTGCGTCCTCGCGAGACCGTCATCGACAACCTGTTGTGCTCGCTCTACTACCGAGCGACCACGGGGCTGTTGATTGCTTGCGCGATTCTGCTGGGCACGAAGCAGTACTTCGGAGACCCTATTGAGTGCGGCGGCATCGACACCGTGGGAGTCACGCAGAAGATGTTTGAACATTACTGCTGGGTCACGGGCACCTGGACCATCAAGGAGTACACGTACGATCACGTCCGCGACGAAGTCGCCAACCCAGGAATGGGACAGTTCGATAAGAGTGAGGGGCATACCAAGATCTGGCACACGTAAGTACGAGCTAAGCATACACACATTGGTGTGCTTACTCCAAGTGTCGGTGGTAAGGATTATTTGGCTTAAAATGAGTCAAACCATAACTCCACTATAAGTGAATGGAATGAAGAGCTACTTCATTCAATGGGAAGGAAGATTTGTCCGGTACCGCTCGTGCGATTGTAGCTCAATGGAGCTGACATGGGTCAGCACTTTGTCGGTCGCAAGTCGACAATTACTCGTTATTCTTCGACATTCACAGATACTACCAGTGGGTGCCAATCGTGCTCTTGCTGACCGCTGCAGTGTTCTATGCCCCTCGAATGCTGTGGAAGACTTTGGAGGGTGGCAGGATGGGTCGGCTATGCAAGGGATTGAAGGACAGACCGGAGGGGTTAGAGCACAGAACCAAGCACGCTCGTAAGCTCAGGGCATTCTTCCGAGAGAATGACAACATTGGCTACACGTCAAAGTGAGTGCGATTTGTAGCAAGTATTCTTTCCGTTCTTAGTTGGAACAGCCCGTACCATCCCATATCTGTCAGGTTCTTCTTCTGCGAACTCTTGAACCTTGTGACGGCCGTGGGAGCGTGGTTCACCATGGACTCCTTTCTAGGTGGGGGATTCAAGCTCTATGGGCACGATTTTTTAAGGTTATACCACTGTGTAAAAGTGATGTGTTAATGCCAGACTTAACCTACCCTTGCATGCTCTAGGTACTTTGAACCTGAAGACTTCGACGCTGTTCATCCGCACGAGCCCAGAATAGATCCGGCCGAACTGATCTTTCCTAAAGTGAGCAGTCATTGTCCCCACATGGGCCAACCTTGTCCCTCTATTCCAAGTTCAACCATTCTTTTTCTCAGGTCAGTTCGTGCACCTTTCAGCATCATGGACCTGATGGTGAAATACAGATAAAGGAGGGGCTCTGCATACTCCCCCTCAACATCCTCAATGAAAAAATCTTCTACCTCCTCTGGCTGTGGTGAATTCATCTTATTTATTTATGGGGATGACGAGATAAGTTTGAAAATCAAATGGTGCCCTTAGGTTCGTCTTTTTAGCTGCTGCCTCGCTGTTGTTTTTCTTCTACCGGATGACTGTCATGTGCAGCGGACTTGTGAGAAAGTAAGACTATTGTCGTACACGAAATAATTTGTACGTTCATTTCTGGTCAAAAGAAAACGTTGAGGATATTGTGAGCCTTAATGGCGGAGGTCCAAAACGAAATTCCAAGGGTTTAGGTATAGCAATTCTAGCTCCGTCTATTGTCAATTGCACTGCCTAGTTTCATACGAATCCAGCCATCCTGGAGTCCAGCGTAAGCAATCTAGAGTACAGCACTTCTGACCAGGACCTGTACATCTTATTTCGTCCAGAATCAAATGTTTGTTCAAATGATGTACATACGACGTACTGTCAGATACTTTCTAAAGGTTTGAGGAACGAGGAAACTTTAAAGATTGAAACTGCTTGTTCATCATGACTCGCTCCATTGACAATGCCAAGTTAGAGATTGTGGTGGGGCAGTTCCCCACCTCGTTTTGCAAATTTGCTAGAAACACTGCCCCCCCCCCCCCTCATGTCTGTTTTAAAGTTTGCTTTCTCCTCAACCGTACGAAAATATCTGAATTAAGTGTACTAATGATATACGTATAATGACTCCTCATGGCAATTGAAAGCAAACTGGCTAAGTACTATAAGTACTAGGCTAGGTCGAAAATTGGAATTCCCCGTGAGTGTCCAAAATTTGAAGACTTCGCAGTCAAATGAAAGTGAAAGAAAGGTGTTTTAGCTATGCCCAAATGCATTTAAAGTTGCATAATACTGTAAATGAAGTTGGTTTTTTTTGTTCAGGACTAGCTGTAAAATATATTTCTGACCAACTGGAGCAAGTCAGCATTTTGGTCAGTGATTTTCACCCAGCTTGGCTGCTTCTCACAGCCACCAGAGCTGAAATTTACTTTCACAGCAAATTAATACAGTGGCTTACTACAAAAATTTCAAATCAAGTTGGGCATAGGTAAAGACAATTTTTTTATCCCAAAGTATTTCACTACATCTTCATCTTTTAACCCCATGTAACAAACCCCAGATGCCATCAGTGAATTTCCAAAGTTAACCCCTTTTCGACTAAGCCTAATAAGTACGTATGAACATTTACCTAACAATGATTACGTTCTTTTGGGTTGCTTCCGCATCAGGACTTAAGCAGATATGGTTCAGTAATTCGACTCTTCGCTGACGATAACATAGATATGAAAAAGGCGGTGTTTACAAAATATTGATGGGTCAGCGATTGCAAAGAAAGTGAAATTCGAACTGCACTATTCACAGCTGACGAGCACAAGCGCATGATGACTTCAAAACAACTTGAAGCCCGAATAACTCGTGTAAGTGTAATTGTATTCCCTAATGGAGGACTGCAATTTTGTGTCCTTACAGGAAAACACTCTGTGTCTCCGCAAATAAGCTTTTGGATGAATACACGCAAAATCAATTTCACGACCTGTGTCACTGCATCACTGTTGGGGATTGGTTCGTTCTCAGGTTCGTCACTTAATGTACTCACCTTAGTGATTATTCACGTACCGGCTGGTATTCTGCTGCAGACTGATTTCAAAGAATGTCAATGACATTGTCTTCGCCGACCTCATTGCAACTTTGGCAGCGGACAAGGCGAATAAGGACCGGACAGTGGACGACGATTGCAGGTGCGTTACTTAACGTCATTTTTTTTTGTTTACGTGCCTTGTTTTCACTGCCCACGTGGTTCTTCTCACCGCACCTGACAGTACTGCATTCCTCTCCGTCAATTCTGCTCTAACCACGACTGCCCGCCCACGCTTCTTTCTACTCAGAAACCAACCGGGTCTCAAAAATTGTGTGCTAAATTACAACTTGCATCTCTGTAATGATCACTGTATTTTCCTCGGCGATTGGACCTCGGTCAAAAACTCGGATATTACAGTGCCACAAAGCAGAGATGCAATGGATTGTTAGTACGGTCCAAAGTGAACTTGAAGTTCGTGCATGCCGACACCACACCGGCGTACGTTCGTACATTACGGTACATTCAAGTGATTCCACCTTCTTTATAGGGCGAGAGATGCCTTGAAGATCAACCACAATGACAGCAGCGATGCCGACGTCAAAGTCACAGACGCTGCTCAGGCCCAAGAACAAACTCTGCTGAAGAGACTCCTGACACCGCCTCCGAGGCAGCACCTGGAGAGTGGTGTCAGAGAAAATGGCGGCCCGGACAGCCAACGTGTCGGCGGTGGAACACACTTGACTAGACCACTGCACCCGTTTCCCCACCCGGTCAAGATCCCTACGGCCATGAGCACGGGCGCTTTTCGCGCTCCAGCGGCGACGCCCGTCGAAGAGCAGCAGCGAAATGCGCCATTGCCGGAAATCTGGAGACGTTCGGCTAGTGCTGGCCCTAGGGAACATCCGACAATTGAAGACTTCTATGATGCTGCTTAACGCCCGTTGAATGCAGCTCCGGACTTGAACACGGGCATTACATTTATAGAAAAAATTCATGATTGATCACACTTGATTGATCTATGTCATTTTCTGTGCCTAGCAACATTAAACTCCTTGTATATTAGAGAACGAAAGAAGGGTAGAGGGAAGATCCTCCCCGAGAAACGATCACGGCAGATTTGGCCGAAAGAGCAGAGTTGCCAGTATGTACAAGAACATATAATTAATCTTTCCAAATCAAGTGATGGTTGGATGATCATTAATACCCATCAATTATGCAAAAAGGGAACCTTGCACTGGTGCTTTGTTTACCATTTTTGTCGTGATGACAGAGTTGCTGCTTATCATGAAAAATGTAGCTTGGAGTCCAAAAAAATAATTTTGAGTCAGTCAAAAATCTTGATGCAGTTTTTTCACCCTCCTTGGCACACTTTCTTTGGCACACTTTGTGCACTGTTGCCCTGACCAACAGGCGCGCCAGACAGAAGGTCTTCCCTCCATACTATCTTTAGTTCTCTAATCCTAGTATACCGGTGTACGTAGTTCTCGCTAATCTTCCGCTAAAGCAGTGTCAGCTGACGGGCGTCAGATTTCGCACAAGTACTACTTCTGCATTCTGTACATAACCAGGGTGAGAACGAGTTTCTCTACTTAGCCTACTGAGCGATCGTACTAGGGGCTGAGATCTGGAAATTGGAGACTTATATTGCATCCTGGAGTTCTGTGATCTAGCTTTCCTAAAAATTGATGATTAATGCTGTTTGTTTTGCTTCACTCCTGTAAAAGCACTCATGAGAACCTTGTACTTAGCGACGAATATTGGAAGCATTGATATACTATGTACGTACCGCTGCAGCTGTTCTGTATAATCACGAATTTATTTTGTGAGGTCGATTCACTTTCAAGTCTTTACTCTGACTGACGATTTATTCTCTCGTCTGTGGCAGATCTTGTATGAATGAGCTTTTAGCTCCCAGACACACCGCAAGTTTACTGTAAAACAGGAGATCCTCAAAATCTAAACAGGGGGCGAGGTTGATGCAGTTTGTACATGGACTCGTACTTGTGTAGACTTCAAATTGCAATGTAGCACACGTGCATTGGACTAAATTTGTGAATATGGAGTAAACGGGCACTAAGACGTCAAGAACTTTAACAATGAGCTCTCTGGAGATTTACGGCTACGACTACAAGTTCGGCACGGCCGACGACGACAGTGTGAACATCGACGACTACTCCGAGTTTAACTACGACTCCTCTTCGATAGACAGTGACGACAGTGCTACGGTGACTGCCCTTCTGGGCCCGTACCCGCTAAGGATCTACATATCAGTGATGGTGGCAGTGGGTATGGCGGTGAACGTAGTCAGCATGGCATGTGACGCCAACGGCGGCAGACTCTCGTCTGCACCGTTCTTCGACGCCGCGCTCAAGATCATGGGGGCGACACACTTCGTCGCTCTCGTCAGTTACGGTCTCGCCATCGCCGTATCGGAGTTTGCCGACGCCCACTCTAAAATGTTGTTGCCCAACATCTGCAACTACTTAGTCCCAATCCGCAATGGCCTTGTGACAGCATCAAACTACACATTCGTCCTGGTGTGCCTAGAGAGGATGATCAATGCGTGCCAGGGGTATGATATACGTGATGTCCTTGCGCTCCGGTCTAACACGGTTTTGCATTATCCACTCTGTAGATTTGTTCGCATTGGTCGCTGGGGCTCATTCATGCTCTTTTTGGCGGAGACTCTGGTGTTATTGGGCGTCGTGTTCTTCTATATGGCGCCGCAGGCGTTCATGGCATACAAGCGCTATCAAGGTACGTTTTTCTTACGAAACGTCAGATGTCTATTAACTATGAGTTCATTTAGACGTGCGTTGATACACGTATAGAGCGCGCCTAAAAATACAGGGTGACCAAACTCTATGTACCCCTGGGAGTCACCGTGTTCTGGCAAAAGAAGGTCCTTCTGGAAGCCCGATGGGCACGGTGTGATTTTTTTAACTCTGACTCTGACGCATGTCTTTAAGGGACACTCACAGTAATCCCAAACAAGTTCAGCTTCATCAAGACCAACATGGGCAGGAGCAAGTGCGGGCTCTAGACTAAATGCGAATGAAGTCTTACTTGCGAAAGACGAACTAATGTAGCATTTAAAAGCACTTCCAAAAACACTGACTCAGCTGATCTCAGACGATGCTCCTTTTTGTGCAAGTGCACATAATTTTAGGTATGATAAACAAGCGTGGGCAAAAGTAGAATTTTCGACTGTCAATACTGGCCACTGCTTCATTTCAAGAGGCTTAAATATCTCTTCTGAGAGCCAGAAGCCTGGCGATAATTGATCTCTACGTAACCCTCATGCAGGGCGACTCATTCATCTTTTCCTTCCAACCTTGTTGATTAAAGGTTGCAACCTTAAACGCCATTTTCACTATGTACAACATGTTGACAAATTTGTTTCATCGCCAAAATGTAGTCAAGAGCAGCCAGGAATTTCTGATTAGTTGATGCAAAGACCGCAAAAATCTGTTTAAGTACGAATAAGGCATGTCGAACATCAACTTCTATTGCACTGTAGTCTCAAATAAAAGCATGTTTCAAAAAAGCCGGATCAAAAGCCGGCGTTATTAGGATGCCTATCGTGCAACAGCTGGTGTCAAGGCTCCTGCTGCCGGATGGTCCTTGTGCTGTTTATCTAAACAGTACTCTAATTATGATATAATATATACAAAAAAGCAACAAAGTTTGAAGGACAAGTTTTCAACTTTCTTTTTTCTGCCAATGTAAGCAACATCACCAAATAAAAGTCGTCCTCAAAAAGAAAGTCATCTCATACTCGTATAAAGTCGCACCGAAGGCAATTGTTTTCAAAGGAGCAACTTTTAATTTAACTTGAATGAAGTAGCTGAATGACTTATTTCAGTTAAGGGAGTCATTTTCTGGGTGGAAGTGACAGAAATGAGTCTGAAAACGAGCAAAGAATTCCGATTAAACCGTTTCTTCGTCATTATGAGCCCGCCAGTCTTTAAGATTTTGATCTACTCCACCCTGTACATCCACGCAGGTAAATCTGCCTTTCCCGGTCCCCCCTTCAGTGTAATCTACAGCCACTTGACGGTGTCTGCCTTCTCTTTCGTCGTGCCCCTTATCGCCGCCGCGCTTCTCTTGGCCGTTGGAGCTCGGGCCGCCAACGCCGGCAAGTGGCGCAACAGACGTCATGACTTTCCTCAAGAGCTGCGCCAAGCAGCAGCGACACGCTGGATGTGGCTTTTCTGGGCCTTGGCGTCCGTGCCCAACTTAGGCCTGTTCTGTTTGGAGCTAATGTGGAAGAACGAGTGGCTGCTCAAGGAAAAGGACTTGTTGGGCACGTACGACGCCGTCAAATCCGTGGCGGTGCCGGCGGTGAACACCGCTTTGGCCACCTATTTGGCCTGTGTCATGGTGTTAAAGTTTCTTTGCTGAGGAGACGTGCAGTGACTGCTAGTGGCACATCACAACCGCAATCTGAGTCTGTTCATCAATGCTTCATCCTATGTCGGTAAGTGTAGCGTATCGGCCTCCCTGCAAGTTATCTCCATGAGTATGACGTCACTTCATATGCTGTACTGGAACATCGTGATGTGGAACATGTAGATGTGAAACTTGGGCAAAACGTTGAGCACATGGGTTCAGTGTCAAGGCAAGGCTGTCTGCCCCATTTGGTGCTAGAGTGCTTTGAAGGGAGCCAACTGAAGAGGACATCTCGACCTCGACAGTGATCTGGACAGCAACGTTCGCCGCTGAGGACGACGATCTGGACAACTTCTTTGCAACGATCAGAGCAACTATCCAGACAGTCGAATCATCAAGAAGCCACATTTCATTCCAAAATGGGTGTCATCTAGAGTGAGCGCAGAAAGACTTCCAGGACAGGAGGGAAGGACTGTAATTGGTTAGGACATGTGTGTATCATTGATACATGAACGAAATACATGCGTGGTCTATGGTAGATACCGTTCCCCGAACGGGTAGTACAGTGAAATGTGAATCTTTACAATGTAGTCTGGCACCTACAAAAATGTTGCTCGCTACAGGCTCTAGAAAGGAGTATCTCTTTTTAAAAGTTTACTTATTGGCAACCTCAAAAATGGACCAGTTTTCGAGATTCTGCGTGCATTGTTATGCAATTTCTATGACATATTCCGACCTTTTCAGGAACAAAGGTGAAATGTAAGCATGTGGGGAAGAATTGTGTTTCAATGGTTTCAACTTGGTGAAGGGTGCGTCAGTCAAATTGCCCGAGTGCTGCTGCTGTGTACAAATTCACCCCAAACTAGAGCATAAACTTGGTACTACCATATTTATTTATTGATATTTTGGTGAGTTCATTTTTCAATATTGCCGCCATCTGCATCAATCCAGGGCAGAACACGATGACAAAACCCACAGCAGATCCTTCTGATTTCAGACGCAGACAAGTTGTCCCATTCCTTTGTGCTCTACTTCAGTTTGTTAATGTTGTGTTGCGTGTTGTCCTGACCTTCCTATCCAAGACTATTCTATAGTTCTACAGGTGTGTGTGTGTATATATATATATGTGTGTGTGTGTGTGAGCTTCAGGTGGGTTGATAGGACATCTGTGTGATTTTTTACAGGACTAGCAGTACCTGACACACTGACAGTACATGTTGACAGTACCTTGCTCAAACTTGGTCAGGAGATGACTGACAGTCAGCTGATTCTTCTGAGACATAGTCATGTTTATGTGTTATTCGGCCAGTTTCACCACTTTTCAGTACCCCTTAGACAGTAACTCAACACAACCTCGATTTTGGAAAAGGAGTTATTTTTTGACCATTTTCAGACCTTGATGGAGTAGCTTCTGAAGAAAAATAACTTAAACAGACAATCAGGGTATTGACAGGATCTGAAAGAAGGTCACATTGCTCCAGTATTTGCAGGACATAATTGAGGCTAGCCTCCCTTCACCTGAAGGGATCAGCTGAGGGGGAGGGCTGATAATGTGTTAGTGGTGAAAAGCTTCACTTGTACTTGGTTCTGTCAAGGTGTTATCATCAAATGTCATGCAGCCATATCACCATATTGGGTAGTCCTGTCAAACGGTTATTGGCCTTCAATCTGTCCTGGTAAGGTGGTATTGTCATTACTTTTGTCATATGATGAGACTAGACAAGCTGACTAATGAATTGACAGCACCTAGGTGTTCTAACCAAAGACTTTCAACAACTCTGACTATTTGTTAGGATATTTCTTCATCATATCTGGCAATAACACTTCCACAGAACCAAGTACAAGGGAAGCAGACCACTAACACGTCATCCGCCCCCTCCCCTCAGTTGATCCACTCATGTGAAAGGAGGTCCTGCCAGTACTGCAGCAATGTGACTTGAGTTATTTCAGATTCTTTTATTATTCTGATAGTCTCCTAGAGAAAATGAAAAAGAAAAACTAGTGGTGGGCCACTATGTCACAGACTCACCCAGCCCATGGCCTCACAGCCATATAAAAAAAACACCCTGAACTGGCCCAAGCCAAAACAAATCAACTCATGGTCATCACTAGAGCATAAATAGACATCTGCTTGCGTAGCAGCGACCTTCAAGTCTTCAGTTGATTCCCCTTCGTGAAACAGTGCATGCCATGCGACCTTTGAAGGCAAAAGGAAAATTATGGTTTGGAGTCATGTTTGTGGACTCCTCAATACTGCTCCATGATGAAAAGAACAAAAAAAAGCCTGAAATTCCAAGGACAAGACTGTGTGAAAGTGCTCGTTGGCAAAGTTTGGCATGATGGAAAAGTGGTGGCTAGGGGCCACACCAAGAAGGAAAGTGATTCTCTTCTTCAGGCAGCAGAAGAGAACATGGCACATGATCATCCCATTGGAGAAGGTCCAGATTGACTTCAAGATGATCAAGTGCTACAAGATGACCATGAGCTAAGAGAGAAGCCAAAGACACAAGGGCCAGAGCTTCAACATGAGCATGACGGGTCAGACGGGCAGAGGGGTCAGCGATGCGAGGGCCAGCACTGCAAGGTGATCCAGATCAACTTGATGGTGAAGAGCAAAGGAACAAGGGCCAGCACTTCAAGGTGGTCCAGATCAACTTCATGGTCACGGGGTGCGAGACATTCATGAGGTACAAAACAATCATGAGCCAGAAGAGGGGCCAAAGCAATGAGGGCCAGCACTATGAGGTGGTCCAGATCAACTTCATGGTCACAAGGTGTGAGACAATCATGAGGTGCAAGACAATCACGAGATGCAGTACAATCATGAGGTGCAAGACAATCACGAGATGCAGTACAATCAAGAGGTGTGAGACAATCATGAGGTGCGAGACAATCATGAGGTACAAGACAATCGTGAGCCACAAGAGGGGCCAAAGCAACGAGGGCCAGCACTACAAGGTGGTCCAGATCAACTTGATGGTCATGGGGTGTGAGACAGTCATGAGGTGCGAGACAATCATGAGGTGCGAGACAGTCATGAGGTGCAAAAAAGGTCTGAAAAGATCTGAAGGTGCCACCGATGGTCTTGAAACCATTGGAGATGACTAGAGACGTCCAAAAGATGCAAATAAATTTGCTAAATTTGCAGAAAAGTATGTATTAAAAGCATCAAATAATGCGAATAAAAAGGCAAAATGGGAACTAATTTTTTTACAACCAAAGCTATATTTTTGTTGTTCTAAGTGGAGCTAGCACCATTCCACTGAATTATTAGGGCATCCTTGACATGCTCTTCTGACAGGTTGCACCTCTTGGGAACATTGACATCCGTCAATGCACTGAAGCGGCGTTCAACATCACACGAGACAACTGGTGCATTGGCAAGAATCGCTGGTTCATTTGGATCATTCCCCTCGAAGTCATCAACTGAACCGCATGGCACTCTGGCAACCTTTTGCATCCAGCTGAACCCAGGGTTCTTCTCCAGGACCTTATTGAGCTTAGTGGCAAAGGGTTCGAGCAGCATCTTCTCTTTCAACTTCTCCACAAGCTTGATGCTATCGACAAGCGGCAGCCTCCTCTCCAAGGCAGTGATGGTATTTACCGGCACAGGAAAGTTGCTCTTGATGATCGCGAGCTTGGGAAAGATCTTGTGGTTGATAGACAGCCTCTTTGCCTCCACAATGGCTTGACTGTCATCCTCAAGCTCATTGATAAATGCTTGACTGTCTCGTGGTGTTCAGCATAATAAAATGCTGCCTCCAGCCAAGTTCCCTAGCGCGTTACCACTGGATGCGGAGGCAGGGGACTTTGGCAGGAAGCAGCAAAATGCCTCTTCCTTGTGCCTGACTTCGCAACGATCTTCTTGGACTCCGAAGTGAGTGCATTGACTTCTGGATCGCCCGAGGAACCTCTGCAACCCGATTCAATCCATGACCTTACGATTTTTATGTCAACAGCTGCCACATACTCAAGACTAAAGGCACTAAACGCAACTGCTTTGTTGCAGCTCAGAGGGTGATGTCAGTCACCCCCATCTCATGTGCGCGCTTACACATGGACTTCCTAGGGTCACCTTTGATAACCTCCTTTAACTTGCTCATGAACTCCTCCGCTCTATTCTTGTGTGATGGGCGTCTCATTCAATATAGGATACTCACAAAATAGGATAATTTGACTCGTGCACACCGTACTTGGCTAGATCTGCAAACTGCATCATCTGGGTTCTCGCGCTCGTCCACAGATTCTGAATCATCTGCTTGGTCTGCGCCTTCAGCTTCATTCATCATGTGCATCACGACAGAAAATATAGCAACATTGCAGAAGTTTAGTTAAGCAAAATCAGAAAAAGCAGAATGAAAAGTTCAAGTTGCACAAGAATGCGTAAACTGGTTCGATTTTCAAAAAAAGTTAAAAAGCTTAAGACTTTGAGACTCCTCTTGATACCAAGCTCTGCAGGCGTTCTGGTTGCCGAGAAATCAACGTTAATAAATGGCCTTTCTGTTGTGGAACATACTGTAAAACTAAGAACACAGTCGAGCTTGACTGAGGATTATTGAGGCAGCTGTTATCTCCGACTTGTAAAATTAGATTAAGATACGAGCTGACCCCCATAGTCATAGAGATATACAACAGGGGCAAAGCGGGCCGAAAAAGTGTCGTGCAGAGCGACAAAATGTGGTACTGGAAGTCAGGGCGAATGTTGCAACTTCATTCAGAATACAGTAAAAGTGTATGTAATATTGACAATCAGAGATATTGACAATATCTCTGTGTCCTGCACCCATCCCGTGCTGTTGTCGGGTCTCGCAGAGGTGGCTCCGAAATGGAGTAGAATTGAATCATTTCTCTTATTCTCTCGGAAAGCTTGACGCGAACACCACTGCAGTTGAAAAACCACCGCGAGCTGCGGTTTCCTTGTCGGCAGACCCGAGCACCCGGTCTGGGAAGACACCACTCTCCCCCTCGAGTGCAGCTCTATGTTCATGATCCTTGGTCACTTCGAACCTGGAGCAGCGGAAGAGATTGCAAGGAACCAGACGTGGACTTACGCGCTCAATTCCTCCGGATAAGTTGGGAATTCGTTCAAGAAGGAGAAAGACCTGATTCCCGAGGTCTCCCGCAAATCCATATTCGACTGCACTGTAAAATCGGTTTCAATATTGTTAAAGGCCTTACCTGCTAGAGATTGATAAGCAGCTTAAGCTATGTAAACTCAGAGGATTGGTTTATTGCAACAAACATCGAACTGTTTAAAACGAAAAGTGAATTATCAAGTAAAAAATATAGAGCGCAAAACAGAGCTGCACCGCTGCTGGTCACTTTCGGGTCCAGCTGACCCTCGGCTGATGCAAGGATGAAGGCACTACCAGTTGTCTCGGTCTTCAAGTCTTTAAACTTCAAAACACAAATGACCAGATGTGCCATGTTTATCAAACACATCTTTCAAAGCTTCTGCGTCTAAAAGTGGTCTCATTTTCAGCAAAGTCATATTGTATAATCGACTAATCGACTCCTTTCTTCGGGTCAAATATCGTAAAGTTGAACAACATTACGTAGCGAATTCGGTCACCTACGGTCAGGCATTGTAAAATCGAGAATTCTAGTCATGGATTGTAAAAATCAAGATTCTGCTGTTCAAATATCCTGCGAGCAACTGTCCTTTATAAGACTGCACATATTGCCGTTCTGGAACAGTTGACTGGCACTGATATAATAATACTGGTACATTGTAAAAATACACGTGCCGAGTGAGGAGAAAAAGTCTGAGACTGTCAGTGCGTAGAGTGTACAATATACAATGGATCCCGAGGATAATTCAACGTCCGCAGGCTTCTCCACGAGGGCTCTTCATACTGAAATTTCAAGGCAATCTTTTTAATAAATGATGTTTTCGTTACTCACGTACATACATGCCTACACCGCTGCCCAAAGCCTTTTCTCTCTTTCTCTGTGCGCGTGTGTGACTTATTTTCTCCCACCGTGAATAATGACTGACTTTTAGAGAGTCCTTGGACGCTTCTTCCTCAGTGGTACCTCCAATCATGACAGCCGCCACGTACAAGATTCCCCCGGGTTTTAGGATGGCTCACCAAGATGGAACTATCTTCTATAATAGGTTCTACACCAGCGTCTTATATTTTTAACAGTTTCTGGCACATTCCCCTCTTCGCAGGTACGGCAACGCGACCAGGAACGCCCTGGAGGCCACCTTGGCCAGCCTTGAAGGAGCCAAGCATGCGATGGCATTTTCCTGTGGTATGTAAAAGTGTCCGATAAAACTTGTTATCACCACAGTTATTGTAAGTTGTCTCTTTCCAGGCATGGCTGCCATTACGGCTCTAGTGGACGCTTTGCTAAAGCAAGGAGATCATATTGTGGCCTCGAAGCAGGTACACAAGTGTGGTGTTTTCTTCTCTGGAATGAAAAGTGTTTGCATTCACACTCCAAGATGTATGGGGGCACATACGGAATGTTCCGCAAGGACCTTCCGGCCTTTGGAATCGAGGTGACGTACCTGGAGTCGAACGAAGTTTCATCCGTGATCGCAGCTGTGAAGCCCAATACAAGATTAATTTGGCTCGAGACTTGCTCTAACCCTTTCTTGAACATACTGGACGTGGAAGAAGTGGCAAAAGCGGTCAAAGCTCTGGGACAGGACGGGGTGATCCTGGGAGTGGACAACACATTTCTCACGCCCTACATTTTGGTAAGCCGCAGACTCCATGTGAAGAAGGAACCATGTTTCATTGACGGACGTTCTATTTAGCGACCTTTGGAACTTGGAGTGGACTTGGTAATGCACTCTGGCTCCAAGTATCTGGGCGGCCACTGCGATATCCTTATGGGCTTTGTCTCCACCAATGATGATGCCGTCGCACGCAAGGTTCGTATGTAAATGAACGATTGAACATACATGCATTATACATATAAGTGTACATGCTGGGACTTTTATGCATTCAGATTCGCTACATTCAGGGGACGAGGGGAGCCACTCCAAGTTCATTTGACTGTTACCTCATGCAAAGGTCCTTATGGACCCTGGAAGTAAGTATTGTATTGTGCCAATAAGTTTAACGTGCTACTCGTAGTACGTACCAAAATGCACTCCTCCCTTAAGGTTCGCATGTTGCGTCATCACGAAACCTCACTGAAGGTTGCCAAGTTTCTTTCTGAGCACTCCTCAGTCGAAGAAGTCATTCACCCCCTGCTGCCGTCCCATCCCTTCAACCATCTGGCCAAGACACAGAACAAGGGCATGCATTCAGGTCTGTGATCTCGATATCAGTCTATGTACACTGTACTGCCCCATCCAAAAAGACTTCTACTTGGAGGATACAGAGGTGTCATACGCTGCACCGAAGCAGGTCTTTTCTTTTTGAGGGTATATCGTGATGCAAGACGAATTACGATTCGCAGTTGAGCCCACGCACGTAGAGGATGCCAAGCACGTAGAGGGTGCGCAAAGTACGTGGAGGTGTAGTGGTGGTCAGGGGGTTGCCTGACAAGAGAGCGCCATTTGCCAGAGCGCACCCACATCAGCGCAACACCGGTGCAAACCCAGGAGCTCTGGAACCTATGTTGCACGAAGGGTTACGATAGATGAAAGTCAGGTTTGTGTAGTAACTGATCAAATAGGAATTTCACAGAACCAAACCAAACTGGACCAAGCAGTTTGGGCAATCTAACCCACAGTAAGAGGTCTTGTAAAATTGATGCTGATCTATGGCACCCCGTCACACCACGTACTGTCGCATGATGTGCGCTCAACTGGCCAAAAACTGATGGGCTCGATCTTGGGGAATGCGCCCTTATGGCATCGGCTCGGGTAGGATGCACTCCGCTGGCCACGCTCTAAGGGTTGTCGCTCTGCGAGGGCGCGCTCTCGTGACCGGACATACGGTCGGTCTAGGGGTCTTGTTGACATTTGACGTGTTGAAAAGGGTAGCAAAAAGAGGTACATCAGTTCCCTTCGGACACGGATTCTGCACTCGAAGGCTTCAATAAAGTGCAGGATGCCTATTTTCCCTCACTGACATGACTTTCAGCAAGGACTGTGGACTGTGAACAGTGCTCTGTACAGTCCTGGGCAAAATAGCCATTGCCCGAATCTATGAGGGACTGGTGAATGACTATAAACTCATTTTTTTTGGGTCACAACATGAAGAATATAGTATGTAGTTTAGGGAATATATTCTAAAGTTTCATACCAGTTCACCAGTCTTGGGACCAGTCGTGATCAATCCAGTAAAGACAAAACGGACGATACTTTTGACCAGGACCATATGTACATTACAAAGCGAGCACTAAAGTCAATCCAGTAGGAGCTGAGATAATAGGGGTCAAACTATTTACAGTATCTATGGGATACCCTGTATCTACCTTCTGTATATGCTTGCTAAGTTATGTACATCACGCGAAATAATAAGCACTTCCCTGCAGGCATGCTGTCATTTGTGGTAAAGGGTGGTGAGGATAACGCGCTGTCGGTCCTTTCTGCTCTACGAATTGTGACCTCGGCTGTCAGCTTGGGCGGCGTTCACAGTCTGGTCGCATATCCACCCCGTACTACGCATTACTTTTTGGGAGAGAAGGAACTCGAATCCATTGGACTGAGTGGTGGCTTCATCAGGCTCTCCGTTGGATTGGAGGCGGCGGACGATATCGTGAAGGACTTGGATCAAGCTCTAAAGAAGATAGATCCTGCTTCCTCCAGCCACACAGGGGAAGAGTAATGAACCAGGAAGTAACATCTTGATACAGACAAGAGCAACGCAATCCAAGGCGCGAACCACACAAGCAACTTCACCTAGTTCTGCCCAGCTGTGGAAGCTGTGCAAGATTAATCACATGTAGTGGTTGTCATGTCTCAGAGAACGGATATAAAAATATAAACATTTAACGAAGAATTTTGTTCGCTTTTGCACCGTTGTTGTAACAGCCGGCAGGAAAATTGTAGTGCTTGATCGTACACTATGACACGTTAAGTTCTGAATGTGTCAGCAGATCACCTAGCGAGGAAGAAAAAAGGTAATACAGCTTCCTACCCCAAAAATGGTGACTTTTCTGTTACCAGCCCATAAGTACCTGCATGTCGCACCCCACACAATACAGCACGGCGTGGGGATGCGGACACTAGGGGATGATAGTTGTTAGCGAGCTGCACTGCACGTGCAAGGACAGAGGAATTCACCATGAGCCCTACATGTTTACGCTTGGTCAACCTTGTTCACGTCCTCGGCATCATCAGCAGCAAGATGATGTGATGCCACCCCACCTTTTAAAGTCACATGACCAGGTCCACAAGAAAGTCTACCTGAATATGCTGGAGACAGTTGTGGTGCCACGGAAGAACGTACATCTTCCAACAAGTTTCTGTGACAGCACATCAGGCATAAAATGTCCAGAACTCCCTCAAGTCAAGCACCCTGCATTTTTGGGACCCACAGACCTGGCCCTCCAACTTCATCAGAATCGAAAGAGACAAAAAACCCATTACCATTGCCATGGTATATTCATACCAGGACAACAGGGTCACAATTACACTATTCACACGTGTGTCATTTCTTTATTCTCCTGTAAAACATATCCCAACAATGCATCAACAATGGACCAACAAAAGGCAATACTGGGCTGGGAGTTATGGGTAGAGTAAATGGTCTATGTGGAGGAATAATGTTTTGAAGAAAGGGTCAGCTTCCAGGTCAATTGTCAATTGGGTAGACCAAGTGTTTTCCAAGCAGTCACTTGCACTTGTGTGCAATATATTGCAATTGCAATTTAATGTGTACTTGCAATTTACAAATCATGTTACCCATGAACATGTTGACAGTTGATCTTTTCTTGAGATAATTGAGGCACATAAGTGTAGGTAGGCATTTGACCAAGGCCTTTGTGGTCTTGTAACTGATTGTGCCTGATGCCAAAATCCTCCCTGATTGATGATGCAGGTAAGTCTGATGTTGTGCATGGTCATCTGAAACATGCCAATTCTACATTTTCCTTAAAAAGCTCCTCAGATAAGTGAGTCCAATCAGAAGCACAAGAATGGTTTTGATGACTCCTGAACACCCCAATGGGTAGAAAAATGTTCCATAACAATACCCCAATCCATACATTGTGTACAGTCTCTATCTCAAGGTCATTCGAAATTTATATGGTTTTGGCCCAAGTGATCCTCCAGGAACATATGCTTCAGATAATTCCTCCTCCCCACCCTCAGGTGCATGCTCAATATGGAAAGTATGGATTATAGCACCTATGAAAAGAAAGAGGGTCATCTTGGCCAGGGCCTCACCCAAACACCTACGTTTGCCTATCCCAAAGGGGATGACTTGGGGATGGGGTATGAATTTTTTGCCGTCAGAACTAAGGAAGCGTTCAGGTTTGAAAGCAAAGGGATCAGGAAATGCCACTGGGTCATGCATAATAGCACCCAGGTTAAACATGAATGTACACCCTTGAGGGACCACATATCCACCAATCTCAACATCCTCTGCTGCTGCATGGGGGACTCCAAAACCAATAATGTTTCCTCTTCTCTGAACCTCATGGATAAAAGCATCAACATATGGCATGTCAGCTCGGTCTGCCAATGTCGGCAATCTGTCTCTACCCACAATCCTATCAATTTCTTGTTGTGCCTTTTTTTGAACTTCATGGTGCTTTGCCAAGAATAAAACTGCCCAGCTCAGAGTAGTGGCAGTTGTTTCTGTACCAGCCAGGAACAGGTCAATTAGGACACTCCTCAAGTTGATGTGGCCAAAGTTTGAGTAGAAGGAGCTCTTTTCAGGTGCGCCCAACATCTTCTTCAGATAGGCAAATATGAAGTCTTGAGGATATTCATCTTCCTTGGCTTGATCCAGAATTGCCTGGTGCTGACCAATGACTTTGGACACAAATTTGTGTGTTGAATGGAAGCTGTCCTTCAATGCAGTCTCAATTCCTAGCATGTTCAGGAATTTCATCAATTTTGGGTGGTTCATTAGCATCAGGGCTGATGGACGAAAGCCTTCCCTAAACATTCTTTGAGTCAATTCTATGAGCTCCCTTGATCTGGCATCCTTGTGCCTGAGGCCCTCTCCAGATATGATTCTCCAAAGTCCACTGAGTGTGATTAGGTTAAATTCACCAATAACACTGAAAGGTCCACTCTGAGCCTTTTCCTTGAATAATGACAGGAGTTCATCAGCCTA
>JAAUXU010080517.1_pt1 | contig 29586 bp, 28 predicted proteins | sample 7278151 | NCBI WGS metagenome assembly JAAUXU01 (sample SAMN14350113, study PRJNA611818) | marine sediment metagenome | isolation source: surface marine sediment (1.8m) | place: French Polynesia: Moorea | collected 2018-08
CACACTATAGATGGCAGCGGGTCCAGCTTTTGAGCTGGGCCAAATCAAAAGTACCTGGAAGAGACAGTATGACTTGGCTCATGCAAGCAGACAGACGCACAGACAGACAGAGTACATAAAGTCCTAGCGCTTTACATTATATATAGATATAGGTTGCAACCTGTAGTACACGCAGACATAAGAATTATCGACGTACACTGAAAGGTACTACCTGTTCCCCGTACAGCGTCATTTCCCAGGGGAGGCCGCTGTCCAGGATGTCTTGCAAGGTGTGGAGTGGTTCCGGAAAGGTCGGGTTAAGGAGAGACGCTCTCAGGTTGCCGCCGTAGCCAGCAGTCAGGATAAATGCGAAGGTCAGCCAGCATCCGATGAGAGTACTGCATCCATCACCGAGCAGAAATAGTTTTATGTACTGGGCTCGCAAAAGTTGCACTGAAGTACAGTACCCAAAGTCTAAATGCTCATGTTAACAAAGCTTGCAATACCGAAGAGCCCACGCTCCCGCAGTCTTGGTGTCTCGGGTGATGCTCTCGCCTATGAGGGTTCCGAAGCCGTACCAGGCCGCGTTGCCTATGGTGGTCCACTCTCGCAAAGTCAAGCTGCCACCGATCACTCGCTCTTCGCGGATTGATATGAGATAAAAAGCAGTCTAAGCGTAGGTGATTACTAAACTAAGTGAATAATAGTTTTTGCTTGTTTGCTTTAATCTGTAAGACTAACTTGCACGATAGCGAGCGTAACTAGAGTGAGACCCCAAATGGTGGGCGTCAGTGGCTCGAGGACAGCGAATATGGATCGGTAGGACGGCGGCACCGGCGATCCGAACACCCACTTGTCGAAGTCTTGTGGCGTGGTCGATGATAGAGCCTAAGGATGACCTTAGCTTCATGTTGTTCTACGTACATGTGCAGAAGGCTAGGTCGAAAACTGGGATTCTCTGTGGGTGTCCAAAATTTGCATCTTATGAAGACTTTGTAGTCAAATAAAAATGAAAAAAAAGTTTCATCCATGCCCAAATGAATTTAAACTTGTATAATCTTGTAACATTAGTTGTAAATTATTCTTTCAGACCTGCTGTAAAAATATTTTTCTAACAAATTGAATCATGTCAGCACTTTAGTGCAGCTTCTGACAGCCACCAGAGCAGAATTCTACTTTCACAGCAAATTTTCTACAGTAGCTTTCTACATAGACTTCAAATCAAGTTGGGCATAGATAAATGCAACTTTTTTTAAAAACTATTTGACTACATCTTCATCATTTGCCTTCAGGTAAAAAAAACATACCCCACCAGTGAATTTCCGAATTTGACCCTTTTTCGACCTAGCCTAATATGTACTGCATAGGGCAGGTAAACAGTTACAGTGGTACCTCCAATCTGTCTGCGGTTATGACGAAGACTCCGATTATGAAGTCCACGTGTCCGTTGGCAACCTCTCCGATCTGGCCGGTCCAAACGCCGTTCACCAGAGAACCGAAGGCCAAGTCCGGGGGATTGGTGATGGTGTAACGAAAGTCAAGCATGCTGCTGGCAGTCTTTAGCATCTCCATCTCATAGCCAGACCTGCACATTATTAGCTCTTAATGGGTCAAGGACAATCAGCCACCGATCCACCTGTTGACATAGATATGCTTAGGGGACTTCGGATTCGGATCCTCCACGCCGGTCACGAAGTAATCGTAGGGCACGTTGCTAACGCGGAAAACGTAACCGTCCATGGGGAAGTCCGGGAAGATTGCGGATAAACCTACATGCGCAGGAATGAGAATTGCATATCAATCCACCCTTTGAGTAAGCAACGTGAGTAAATAAAAAAAGGCCTGGCAGGCAGAAGACACTTCGAAAATTTCTTCAACGGCCTCTCGATACGTGAATACCCGTTAAAATAAATCTCTCTGGAGTGTGCCATTCCTACGTGCAGTGCGCAAAAAACTCAGACATGTGGAATTTGCCAATGCCTTGAAGTAGAAGTAGTGCCGTGCTGTAAAGCTAGTATGCGATTGCACCTGCCACTTGTCAAGGTGTTATTTTGTAACCAGCTCAAGCGTTGCACTCGCAGGTTCTCGCAGAAGTTTTTGAGATCTTTTAGTAATTAAGAACCAAACTATTGCGCATTCTTGTTCAAGGATCACCCATTGATAGTTTTAAATTTTCATCAAATATTCATATGTATCTGTTCTTATTTTACGAAGTGCATCACATTGGCAAGAGTAAATGTTCCCCTCGCTGTAAAAGCTATTGCACCGTAAATTAGGGTTTAACTGTCTTCATGGAAAAGCTTAGTGCGGCAGTCTCAGTCAACAAATCTTTTAGCGTACTCGTATAGTTGCTTACTTTTTTCACCCTATCATTGTGATCGGTGTCTGACCTTGCCTGCAGTTGATGGATGAGTATTAGTTGCTTGAGTGCAGTGGATGCATCAGCTCGGGTTGAAGACGAAAGGAATTTTCATGAAATTTAAGGCGTCCTGGCCAAAGCCACAAGCAATGTTTAACAGTGTGACCTTGTTTTGCGCACTGTACTAGAATGTTGTTGCGGGCGGCTTCTTTTTCACTCGCACGGTCAGTGTTGTGCAGTCCTGATGTCGACCATCCAAGTGCAATCTCTATGGTGCAGACTGTGTCAGGCCCAGCTCGAGCACCATCATTTCCAACCTTTCAAACGTTCCCCTCTGTAGACTGCCGAAACTTCCGATCTTCCCTTGTACACGTTGAACCGCCTGGTGATGAGTGCATCTCCGTTCAAATCCAGAGTAGCCACGTAAGGGTGCGCACGGACCTCCCTATCAGCAAACACGATGTCTCTGCCGGTGGCACCGAGGCCATAGAAGAGCAACACGTTGTAGAAGAAGTAGAACCCGCCACGGACATCGGCGGGACACCTGAAAGTGTCCAGTATGTAGAGCATGGTGTATTAATACGTATTTTTTTACGTCACAATTGTTGGGCCGGACCTGGCCACTGTGGCGTTGAAAGCCCCCAACACCCTGTGCACAAAGCCGGCAGTTCCGTCAGCCATGACCAACGTCGTCTTGGCCCTTCGCTGCATCTCCGTGGGAGGCAGCTTGTTGCAGTCGCTGGGCATTACAGGCAAGGCTTTGGCGACACCCGCTGGATCGCCGTAAGAGACAGGGATCGCTGCGGACGTCAGGGTGGTGGCGACGTCTTTATCAACGGCTGCCACAACAACGACGTGAACGTCGCTGCGACCGCCGCCCTGCAGTCGTGCGACCTCCAGCAAGAAATGAGAGATCAAGCTGTTTTGAACCATGCAAAGAGATTGCACACTGAGGCACAAAAAGTGCAATAATGCAGACCACAAGAGCATTTTCAGGGACAATGGTTAACTGCGCAATGGTTGGATAAAACATCCCAATTTTAATACCTTGAGCCACAGCACATAAGATTTCTTGCTATGATTGTCCAATTTGAGAGAACAAAAAATTAAACAGGACCTTACTGGTCGTGATTAGGTTTTTGCTCCTGCTCAGCTCAGATTGTTCAAGGAATGCTGTAACTTTACGTTGAACATTCGCGTAACATTTACAATATTCATAGAACTTCTCCGCAATTACCGACAACAAAAGCTCGCTAAAGTGCAGAGGAACTTTCGCGATTCAAGCAGAATAAAATATGAGTTGATAGCTAGGAGAAACTGAACTAGGTCGGCCAGGTCAATTTTACCGCGGGTAGAATTTCAAGTTTGTTGTCCATGAGCTTCGGACAAAGTATTTTTGAGAAAAGAGATTACTTTTTCCTATGCTAAATAAGTCACTGTTCAAGTTTGTTCGAGGCCGGAGCAACGAGTTGTCTGCCCTTCTAAAGGTAGACGTAACTCAGACAATTGGAAGACAAATAATGCTATTTTATGTAGATCCTGTATTATCTCAGACATCATAAATAACAGTGTGTGATACGTATGTGCCACAAAGGAAGCAGTTGTCACAGAACTGGAAGGCCTTGAATTGATACATTGTTCACAGCATGGAAAGTGACGAGGTCAATGAGCAGAACCTTTTTCTCAGTCTCTGAGTCAACCCGTATACGCACAAACATTTCTTTAAACTACTCTAAAGGCCTTGTGCTTATTTCAAAGTCAGCAGAGTATCAGGTTGCACCATGGTAGAAGGGCAGCAACTGCGCCAACCACAGACGCAAAGGAGACAAGTCACAGAGCTCAGCATCTGGCTCCTCGACTGCAGCGTCGGGAGGTCACCCAGCTGCAACCTCAAGTACCAGATCACCACATTTGACTGGAGCCAAGTCGAGAACCTAACGTGAAAGGTGCGCCGCACTTAACACTGTGCATTACTATTCGGTCTACCCTATTTTCACATACGAAACATCTGGGGCAGAAGATCACGAATGCCGACACAGATCTACACACAAAGGTCTGATGCCGAGACACGGTTGCAGGATAACTAACTCTCAGGCAACCAAATACGCAGTCGCAGTGACTACAGGTCTGAACAGTGGTTTACACCGCACTGTTACACCTCATCTTGAGGGTCAAGATTTAAGCAGTCAAGAGGTGGAAAACTTTATCATACGGTATGCGTACATATACTACCAATGCATGCTTGTACATCACTGTACAGTATATCACAGATATATATGTAGTATGCCAGGTCATTTTTCCTCTCTTGTGGTGCCATGGATTCGTTGCCAAGCTCAGTTTGAAGACAGTTTAGAATGAAAATGAGTTTTTTGGTCCCCGCCCTGCCGTCGAAATTTTTAAACACAGTGCATGAGGATGTTAGATCAACATAAAAAATTTCATAAGGAGCTCAGTTACTTTGTAGATGCAAAATTAAAGAACTATTGTCAAACAAAACAAAGTATTTTTAGCTTGGTTTTCCAAATCTTCCAAGCCTTCCAAATCTGAGCACCTTGTCATGTTCTGAACTTTTGTAGTAAAACTTAACTGCCAGAGAGGGGGTCTAATTTTTTTGCAAACCATTTGCCTTCATCTTTACCATTTGGCATTAGGTGACAAACCTGATGTGCACGCAGTAAAATTCCGAAATTTTCATTTTTTGACCTATCCTAATTATGTCGCCTTGCATATTCAAGTTTCCAACTCGACTTTTCTTGTGTGTGATCCACAAGTCCTCCAAAACATTGCGTTGCTTTACTTTTTGGCCATCTCCAACTGCTTGACCCTGGCATAGGCCATGCTGCCCCCCAGGACCATGACATTGCTGAGCCACCAGACAGCGCTCTTGTTCTCATTGTAAAGCTGGGTGGCCAACACAGTTTGGGCCGCAGACTTGGCCGTTCCAGAGACATTGTGTGTGAGAGGAGAAGTCACCTAGGAAGAGGCATGGACGTCAGTCAATACAGCATCAGTCTACAAAGGGTTCCACTTTCTTGCTCACTTTAATCTGTAGTCCTGTCACATATCCCATGCTGAAGCCAAAGAGTCCGGCCAGGGTCATCTCGGCCCAGAATGCTGCAGTCTTCACTGCCTCTGTATTGGTGATGGTATCAATCTCATTATTCAACAGAATGACGGGTAGAAAAAGAATGCAGGCATTGACGTTGTTGTACAGGGTGAGGGTCCAAACGTTGTGGTCAACAGACGGGAGAACCTAGAGAACCTAGAATATTAAAAGAAAACACAGGAGACAACTTAGTGCACTGAATAAGACCTTCTTCGTGAAGATAGCGTTAAGTGAAACGAGGGCTGACGCCAGAACGCCGAAAATCACGCCAGCAACGGACAAGGTCCCTCCGGCGCCCTCCTGATCGACGCCGGTGAAGAAGCCGGCGATGATGATGCCACAACAGGCGATAGCGGCGAAGGAGGTGCGGACTCCCAGGATGAGGTATGTGAAAATCACGTTGAAGACAGTAGTGAGCGAGCGACCCACGTAGTAGAAAGAAACCCCTACCATCTGAAGGCACAGGTTGTTGAATGCGATCATGGAGACGAACACGGCGGACAAAGGCAGCACCTGAATGGATCGAGAAAATTGAGTAGGAAAGAAACACAGACCGGTTATCCTTTGGCACCATGAAAATGCGTTCTTGTCACTAAAACCTAGTTAGATCACTTAAAGTACTACTTCTGTTACAATAAAGCTTTTCATCACACAAAATGCTTCTTCTATATAACTGAAAATGCCACGCCACCAGTAGAAATGTTTCTCCATCAATGAAAAAGTTCATGAGTCAACGATAATACTGAACTGCAACAAAAATGTCACATATACTTAACAAAAATTTTAAAATATTAGTTGGCATAAAGTTAGTAGTAAGGAGTATTAGTGGAATATATTTGTCTTCCCAACCATAAGGTGAGAACGAGGGTGGTTCTGGAGCATAAATGCAGAACGGTTTGGTAAGAGGGTCTCAAAAACTCATGATTATGATGTGTGATTGACCTATTTGTTGCAGTTGATGGACGGGTATTTGTTGCAAGAGCACAATGGCTGAGTCCTAGCTGGTCCAAGGCAATGGCAACTCGCTTGTGTGATTTTTACACAGTCACTCATGATGTTCCGTTAAATTGGAAGGATTCTGACTAAAGCTATGAGCAAATCTCAAGTGTCTGACCCTTTTCGTTGTTCATTATATTGCGCATACGGTGGCAAGATGGTGACGATGCATAGTGTGCTTAGTGCATGAACTCCTCACGGAAGCATGCCTTTGTCGTCTCTTCCTTATCAGAAAACTCTATCTAAACCTTACATAGTCGCAAACACCTTTGCAGCATCAAAATGTGTATTTAGGCTGATACTGCCAATTTCTTTGTAGGATCAGTGGAAATCCTATGAAGCTTTGAGGGGTGGAAAGTTACGTTCAGCAGCTGGGTTGGGAAGACATCCCAGCGAAAGGTGGCTCCTCTTCTACGGGATCAAGATTCTTGCGTTAAGTCCCAATGAACACCATAAACCCAGAGGGCCTCATCAAAGGCTTAGTCTGTAAGGGATGGAGGCATCATTTATATTGAGACATCATCAAATTCAGTTAAGGATCAGGTAAGGCTAGAAGCTATCACTGAAGCATGCAAGCTCTGTCAGAAGCAAGAGGTAAGAGAAAGCGGACATCTATGTTTGGGTGCAGGGACTGATCATGGATAACATTCCGTGACTTTGTGCAGTGGAGGAACTCAGCCTGGAGCAATGTTTCAGTTGCTTTATCAACATCAATGACCACATTGCCAGTCCCAACTACTTTGGCTTCAATTTGCCAGCAATCTGTGGGAAGGTGGCAGTTCCAAGTATTACCAAGCAGGCTCCTCTGATCCTCTGTCTAGACATAAATGAAAGCGAGGGAATCCTAGATCGACAGAACCAACCTCGATCAGACATCATAATTGTCTTACTCACTAATTTGTTTTCTGTCTTCTAGAACTTTTTTCTTAAATATTTCACTGTAGGCTAGACCATTTTTTTAATCTTTTGTGATGTGCTACATTTAGTGCAAGGCTATTATATTTAGAGACATTCTGGAGAAATGGAATGTATTAATAATGGATTATTGGATCCCGTCTCTGTCCTCAAAGTTTAATAGACACAGTACATAATGATGTTGTCATCATCACAAATTTGACATAGACCTGCTTTGTTACCTTCTTCTAGATGCTAAACTGTGGCATTGTAGTGAAATGAAAGTGAATACGAAGAGTTCATAGTTTTGCCCCTTGGCCTTCCAAGCCTGAACACCTTGTTATGTGCTGAGCTTATGTAGAGAAACTTTATTAACAGAGAGGGAGGTCAAAGAAAGTCGTTTTTCTTTAAAAAAATTTTTGGTTTTTGTATTCAAAATTTTTATTTTTGGTCTGGCCGAATGTCCTTTAAAATTATGAAAGAATATTTTCACACTGCCACAATTCACTTTAAGAGATAGGTGAGCGGTTTCATTGAAGCAAAGTTATCGACAGAAGTAAACATTTTCATTGCCACAGCAACCTTTCTCTGAAGCCTGAAAAAATAGGCCAAAAACATACTGAATTCAGTTAACGACTGACAAGAGCTCGTAAGCCATTTGTTTGAAACTTTGACGAACACTTGTAGTTTTGTAAATACTGGGGAGCTTTGGATGTCTTTTTCCATATGTTTTCCTTCACAGCGCTTAAGGAGAGACTTTAAAAATATATCAACCTTCAGGAGCTTTTCCTTCGTTATCTCGCTTCTGGGGAAGTTAATGTAGTCGGGGAACCTGGCGGAGAGTCCCTGTACCGCGAAGCAGCCGGCGACGGTGACTACGCACTGGAACCATGTGACAAACAGCGGGGCGTTGGTGTCCAGCAGGCGCTTGTTCACAAAGACCATTGAGATTGACACGGTCCAGTAGGCACAGACCACGAGGAAGATGCGAGTGTAGCGCTTGGACAGCGGCTCCGGCGGCATCCCAGAATCCAGGGGAGGTACAGACTCACCGGCCATTGCTTCTGCCTCTTCTTTCTCCTTAAGTTCCGTTTTTACTTCATGCACCTCAGTAATAATCCCTCCAACATTGCCTTTGCTGGTCATAATCGGTACAGCCACAAGTGTTCTCCACGACGACTTCTTAGGACTGAGCTCTTTTCTCTGCACCTGAACATTGGACCGTTTGACGGCACACCTGTTGGTACGCCTCACCGTAGTCCTCACCGGTTTTAGCCCGACGGCTCAACGACAGGTTATATACACTTTTCATCATCCCTTCAGTGCTTATTTTGGCCCCGACGATCGTCCAGCTCACGGCTTCAGCTGGTCTGTGCGGCCCAGGACGAAGAGGATCAGTTGATCGACCCGGCCAGGGAAAGAAATCTCGCGTCTTGTAGCGTCCGTCACGTATGTCGACCTGGCAAAGACGAAGGCGGTAAATTTGAATCACCTGAGGCCGGACGGGGGCTTCGGCCCCGAGTCCCCCTCCCGGAGAGGTGGCGTGGTAGCCCTCGACCGAGGCTTTTCCTGAGCTAAGCCCTCGACAGACAAGAGGAGCGACTGACTAACGTTAGGCAATTTTTGAACCGTGACCTTCTTATTCAAGGTCGTCATTGTTTGTACCTTGGAGGTTGCGCGACTGTCGAGTTTGTGGTAGCTGATTTCGCTTCGTCTTGCTCGTCACTTACTATGAAGGGACAGTGGAACTGTCAAACATTCAAGTACCGCATACCGAGTACAACTGAGAGAACAAATACTACAGATAAAAATCCTTTTATTGGCCAGCTTATTATGATAAAGATGAATGACGGAGGAATTACTGATTCGTCGTTCCATTCAAGTCACTGTCATGGCTTCACACTTTCACCGCTACGGTGGAAAAATAAGGAGTTAGTTTTGTAAGTGGACAATTCATGTGCTTTCTCCACCTTTTCGAGTGGTCACCATATTGCGGACTCCTCGCCGTTGTTCTTGGACAGGAGCCGGTGGCTCCACGACGATCGCTTTCTGCACGCTTACCGCCTCCTTTTGGAAGGAGCCGACTGAGAGCAGAGGCAGCATCAGCAACAGCACCTTGCAGTTGCAGTAAGCTGCCAGCTCGGGCTGCAGGGAGAAGTTCGTCGCCCTCTCCCGCTTCAAATCCCAGCTGTCAGTCTAAACTTCTCTCTCGCGCGCGTCTGTGCTGCTCACTGTTCTTGCTTCAGTTCAGACCCGTTCAGTGATCCGGCGAGGAGAATCATGAGGGCGGCGGCTTGGAAGTGAAGAAGATGCGCCAGCGAGACGGCGGGCGGCGGCGCGTCCTGCGCCTGCACGTCAAGGGCATGACGTGCGCCCGCTGCGAGAGGCTCATTCGCGGGGCCCTGGAAGACCTGACCTGTGTGGAGAAGGTCCTTCTGGTCGACAGACTGACGAAGTGCGCAAAGGTGGTGTTGGCGTCCATCCCAGAACAGACCGAGGCCTTGGAAGACGTGCTGGGCGTCTTGGGCAAGCTGGCAGAGGGAAAATTTAGGGCCAGAGTCGACACCATCGAATGGGAAGGCGACAAAATAAACGGAGCAGACGAAGAGGAGAATGGTGAGAGAAATAACTTTATTGAAATTGAGTCACCCTGTGAATCTTAATTCCAGTCCGGGGCCTAGAAGAACATGAGCAGTGTCATTTCCCTGCTTCGAACGAAAGTGAGAGTGTAAGAGATAAGAGTAATATCTGTCAAAAGCGTAAAATGCATCGAACTTAGTGATGGGATACTGAGCCAATGAAGAGATACTGTTCACGGGTACGTTTAGTACGCGTGCACGGTATCCGACGTAGGCAGATGACCTGTTCATGAGAAAACCCATCGCTAATTGTACTCTCAAGGTTGTTCTGGCGCGTGGAGGACAACATGTACTATTACCCTTTGTTGGAAACTGTGTAAAGTTATCATCCAGAAGAAGTGTCATGCTACAATGTAGGCCTTCAAACGTGGCTTGAAGGACTTTGATGATGCGTTGCTCCTTAATGGCGGATGCAGCTTAAGTCGTTAACATACCAGTACAATCCCAACATGAAGAAGTGAAGGAGTTTTCATGTGGAAAAGTATTATTCTTCAGGTGCTACGATGATTTCTCAGCCCAGAACAGCATCTTCCGGCTTCCATTAGCAAAAGGCGCTGTTCACTAAATTCCCAAAGCGTGCAACACAAAGTACCGCGAACTTCATCAAGGTCTACACTAAAAATATGCCCTGAACTGAATCAAGTCATGACGTTAAAGAGTGATGTAACGCGCTCTAAATGTAGCGACGTAACTGCTTCATTTCCGCAAAAGCGGCACTTGCAACAAGGCTCGACATTTTTTCTCCGGAGCTTTAGCGCGATTCGAAATGCATCTCATCTTACTCCCCTCAGCAATCACATGTTCGTCCCCAGGTAGCACATAACAACTGGTGGCAAATAACAACTTTCACACCTGCACATATTTAAGTTTTCTGTCAGGTGTAAGTGCGTCGATGATCGTTGGAGTGACAAGCTCGCGCAATCGCAACGCAGACAAAAACTACGCTTTGTACCTATCCTTCTGATAGATGTTTATCTGAACACTGCGTGTGAACGATGTCATAACAACTGCGTATCGAAGTAGGTAGCGTGTCTGTCGTGACTCTCCGTGACCATGGATGGCATGTTTGCTTATATAATGTATGCTGCTAAGTGGATTGCGGGACATGTAACGCCAGACGTCTGTCTCCCAGACACTTTGTTTGCTAAAAGTCCCGATTGGGGCTATTGGACAACTGTCTCCGGACTTGTGTCATCCAGCCAGTTACCCCCGTCGTGTACCTAACCTAATCTTTTTTCTATACTGGACATTCATCTCCGGAACATTTGGAGATGGGCACATTATGGAGTCGTGCGGGAAATACAGAGGGGCTACAGGCTGAGGCTTACCGGGAGATTGGTGCCCGGCGATTCATGTCCAAAAGCGCTGCAAATATAGCAATACTTAAAAATGTATCGTGATGTCATACAGTAGTTCATACGATCCAGCATGCAGCACTGAGAGTAGCCACAGTTAATGCTGAGAAAGCTCGACGGTCTATGAGTCACATTGGCTGCCACGGAGAGGGCATAAGCGCGACAGAGAAGGGAGTGTAGACCTGAAGATATTTAAGCAATATTGCTTGAATAGTTGCAACGTTTCAAACACCTGTGAAATATCAGCAAAAGTATCGTCCGGGCAATTAATTGGGCATTCAACATATCGAATATTGATATTTTTGGTCTTACCACATCGAATACTACGATAATGATCAATCTGGGATATCGTAAATTATTACTGATGCTAATGAGATACAGAACGGTAATTCTAATCCCCTCATCTTCTGAATGATGCGGGTGGGATGCTCTCTGCTTGCGGTATTTGAAATGTTCAGGGGGGGGGCAAGACTAATTGCACTACTGATCATACGCCCTGTATTCGCATTGCCCTAAGGCAGCCAATAAGTATTACGAGACTTTGCATGCGTGGATGCTTACTTGCATTCTATATTTCGTACTTTCTTGCAGAATTTGACATCAGCGGAGATAGTGGTGGAGGATTGTCGGAGACATCATCGCGAAAACCTCTTCTTTCCTCTTCGGCCAGGTAAGATGTCTTATGCAATGAATGCAACTTCTTATCTCAGGGCTACATTCATCGTCATGCATCATGTACTGTGACCGATGGATGCACCTTTTTGCCGCGGTTATGGCGATCAGGCACGTGTCACTGCTGAAAAAAGTCTTGGAACATTTCGCGGCTTCTCGAACTTGGCTGTGGTGCTCCAGGTCCAATTGGACACAATTTGTCTGGGGAGTGCCACTGAAGAAGTCTCTGCTGCTCAAGTTGCCGCTCTCCAGAACGTGGTCAGCACTTTGCCTGTCAAACTCTTTTTTGATCAGTTCTGGTGACCATGAGGAGGGTATTTTCAGTGCGTCCCTTCCCCATGGGTCTGACACACCCATGATGTCGTTGAAGTGAGTGATTTCTGCTGAGGACACATGGTAGAGGATGAAGAGGCGGGCCGGGCCGTCCCCTCTTTTCACCTACAATGGCTGTAATGTCAAAACATATAACCCCTTTCTCCTTCTCTCGCACGGTCTTCATCAGTTCGTTAGACTTATGGGGTGTTTTCTTGCTCAGAATGAACTGTCCCATAGTGATCCATCCACACGGGTCTTCCCTACTCTTTTGTGTGCTGCATGCACAAGCAAGATCAACGAATTTCGCAAGGACACGTGCACAGACGCCGTCCTAGCACTTGTGCCGCCACTGCGCTTACGTACCCTGTGGAGCGTGAAGCAACCGTTCTGCTCGGACTCCGTCCAGTGGTCGTGTCGGCTCTGGTCGCAGTAGGTGGGGTTCCTTGGCCGTCAGGGCCGCTGACTCTCCTAGTCCTTTGTCCACACTTTTGCTGGACGGTCGTCTTGAAGATTCTCACATACCAACAACAGCTCACTTGTATCTGGTGACCTGAGATCACCAGACTCACCCGGAGTCGGGTGTTCTGAGGAATCCCGACGTATATTGTCAAGCTGCTTCTGGGGCCGCCGTTCGTCCTCATTGCGACGGCAGAGGTGAGTGGCGTCATTTGAGACAGAACTCTTATCTCTTTTCCCTCGCTTTTTCTTTAGGCACAAACTCAATTATCGACTACGCCAGAAATTTGGCGCGTAGCTCGAGATAAGACAAGACCCGATTCATCCCTTTATACCATCTTGCTTGCACAGGGGCAAAAGCGTGGGTGAAGCAGATCAGCTTTGCGGTGTGAGTCTTGGGAGGGGGTAAAATGTATCAATCAAGTCAACATCAGCAGTCCAAGAGAGGCTTCCTCCCCAGAGCCAAGGGCTACACACGTCTACAACCTGACGAGTAAGAGTTTTCACCCTAAAGTTAGATAAGGACATGTCTTTGTAAAGAAGAAAAAACGGCCGGGTTCTGACAGCTTTTAGCACTGTGACTTGGCAAATTCCTGTTCTGCTCCTTTATCGCACTTTTGAGAGTTTCATGCATCCATATACTCTGCTTAACGCAATGTCATTTAATGAACTATTTTGCCACTCTTCTTTAAAGCACGAATGAATAAAATGGGAGGTACTTTTCAAACTATTTTTAGCCTGCTTCTTGTGGGTGAGGAAGGATGACTCGAATGGAAACTACAACAAACTGGTTGTCACCTGAACTTGAGTTCTTAGGTAACATTAGGCACTATATGATTAATGTGTGGAAGGATGACTCGAATGGAAACTACAACAAACTGGATGTCATCTGAACTTGAGTTCTTAAGTAACATTAGGCAATATATGATTAATGTGTGGAAGGATGACTCGAATGGAAACTACAACAAACTGGTTGTCACCTGAACTTGAGTTCTTAGGTAACATTAGGCACTATATGATTAATGTGTGGAAGGATGACTCTAATGGAAAGTACAACAAACTGGTTGTCATCTGAACTTGATTTCCTAAGTAACATCAGACGACATATGAGTAATGTGTCCTTGGTGGGAAGCTGATCAAATTCTTGCTTTGATAGATACCAAAACTCAAGTTGATCTGCCTAGCTATTACGTTAACAAGAATCTTTGGCCCCTCCCCCTTGTCAAGGTATCGGTTAAGTCCTCCCGCATTTGGCACAGCTTCTTGATGGGAAGCGTCAGGAAGATCCTATTTTTACAAGCTATGTAAGTAAAAAACAACACCAGCCATAGCTTTGCATACCAACCAAGTTGATTGTTCGACCCTGATTGGTGCAATTTCTCCGTTTTCTTGCAAGGGCACTTCTACACATCTGTACAAATTTTGTAAGATATACAGGGAACCACAGTGTGCATTACGTGACCCACGTATTGTGTGCAAAATACTCAGCACTTCATCACTAGTCAGGTGCTTCCTGTACAGGTTCGTATGTATTTGATGACTGGCAAATGGATAAATTTGTGTGTGTGAGCAGTGAGGTCAGGAGGCAGAGGAGGCGGCAGGGGCGAAGGTGAAAAGTGCTGCTACACTGACCAGAAATATGTGTTTCTTTGAAGTCAGTTTTGGGTTGCACATTCACAATTGAAGTCTTTCTGTCTTCTCAGTGATCCTCCTCCACCTCTCCCGTCCATGGACCTCTCCCGACTCTGCACACTCCACATCTCTGGCATGACCTGCCAATCATGTGTCAACAACATCCAGACAACACTGATGACCAAGAAGGGTGTGCTGAGCGCCAAAGTGAATCTTGCAGACAAGAGGGGTGTCTTTGAGTATGATCCAGCTGTCATTGCACCCGACATCATCAAAGAGTACGTAGACGATATGGGCTTCGAGGCGTCGTTTGGTCTTCCTCCCACTGAGGAAAAAGATGACTCTTCTGTCATCACCCTCTCCATTAAGGGCATGACCTGCCAGTCATGTGTCAAGAGCATTGAAACAAGCCTTGGTGATTTGAATGGTGTTGAGGAGGCCAAAGTGGATTTGAAAGAAGAAACGGGGTGCGTGCGTTTCTGTGCCAACTTGACTTCTCCAGAAGAAATTGTCCTGGTTGTGGAAGATGCTGGATTTGATGTCCGAAGAATGGTTGATACAGTTATCTCTGTCCAGGGCATGACCTGCAACTCCTGTGTCCAGACCATAGAGCATGGACTGAGGGAGCAAGAAGGTGTCCTCTCTGTCCGTGTAAGTTTGCAAGACGCCAAGGCCTTCGTTACCCTGGACCCATCGCTCATGACATCCAAGCAGGCAGCAGAGGCCATCTATGACATGGGTTTTGATACTGAAGTAGTCAATGGAGAAAATGCATCAAACAAGACTCAAGTGAAAAAGACACCAAGAGAGTTGGAAGAAGGGTTAAAAGTAGATGAGGATGTTGCGCAGGATGAAGATGAATCAGAAGTTGAGAAGTGCTTTGTCAGCATCCAGGGCATGACTTGTGCCAGCTGTGTTGCTGCAATCGAGAAGCATGTCAAGAAGATCAATGGTACGAGTATACAATGCAGAAACAAGCATTGCAAGTATCTTGGAACCTTTGCAATTTTTCAGGGGTGCGAGGTGTTCTTGTAGCACTGATGGCTGCCAAGGCTGAGGTCCGCTATGATCCCTCCAGGGTCTTGCCCCAGCAAATTGCCAACTCCATCACAGAGCTGGGATTTCCATCAGAAGTCATGGAGGAGCATTCATCACCGGGGGAAGTTGAAGTGGAGGTAGGTCATACAGCTTTAAAACCTTGCAGCCTTGGCTGTCATTAGTCTTGTTCGCCATCCTTGTGCCCATTTACATGTAACTGCATGCGATTTCCCCTTGTGTACAATAAGCATGTGTTATGTGCTGTATGTCTTTACATGTCATGACACTCCTTCACAGACAGATTCACCTTGAATCAGAGATGCACGTGTCATTTACAGTATCATATAATGCTACAATCTATGCAAGTATAATTGCAAACCTCCACGTCAACATATTCTGAAAGCTGTTTTGTGATCTTATAAGTAGGCGTAGGTTCCATGGCTTTTAAATTTTCGAATGCTTACCATGCAAGTAAGCTAGGTCAGCGAGGCAATTTTGCCTTGCTTTAAGAGAAAAATGATTTTTTTTTATCTAAAGCTGAATGCTTGAAAGTACCATTTAGCCATCTATCAGTACAGGGCATTTTTGAGAAAAGAATTGGACAATGGACAGTTTGGAAAATTTCCAGGTAATATCCGAATTTTTTTCAGCCATCATCAAACGTTTATTTTTAATCACATTCTCCCTATTGTTCACATACGTACTGGAGGTGTAAAAGCTAATGAGTAACTCCTATTATCCATCCATGCTGACTCAAGAGAAGGTTTTGCCTCCATACTCAAATGTGTAGCCGAACATTCGAAAGTCATTTTGGTAAAGCTTAAATAGCCCCTCAACATCATCCATCCTTAACCACTGAGTGAAGTACTTTCTGGTGATGTACTCATTTGTTGCATAAGTCGACTTGTGGCGGTTGAGCGACTGTGTCCTCAACAACTCCTTGATGCCTAGGCTCTGGTGCAGCCACTCCTCCTCTTCCTCGTAGCTCTCAAGTTTCAAAATGTAGTCGTAGCTCATCAGGCACGGACTGCAGAAGGTGCTGACGGGCTGCCAGTGCGCATCCAACTGAGTTACATTTGGCTTATGGAGTACATATTGGACAAATTCCCAGAAGGTGGGAAGCGGCTCTTTGGACTTCCTATCTCTAGTCGCTCTAATGATCTCCGGGTTGAATCGCTTCATCGCCAAATCTCTGTACCCCTCAATGATTTTGGTGGCATCCTTCTGATAGAACCATGGGTTCATCAGCTCGAACTTGTCCCTGTAAGCGGCGACGAGGCGAGTGAAGGGATGCCTGACGATGACAAACTTGGAAAAGTGGAGCACACTGACGAACTCGGAGTAATTCCTTATTTGTGGATAGTGGTGGCGAGCAATCTCATTTGGCTGCTGAAGCCTTTTTATCTGAATAGAAATGATTCTATAGGTAACTGACAATGAGAATCTTATTCATGAGTAGGCTACAATATTTTTCTTAAAGTGAACACCAGTGTATCTTTGTAATGGCACTGCTTTGGTGATCTTACCCACTTTTTCGCTTTGATCTTGGCTCTTTCCTCTTCCTTTCTTGCTCGCTCTTTTTCTGCCTTGAGGTCTACGAGGTACTTAAGCCAAGTGGTGGAAGCAGCCTTGAATACAGGACACCACAGGAACATATGCTCATGCTGCACGTAGAAATGCAACCACTTGACTGAACTGTTGATTGACAAGGCCTTCCTATCACAATAGTCTGCCACAAATGCCTGCCTGAAGGCCATCAGGTCCCTGAATGTTTGCATGTTGGAGGAGAATGGAGACGATGTCTCGTGGGTGGAGGGAGAAGACAATTGGCAGGCTTCTTCCACAGCAATCGAGATCTCAGAGTGATCAGTCTCGGATAAGTACACATGGTTCAGGCTTAAGTAGATGATGCAAATGGTTCCAATTAGGGTTAAAATGAAGAAGCACGTGGTGAGAATTCTCATTCTTGCCACCATCTCATGTCATCTTTACTATTAATTCCAAGATTCAGGCCATTGTTATTAATGTGAAGGGGGCATCTGCTTGAAACGAGACACTTTGTAAATTTCAATACCCTGAAACCCAATTCTGCATGCTCTAGGTCCGGAAGGGTTGGACGATTGAGCTGGACTATTTTTCCAAACTGGGCTATTTTTCCAAGTTGGACTGTATATCCACGCTGGTCTATATATCCAAGCTGGACTATATATCCAAGCTGGACTGTATATCCAAGCTGAACTATATATCCAAGCTGAACTATATATCCAAGCTCATCCAGCTCTGAAGCTCATTCTAATGAAAAGTTATGGACCTACAACAATGTCCAAGTGGGCATCAACAATTGGTGATTTCAGTACAACTGTGACCTTAATTTCATACCCACATCATGAAAAAATGAGTGGTCCATATCAGCTCGGCATCTGAGCAGATTCTGATCCATCAACAAGACGGGCAAAGGTGCCATCTTGAGGTTGTATTGAAAGGACTTCTAGCCCACGTACCCAGCAATGCTCGGGTTCAAAACAAAGTCACAAAAATCTGGATGTGCCTTCGCACAACAGTGGAGTGAATGCCCCTTTGAAACTGGATGACACAGAAGCTCCTCACTGGCCTTCTCCTTGCCCCCCGTTACTGTGGCGATGGTACTCTGTCTACAGGTCAGGCCAAGCAGCCCGACCTGAGGCCATGGTTTGCCTTGACCTGACCTCAGTCCGGCTTGCTCCCCACTCTTCCATCCACCTCCTTTTACCAACTGCCAAATCTGCCCTCTGTCCCAATTGCCTGTCAAAAGGCCAAAAAGGAGACTCCTAAGCAAGGCAGAAAAACATAAAATTTGCTGAAAGGGATGAAAAAAGAAAGCAAATTACATTAAGATTGACAATAAAATGTCAATTTTTTCTTTATATCACCTGCTATTGTTTCGGCCTTTGGTTTCTCGACCACATGGTGTGAAAATGGGTGATCTTTGCAGAAAATGCGTGTTGCTGATCCTTGGACGAGAGACTTTGAGCTTTCTGTAAAGAGGCGAACCACTTGCGGGGGTCAATCCAGTCAAAACTTATGGTGAATGATTGAAGTCACTGGCCAAATCTCCTTGCAATCAGATACCCCCGGGTAAAATTATAGTGACGACCTGCACGTCTGATCAGTGCGTGGCACGAAGAGCAACTATTGCAGCTGTGAGCATGTAAATTATTCAGCAAGGCAGTAACGATAGAACGACTCTGAAGAAGTCCAGCTTTCACCCATTGCACTTAGAAGGTTTGGCCTTTGGGCAATGTTGTGACCTCAATGTCCTTGAGAGAGTCTGGTTGCTTTTACAAGCCAACAAGCCCCATAGTGACGTGAATTATTTTAGCGGGATCTCATGGAGGGGGTGTTTAATTTTATGAATGAGCTAAGTCGGGTCATGGCATATTTGGTGTGCGCATTTCTAAGAGCCTCGTGATATACGTACGAGTCAGTCAAATAGGTTGGAGACTCCGGGTAATCCCATGTGAAATAAATACATGAATCAGATGCACTTCAGCTATGGTTCATGGCAATTCTTGACCCTCACATGGGGGGGGGGGGGGCACAATTTCTGAGTTCTGATGCACTCAGTTGGCTTTGAAAAGCTTATTCCTGCAACATCTATAGAGCAAGAAGACGGAGTCAGAACTTGAAAATCAATGACGATAACCAGACTCCCCCTAGAAAAAAAAGTCAAAGAATTGGTCACGTGATGTGTCATTTGGTATATCATATGCGTACCAGTTTTCAGTCTATGCAGTTACAAGTTTTTGCGGGGTTGACTTCACTGCACGCACGGGACTGAAACATGTTGAGGTGGAATTTTGACGTGAAACTTGTAGTTTTGATGAAATATTGAATGGTGTTCAACATTATGACTCCCCACGTTGATGCTACAGTGCTCAAAAGACAGCAAGGTGAAGAGGGAGACTTGCTGAAGAGGCTGGAAATGTGGCTTTTTTGAGGGGTTGAAGTTGATAAACTTGACTCATTCTTCCTGGTGGACTCCCTGCCCTCCCTAGGCCTCCTTTTTCAGGGGTGAGATCCCTCCCCGCGCTCCCCTTGACATGCAAGCATCCCTGCATTTGAGAGGGGATGTTATACTGGTTTGGTAACTCACAATAGAGAACAAAACCGCGGCACCCTGCCTACCAGGTGGACAATAACACTAGCCTGTGGACCCAACAATCCCCATGCTGGACCTCATGGCATGGGATCTGCTATAACGACTTGAAAGAAAAACGATTGTTGTCAGGCATTTTATTCTCATGGAACCTTCACAATCTCTCGCCATGAATTCTTTCACCTGATTTAGTTACCTTGAATGACCTTCAAGAGTGTGAACTGTCGACAGTGTACAGACTGTACAGTGTGCAAGGTTTTAATTCTTAATATATAAGAACTTGAGAAGCACCAGGTTCCTAAGGTGAGTCTTCCAAAGTTATTCCTCTAACAAATGATGTGCCTCCAAGTTATAATATGCTTGCTTCTGACTGAGCTCAAGGTTTGCCTGTAATACTGTGTACATTGATAACTTGTTAAGTTATGTTAATGCCACTGATATTTTCTTCCAGATTAAGGGCATGACTTGCTCTTCTTGTGTGCACCTGATTGAGTCGTCCCTGCTCAAGAAAAATGGCATCACAGAGGCTAAGGTGGCCCTGGCCACGCAGCGGGGAAAATTCAAGTTCGATCCACAGTTACTGGGTGAGTGCAGATTGTATCTTTACTAACTGACCCAACTAAGTAGGAGCTTGTGCAGATTGTATCTTTACTAACTGACCCAACTAAGTAGGAGCTTGTGCAGATTGTTTCAATATGCTAATGTGCATAAGTTAATAAACACAAGTCACCCAAGTTATGTAGCGAAGCTGACATATGTCTAGAATTCTATAATTTTGCCAAATTGGGATGATTTAGTTTAACAAGCATGGTAAAATTTGTGATGCCAACAAGTTAGATTTGTGATACCAACAACAAGGTTAGATTAGATTATATGTAGATAAGTTAGATTATATGTAAATGAGAATTTCCTGACCACATTTCTCTATGCTTTCTACAGGCCCTCGTGATGTACTGAAGGCTATTTCTGACCTCGGCTTTGATGCCTCATTGCACTCAAAAACACTGTCAGCGACAGCAGCATACCTGAGCCACCAGGCAGAGATTCGGAAGTGGCGCAACTCATTCTTGGTGTCACTTGTCTTTGGAGTGCCTTGCATGGCTGTCATGTTTTACTACATGGTGATCATGAAAATACTGAATGATGACCATAAGAATGACTGCTGCATCACCCCGGGTCTATCCCTTGAGAACCTTCTTCTCTTCGTGTTGTCTACACCAGTTCAGGTGACAGAATGGACTTGATATAGTTGTCAAAAAGCAACCTCCAAAGCACTAGAGAATGATTTCAGATCATTGGTGGCCGTCACTTCTATGTGGCAGCCTTCAAGGCATTGAAGCACCGCGCCACTAATATGGATGTGCTGGTTGTGCTGGCAACTACCATTTCCTATGCCTACTCTGTGGCTGTGGTCACGGCTTCCATGATCATGAAGGAGGACTCTTCACCAAAGACCTTTTTTGACACTCCTCCTATGCTCCTTGTTTTTATATCGCTGGGAAGGTGGCTTGAACACATAGCTAAGGTGAGGACATGTGGAAACTTCATGTTAGGTGTATGCATGCATATTTGGTTTCAGGCCAAGACCTCAGATGCATTGTCAAAGCTGATGTCATTAAAGGCCACTGAGGCTCTCTTGGTGCAACTTGACAAGGACAATAGGATCACTGGTGAGATGAAGGTTGATGTTGATCTCGTGCACAGAGGAGACATATTAAAAGTAAGATGAACATTTAACTGATGTACAATCAAACACAACATTACCATGTACCTTGTAGGTTCTTCCGGGAGCAAAGGTGCCTGTTGATGGTCGTGTGTATGCAGGTCGGTCAACTTGTGATGAGAGTCTCATCACTGGAGAGTCCATGCCTGTGGCCAAGGGCCCTGACTCTCTTGTAATTGGTGGGGCCATAAACCAGGTCAGAAGCAAAGAGCAAAATAAGTTTTTTGCAGTGTATTTGATCTAAACATATGGCAATCATGGTTTCAGAGTAACATGTTATTGGTGGAGGCAACACATGTAGGTGAGGATACTGCACTGTCTCAGATTGTCAAGCTTGTGGAGGAGGCCCAGACCAGCAAGGCACCTATCCAGCAACTGGCTGACACCATTGCAGGAGTTTTTGTCCCACTTGTCGTTATCTGCTCTCTGCTCACACTGTTTTGTGAGTGGATGCAACAATTTTATACTTGTGGCATGTGTGCACAACAGCTTTTGTTACTATTTTATAGCTTGGGCAATTGTTGGGTACCTTTCCAATGAATCCCTGCCCATAAGCGATATGGACCGTGAAGGATTTAGTGATCAAGAGGTGACATGGCAATTTGCCTTCCGCATGGCTCTCACGGTCTTGGCCATTGCTTGCCCTTGTTCACTTGGATTGGCCACACCCACTGCAGTCATGGTCGGCACTGGAGTGGGTGCTGCAAATGGCATTCTCATCAAGGGTGCTGAGCCATTGGAAAATGCACACAAGGTGGTAGCAGTTCAGACATGGTATGTGTACTCTCTGTGGATAATTTCCTTATCCTGTTTTCATGCCAGGTGACGACTGTCGTATTTGACAAGACTGGAACCATCACCCATGGTCGTCCAAGTGTTGCATCAGTCTCTGCCCTGGCCTCAGAGGCCACCCATCCTCTTCCTATCATTTTGGCAGCCATTGGAGCTGCTGAATCTGGGTCAGAGCACCCACTGGCAACAGCAATCATAAGATTTGTCAAGGAAGCTCTTGGTGAAGATCTGGTTAAAGCTGAGTTACAAGATTATCGAGCAATTGCTGGCTGTGGCCTCCACGTGAAGATAGTTGGACTCAGAGATGATCTTGAGATTGCTGCCGAAAGTGGGTCTGAAGCATTCAAGGCCTACCTCAAGGTGAAGAGAAGTCTGCCATCAGGGTATGTTACAACTTGTTCTTGGTATGACACTTTTTGCCTGTATTTCTTCCTTTTATTCAGGGTAAGCTCTGCAGATCTTGCTGGTGCCTCAATTGACTACACAATTGCCCGAAGTCCTGATCATCTCATCCGTGGGGCTTTGGCTGTCAATGAGAACAAGGCAGTGATGAGTGATGACCACCTGGTGGACCTTGGCAGTACTGATGACAGCAATAATGTTCTGTCTTTTGGTGCCAGTCACATTGTGCTCATTGGCAATCGAAGGTGGATCAGGGACAAGAACTTCATTGATATTCCTGAGGATGTTGAGGCTAAGTTAAAGGCTCAGGAGAGACTTGGCAGGACAGCACTGTTAGCTGCCATCAATGGTAGGAAAACTCATGGTACTGAGGTTCATTTCTCCACAGTTGTCTGTCTTACAGGTGTTTTAGTGGCAGCATTTGGCATAGCTGACACTGTCAAAACTGAGGCCCATCTGACTGTGCATACCCTTCGAAAGATGGGCTTAGATGTGATCCTGCTCACAGGGGACAATCGCAAGACTGCAGAAGCCATTGCATGGCAAGCTGGCATCAGGAGGGTGTTTGCAGAGGTGCTACCTTCCCACAAGGTCACAAAGATAAAAAAGCTACAAAGACAAGGACACAAGGTGAATCTTAGTGCTAGGTAAATAGCAACAAGATGCACAAAAATCCTTACTGCTCTTTCCAGGTCGCCATGGTTGGTGATGGTGTGAATGACTCTCCAGCCTTGGCCCAGGCAGACATTGGGATTGCAATAGGGACAGGAACTGATGTGGCAGTGGAAGCAGCAGATGTTGTTCTCATCAGGGTATTTCAATTATTTTCTGCCCTTAATGTTGCCCTAGTAGGGATGTTACCCCTGTTTCTATCTATCCATGACTGAGTCAGCTTAAAAATATTTGGCCCATGTTTTTATCTTGAAATGTTCTATTACGTTTGACATGGTGGATCTTTTTTGTCTCTCTTCCTAGGATGACTTGCTGGATGTGATAGGCTGCTTGGACTTGTCAAAACGCACTGTCCACCGCATCTGGCTGAACTTTGTGTTTGCTTCTGTTTACAACTTAGTGGGAATCCCACTAGCTGCTGGGGTCTTCTCTCCACTGGGTGTGAAACTGCAGCCATGGATGGGGTCAGCTGCCATGGCGCTCAGCTCTGTCTCTGTTGTCTGCTCATCACTCTTGCTTAGGATGTACCGTAAGCCAGAGAGATCCAGACTTGAGACTGTTGAGTATCTAAAGGTGATGAAATTGCTCAAGAAGTCAACCCTGCTTCAGTCAATGTGGCAGGTTTCAATGAGACAACTGTTGACTCACTGTCCTCATGTGTGACTATTTCATTTAGGCATGGCAGCGGAGGAAGCTCATGTTGGTGGATGAGGGCATGGGCCGGGAGGAAATTGAGGATGCCATCTCTGTGCACCGAGGAATTGACTCAAGAAATATCAGCAGGTCCTCAATCTCAAGGTGCGAGCTTAGCACTGATGTCTATGATAGTTAATACCAGTGGACACATTATGCACAGTCCTGTATAGTACGGTGCCACATTTGATGTGACCTCTCACCCAACAGACACAGCTTAGGGGTTTCAGTCATTGCTGAGGACTTTTCTATCCACGGCATGATTTTAAATGCGCCAGCAATTGTTCAAGGGGTGCTTCTGAACTAAAACATTGCCCTTTTGTTAGTTCGGGTGGTCGATTTCCACCTCCTCTAACAGTGATACCAGCGCAGCCCTTCGACGCTGCAGCCAGGCTTTTCGGGAGTTCATGCGAGCAAAACAGTGCTAAAAACCAGAGAGAGTCCGGTCAAAGTGGCTTTATGCTGGTCGCTAGACAGCGACAGCAGCGGATCGATTAAAGTCGACCAAGGCAAACAGAGAGATGTTCGTTGCATGCAAAAAACTTTTACCGGTGGAAGAAGATTTGCTGAAGTTTTTGCTTCTTCTCCTTTAAATTGGTGTGGTCATTTTCCAATGGTTCCAACTTCTTGATGAGGAAACATAATTTGTCCTGTGCACAATACTTCAAGTTTGAATCCTTGTGGGACTATGAACAGTATACAGTGTTCTTTTCTTTTTTACTTTTTCTGTTCATTTCTTTTTTACTTTTTCTATGTGTGTCCTTAATGGGTCTTTCTTCAATTCCCGGGCTTGTAAGCACATATGGGTTTTTGCCAATGAAGGTGATTATTTTAATGAATGAAGGTGCGTTCTCGAGATACCCCTGACATCACGCAAGAGGACTCTGAGAAGGGACTTTATAATAGACCTTCGCAGAAGTTGTTCCAGCTGCCACAAGCCATGACTTTTTTCCGATGAAATAATCTATGCAACACGATTCAGACCCTTAGGGGTCCGTTAGCCCATGACAACAACATTTGCTCGAGCCTACCATGATGACTTTATCCCAAGCTCCCGTAGGTGCCTTCTGGAAATAAGCCCAATCTTTTGTCTGTCAAGGTTGCCAGCGACAGTCTAATGCTCAGATTTTGTGTTGTTCACTGTACATTGTGTACCAATCCTTGATATGAGCACCAGGGAGTGATTGAATATCCTCAGCAGAACCATGAGCACTACAATTCACTGAAAAAACTTGGGTGATGTGTAATATGTCCTTGTCTGTATTTTTGGGGTCATCTTGAGTTTACTTCTGCATGCTGTATACGACCGTGGAGGCCATATTGTGATCGAATCGAGCCTAATGTTTGAAAATACGGTATAGCATGGACTTCGCTGTGCAAGTATAAACAGGGTAAAAGTGAGATGTCTGAGCTCTGGCTAAAACTTGTCACATACATTTGGGCAGAATAGTCATTGCAATAAGGTTTCTGGTGCAGTGTGTTTTCATTTATGTCCAAGAGAAATTCATAAAAATGAGCACCAGTTAGCTTGCTTCTGACCCCATATGTGTGGAAAATTGACACCTGCTCTGTGTGCACGCCCCCAAGAGCCACCGCAGTATTTTAGCAACCTCCTGATGAATGACGGTATCCTGAAAACTGGCAGCATGAGCTGGACCCCTGCTCCCTTTATGGCACCATGGACAATGTCTTATTGATCATTGAGAGCTCAAACTTCATAAATAATGAGAGATCAAATCAGAGATCAAATGATATCCACTGCTCTTCAGTCTGGCTGACATGAACACCACCACTAACATTTTCTGGGCGGCAAAAATGTGCGCAAGGTTATGCACCTGGTAGCGGACTATAAAAAAATGTCATCATGGTTGGCCATATCGAGGCTGCTTTTTTTATGTGGGATGGATGTCAAATTTCTTGCAATGCGCTGTTAACTTTTTTTAGTACCTCATTCAAATCAAGCAAGATTGATAAAAATTGTTTATGAAACGAAGCCTAAAGTGGGAGAAACTGCATGTGTAGTGTTTTTCATTTTTATTTCTTCATCATTATGAGGCCTATCTTTTCAGGATGCTTCGATCCCTCGATGAGAAGAGTGCAGATCAGAATGAAGGCGAAGGTTCTCAAAGACCCTGGAGGGAGCTTCAAGTGAGGGGAGACCCAGAGCTTGGTGGTGAAGATCGCACCTCCAGCCCCATGGTTTTGGGAGTTCGTGGAGCCGAAGACTCAGCCACGAAAGTTTAACAAGACTAACTTCTTGCATACCTCTGATTACTTATTCACACACACGGGCTTTTTGACACCAGCTGTATTGAGCATTGAGACAAAGAAAAAGTGTCATGAGCATGCAAGTCACAATATCATTGGTTTTTTGTATTTCCCGTGCTAACCAAGATTCTATCATACGAGAGCATGTTTAAATGTTTATGTAACAAGTCACGGTGCCCAGCATTGCTCGGGTAACTCTTAGACCCAAACTAAAATCTATGAAGCATCACGTCTGTCCGTCTGTATTGTAGCATCCACATTCTCCGAGGTTTGAGATGCATTGAGCCAAGGTTTGACTCGCTTGAAGTGTGAGAGCTTGAGCTTGAAAAGCTTGTGATTCTAAACCTATGAGCTGGAGCTTTCCTAGCATAAGGGTCAAGTTAAAGTCCATGGTGAAAATTTTCTCTTGAGCAGCTCGATTTCACTTTCACTTTTTGATTTGCTGTCTCTCTTTACCTTCTCCGAAACATTGAGCCTGAATTGAGCTTGTCTCAACTTATGCTTCGACTCTGCTCCAGACTCAGCTGCGTCACTACAGATTGGGTTTGTGCTCGGGTGCAGAAATAGCAGATTTTTGTGCCGCTGAGATGGGTGGGATGGTTTCTGACCAGAGGTTGTCTTCCCCAGTGCTGGTTGCAGACAACCTGGCTAAAGAGACAACTTTGTTGGATCTGGGTCATCTGTTTCGGGACTTTGCGTTGTCCCGTCCACCTTCTCGTGTAGAAAGAGGACTAGTGGGAGTCCTCTCTTGACTAGGCAAAGTCAAATTCAGCACCTACAGCAACAGGGAGATGAAGGAATGTTGCGACTTTAATGAACAAATGAATGATTTTCGACTTGGAGAGCAAGAGGAGCCAGTCAAGGCCATCAAGGTGCCCAGGGAAGCCCCCTTGATTGTGACCTTGTGGAATCCCTCACATTCCCTAAGGAGATGTGGCGCTACTGTGGACCAGCAAAAAAGGAGGCATGAGCAAGAGGGACTGAACAGAAAGTTTGACTACCGTATTTTCACGACTGCAAGGCTCGCAAAAAATTCTCGAAATTTCTCAAAAATGGCCAGTACGCCTTATAATCTGGCGCGTCCTACAGTCATGGAAATACAGTAATTCATGGCCGAAAAGACAAAAATCTTGGTCTTGCTTACTTTCATGCGTACATGCCAGGGCTAGGTAACTCATTGGGGATTTGATTTCGGGCATTATTCTACAGTTATCACATTCTCTATTCGAGGTCAAATGGAGCTGGAGAAAGAGTGTTATGGCCTTTTATATATATAAAAAAACTGAATGCAGTTCTTTCTGCCCATAGGTAATTTCCATGGGGATGACTTTCCTTCATACGCCCCACTGAAACATTTTGAGGTTGAATTTGGGTGCGAAACGTGCGGGTAGATGTGATACTTGGCACAATGTTGAGTACACAGGTTCAACATCTTGGTGGTGTAGTGCTGAAAAAGGAAGGAATCCAGATTGGCGGCGCTGTCCAGATTGTCGTCCTCCGCAGCAGATGAAGAAAATGTATGCAAAAGTCGTATGCTCAAAAAAAACATCTACTGCGACTGGGCTGTCTGTACGTATACTTTGCTCAAGAACAGTGGAAACTTTCATGCCGTTGAACTACATAGCTTTAACATGAGGCTCCAATCTAATGTAACGTAGGCACAAGTTAACTTAGCGTTGAGAACGAATTTCAGGGAGATTTTTGGAGTGGTGCGTGAAAGGAGGAAGCAAGTTTCCCAGCATCTTCCAACGAGCCACCAAGTACCTCTTCATCCCTGCTACCTCAGCTCTGTCTGAATGCTATATTTTTTTATACTGTCGGAGGAATGATTTCTGAGAAGAGACACATGCTTGGGGATGGCAGGGCCAACATGATTTGCATACTCACCAATCTGAAGATGAAGCAATGTGCACAGAGCCCAGTGATCCCTCACTTTCGAAGATGTCTAAATGTTTTCAAAGTTTATTATCAAATGTGCTACACGAACTTGTGATGGTTGAATTATTTGAGTCTGCTTTACACAACGGAATGTGCACCAATCCGACATCTCTCTGACTTATAGCAGCTGTAGGCTCATCCGTGGAATTATACCAGGCTTGAAGGAATACTCAGGCTAAGGTTCAGCTTGGCCCTACCAAATCTTTGAAGGTGTGACTTAACCTAAGGTCGATCTTCATGGCTGGGGTCAATCCCTAGGTAGTGTAGGACCGAAGCACTTGAGAGTAAGCTGAGGATTGACGATTAGGGCTGGGTCGAGCCTTGGCTCGGCTGGGCTCGGCTCAACTGGGCTTCAAATTTTCGTCGAGTTTTTAAGCCAGATCCCTGAAGGTAATATTACCTGCTTACGACATCCCTACGCCATGCCTACAGTGTTTGCCAGTAATTTGGTAATGCTGCGAATGTTTTGACCAAGTAAAGGTTCTCATTGAAATATAAAAATGTTCTCTTGACATCCTTCAAACTTGCAAAAATCATAACAACCAACTCCAAAGGAACGCAATGCAGGACAGAATATGAGCTCCAGAGCTCTCAAAATTTTGAGTGCAAATGAGCCGAGTTCGACTCTTTTTCAAGGCTTTTTGAAACTGAAAAGTCGAATCGCGCTCGCAACCGACTTGACCCAGCCCTATCCGCGGACTGATCCGATTGGTCCAGGGTTCTTTTGGATGATTCAGGCGCACCTCACCCTCCTACATCTCTTCTCAATCTCCTCATGAGTGTTAGCAAGTCACAGAGACAGAGCGCTTGTCATACGTACCTCATTGGACGCCGCAATGAAACTGCTGGCGACATTCTGGGCGATAAGGTACTGTCTTGTTTTCTACATAGAGGGAGGGTGGGATGGAATCCAAGACATTTGATACATGGCTGCTCGGCTTGCTTCTTCATCTTGATAACGTCGTACCCATTTAGAGATGGTTTTACAGATCCTGTTCCTCACTGTACGTGTGCTCTGACAACCTTGAAAGATTCAGCGATTACATACAGTGCTGTGCAAAAGTCATCGGACACTCGCCTGAGGGATGAAAAACGGGCTAATTTTGCAGCCTTTTTGAAGTGAAATTTCAAATTCTTCCTATGGTGTGGAGAGGGGGGCACCCCCCTCTCCGCACCTCACCCCCCCGGGCAGCTTTGCTGCCAAAAGTCACCGGACACCTAAGGACAAAGCTTAGAAGCAATAACCTAGCACTAATTTGTGAAGTGCATGACATACCAAATCACAAGAAACAAAAAAACTACATTTTATGAAAAAACTAATAATCTATAGAATGTCCCTTATTGGCAATGACTTCTACTAATCTCTTCCTATAATTCTCTACTGCATTGGCACATGTCTTTGCTGGTATGTTGTCCCACTCCTCCATGCAACAGGTCTCCAAGTCATCCAGGGTCTTGGGGCTTCGTGCATGCACCTGTCGTTTGAGCTCAGCCCACAGGTTCCCAATGGAGTTGAGGTCTG
>JAAUXU010096583.1_pt1 | contig 29579 bp, 29 predicted proteins | sample 7278151 | NCBI WGS metagenome assembly JAAUXU01 (sample SAMN14350113, study PRJNA611818) | marine sediment metagenome | isolation source: surface marine sediment (1.8m) | place: French Polynesia: Moorea | collected 2018-08
ACCCCCCAAAAAAGTCAAATGTCAGTCCTGTTGGGCATGGCTCCCTCTCCAGGTGGCCTCCTTTTGAGCGTTCCAGCACCAAAATAGGCAGCCTTGACATTGAACTTGTGTCTCAACATTGTGTCCCAGGATCACATCTACACGTTCCGCATCAAAATTCCACCTTAACACGTTTCAGTACAGCGTAGGAGGTGACGTCATGACCGACGCAATTACTTACGGCCAGGACTGTACATCCCATCCCATCCCCTTTTTCTCGGGAAGGGGGAATAGTACCTTCCCTGTCAGCTGCACAGAGATGTTTAAACTAATTTTTAGTCCCCCAACATAGTAGGGATCAAACTTTAATTAGCTCAAAACACTTAAGAAGTTTTATAACCTGACTATATGAAATATTAATATTATTATATTTTTGGGCATCTCAGACCTATGGAAATAGTTACTACATAAGAGTTGCAGTTCATTAAGAGCTGAACGCAGGTATGTACGTGGCTTATTGAAATTCTCAGTAGTACGAGAGGTATTGAGCGTTTATTATGACAGATTCACTTAAAAACACTAATGTTGCAATAAAACCTCGCCGAATGTTTTTAAATCTGGGTCCATACTGGGCAAGACACATTCTTTGGGGGGAAATATCATTATTAATGCACTTAAAACCACTGTTTTGACACACCGAGTGGTGCAACCTAAACGAAAGTGGTCTCTTTCCACTGCTGAAAGCAAGTCTGAGTGCACTTGTCCCTGAGCAATCACGTGTTGGACTTGCCAAATCTCCTCAGTCCAGACCAGGATAAGAAAGCGTCACAAGACAAATACACGATAGTGAGAGTTGATATCTTGTAGTTTTTACTTGTAAAACTTGCAGTAAAAAAAAAAAGAAACGTCCTAAGCTTATCAGCTGAGCAGCGGACAAATCTGACTTAAGGACTCGTCAGAAACTGCACTCTTATCTACCGCTGGGTATTAATAAATGATTGTCTGACATAAATAAAGTAGCCTTATCTGTGCTGATATGCGCGTCATGTTCTTCTCTCTGATGTCAGCCGCAAGTCAAAATAAATCGACTCAATAGAAATCGTGTCAAACCGCAGCGACAGCTGATACATCTAGAGCTCCGAGTCACGCCCCGACGACTGCCTCGAAGCCCCCGTTGTGTCACGTGACTCTTCCATGTCCGTGGAGGACTGGCGGAACTGGCGCGTCGCGGCCCCGTTGGACATCGCCCCGGCGCACGTGGCCTTTTCCCTCGGGGTCCATGAATGAGGTCTCGCAGGGCAAATCTGATCACTTTGTTCCAGTCATTTTCATAGTTCAACTTTATATCAGACGCTTCCGGCTGAATTTCAGACCCTTCTATGAACAGAGATGACAAACACCAAAATTCCTGGCACTGATTTCGCTACATATTTTGTTCTTCTTCGTGTCTTTTTCTTCGTTACTTTATTTGTCAGTGGCGATGCTGAGATTTCCCCGAAAAACCTTTTTTCATAGATATCACTAAAATGCTCAAATTGACTTGGAGGTTCTGAAATTCCTATGGAAGTGCTTGATGTCCACTTCTCAAGTAGAGATCTTCTCTGTTCAGCTTGGTGATGGAAGCATTAGTTAGGTGACTAAATGATTTTTTTTTCTGACCTTCATATTGCTAACGTAGCGTCTGTAGTACGACGATCTCCGGTCACTGTCTAGTCAGGCTCGCGGGAAAGGTCACGGAGAACACGTTGATGGAGTCGCTGGTCGTAAGTTAGATGCACTGGCACAGGTCAGTTGCACGTCCACACAGTTCGTAAGCAACAGAACATCGTCAACAAAATCCCAGGCCAGTACTCATTCAATGTACTCGATTACTTATACTATGTCATTAGATATATATATTTTTTTTAGATATTAGATTACATTATATAGATATTTCTATGTCAGGTGGTTATGTCAAATTGTGACACATAAGTCCTTTCACTGAGGTTCTGAGCCTTTAATTCAAAGACTTTTTTGTCACCTTCTTATGATTGGTTACAAACTTAATGATTGAATTCATAGACAGGAGTCACGCAGCTGGACAAGAACACTCCAACCTCTGGACGCTTAACGGGACTCTGGCAAAATTGGTCAGATGATCCATGCTGTGCAATCTTACGTTACGCCTTCAAGGCAATTCGAGGAAATAATTTAGCAGATATTGCTAAAAGAGGGGATTTTTGCATATTTCGTGCATCTCTAGTTACCAGTCAAGATCTAGACCGTGGGCAACGTCCGGCGCTGCCTCGAGGTGGGCGACAGCATCTGGAGGAAGCAGAGGTCCGGAGCGACTCCCAACAGGGCCATGAAGAAGAGCCTCTTCGATGGAATCGAGCTCTTCCATCCAAATTCAGTGCGCCTAAAAGATGGACATGGCTCACTCCACCTTCGAGGAGTTCGCGCTCAAGTTGTCCGTCCGGAGGAAGCAGCAGATCCTCTCCAGCGTCACCAAGGAGCGTCGCTTGGACCGGTGTTTTTGACCTCGATAAAGAAGTCGACCGTGGAGACTTTTTTTTTTTTTAAGAAAATCTCCATGATAGATCGCAATGTATTGTTGTGCCAACGTCAGTCAGACCAAGAACCTCCCGGGGGTCACGGTTCTCGGCATCGTCACCCCCGCCGAGAAAGAGATGCTTCATTGCGCAAGAGGATCAGCTCAACTCTGCCAAACTGTACAGGCACATCAGGCAAAAGGCATTGCCGCGGGTGAAGGAGAACTCCCTCGAGGGCAATGACGTGTGCCCCAGGGCAGCAGAGTGCAGCTGTTCTTTGAGCAAAACTTTGAGCACGAGACGTGGCCGCCGTCGACGATGTGACCGCCGTCGTCGCCGGATTCGAGCCCCTTGGCTTGCTCTTTGGAGGAGTAACTGCTGGAGGAAAGGGAATCGCACCCTCCACCCGAATCTCAGCTCGCTCCGTGCTACCATCACCAAGAGGTCGGTCACGTACGCAGAGGAGAAGATCGTCAATGCCTGCGAAGCCTTCCACTAACGTGTCGTGATAGTACTCGGCCCCCACAGGTCATATATACGTTGAACGTAAAACACTGAGGATGTGTGCGTTTATTACTAAAAAAAAATATTGTTGTATGGCTCAAGACAAAGGAATTACAAGCATTCTTTGTAAAACAAAATATTTTTGAAAATATTCATTCGGTCTTCCTGTGCATAGAGTGCGCGAAAAGATGAAAGGAAGACTTGCATTGAATGAAAGAATTTGACAGCCAAGGTAGGTACGTCTATAAGCGACGTCTCAGTTGAAGCTTCGATTAGGGATGGTCGAGTACTCGATTCGAGTGGACGGCATTGCTAAGTATTACCAAAAATCCTGACTACGTACGCTACTGTCTAGCATACCAAGAGTACATAGGAGGCCCAAGCAATATGCCAAAGGCTGTTGAAGAATGCCAATTTGGCAAAGATGGAGATCAACTCCAGACCAGCAAGACATTGATTTGCTGATTGATCCATGGCAATGGAGTCGGGAGCAACAGCTGTCTTTGCCACAGACTGCTGAAGTCACCACGTCAGCGTCAGCCGGGTTTATGCAGTGCAAGAGTACAAGAGTGACCAACTCGACTGTACTCGAATATCTAGTAGGGGATCAAGAGTCGAGCGTCCGGAAATCGAGTCACGCATTCCTGGCTGTCCCTAGTTTCAGCCTCTCCTCTGCATAGCAACAAATGTTGGTGCGGATCCTTCACTTGAAGACCTTGTGAAATGCTTTCTTTTGTGACCACCTAAAAACAGCACTCGCACTTTTTCCTTATTTTTTATCAGCTTCACCAACTGTGTCGAGGCTGTTGAAATGTGCACTGCAGCAGCAAGATCAACTCAAGCAGAGGCCTCGTACTTGACTCGGAGGAAGTTTCACTCGCAAGACGAAGCTCTAAATATCATTCTTAAGTATTTTTCTTAAAAAAGGGCAGCTCAAGCTGATCTGTAGGGGTTTGCCGGATATTTTGCACCCAGTACAAGCATGGTAAGTGAAGTCAAACAGAATCGGAGTGAAGTCCAAAGTACACGTGCACAAAGCTCTTAAGTGACTTACTATAAAAGCACTGCTTAGACGACACTTTTATCACATATTGGTGCAACTGCTTCATCCTAACCTCTCATTTGAAAGCTGGTTGAAAGTACAAGAGCCTTTTTTTGCCAAGTAAATGATGTCACATTCATATCTTGCAACCTCTCACACTTCTCGGGGCTTTGTTCACTGTGCTGAGACAGTATTTTTCTGCTCACATCTGAGTCATAGACATTGGTGACCCCAAAATGAGCTTTCCATCAGCACCGATCTGTACTATACAGCGCAGCTCTCATATATATATATAAGAAGCCCAATCTTTTGGACACTTCATCTATTCTATGATGGACCGACTCGAGAAAGCTGATGATTCCTGCTCCTGTGGTCCACGTCTCCATCGAGACCCCGCTTGAGGACGTACTTGCACGTGCGAGCCTGGGACATGTGGAAGACGTCGTGCAAGGTGCGAGTCTCGGACATGTGGCAGGCGGTGTGACAGCAGCTGTAAATCAAGTGTCGAAAAACCATTTTGTTGGTCAGAAATGATTCGTTTGCGCGACGTTTACTTGGCCTCCCATTTATTTCCTGCTCTTCTTTTCTGGGCTGAGTAATGTGTCTGGGCGGCCTGCGCGGCCTTGGTGACCAAGGCGGCCTTGGACGGAAGTCGCTTGTCAGGCCGGAAGTCTCATGGTCAGACAGAAATAACCGGGCCTAGTTTGCTTCGTCACTGCTTCATCCCTGATCCACCTGCAAGCAAAGTGGGCCTATAAATGTGTCAAAAGTCGGCCTTTTTTTTGCCAATTCGCTAAATTGACGTCTCCTCCTTTGTTTCGCGATATCAGAGGAGAGCGGCAAAGATCTTTTTTTCCCCCTCTCCTTCTGCAACCAGGACTAGGTCAGGGTCTGTTTCACAGCTGTCAAGTCCGTGTTAGGCACTTTTTTTCTTTAACATGAGCTCTTTTTTTTCGGGTGCGCGGTATTTTCTGGGGGAATGGGGACGCATTCAATTTCGCCCTGCTCGCATGGACAAGACCTGCGTCGTCTCGTCTTGCGAGTCTCGCCCTCGGCCCCCTCGACCTCCTCGTCCTCCCCGTGCATCCCTCGGGCGAGGTTAGAGCAGGTTTTGCTGCTCCTGCGCGTCGCTTGCAGCTCTTGCCTCCACTGAAGACCTCTTTATTTTTTAAATTTTTTTTTTTTAAAAAAAGCTATGAAAATACTGTGGAATTCAGACAGATTTCTCTTTTTTTTCCCCCGTTTTTTCTGCGACGCCGTTTCATCAATTTCTTTTTCTTCCGCAGTGTTCATTACCCAGGATGACCGATGATGCTAGCCCAAATACCTCAACTTTCTCTTCTTGTTATGGGGAACTAACGTGCAAAGCAAATTATTAGGCTTCACCGCGTGCGCGCGCGTGTCAATCGGAGGGGCGCGCGCATACCTCGCGCGTAAAGTTACACAGCCACCGACGGCCGAGACCGAGCCGAGGGTCGCGGCTGCGACGGCGGCGACTGCGACGACGCAGACGACGACGCAGACGACGACGCAGACGACGACGCAGGCGACGACGCAGGCGACGCAGGCGACGCAGGCGACGCAGGCCGCACTCTACCTGTAGAAGAGAGAGCACGGTTACATAGCACGCATACTTGGCGCACGCGTGGTCTGGTAGGGTCCAGTAAGTAGTGACAGTAACGCGAGAGAAATGGAGGACAAATGTGACTGTAAGACGACACGTTAAAGCTGCCACACACACGCGCGCACGCACAATATACAGGGTGAGCCAGGAGCAACACCTGGGATGCCTGCATAAAAAGGCACAACTTCGTGCTCTCCGACGACCAGTAAGTGGAGCGGCTTTTTCCAGGAGTCACAGCGGCTCCTCGCTGGGCGCTCTCTCTGTCGGTGGCGTGACCCACGTGAACGCGGCGCACGCTGACGTCGGCCAAGGCGTCAGAGGACTCGGGGTGCTCGGACACGGTGGGGTCGCAGTTGCTGACGTTCCCTGTAGCGTCCAGTGTTTGTGTCCCAGCAAGAAGCGCGGGCGAGAGACGCACAAAGTGTTGATGACGCAATGAAGGAAGGTCGCTTTGACATCTCCGAGGCGTCGGCGGCCGCCGAGAGGAGCTCCAAGCGGCGATGGAACCTGGCCAAGAACATGCTGATCGCGGCGCTGGCGATCGTCGTGGTCGTCCTCGCCGTCAAGCTGGCCCTCGCCAACAAGAAGCAGTCGACTGACGAGAGTGAGGCCCCAGCGGACGCGGACCACCGACCTCTGGGAGTATCTGACGGCGTTGGCGGCGGCGGCCGAGAACCAGCAGACGTGCAGTTGAGTCGCGTGTGCATGAACGAGCAGTGCGTGAGCGCTGCCCACACTCTCTTCAAGAACATGGATCTCAGCGCCGACCCCTGCCAGGACTTCAACCGATTCGCATGCGGCAGGTTCCAGAAGGAGTTCAACATTCCAGAGGATAAGAGCAGGTCTGCGCCCACCGTGTGTGGTCCAGTATAAACAGTAAAGTACGTTCAAGTCCAGCGCAGAACAAATGCGTCACTTTGACTGCGGTAGAGGAAACTTTCCGCGGCTCTTTCCGACTTTCCGTCGAAAGTCAAAAGGCCTACGTACTTCTTCACAATGAAGTGCTGGCAACGACTCCATTTTACTCCCTCAGCTCAGCTTAGCTCGGCTTAGCTCAACTCAATCGAGGTTACCTGTGCGTGCTAAGTAGGGATTTTTTTTTGTATCGAACGTTAGCGAGAACAATATGGGGAGCACAGTCTCGGCCGAAAATTGCGGCTATTCATTGTACGACCCTGGTCGGGGCCACTGAGCCGACCAGCCACGTTGATCAGGACGAGGTCAGACCACCCAAAGTGTTCCTGGCTCAACACCCAGTACAGGGCCAGGCCGCCCACAGGCCTTTGCGCTCAAAAGTAAAGATTTCTTCATTTGTGCACCGTCAGCACCAAGGACAGCCTGACGGTGGAGTCTGAAGCTCATGTTGTGGACAAACTCGACCGAGAGGTTGCCCTGCAATGCTGTGAGAGCTTCGAGTCCGCCACGTTGCTGCATCTGACTGACCCTAGCGTCCACGACGATGTTTGTGCGCGTCTCGACAAAGATGGACGCCACGTTTTTTGCGCCACACCTCGAACCGAACCACTTATGGGTGGTACACGTAACGCGAGGACAGGTTTGCTCCAACGTGTAGTTCACTGACGTCATCTTGCTTGCAAACAACGACTTCAGCTGTATCTTCACACTTGGGTGCACACAGTGATTTGAATGCTCCCCGTTGTGAACTATAATGATGTTTACTTTCATTCCCTCACAGATGGAATTCATTCACACCCATCAGAGAGATAATATTCGATCGAGCGAAAGTCATCCTGGAGGAGCCCGAGACCCAGGATGAGTGGAAGTCGGAGAAAATGGCCAAGATGCATTACCAGGTGGGCGTGCAAAAGTCTCTAGATCTGCAAATCAACATTCTCGTACTGTGGCTTTGACCACAATCTGCCTGTCGTCGTAGACTTCTAATGTCCAATTTTTCACTTCATATCTACTCATATTGGTGATAGAGGCACGGTCTCATCAGGCCCAAGGCCTGCTGGGCCTATGCAAGAGGGACAGTAGAACGTTGCCAAGGCACCTCAGGCCCAGATGTGTACTCCAGTCTTGTCGGTCTCTCGCGGTAGACACGTTGACGTCGTCACGTCCTCCAGCCAGCGCGGTCTCGGGACCGAGATCGACTGTTGCGAGGTCATGCAAGTCCTCGCCCGAGGCCGTGACTGCCACCGGAGTCCACTGCACTGGACAGCACAGACTGAACTTTTAGGTCGTCGTTAAGTTAGGTCAGAATGTGTGACATTGCAAGCCTCAATCAAATCCGACTTCTGCACACGTAGGCACAATTTGATACGATAATTTTTTCCTGCAAACTTCCTGTTTGAAGCTTTTTATGCACATCTCGCCGCGCTGGTTGTAGGGGAGTGTTTCAAAGGAGTGCCAGATGCCAAAAAATGCCTTTTGGCACAGTTTTTTTTAGAGGGAGCGCGGGATATTTGTTCTAAGGGGCCAAAATGTGATTTTTATAAGATTTTATAAAGGATTTTTTCCTTATTAAAATAAGGAAAAGTCAAAATGTGTATGAGCGAAATAAGGCTGCAGTGAGTAGACTAAAATATAGTAGCTTAATTTCTTCAGCCTTACCGGAGCTCTTCTTACTCTCTCGTACATGTTTGCACAGACTATATTTGCACTGAGCTTACATGTAAACACCTGTGCCAAAATATCTTGATAAGCAAACCAAGACCTCCTCTTCATGTATTCAGCACAATTGAGAAGACGTTTAGAAAAAGTACTGCTGTGATCCAGTAGCAATGACAGGGTGGTTCAGATGGCGATGGCGCAGTACAGGGTGGCTAGGGCATGAGTGCGTCATAATGACATTTGTCTCTCCCTTTTCAAGTCTTGCATGGACGAGGAGAAGATCGAATCGGTGGGCCTAAAGCCTCTCTCCGATGAGCTCTCCTCCTTGGGCGGCTGGCCCGTGGTTGAGGGGAGCTCCTGGGCTGGCGACGAGACCTTTGACTGGTCCACCACCACCGTCGCTCTCGCCAGTCACGGCTTCTACGGCAGCTCCCTCGTCTCCGAATACATCAACACTGACGACAGAAACAGCAGCTGGCGGGCCATCTTCTTGGACCAGCCCGCCCTCGGACTCAACAGGGAGTACTTGATCAAGGGCAAGGACGACAAGGACGTGCAGGCCTACAGGTGACGAAAACCGCAAACATTGAATATACGTACCGTACGTACACTGTGCGATATCCCAAATTGATCGATATTCGGTACGATATGATGAGTGCCCAACCAATTGCCGCGATGATATTTTTGCTCATATTTCGAAGAATTCTGTTACACTGCACAAATGTTGATATATTATGAAGACTCCAGCACTGTTGCCACAACAGCTTCAGGTTGCCAAGGCATTTTCTTATAATTCTTATACCCCACTGTGGCTGCTCATGTGACCCATGAACCACTGGACTTGGCCAGTCTTGTTATCTATTGCTTCTCTCATCATCTAGTGCAAAAAGTATTATATGACATCGCGACGTAATTTTAGATATATATTGTTGAGACACTTCTTTCAGACTATGCGGAGGGGCACGACGTACTTGTTCTTAGTCATAACGTGTCTTAGCGCGTCATCTTATCCTCTCTCGTACCTATTTTAACACTGATGCCTACAGGACCTTCTTCAAGAAGGTAGCCAAACTCCTAGGCGCCGAGGAGGAGGCCGCAGAGAAGGAGTCCGCCGAGGTGGTGGACTTCGCGATCGCCCTGGCGCTAATCACGGCGCCACGCGAAGAGCGACGCAACGCTAGCAGGCTCTACAATCCTCGCTTCCTCTCCGAGTTCCCCTCCCTACCGGGGCACCCGTCGAATTGGCATGAATACGTCTCCGGTATGCTGCCCGGAGCACCCGACATCGCGCCGGACGAGAGGGTGATTGTGGTCAACCCTGCATATTTCGCCAACCTCTCAGCACTGATTGTGGACACACCCAAGCGGACCTTGGCCAATTACGTGCTCTGGAGGGCGGTGCAGTCGTCGCTGACGTACCTCAACGAGGCCGCGAGGGAGGCCGCGCAAGATTTCAAGGCCGTTCTCAAGGGGGTGAAACGGTCACCGCCGCGCTGGAAGGAGTGCGCAGAGTTCGTAGGCTTCAACAGCTACAGCAGCTCCAGCCTGAGGATCCCGGCCGCCTCCATGTACGTCAAGCGACACTTCTCGCCCGAGGCGAAGAAAGAGATGCTGGACATGATCGGGTACATCCGGAACGCATTTACCAAGATCATTGATGACTTGGACTGGATGGACCAAAAGACGAAAGCCAAGGCGCGCCAGAAGATGCTCAAAATGGACGAGTTCATCGGGTACCCGGATGAGCTCCTCGATGAAGAGAAGGTGGACGGGCATCATCGAGGCGTCGACATAGACGCAGGGGACTTCTTCGGCAATGAGAGGAGGCTCACGCTGTGGCACAGGAAGTACAGGTGAGATCATCTTTGTCGCGCTTAGATTAAATAGCACCTAAAGTGATGGACGGACGGTTTTGAGCTTCTTGAACGAGAAAGAATGAACAATCTACAGCATCTGGATCCCCATGTGGATCAGCTTCTGGATCAGCTTCTGGGTCTCATCTTTCTTCTCTTGTGTATCCGCACATAGATAATTCTTAACTGATATCCGGTTATCACGCAACCTTGGCTGGAAGCTTTATTCACTACAACATTTAGTTTTTTCATCCTTCTCGAGTCTCCTGTAAGTTACCCCTCCTAAACTGCATCCAACCTCCAACAGCCAAGGAAAACTCCGAGAGAAAGTGGACAAGAAGTTCTGGGTGGACCACAGCTTGGCTGCGCTGGTAAACGCGTTCTACAATCCCAGCATCAACTCCATGGAGTTTCCGGCTGGAATTCTTCAGGGGCTGTTCTTTGACCACAGGGTGCCCAAGTACCTGAACTACGGAGCAATCGGCGCCGTCATCGGCCACGAGCTCACTCACGGGTTCGACGACCAAGGCAGGCAATACGATGCTGAAGGTAGGTAACTTCGAGTGACCTTAATGTTGAAGAAGTGTGAAGTCCTGGACCTGGACGTCATCAAAGCTGGTGAACAAAGGATTCACTTGGGAGCAGCTTTTGGTGTCACCTGATGCACTGACTTGGTCACCAGATCGAGCGGTTGCATATCCAATAATTCAATTCAATCCCCCTCGACCACGGCATCATGAGCGTCATGTGTGAAGCAGGGTCGGGGTCACAACGCCCGCACATGCACCCCGTGGTAGTGACGACCTTGAAGTCCACCTTGAGGTTCGACTTGGTCGACGAGATCTGCACCCAGTTCAGACCAAAGTTAATGGCGATGCTGACCGAGGAGGGTGGCCACTGTCAAATACTGTCATCTAATCGATATCTATGTACATCCACGCACCATATCTGAATTTTCCTGCTGACACTCGTTCAGTATCTTTACGAACATGAACACGTTGCTGATGTTCTGTTATTGAGCATGCTTGTCGATGAGGTACTCCAGGAAAACCAACCAACACTTCTCAACTTCTTATTCCAGGCAACTTGAAGGATTGGTGGGAGCCCGAGACCAAGCAGCTGTTCGTGTCCAAGACCGGCTGCGTGATCTCCCAGTACGGCAACTACTCGAGCGAACAGGTGGGGATGAATCTTAACGGGATCACCACGCAGGGAGAAAACATTGCCGACAATGGCGGGATCAAGGAGGCATACATGGCATATGGTACAGTACCGTACAGTATGACCGAACAAAGTTGCAGTGCGGACGTACTTACAGGGTGGTTCAAGGCGAACTTTTCGGAAAAAACAGAGATAAGTGGGATTCTTTGTAAAAAATTTGCCTCTGACCACCCTGTCCATGCGCAGCCGTACACGCACAGGCTTCTCTAGACGTCCTCTTCATGACTCATGGAGCATTTTTATCTGTAGAAAACTGGGTGTCCCAAAATGCTGATGAGCCCCTCCTTCCTGGACACCCATTCACACCTCGACAGCTTTTTTGGATCAGTTGGGGACAGGTTTGGTGCACCAAGTACAGAGATGAGGCCATGAAAAATCAGGTATGCCACTTTTGGATCAGGGATGTCGTGCAGCCACGCTGACTTGAGTACCGTGTGAGGAGGGAAAAATGTGCTAGGAAGGTGGGACTCGAAGCTGAAAGTCACACGGTTGAAAGGAAGAGGGCAAGGCGCATTTTTTTCCCGCTCACACTGCAGTATATTCATCCACTGGTCTAAGACAATCAGACAGTTGTGAAGCATGTGACTGAACATGGCAGAGCCAAAATCAAACTGACATTTTTTGTTCTTGCTAATGAACAAGTTGATGGTCACGAGACTCCCTGTTCAAGGTCTCTGATGGGTGTAAAGCTCAAGAACACACTGATCTTCATCTGCGTCAGCTGTTTTAGGTGGTGGGAGACAACTAACCAGTTACTTATTCACTTACTCTCAGCTCATGGCTTCCATCTCCCACAGAGGATCCGATCGTGACCAACGAGAAAGGCCTTTAAAGGCTGTTTCTAAGGCTACCTCATCAGATCAGTCTTTTTAAGCTTAATTTATTACCAATTGATCTGACTCAGACAGATGTGAAACTCAACTGAAAGTCTCATCTGACTCAGCCATTTTCTTCTCTCTCTCCAGATTAAAACTGGAGCCCACTCGCCTGGTCCTTGGAGAATCATCGGGCCGCTCTCCAACTCCCCCGAGTTCGCAGCGGCTTTTAAGTGTCCCTCCGGGAGTCCGATGAACCCGGAGAGCAAATGCGCAGTTTGGTGATGCCGATCTCGCCCGCGGCCACCATGGCGCTGGCCGCAACCTCAGTCTGCGTGCGGAACGGTTGCTTTAAGTGATCAAGTCCGTCGACTGAGAGAGACTCATTAATAGTAGTAAGCGCGCTGCACTGCACTGAGCTGCGCTGCACTGCACTGCTCTCGAGACTAGCGGACCTTTCCGTAGCAGCGAAATGCAAAAAGTCTGTGCATCTATTTTTATGACTGCAGATTCGACTGTCTGCGAGTCGTCGCAATCACTTCACTCGTACAATAGGGAGAGATTTATTCAGCTGCAGGCGGTTTCTTCGTCACAAATCGGTGAAGCAGAATCCACATTGAAAGCTCGATTGAATCTTCCTCAACGGCATGCATCAAAGCGGAAGAGAGCCAACCGAGCCCGTGTTGGGCCTCGTCGAGACTCCCGAGGTCAAACCCGAGGTCAGGAAGGGGTCGAAAAAAAAAGATCATCAACGACAAAGATGTTCAACTTCGACAGGTCCACGGAGGGGAGCGTCTTTCGAGAGCTCAACCAGGCGTTTTGGACACTTCTCTCTCAAGTGCCTCCCCATCAACAGCACGTAGCACAACCATGAAGCTGGATAAATCTCACCCTGTACAGCGCACATGACGTTTGAGTAATGCATTTACATCGTGTGACTCACATTCAGGCTCTACACACACAAATGGTGCCATATCACATCATGTGCATTAGAGTGTTCTTCATTGGTCAAGATGGTGCTACAAATTTAAAGGAGAGTCGATGTCATAGCCTTATATGCGTAGTAAAATTCAGTATATATTTTATATACATAAATATATAAGCACACACGAATGGAATGTTCAGTCACATCTCAGGTTTTGTTTTTGTAAGAAATAAACGAGAAGGATTTTTTTTTCTCCACGGATTTTCGATGGGAGATTGAGCAAGTTTCTTCATCCTTGAGTGCAGCTACTAATGGCCGTTTGACAGATCTTAAGTACAGCAGCCTCCGCTTAAGCGATCTGACACCATCGACGGCATTTGCAACAGAGCGTGAAACTCGGCCAAGCGGACACGCTAGGTCGCACAAGTTCGTCATGAGCGCGACCACCGACAACAGCAGCAGCAGCGACACCTTGTCCGAGAGGCCTGTTGCTTCATGCGTCAGGTTGTCAAGATTTTCATTTTTAGAGAAAAAAAACACTAAAAGAGCCAAAGCTGTTGTTCGAAGTGACCTTGGACCGGATGCTCTGCGGCAAGGAGTAGCAGCCCTGCCCCAGTGTGGCGCAGCATGCACAGATGCTCCTCCTTATAAGCGGAGGCTACTGTACAAAGTGATCAATGTAGCAAGCGATCACGTCGTCATCGTCAGGGCAAATGTTGAGTGGCGCAAGCTTCAGAGCGGGAGCAGGAGCAGCAAGTGCAACATCAAGACGAGCTGCAAGAGCAGCGCAGAACAAAAGTTGGTGCCCGCCAATGCACTTCTTCTCAGCGCTTGAGATCTCCATCGAGTGAAGGGCGGCAAGTTGTACTTTCTTATGTGACCTTAATTTATAGCCAGGAGCGAGTTCGAGGCGCATTTGTAAAGACTCAATTTAAAAAAGTAATCATGCTGTCCTCTCAAAATCCTGGCGGTCACAACGTCCCCGGCGACCTTGCCGACCTCTTCCGAGGAGCCGTCGCTGCTGCCGCTGCTGCCGCTGCTGCCGCCGGTGTTGACGCTGTTGATGACCGAAGGGGAGAGCGAGGTGATCCCGAAGACGTAAGTCCTTGGCCGCTTAAATGAGTAGCATGAAAAAGCGTCCGAACGAAAAGAAAACAAGACAAAAAGTGTGTGACGATTTGATCCACGTCGTGGCCTTCCTGTCCTGTCTGGTCTGTTCGGGCCCTTCTAGTATGGCAAAGGGACCGTTTGCACAGGCGAATTTTCTGCTTCGGATCCCGTCCGTGTCGCGCCGACCTCGGCCACGTCTGGCTCTGCCCATTCAGCCCACAACATCTCCGCTAGTGTAAACGCTCCCTCAGCGACGCACGCCAGGGCCAAGTTGGTGGCCATAGAAGGATGACTTTGGGCAGCAACTCTTGTTCTGTCCATACAGGGTGGGCAGCCAATATTGCATCTTGTTCCAATTCCGCTGAGGTGTGCGAGGCACACGACAGGTGGAGGGCCCCACTCACCCCGGGGAGGGGGCGGGGGCAAGCACGTGTATGAGGTGACGACGGGGAAGGCCGAGGCCAGGGATGCTGCAGGGCACACGGTGTTCACTGATGTTGATCTGGATGGCCAAGGACATGGGGAAGGAATCATCTGAACGAGCCTTCTTGCGTCAAGTTCGATCCTTTATCAGCCCGATCACCTCGGTCGTGAGGGCAAATTTTGTTGATGGAGTCAGCGTCAGTTACTCTGCCTTTGGGCCACCCTGTACGTGCACATAACTTGTTGTGCGAGTCAGAAAATGTCTTCCCTCCACCTCCAGCGTCCCTATCGGACATTTGTTCTGACTCACACTGCACAGGGTGGACCCAAACACCAAGACTCTCGTGAAATGTAAAGTGTTTTATTTTATGCATCCTCACAATGACTCAACACATAATTTCATTCAAGTGTCGGCACTTGGGAGTCTTTGTTTTTCTATCCACCCTGTACTGCGAGTGTTTTTCTTCCTCCTGTGCCACGCATGGAAAGAGGCTCCTCGAGCTCGTCCGGTACACATATGAGGAATATTCTATTCAGCTCTATTCTATTCAGTGTGTCCTTCCTTTGGTGTTGTCTGGTGAGGCACAAATAAGGCCAGGTCAATATTTCACACAAGATAAACGAGGACGTTTAACTCACGATTGAAGCTATGAATTCCTGCTATCTCAACCCCTTTTAGGAAAAGTTTACTTCATCTTTGTCTCAAGGTCGCGCACTCAAAGAGCGCGCGAGAAAAAAAGTGCCAACTCATGAGTGTCAGTGAGCAGCCCAAGAATTAAGAGTGGGTGATCAATTACGGGGTGAGAATGGGCACGAGAATGGGTGGCTCGAAGGAAAAAAAAAAATAGCGTCCATGACTTTAGAGCTGAGATGGAGACGACTTTTTGAGGCGTCCTTTTAAAGCCTCGCCAATTCCTGCCAGAGATGATATTGGCAGGGCAGCGGACGAGGAATGCGCGAATTTTTGCAGTATCCTTTTTTTCCCCCCTCTTCTTCCTTCCTTGTGTGCGCGCGTGGACCCATTTGCACAGGTGCGGGCGGGCGTGCAGCATGCCCAAAAATCATCCCTCAGCGCGCCCATTATTTACCCTGTTAATGGGCACCCCTGGGCCCAAAGAGCGCGCGCAAAAATGCGTCGTCAGTCGCGCTGGGTCCGTCGAGGGAGTCACAGCTGTGCCAGGGACGTGCAAAAATGACCATTTCCAGGCTGCAGCGTCTTCATCTCCTGCTGCCGCCACCGCTGCTGTGTTGATATCGTCGGATCGATTCCAGACCCGAGCTGACCCTGGGTGGGCACACACGCAACAGGCGGGTGAGTCAGGGAGGGACAGGGTGCAGCAACAAGAAAGAAAAAGTGACCGGGACCAAGTACAGGGCGCAGCGGCAAAAAAAGAGAGACAGGCAGTCCTCAAGCGATACTGGGCAGTACGAGGCCTCTAAGTTTTACGCAAGCCATGAATAAGTTAAAATCCTTAAAGTTAAAAGCCCACAAATGTGTATTAAAGATGGAAAAATCAAGCGTCAAGTAGCGAAAGCCGGATAGAAAGGGGAATAAAACCTCCATGCAAAAAAGCCAAGAAGCAAGATAAAAAAAACCGTAGGATGGCAAATGGCCAAAATTGTGCACCCAAAATTCCGAGCTTTTCACTTGTTCTCCGTCACTTGCACGCACAACCCGCGATTCGTACATGATGCATCAAAGAAAGCTCGATCAAGGGAAGGAAAATCAGTATATTTGTTACTCGTATTCACTGTCTTGTACATAAGCTACATTGCTCATGCAGCCTCTCACACACGGAGCTGAAAGGGTAGTTTTGTACTCTGAGTGTTATAATCCTGGGTCGTGTGTGCACAAAAGAATTCGCTTCACGCCAAGTCAGCCACAGCTACGCTCACACTGTAACGGCGAGATAAGGAAGGAAAACGTCTCCAGAAGAAGCGCACTCTTGACAGAACGTACGCAACAAAGATGTACGCACAGTAGGAGCAGTAAAAAAGTCCTACGATGCAGTGCGACCCAATTTATTGTGTACAGTCAACATGGTTAAAAATACACTGACTAGGCAATCAATGTCGAATAGGAGAAATGACAGCAGAGTATGGACGGTGTACAGGAATTAGTGGGTTTTTTTTTCCTTTTTTTTACTCAAATTTTCAATTTTTGCCAGGATTTGAAAGCCACAGAAAAAGGGAGAGATGCTGACCGAGAGACGCAACTGCCCAGTGATGGTTCATCCCAGGCGCCGCAGCAGTGGTGGAGGAGTCGGCGGTGTAGGCGGAATCGGCGGAGGAGTTGGAGGTGTCGGAGGACAACTTCTTCTCCGCCGAACAATTCCCATCCAGCTGCAGAGGAACAACTCGAAGCACTTGGAGCTGAGGCGGAAAGCCGCGCATCAGCAGCACGTGAGGATCCACTTCGACCAGGACTTCTGGGCTCAGCACAAGAAAAGAAAGAGGGTAAGAAAAGATGCTTCTTAAAGTGTCGCCGCTGAAGCAACTGGCAACTCTGGGCATGCAGAGTGAAGGGAAGAAGCGGAACCCGAATAAGCGGTTGAACCGGTTGTCCCCGACTCACCCGAATTGACCGTTTGGAGAGAGAGTCTGGGACATGACAGAAACCACTCCGGGTGTGTTTCACTTGTACAATGTATTATTCCCTGATGGCCTTGGACGTCCTTGTTAGGACGAGCACTCAGGTGTTCCCCCAGGAGCAAGTCTGAAAGGTGAAAGTGAGTGGAAATGCGATTTCTTCCTCTATTTACATATTTTTATCAATGAACTTTCTGAATAACCAGAAAAAGTTTCCAAAACTGTCCGGGAAATTTCTGCATCTCAAGAGGTATCTAGTAGAATTTGCCTTGTGTTTACTCTGACTGTTCCGCATATTCGAGCTTCCCACTGATGTAGTAAGTTTTGCAGTATCTGACTGAGCTGTGAAGTGCCCAGAGGAGGACGAAGCTACCGAAACGAATACCAACTACTTTGGCACCTTGGGTAGCAACACTGGGATGCCATTCATGGTCCTCTCTTCCTCCTGTATCAAATGTCGGCATAACACCCAAAACCCCACCTTGGACGCTAAGTATGGATCACACTCCGGCACCGTGTGAAGGTCCAAGTCGATGACACTTTTTTTTCGAATGCATTTCAAGCAGTTCTGGTTGCACACTGGACTTCCTTATTGGGGAACATTTTGTGACCCAACTTTTATTAAACCTGATTTGTTATTTTCCTCCTCATTTTGGCTATACAGTGACAACCGGATTATGCGTCACCCAGGGAGCCAGAGAAATTTGACCTATTCATCGGCTCGACTGATTACGAATGCATTGAAGATACAGCCTAAGCATATTTTCACGAGATTTACACCCTTGATTCTACAGTAAAGTTTTCCATGCTAGGTTGTATCATTATTTTCGAGAAAAGAACTTCTCTATGGTCGAATCTTGAAGCCTATCGAAAAGGACCCAATTCATTATTTGCTCAAACTTATATAACAAGGACTGATACAAATCAACGACTTGAAAACCCTTTCTTAGCTCAACCACAGCCTTGGAGTACAAAAGAAATGTCCTACCACTGAAATGGTTGCTACTTTGGGTCTTTCAAATATTAAAGCGATAGTCATCAGCAGCCATTTTTTTGAACAATTAAGCAAGTTCAATGACCGACAAAAACACAACTAAATTTGCAGCAAAAATAGAGACTTGAGAATTATTACGTTGAAAAAGATTTCATAAGCAATAGAGAATGTATTATTGGGCTTTTCACTGCAGAAGCACACTGATACTGCTCTACTTGATACCCGATTGGGTGCAATGGAAATCACATAGCAGAAAAAGTGATCCAGGACCTTCTACACGTCCAACCTTCCAACCTTAACAGGACGAGCATGCAACCAGGGTTGCCAGATACTTCCTACCTTTTTTTATTCCCAAGGGCTTCATTTATCTTTTCATTAACCTAACCCAAATGACGCGACACAACCTTAGCGACCCCACCCAGATGCTCTTTGTCTAATGAGCTGCGCGAAGTTGGGCTAGGCTGGCTTGGTTAACTCAGGTCAGATTGGGTCAATAGAAGTTAGGTTAAGGAAGTATCTGGCAACCCTGATTGATACATCTAACATCTCCTTTGTCAGAACTGCGCGAAAATTATTTTGTTTACGCAAGGGATTCTTGCTCATGTCTTAGTGACTGCGCCGACTCACACCTCAGGACCTTCTTCAGCAAAGGATCCTTTGCATTGATGCTAATCCTGTTGTGGCTTGGCCTCAAGGTGCTAAAACAAAGATTCACTGACTCACTCACTTATTCACTTATACACACAAAGGGTCTGTGCTAGTACTTATTGCACATCCCGAGATGAGGGGAGTTCAGTACAGTCTGGGTCGCGGGGTTGACGACAGAGGTGAGCACGATGTTCAAGCCGACGGGCGCCGCGTCCGGCGACGACCTTGGCAGCATCACGGTGACCAAGACGACGAAGAAGAAGAAGACGTTGCGAGATGTCAGGAGTTGTGTCTATGGTGCCCCATTGAGACCTTTTTCAGCTGGCTCTTCCTCCTCTTGCAGGGAAGCGTCGTGACCGAGATTGTGACCGAGCACCACAAGACCAACAAGAGCGATGACGCCTGCTTCAACCCCAGCTTCAACGAGGCCTCCAAGGCTCTGGCAGACACCAAACTTTGTCCGCAGGAGGGCAGCAAAGACGTAAGCTCAAGATCACTCAAGTTGTCAGATGCTTTCATCTCGGAACTCAAGTTTTCACCCACTTCTCACCCAAAGAACAGCAATGACGCAGAGGGAACTTTGGGTGTAAGGTTGAAGGACCTTTCTTGTTATCGGCTTTCAAAGTATTTTTGCACCAAAAACATGTACCCAAACTTCGTACCCGACGGTTTTGCACTCTCGTCAGTACGGAAATTCTTGGAGTAGAAGGCAGCTGATCTAAAAACAGACGTGTTGGGTCGAATCAGACAGACTCGACTGCAACCGGAAGCGAAGCCCCTCTGGCTCGAATCGAATTTGGGGGAGGTGGGAACACTAACCGAATCGAATCAAAATGGCTCCGACCTGGCAATGCAGAGTCTGTATACAATGGCGGAAGGGGATGGGGAGGCTGCTTCTTTCGCACTTTTTGTGGCTGAAATGGCGGAAGAATCGACAAGTGAAAGACGAACCTTCATCAAAGTGATCCGGATGGTCAAGATTCGAATGCTAGAAATACAATCCGGATCCTTATTCCAATATTTTTGACTGGGATTTGACGGGGCACTGATTTTCGGTTTAATTCATTTAAAAAAATGGAACCCAGAAAGGAAGAACATCTCAAATTTTTCCGGGGAGGCTCTTACATGTACTCATAAGCAGGTGGAACTAAAACAAAAATAGCTAAAAGAAATCAAACTGTGCAATGGGCATAAAATGCATTGTGTTTACAACTTACTTTTTTTAAAGTCGGTCTTTTTAATTACGAGGAATATCAACGGTACTTTTTCTGGCTAACTTTTGCAATCACCACGCAAAAAATCAACTAAAAATCTCCACCGGAAGTGACTAACAAATGACCTTTACAATATAAGCCGTAAGAACCCCGGATATAAGAATTATTCGCATATAAGAACTGCTGTGTTTCTTGTGTTGTCAGTTGTCATGAACAATGTAAGGCCGCTTCTAAAAACGTTTTGGCCTAGATCGGATGGTGTTGCTATAAACAGGTTCTACTGTAGTTTTCACAGCCGTTGCCTTGGATGAAACATTGACGCTGCACAACTGTGTATAAATATTCATGTGTATAAAACATTTGGCTGCTTTCAGACTATGGGAGTCGGTTCCAACGAGCTATTGCGCGAAAAATTTGCACACGAGGTCTTGGAGCTCCACAACGAACTGAGGAGAAAGCATCAGGCAGAGCCTCTGGCGCTAAGCAAAAAGGTTCTTAGCAAAGTGTTGTCCCCTTGTGACACGTTGGCATTGTTGTTGTCGTTGCTGTTGCAGCTGTGCGCGTTCGCCCAGGACTGGGCCGAGACCCTGGCCAAGACGGGCAGATTCGATCATCGTCCAGACTGCAAGTACGGAGAAAATCTCTTCTGCAGTTGGTCATCCAATCGTCATGCAACGGTGAGTCAGATGAGCTGATTGCAAAAAGGACACGAGGTGTGATGTTTGTGACTCACGCTATACGATGCTCTGCACCAATGCGTACAAACACTGAAACCCGTATCTTAGGCAAATAATGCAGTCAAGTCTAGATGTCGTCAAATCAAGACTCTACTGTGCGCACATCTACGTAGCAGCACTGTCTGCTGGGAAGGGGGGGAAAAGTGTTTTGCATAATAGTTTGCCATTGACAACAACGCACTATAGAATTTTATTCCAAAAGATGACAGAGTTGCTACGTGGCCGGGTTGCGTGGATGATTTCTGAAAGTGTCTTAGTTTCTGTGCCCATCCAGAGTGCGTCTCTGACACTTCTGCTAGGGACACTGACAACGGGGACACTGAAAGTGAGGATACGCCGGTTACCTTTGTTTGTGATGGGTTGGGTCAGGTCCGGGCAGGGCAGGTGATTCCTGAGTGTGCCAGTTGTCTGGGAACCGTCGCAAACGCAGGATGTGTGGAAGGAAGGGTCATGAATGCAATGTGGACCATTGGACATGGATTCGTCAGGTATCTGTAGCAGCATTCAGGGCCGTCGAGGAAGAGAATTGTTTTGTTCAAAACATGCAATACATTTGGTCCAACTGCACCAACGTCACTGCATGAAATATCATAACTCAGGCTCATCAAGAAGGACTAGGGCTTCATCGGTGACCTTCGGTTATTTTCCAGGCTTTGCTTGAGCTCCTTGTTTCCGGGGTTGCCAGGTGAAATTTTGCTTGACCGTGAACAAAAATTTCCTTGCCGAACAGTTTCTGGCATCCCTACTTATCTCTGCAGTGCCATCTCCTGACTCTCGTGAAGGCAAAGAAAGTTTTTATGCGCAAATAATCTGCGTCATATTTTTATAATTTTTAACTACCCAGTGTCACCCCTCAGGCTGAGGGTCTTTCCTGCTCAATGGGGTCACAAGCTGTCACTGGAGCTGTCATGTGACGAGGAAAAATGCCCGCTAGGCCTGTTAGTAAAAAGATATGGGCAGAGAGCAGACAATCTATCATAAGGAGGATCTTGATGAAGTCAATCATGAAAAAGGACACCCTCTTGCACCTCAACCTTGCTCGCTTACACAACTGGGAGGTAGTTGACGTTGATGATCTTGAAGCTGTCTTATTGGTTCTAGTGTTGGTTGATGCCCTAATTTCGGCACTTCTGCTTAGTTGAGGCTAATGACCTTGAAGTTGTCTGGTGCTGACTTTTCCCTAATATCACCCCCCCCTCCTGTTTTTACAGGGTTCAATTTCTGCACCAAGGTTCGTGCGGTTAGAAATGAACTTTAAAACACACTTGGAACAATATTTGAAAGTCGATCGCTCTCAAAATTTTGCATGAACTTTGTACGCATGCGTACACACAGGGGTGTCAGTCCCTTGAGGGGGGGGGAGGGTTGCCACCACAACAGTAAAGCTAAAATGTTCTTCACCTCTGTACCATCTTCTGTAACACTCATTCGTCGGTCTCGGTGCACAAGTGTGTGAACAAGTGGTAAGACAAACATCGTTGCAGGTATCTGCGCGCGCCCCAGTGGAAAGTTGGTACTCTGAAAGTCAGCATTACAGCTTCTGCATGGAGTCCGACGGCTGCGTCGAGTCCGACGGCCTCAACAGCAGTCAGAGCGGCCACTTCACGCAGCTGGTCTGGCGCGGGTCCCGCCTCCTCGGAGTGGGTTTGGCGAGCGACGGCAAAGGCAAGACCGTGGTCGTCGCGAACTACGACCCAGCCGGAAACTACTTGGGCAGATACGCAGAAAACGTCCTCCCGACCATTATTTAGTTGTTTTGTAATAAGTGCATTATGCTTTTGGTCGTCGCAATAAACGTAAATGACTCAGGCACATTGATATACTGCACTGTGCTTGTTACTACTGTGCATCTACAGGGTACGTGAAAAAGAGCTTAACCTTGACCTTCTCCTGGACGGAGCTACGAAAACACTATAAAGAGGACACTCTGATTAGAGTTTTGCAGTCTATATTTATTCGTCAACATGTCTGTCTTCACCCAGACGGTCAGCAACAGGCACCTCAGCCGCAGAGACCTGAGTTGTACGGCCAAGCTACTTTTCACACACCCTGTAGATTGACAGCATTCTATTACGGCCAATGACTTTCCACAAGAGCAAAGAACGCTGCATTCCGACGCCTCCTGCTGTTCAGGGCGACTCAACAGTGACTCTTCATCTTCTACCTACAGCGAGTGGTCCACTGAAACAAAGGGATCCAGAGCATTTAGACACACTCAAAGCTGCTTTATTTGCAGTTGCTGCATTATTCGTACTTACAATCCTCTTCCGCAGATCAAGCAGGAGAGGAAATTGCTGCACTCGTCGCAGTTGAAGAAGAACGCCTGGGCCAGAGTGGCGCTCACGGAGACGAGCAAGAAGGCGACCACAATGAGGCAGCTTCGGAGATTCATAATGTTGAAGACCCTCATCCAATGCTGGTGAGCTGTCTTCGAATCTGTAGAGGGGGCAAAGTCGGACATGTGATCACGAACGTTGTCGCTGGGTCGAAAAGTCGGACAAGCGATCACGAACGTTGTCGCTGGGTCGAAAAGTCGGCCCGGCTGGCCCGAAACGAGGAGGCGCCCTTGCAGTCGGCACAAAACTTCAGCGCCAGTGAATTTATTCAGCAAGTACCAGGATGACAAATGCGCTCAGATTTCTTCTTTTTATTATTTTGCGTGCGTGTGCGTGACATTTACGTGCTCTCCTCTGTATATGTGAGCTGCAAGTTTTTAGAAGGGAAAAGCTATTTGCCTTTCTTCAGAAAGAAACCACCTTAATATTGCTTAAGAATCCAACACGAGCAGGTCCGAAAACCCTGTGCATTTTGCGCTGTGCCAAATTTCAGTGCCAGAAGACCCCAAGGCCCAGATGCTTTGTACTCTCAACCAACCGTCTTTCAGACTTCCATATGGACACCAAATTTGCCAGAGCTGCCACTTCCTCACCTGTTCATTCCATGGAATCTCCCTCTTTGACTGCCTCCAGACGACTGCCTGTGGCTCTGTTTGCGGCTCTGCCAGGTGCTGACGCTGTTGGACCTCTTCGGCTCATTTGGCACCTCGTCCCACCTCGTCTCTTAGGGCGCGCTCACCCGTGGCAACACCGAGGAGCAGACGCGCTCTCAGTCAGAGATCGAGCAAGGGCTGAACAAAGGGATGCATGTGCACGTGCTGCCTGCACTCGCTGGTGTGGTTGTCGCTCATGCATGTGCGCGCGTCATATGTACTAGGACCTGCAATGTGGACTGTGTTTGTAACAAGACCGAATATCAAAAGTCGTCAGGGGGGGGGATCAAGACATGATGTTCAGCTTTCAGCTGATTGCTTTGACCAAAAATAAGAAAAGTTATTCTCTCGAGAAAATTTCACTGATTCTTGAGGGAACCTTGAACACTTTTCTTCACGAGGAATGAGTGACGAGAGTGAAATTGGCGAGTGATAATAACTGCTTAGTTTTTGACAAACATGTAATTTTCTTTAACTAATTGACTTTTTTCACGGTCCATTTGCCAGTCAGCGAGAAAAAGTAGAAAATCAGTGAAACAAAGACTTTTTCTCACCGATTTTCAGTGAAACAAAGACTTTTTCTCAGTGAAAAAAAAGTTGAGCAGTTAAAGAAAGACTATAAAAGCCGTGAACGTCACCTACCTGTTGGCCGAACCAAACCAGTAATGGCCCCTTCTTTATCACCTGGCTGCCGGACAAAAGACTAAAGTGCATAAAGCATCCAAACCAGCCCGAGTGACGTCCATTGGTCGCATATATCACCCTGTTAACCCCGTTTTCGTGAAAAGTGCAGTTTATACGACTTTTAGAGGACATTCAGAACTTTCCAACGAGGTATGGCGAGCCCCGATCGAACCAACGGCCCACGAGTTATGGACGGAAAACTGAAAAGTTTTCCGAAAATCGGTGACTTAGCCGTGAACGTCCCTAATGCCGAATATTGAAGCGCATTCTCGTGAATGTGTCAAAAAACCGATATTACCATTGAAAGCTCACTGCAGCGCCCCTCGATCGTTTTATGGGTGCAACAGTTATGGGTGATTGACGGACAAATGGGCAATTTGACGTAACTACATCATGACCCTCTAATAATATGGTATGACTATGATAGTCACTCAGCTCCAACTCATGAATGTAAAAATATGTTTTTGAACGAGCTTCATGGCATAAAAGTTGCAGAGGACACTTTAAGCTGGACATCTGGTAATAACAATGAATCTTTCACCAGGGGTGTCAGGGTCACACAAAAATGGTCGCTATGTGGCCCACCAGGGGCATATACAAATTTCATCCAGTCAAAGCCAGTTCAGTGCTTGCCTGATAGGCCTACTGTTTGTGTCCCTTTCAGGATTATGGCTTCAGTCTCATCATATTTAGGTCGCACAGTACACGCAGCCATATGTGTGTCCCTTTCTCTGCAGCACGCACAGCATGCGCATATTGTCACATCTGCATAGCGACTCCGCTACTCGGTAGTGTTCAATTCTTGTGTCATGCAACGTCTGACTTGTTGTGCCAGCAAAGGTTCTCCTGCGATTGTTCAATGTTATGTTTATGATAATGATGAGAAACTATTCGTCGGTAGTGCACATGATTGATATGATGGAACGACAACGACCTCAAGGAAGAATCAGAGAGAAACCTGACTGAGCTCTTCTGCCAGGTTGTGCGGCAAAAACGTCACATTTGCCAGCCCATATCAAAGAAACTTGAAACCTTTGATTTCTTAAGAACAGTGCTAAAAATGCCACGCCTTCCATGCCTGTTTTGACTGGGAGAAGAACGTGGCAAAGCCCTCAGATCAGCTTCAGCCACTCCTTTTCAAGGAACTTTAAGATGACACCGAAAGTTAAGGTCCAAAAGTGAAACTTATTGACAGTTAAGTAAAAGGCCTTTACTTGCTCCTCAACATGATCCTGCTAATGAGGCACTCAGGTCATCAAGACGTAAAGTAGCGCGGGGTTACTACAACATCAGCATGGGCTACATTGGCTGCCATTGGCTACATGGGCGCGAGGCCCATGTAGTCACCACTGGCCACCACTGGCCTACATGCCCAGTATAGTGTACTGGGCATGTAGGCCACATACGAAATCTGGGGCTTCTTCTTGTCGTATTGTTTTGCTTGATGGAATTTGAAGTTTTCGTTTGTGTAAAATGGCAGCACAATAATGGCTATTTGATGTTTGGGATGCTGCCAGCACCAAAATTTCACCTTGGCAGAAAATAGTGCAAAGTCATCCAGCGATCGCTGATTGCTTTGAGTATCTGCTGGAGTGAACAAACTCGCTTTTTGAGAAGTTCCTCCCGCATGTGACACGGAAAATGTGTGTACGCGTTTGTACGCAAATTTATCAGTGATGTTTTGAACTTCATCCAGGGTAATATCGGGACCAAGTAGAGATAAGATGTGGGTGCCACTGACAAGTGACCTATGAATCCCCCACTTTGACGATCAGGTGCGAAAGCAAAGACAAAGAAGATGGTGAAGTCATCGTCCCTGCCTTGGTCGTCCCGCCATGGCCACGTTCCCCAAGCCCCCCGTGGGCCAGAAGGCGTCCGAGTGGTGTTCCCGCCAGGCCCGGGACCACCAACAGAGCCACGTGAGGTCCTCTGGACGTTGGTGTCAAACCATGGACACAGTGTTGATCTCGTTTCCAAAGCATCAGGTGACCGGAGCTTTGTGCACCCACGCACGCAGGGCAACGACTTCCCCATTGTGGAGGACAAAACTCCCGAGCACCACACGCGCGTGACTTTTGACCTTGAGCAAAGTTTGTCCCTTTTTTTGCCCGCTCTAATGAGCCTTCTCGATCCTTGTCAATTGACGCCCCCAGAATGGCGGCCACAACAAAGACGCCCTCCTCTTTTTGTTGTTGCTGTTGTTGTTGCTGCTGTCGTCGCCGCCGTTGCAATTCGCCAGTGCAACGAGGTGTGGCACAGTCACACTAGGGGACATTCACCAAGCGTGCAAATTCTTACGTAAGGCCGCAAATATGTTTGTACGCCCTCTTTTCTAGGGATTTCCTATTTTTTTTTCATCCTTTCGATACACAAGATGAGTTGATTTTTTTCAAAAAAAAGAAAAAATTGCATATGCAGTCGGACTTTAAGCGAAAACGCTGCCCTGAGCACGGTGAAGACGCTGCAATTTGACTGAATTACTGGATCATTTGACTCAGAGAGTCCGAGCTTTGATCAGCGAACAAAGGGAAGAAGGTGCAGAAAGTTGGTTGCAATTTTGTGCATTTGGCACGTCCGTCGTCGTCGTCGCCAAGGACGGGCACAACTCTTGAAAATGGCAATTACTGCACACATTTTTGGCAAACTTTGCCTCTCTGACGTCTCCTTCACACGAAAATGCACATTCATTCGTCACCCTCACGTTCTTGACGTCTTTGTCTGATCGAGTTAACCGCATTTCATACTTTTTTTGCAGTGCGCGTACACCAACTATATTTGCTAAGGTACTGCGTGCTAAGACTGTGCGATCTGTCGTATCGATATCGAATGTGGCCGTATATGCAAAATATCGAATATCGCGATACTTGATGTCTTTGCATGCAATGCTGACCGAAACGGCCGCCAACGCTGGCAAATCCCTGTTGACCATGGGCCGGGTGGGCCCGCTGGGCAGAATGCGTGAACAGGGTGAATCTGAGAATGTTGAAGTAACAGTCATCTTATAACAGACATCTTTGAAATATCAGCAAGAGTATGATGTAGACAACTAATTGGGCATTGAACAGATGATGTCGAAAATATCGCGATATCGATTGCCTTGAGATATCGCATAGTCTTGCTGCGTGCACGTGTACACGGACAATTTGTCCAGTGCAACCGAGCACTGGACGATTTCTTTGATCTTCCTTTTGTTCTTGCTGAGCATTTATTGTGTGGCCTTAGCAGAAAATTATTCATATACTTCTTTCTTTTCTTGTTTGTCAGTGTCCGTTTGTCTGTCTGATCACAGAAGGACGCACTTGTCGCACTCTGTCGTCGTCTGCGGAAAGTTCTGCTCGTTGACGAGCAACCTCACGAAGTCCTCCATCTGCACGCGGCCGTCGTTGTCGAGGTCGAGCGCCCGCAGCATTTCCTCGAGCTCGCGCTCGCTGGTGTGGCCGCCGGCGTCGGCGCGCATGAGCGACTGTTTCATCTGAGCGGCGGAGATGCTCAAGCGGCCGAGACCGAGTCCATCGGGACCGCCGCCGGGGCCGCCGCCAGGACTGCTACCGTCGGTGCCGCCGCCGCTGTTGCCGCCGCTCTCGACGCAGTCGCCAGCCACAACCCTAGACATGAAACTCGCATGAATTCAAGGTTTACAGTGCGACAGGAAGAAAACTCGTGTGCATTGTAACATTTCATGTCAGAAGATGCATCAAAGGCCGAAAGGTGCACAGGCTGCATTGGCAGACTTGGGGAAGGCTTCCTGGATTGGTGGGTCAGAGGAGGCATGAGAGAATAGCAGAGAATTGACGTAGGCAGGATGAAAGAGGAGAGCAAAAAAGCAAAATGAGCCGCGTAGAAGAGGCCTTTTCAAGACATCCCCTTGTACTCAGTGTGCCAGTATAATGTCAGCATCTTGGGTGGGTGGGGATGGACTACGACGGTCCCAAATATGCCCGATTGAAATAGAAATGGTTCAAGCCAGGAAACAAGGGTGAAAGAGGGCCCGTTTTAGGGTATCATAGACGACTTTCCAACTTCATCAATGGAACACAATAGCTCATCATATTATACACAGTAATGATAAAAATAGATCAGGCAAAGGAAGAAATTTGCCAAACTGTAACTGCAAGGTCGAAAAACTCATTCAAGCCATAACTCGCTAAATTTTAATTTTTGATGCAATGCGTTTCTCCGCAAGAAGTCACGTCAGCATGAATGAATGTAAAAAAGAATCCTGCCCAAACGCATATTTGCTGCCCCAAACAAGCGTTTTGGAGAGACCCCACTTAAATCTGATTCTGATAGGCTTTTTGCATAGTTTCCACCAAAGCTCATGTTTAGAGCATAGCTTCTGTTGCAACCCAATGGGTGGCCCCACTAACATTATAGGTTAATTGTCATAGTTTGTCAATGAACTCCAGAATGGCGATCTCAGCTTAAGCTCAGTGCTTAGAAGGATCCAATTGGGCATTTCTTGAATGTTCCCAATTTGGCTCTCTCAACTTCATCAAGAGGCTGTGTAGCTTTTCCCCCTCTCCAAGCAAAATTGGCCTCCCAAGTTTGGGGAAAAACAGTGAATCCTCCGATCACGGATGGCTGAGACTGGCTCAGCTCTAAGAAGAGCATCCCTGGCTGAGATTGTTTTTGCACTCCAACGAGTGTGATTTTCAGCCTCAGGGACGACTTCAAACATTTTTTCAGCTCTAGATCGTTCCAATGCAGTGGAACACGCTTAATAGAGACGCTTACTGGAGACTTTGGCTTATTGGAGACAAAATACCAGATACAAAAAAATTTCTACATAAATCATTACTTGTATTAGCGACACAACACGGATAATAGAGACTGACCAGAATCCATTACAAAACTAGTGCATCTTTACTTCTGTTTATACACAAACTCAACCTGTGCAAAGAGGGTTTGAGGACTTCTCCTTGCTTCGCACCCTTGAAAAAATGTTGTAGTAAAGTCTCAGTCACAATGTCACACAAAGCACTCTACGTAGACCCACTTTTTCTCTGTAACAGCTGATGAATAAGTACAGTGCAGTGCAAAAGTGAGCGTACACCTGCTTGAGAGACAAAAAATCGCATTTTGAGGTCACATTTTACGTAGTTAAATGAATTTTTTTTTGCTAG
>JAAUXU010120275.1_pt1 | contig 29577 bp, 29 predicted proteins | sample 7278151 | NCBI WGS metagenome assembly JAAUXU01 (sample SAMN14350113, study PRJNA611818) | marine sediment metagenome | isolation source: surface marine sediment (1.8m) | place: French Polynesia: Moorea | collected 2018-08
AAACAAAAACAAAATTAGTTGAGAATTTGACTCGACTCGAGCATTTGTGAGTCGGGCTGAACTCGCAGGAGCTGCCAGGATTGGGCCTCCAGCTTCTTCAGCCTCAGCCAGTGACCGGGGTTTGGCTGCCCTGCGCTTTTCCCATATAAAAGCCCGGCGGGAAAGACACATTTATCCAGCTGATTATACGTTAGCATAAGAAAAACCTTTAAAAACAGTCCTGTTTTCTCAAGGGATTCATCACAACTTCTGGGATCTCGAATTTCTCCACGAATTCCCAGCAGTAACTCGATAAAGCACGAATGTGGCACAATGTTCGTCTGTGTCCCAGGGAAGATTTGACTTCTCAAGTAGTGTCCGTCCTTGTTCCATCCCTGGCAATGAAGCTGAACTGGAATCCCAACCTGCATCTCTTCCCGAAAAGATCAGCGACAGCGTGATGAAATTGCCATTGCACTTAGTGACACAACTTGTCACTCATTACAAAGTAAGTCTTCAACTGGAGGGGCAAGAAGCAAAAAAGGTCAGGGTCAAGTGATGCTTCAATGCCGCTACAGAAGTGGAGAAGTCGGTCCACAACCCCTAGGTGGGGGAGGGGGGGGGACTTGGCCCACAGTATGCAGATGTAGCCTGAGATGTCAGACGGAGGAGGAAGCCATGATGGCTTCCAGCAAGCTGGTGTGCGACTTCATCTCCACTCACGTCGCCCTTGCCCTTGATGTTCTCTCAATTTCCACGGGAACAACAGATTGACTATGGTTCAAGCTATAATTCATTCTAGACATCGTGCAACTTTTAACAGTTTTTCAATCCTTTGCATCTCCCACTCCATCGGGATTGATGGCGAAGACAGCCTCGCTCTCTGGCAAGCAAGGGGAGTCGTAGACTTTGCAGATCCTCTGCTCACCGCGTCCCTTCCTCAGGTACAGCCTGGTCGTGCTCGCGTGCGCCATGATGTTGCCGCCAATGGGCTTCTTGGGGTCTGCGGCAAACATGGCCGCGCCATCAACCTGCGCCACCACCTGGTTGGTAAGCACCACAGCCACGCCGAACTCGTCTGACAGCCTCAGCAGCATCCGCAGGAACCTGGCAAGGTGCATCTGGCGGGAGGAGAGCTCGCCCCGGCCGGAGTAGTCTGTGCGGTAGAGTGACGTGGCCGAGTCCACCACCACCAGCGCGTAGCGCGATTCGGCCATCATGGCTGACGCCTGCAGCAGGGCCGATATTCACAGTCAGTCAGTCTGTTTCAAGCAGTGTGTATATGTATAGTTTTCTACACGTCAGTCACGTGCTGCAGAGCTTGAGTGGAAAGCCGATCCACAAACAATGGAGACTCTGGCACTCTGGTTCAATCTATAATGTCCTGGTGGACACGGAACGAAAGGGGAGACTCAAAATTGGGGTGAGGAAACAACCACGTACACCTGGGAGTGGAACGAGTAGAGGGGGAGAAGGACTTCTGCACTACAAAGAGGTCTGGTCTTTCATTGGAGATTTTTTGCCTCAACTTTGTTAGCCAATTGCTCTTCTCTCAGGTGTTGATTTACTTCACTTTGGCTCCCAATGATACTGTTGGATCTCCTCTTTCATTAGATCCGACATTGCATTAGAGCGCCGTGACCTCGAGCAACGCCAGAGATATGAGCGTCTCCTGTGTCGTGAGTAGGTGAATGTGGAATAGACTACGATTAAGAAGCGTTTACACTGGCAAACTTGCGCCAAAGAGGGTCATGAAGTGTCTACTGAGAAATCCTTTCAATCGCCATCTGAACTGCGTGAATATCGTCCCTGGATAAGCAGCTGGCTCTGATGATCGGTGTTGTAGGCGCGAGCGTAGGCAACGTTATCCAGTACGTCGGAACCGTTGAGGCCGTAGCGCTCGGCGACGGCGAGGAGACGCTCGGGCCTGAAGGTGCCCTCGGTGTCGATGTACAAGCACTTCCCTTCGGCGCCGCCCATGTCGATGGGCAGCTGGCAAGTGACGGCCATCGTGTGACACAGCTGACTTTTGCCGGTACGGAACTCCCCGAACAGCTCAGTGATGGACCCCGTCTCAATGCCACCGTTCAGCAGCTTGTCCAGCTCCTTGCTCCCGGTGGTCACCTGCAAAGAAGTATCTAATAGGAAGACTGTTCTCAGACTTATGCGATACTTCGTAATTCACTGTTTCAGGCGCTCTCATCGCTGCTGAAAGTGTCCTGACCCTTATGGGTCAACCTGTAGTTTCTAAATATAGATGACTGCAGCAACTCTGGAATTAGTGGCTGTGCTGGGTCCAGCTGGTGAATTTCACGACTGGTTTCCAGATTTGCTCATCACCAATGGGACTTTAAGAACTTGTCTCACCAGGGCACCCTCGTTACCTGGATGATCTGCGACCTCCTTAAATGCATCTCGGTGGCGGTGGTGAATCCGGTGGGCACCAGCTTCTGCCCCTCGGCCAAGATCTTGTCTGCCTTGGCCTCGGAGATCCCCTTAATCGCCAGTAAGTTCTTCTTTGGCGCGTACACCACCGACTCCACGGTGTTGTAGCCTGCCTCCATCAGCTTCTTGACGTCACCCGCTGAGAGACCATGACGTTCCAGCGAAGATATCGGAAGAGGTCCGAACGTGTCCTCCTCAGCCGCCGCCGTGTTGGCCGTGGACTCCTCGGCGGCCTCGGCGGTCGAGCTCATCCTCGACATCTGGGCGGACATTCTGAACGCGTCTCTCCAATCCTCCGCAGATACGACCACACTCTGGTATTGTTTACTATCTGCCTCCTAAGTCTCCCTTCTCTCGACTGAAGATCGACCAGACCAGACTTGATTTTTGCCGCGCAAAATATACGCTTCAAAAACATCGGAGTAGTAATCGTTCCCTTAGAAAATTTCCCAAACACTGAACGAAACATCTTAAAGAATCTGGCGGTTAATAACTGACTAAGAAGGAAGTCACTTAAGACAATGTTGTTTGATCAAATTGTTCAGGACGTAGCCAGCGCCACTCATTTCTCCGATGCGATTGTCGCTCTGCTCATGTAGCTGACAAGTGCTGCGCGGGCCTTTGAAATTGAGTCAACAGTAGTGATAAGCTGCAAGCCGGGGAAAACAAGCCAAGCTCAAGCTTTTCGACACTGAGCAAACTGGGTCTAAGATGACGCTCAAATGATTTCTGCCAATTGTGCTACTAAGGAAGGTTCCATTCAAGCCCAAAGCCCGAGATAGTATCTTAAAGCTTGGTTAGGTTTTAGCTTGAGCCCATCATTAATCCATACGTTACCACGAAAACAAGGAGGGAGAGTTCTTGAAATCATCCTTCCCATGGAGGTTGAAGAATTGACAGAGGGCGGAGACGGCGCGTCCTCGGACGTCGTCTCCTCTGCCGCCGCCTCCTCGAAGGCTCCTGGGGGCGACAGCGGCCAAGTTGGGCGTCTAGGTGAGATCGAGACCCCAATGGATCAGGGCGATGATAACCATCGGGGCCAACTGGATCTGGAGCTGAAGCGCGACGAGGATGGCGGTATCCGCCTCGGGCAACTCTACATCCCGCCGCCCCCGCCCCCTGCTCTGACTTTCGACAGCGACCGACCACGTCTCGTCATCACCCACATAGAGAACGAGAACTTCAAGTCGTACGGCGGCGTCAAGACCCTGGGGCCGTTCCACAAAAGCTTCACCTCTATCGTGGGGCCCAACGGCAGCGGTAAAAGCAACGTCATCGACTCGATGCTCTTCGTCTTTGGCTACAGAGCCCAGCAAATTAGGTAAGAAGAGTCATACTGACGAGTTGGCCGGCCTTAATTCTGTGGCTGACATCTAGGTCCAAGAAGGTCTCTGTGCTGATTCATGAGTCTGAGCAATTCCCGAACGTCAACTCTTGTTCGGTGAGAGTGCACTTTCGGGAGATTTTGGATGGCGGGGGCGATGGCGACAACGACGACGACTTCACAGTAGTGGAGGGCAGTGACTTCTACGTGGGCAGGACGGCCTTTAAGGACAACAGCAGCTTCTACGAGATCAACGGACGCCGCTCGCCTTTCAAGGAGGTATCTGTGCTGCTCAGGAAGAAGGGTGTCGACCTCGACCATAATCGGTTCCTCATTCTGCAGGTATGTAAAGGGTAGCTAGCATGACGCATATGGCACCTTTCGACCACGTTTCTTTGGGATCGTTTGTTCACAGTGCTGGATGTATCTTTTAACAGGGGGAGGTTGAGCAAATTGCTCAGATGAGGCCCAAGGGCAACCATCCCGGAGACACGGGGATGCTCGAGTTCTTGGAGGACATCATCGGGTCGTCTCGCTTCAAGGAGCCGATTGAACTCTTGAAGGAAACGGTGGCAGAGTTGGACGATCTAAGGGGAGAGAAGCTAAACCGAGTTAAGATCGTGCAGAAGGAGAAAGACGAGCTGGAGGAGCCTAAGAACCTTGCCGTGGATCACATCCGAAAGGAGAACGATTTGGCCAAGAAAAGGAACTTTGCCTTTCAGCACTACATCCACGTAAGGAGATTGGCGATGGGAGTGCATAAGCATCCTAAGTCTCGCCAGTGATTAGTAGTCATGGTCACCCAATGTACCTACATCGGTGGAGGTCCATCAAATGTCCTAGGCGCTTTTGTAGCGAAACTATTAATCCTGCCGTTCTCTTTGCAGGAATGCGTGGTCAGGCTGGAGAAGATCGAAGAGGAACGCAAGGAGTACGAGGTCACAGTGGCGGACATAATTACAGAAGTGAAGAAGGTGGCGTCGGAGCGCAAGGAAGTAGAGGGGCAGCAGCACGAGTTGTCCGAGCAGCATAAGCAGTTACAGGAGAAACTGGAGAAGGCTCAAGAGAGCTTTCAGCGTTTTGAGATAGAGCACGCCAAGCAGATCGAGGACATGAAGAATGCCAACGTGAAGCGCAGGAAGCTCATGCGCTCGGCAGAAGCAGAGAACGAGAAGCTGGAGAAGCTGCAGGCCGTTCCAGACTCGAACAAGAATAAGATGGAAGAAATTGAAGCTATACAAGCCAAGCTGACCAATCAAGTTGAAGAAGAGCAGAAGAAATATGACAAGGCTATGGAGCAAGTGAGTTACGAGATATCCGAGTTCTACGAGATGTCTCAGTTGTACTTATCACGTGTCACCTTTCTTGCCCTTAGGTCAAAACCGAGACCCAGGTCTATCAAGACGAGAAAGAGGGTCTTGAGACAAGGTTGATTGGATTGCGCAAGAACGTGAATGAGAGGAACTCCGACCTCCAGCTGGTCCAGAATGAGCTGTCGCTGCTCAACAGCCGGGAAGAGAAGGAAAAGTGCCGCATGGACCAATTTCTTCACAATAAGGAGCAGTGCGAGTCAGACTTCCAAAAGGCCAAGGAGGAGAAACAGCAGTTAAAACAGGAGATGCCCGAGCTGGAGAAGCAGACCAAGACGCTGGAGAAGAAGTTGCAGGAGCTCGTGTCCAGGGAGGAGCGGGCCGGCGAACGCGCAAAGAGGCTGAGGGCAAAATACGAGGAGACTCAGACGACCGCGCACGCCGTCAAGAACCGCGGCCGGGTGCTGGAGTCCATCAGCGGGATGGACGGCGTTTTGGGGAGGTTGGGCGATCTGGGTGCCATTGACGCAGAGTATGACGTGGCAGTATCCACTGCTGCCGGATCAAGCTTGGACACTGTGCTTGTGGAGAATGTCAACACTGCCAAAAGGTATGCATCACTCTCTCGGGACGTAGATGTACTTCTGAGAGTGTAGGAGGAGTACTCCGTCTGTCCTCTCGATTTCGCTGCTCGACTCTTCTGCTTTCCGTTTCAGGTGCATCGAGTACCTGCGAGCCAACAGCATCGGCCGCGCCAACTTCTTGGCCCTGGACGTGGCGACTTCCAAGTGGAAACATAAGGTCTCCCAGTCTATGACAACTCCGGAAGACGTGCCCAGGCTCTTCGACCTCATCCGCCCTGCGGAGCCAAGGTTCGCGCCCGCATTCTACCAATACGTGCGAGACACGCTGGTGGCCAAATCCCTGGAGCAAGCTCAGAGGATCGCCTTCGGGGCGCGCAGGCATCGCGTCGTCACTCTCAGCGGAGAGGTGATTGAGGTCTCCGGGGCTATGTGCGGAGGCGGCGAGAAGGCCAGGGGAAAGATGGGCTCGTCCGTGAGGAACCAGCCTGCCACTTCTGTCGAGGACATTAGAAAATTACATGATGAGTGCAATCGCGCTGCTGAAGAGCTCAGGGTGATCGAGCACGAGAAGGCTGACGTGGAGACCGCTCTGCAGAACAAGCGCAAGAGACTTGAGGAAGTGGCCCAGAGGCTGCAGAGGATCGATTTCGACATCAACTCCTTTAAGGAGAAGCTCCAGGATCTGACGGAGCAAATCAAGAAGCAGGAAGTCGTGCTTGCCAACGCTAAGCCCGACAAGGTCAAGAAGAGCATCCTACAAGATAAGGTGGCTGAGTTGCAGGCTTTCTACGATGAAGCCGCGGCTGAGTCGGAAACTGTGGAGGTGGAGGTGAGGAAGCTCAACGCCAAAATCAAGGAAGTGGTGGGCAACAGAGTGAAGTCAGTCTCCAAGAAGCTCGATGAGGCCAAAGCCAAGTTGGAAAAGCTCAAGGCTGAACACACCCGGCTGAAAGTGGGCATCACCTCGGCCGAAAGAGACATGGAAAAAGCCAAAGACAAGCTGGAAGGACATCAAGCTGAGATCGAAGAGGTCAAGCAGAAGATGCTCAACATGAGTCAGGCGAGAAAGGACCTGGAGAAGGAAGGAAAGGAAGTCCTTGATAGTCTGAAGGAAATGAAGAACGAGGACAAGAAGTTAGCTGCTGAAGCTGCAAAGTTGTCAAAAGAATTGGAGAGCATCAGAGTTAAGGAGTCCAAAAGCAAGTCTCAGCAATTGGAGATGAAGCAGGTCCAGGAGAAGTTTGAAGATGAGGTCAAGGAACAGACCAAAACCATGAGTCACTGGCGAAGGGAGATGAAGAAGCTGAAGTTGCGGGGGATCCCTGGAGAGCGGTCAGATGACGTCCTCCCGGAGCACAGCCCAGAAGAGCTGGCCGAAGTCGACATGTTACAGTTTCAGGCCGAGATAAACTTGGTCGAAGAACAACTGACCCACTCCCAGGTCAACTTCGGAGCCATCGAGGAGTACCGCAAGAAGGAGGATATCTATTTGGAGCGAGTGGCCGAGCTGGAGCAGGTCTCCCATCAGAAGGAAAAGCAGCGGCGCAATTTCGAGGATTTGCGCAAGATGCGCCTCGAAGAGTTCATGAGCGGTTTCACAATCATCACGACCAAGCTCAAAGAGATCTACCAAATGATCACCTTAGGCGGCGATGCCGAGCTCGAGTTAGTGGATTCCCTCGACCCGTTCGCCGAAGGCATCGTCTTCAGCGTCCGCCCTCCGTCCAAGTCCTGGAAGAGCATCACCAACCTGTCCGGCGGGGAGAAGACCCTCTCCTCGCTGGCTTTGATCTTCGCGTTGCATTTCTACAAGCCCACCCCGCTGTACGTAATGGACGAGATCGACGCCGCGCTTGACTTCAAGAACGTGAGCATCGTGGCCTTCTACATTCAAGAGAGAACGCGCAACGCGCAGTTCATCATTATCAGCTTACGCTCCAACATGTTCGAGTTGGCTGACAGGCTCGTCGGCATTTTCAAGACGTGCAACTGCTCCGAGTCCGTCACTATCAACCCCAAGAAGCTGGCCCAAATTACGAAAGAAAACTAAAGAGTGTAGCTCTTGACCAGTATAAGTACCTATACGCAAAAAATTACCAGTATCCTTGTACGCATGTCCAAGGGATCGGGAAGTACAAATCTTTTTGTCTTTGTCTGTGCTAAGATCTCCAATGAAGTCTTCACCAATTGGAAGACTGTTCTGTACCAATGCGACTTGGTCAGTCAGGATCACGGCTGATTGCATGATGTTGAGGTCAACATAAGATCTCTTCCGTACCTTTCATGTGTGCTGACGATTAAAGTGTTTTGGGTCCACGTCAAATTCATTCCGACGTCTCGGGTACTTCAAAAAAGTACTTGATTTTACTTCAGCGCTGGAAAAAGTCAGTCCTTGACGACTTTCATCAGGAGGCAATGAAAAATCATCTTTTTAGGTTTAGTTCACGCCATTTTGGTCGATATGAGCGGTGACTGTGATAAGCGTCGTTCACTGTAGTGCGGCAGATTTTGGACTGAGTTAGTGGATCTAATAATTGGACTGATTCTTCATAGTAGCAGCCTCAATGACTTCGAGATGAAACAAAAGTTTGTGCGCAAACCTAAATTGCCCTGGGCCCACATTGCAACACAGCTGTCGGAAGTCGATGGGGCCTCAGTAAGAGTTTTAATATCATTATCATTATTATTATTGCAATTAGCCATGGGAGGGGGGAACGGTTGTGGGTAATTTACGGTATTGGCAAGAAGGACAATTCTGCAAAAATCGAGCTTTTTGGCTAAAAAGTTGTTCGGAGAAAGAAATACTCTTTAATCTTTATTTATTCCCATTACCTTAAAGAGACATAATGTGTTAGGTGCACGCACAAACGTGTCTGTTAGGTAGGGAGATATCTCTACGTATCACCAGTTTGATTTGGCTTCACACTCACAGATAGGGTTTATGTTTCCATATCCAAGTCTTAAAGGAAATCGTTGCATATTTCACTGCACAGGTACATCACGTATCAAGGTAGGAAAGGCCTCAAACCCTTATAAGTTAAATCATCGCCAGATTACTCAGTTTTGGTCAAAATGTAATTCTCTAGTCGAATTTCTTCCCTGTGCAGTCATTCCCAAAGAATCAAACGCATAACGCTGATTTTTGCAATGTAAGGCAAGGCTTCCGCATGGAAAAAGTTTGAAAATCCGAAAAAAAGGACTTTTGTCACTGATTTTTCCGTTTGAGAAAGAATATTTGTTTGAAAGGCCTAGATGGAATGGTAATGATCAGGTTTCACCTGGTGCTGGTCAAAAAATAATAATCTTAGAGATCTTTGACAAAGAGAAGATCGAAGTAGTTGTGGTACATCTTGTCTGGCTCTTGGGTCTTCTCCTGGATGCCATTGGGCTCGTAGGAGACAAGTTTCATCTTTTGCCTAAAGAAGAACAAAGAATACAAGCCCAGACTTAGGAACAGCTAACAGAGAATAGGGATTAGTGAGCTGGCAGCCGGGATGGGAACAAGGGGTCTTACTTGAACAGCTTCTTGAACGCCTTCAAGAGCGATGAGTACGTTTCGATGTCCGAGGCGAACCACTCGGCGTCGACGTGCATCTCGACGCCCATCTGACCCACCGTCTTGAGATCACCTGCAGTAGTGCAGCATGACGTACGGGGTGTAAAGTTGTTTTCACGACTCAATGTGCACAAAGTTTGCCTTCGTGTGCAAAGAATCACATCCGTTTTTATGCAACATAGACATAGTTTTGTCGAAAATGTCAATTTTTTTGCTCGGTTATAACCGATTTTTGCGACATTAACGCGATTTTTCCAAAAAATGCATACAATCACCCAATTTCATGGCTAAAACAGCAATGTCCTTCAAGTGCCTGCATATGACTTGCCTTCGTCAGCCCACCGGGGGATGGACTGGATCTCGTAGCCCTCGACGTCCAACTTGAGGTAGGAGATGTGCTTGTCCTCATCTCCAAGTTCCTCCCTCAGCGTTGCCAGGGACTTGACGGGGACGAGCTGACCGTTCATGTGGATCTTGCCGTCCTGAAAGGCTATGCCGACCTTGTGGAATGTGACGTTCTCCGACCTGAAGTGGAACGGGACGAGCGTCGTCTTGTACTACTATTTGGTGGAGACAGAAGAAGCCTCGAACCTTTTCTCCTGAGCGTCTATGGTCGGGTCAAACGCCCGGACAGTGCAGCCCAACGCGGCCATGGTGTCCTCGAAGGACCAGTCGTCGGCTATTCCGAAGGAGTAAACTAAGCAGTTGCCTGCCTCCAAGTCCCTGAGTAAGTGGTCCATGCACACCACCTTCTGGCCGTCGACGAAGCCTCGAGCGGTCCATAGGCCACCTGAAGAAAGACCCAGGCTATGGACTACGACAACATTAGGTCATCCATAACTTTTCTACAGGGTGGGCAAAAAAAAGGCCAATGTGTCCAACAGGGTGGATGCCACAGTCTTCTTTCGTGTACGTGGAAGGTTCAAATTGAGTGAGACACTACAAAAATGAGCATTGGTATTACCGGGTGCGTCAAAATGGGAGAAACGTCAAGAGTCCGAAGAGAAGGAACGAGCACAAGTGTAAAAAAGAAGTTGATCAAAGTCATCGTGAGCTGTAGTTGAGTGACGAAACAGGCACTTGGGGCCCGAAGCAGCATGACAATATCGTTAATACGTTAAAAATAGTGACAATGTTCAAGCACTTTGCCAGCACGAGTCTCACCCAGACGCTTCTCCACGTTGCACACGCCCTCCAGTGGTTGACTGGACACTCTGTAGAATCTGTCTCTGAGGTATTTGAAGTTTTTCCTCAGGTTCTTCGGCGGCGTCTGCAGCAAATACTCGACTTTGGCGCGGTCCTGCCCGTCCACAAGGTCATGCCAGTGCAGCCCGGTGCACAGCGGCGACGTCAAGAAGAACGACGACAACAACAGCGTCAGCATTTGTCGGGACCTCCTTCTTCCCCTTCACTTAGGTGTTTGCTCCCCTTCTCTGGTTCCACATAAGAGAATTTTCTTTTTTCTTTGCAATCATGCCTCACGCTGAGAGCTGAGATGGGCCTGGCAGTAGTCTCTGTAGCTGTATATAGTTATTGCAGGTGACTATAGGTCCTGTCGACGACTACAGTTCCTGTCGGTCTCTATAGTTTCTGTAGCTGTATATAGACCACCTAGAAGCTCCAAGTGTTTAGTCCACGAACATAGTTACTTACATTCACGTATACAACAAACACGTAAAAAGTACTCCATGACCTCTCATAAGCCTGGACGGTGATCAGTACAAAAGCCTTGAACAGGGAGTACATGAGCAGTGCAGCACCCAGACGGGCGGCATCGACATTAACATTGTGCCCGCCCAAGTAGCACATCTACATGTTCCACCTCAACACGCTCCTCTCAGTGCATTGTGATATCATGCCCGCGGCTTAAATTACCAGCTTAAATTTTCTGGCAAAACATTTTCACTCACACTTATGTTCTTCACATTGACCAACTTATTGTGCTTTTATCGAGTGAAAAAAGGTCCCAAATGGTTGAAACGTTCTTAAATGGTATAAAAGTCTATCGTACATCATGTATGCACGATAGAAAACATCACTCAGTTGGCACTGAAACTTACGGGACTGTTTTTTCACGACAAAGCATAGATTTGCTAGTCGGCAATTCTGAGTTGACCTTGTTGACATGCATAAATGTGCATATGTTTGGCAAAAAGTCATATGTTTGGTCATCATATTTTGAAATAGACTATTTCTTTAGAATCTTTGATCACACATGGGTTTTTGTCAGAGTCTTGGAAGATCAGGAAAAGTTTCAAATTATTTAGAATGATTCACTTGGGATTGTCAGACCTCCTCGAGACAAGTCGTTCTTCAGGCAGGCTTGGCTCGCTCGTGACATCAGCAGGAAGTCCAACGGTCCATTTTCAACCAAATCTTAATACGAGGGATGTGTTGAAGACACTGATCCATCTGTCAGGGCAACTCAGAGCTTCACTGTGCGACTTTGAAATCCTTTAGAAATTAGGTCAAGTGCATTAGGTTATTCAGTGCAAGAGCAGCATTGGTTTTTCTCATTCAAAGCCACATTTGAAACATTCATATCCAAAGACATAGTATCCAAGTATAAATATGCAAACTTTCACTTCCATCGTGGATCTTTCCTTTCTCAGTGCAATCTTTCAAGGAAGAAGTTCCAGAATGAGGCGAGGTCTTCCAAGCAATCACTCGTCGACCTCTGGGTCAAGTCATCGTTTCCAAAATTCTCGGTAACCACTCCGACGAAGCCTATCTGGTTTCTCTCTTTCAAAGCCCCGTGACGACTCAGGGCCTCCAAGAATCCGGACATTTCCATCTCGTAGGGGAAGCGATGCGCGTGAGTGACGAGCTTCGGGCCCGTGGATATCGGGGTCCTCGTGGTCGGAAGCTGGCTGGCAAATGACGCTTGCTTCAGCTCGGATCCTGGGAAGCCCGGAGGCACCGTCCACTTTTTGTCCTCGTAGAAGTCGTCCACAACCAGTTCTCCATCTCCCTCTGCTGCCACGATGATGTCTCCGCAATCCAGTGAGGCTGCCACGCCGCCAGTCTTGTACAGGTGGATGGCGTCGGGGCACTTCAACAAGGTGAGCCTGACGGCCATGTACTGTGGCTTCTGACCACGAGTCGTGGGCTCGACGAGTGCAATGCAATGCTGGAGATTTTCCGACAAGCCGGTGATGATTCTCTTGACGTCGAGGAGGTTGACTTGGTCACCAGAGACCTCGGCCGGATACTTCAAAACCGCTCTCATCTTATCGGCCTCAAACGTTGTCCCCACCGTGATGATGACTTTGATCTCGGAAAGTCTCTCTTGGGCCGTCCTCCACCGAATACCGATGTACTTCATCCCGGACGAATCCTCCCCGTGGTCAGAGAGTTGGACCACTTTGACTTCGGGGAATGCTGAAGTCAGTGGCTTATGTGCATCACTCCCCGACGCGCCAGTGGCTTCGACCATGTCCTCGATGGTCACGCCGCCGTCCGGGTCGTCAGTGGCCACGTATAGAAATCTCAGTGCGTGCTCCTCCATGCTGAGGGGACTCCAGTCAAAGGCGGGGAGACCCTTGAGGGGTCTACGGGGAAAAGGGGTAAAGGGGACTACGTGATCCAGCAGGGCTCATATGTACAGAAGCAGCCGCAAAGCGACCAAACTGAAGGCCGAAACATCAACTTCTTTCACTGTCAATGCAAAATGAGCCTTGAGTCAAGGCCCGAAGTACATGAAGACACAGTTTCCTATGTTGTCACCTCTTATGACCCAGGCCTCGTATTAGAAGGTCCTGGCCTGGACCAGATGGCGGGCGTTCCACTGCACCTGAGTCATGTCCAATACTCTTTGCTTTGGTGGTGAAGGGGGCTTCACCAGTGCCTGCTCGGTCAGGGCAGGCTCGACTATTTGAATGGTGAATCGATTCAGAATCAAGAGACAGAGAGACATTCGTGAATCACTTCATCATGAATCGATTCAGGAAGTTTTGAATCAACACAGAATTTTTTGTAGCAATAATACTTAAACGTTCTTGGTCTTTACTAGACCTCAAGTCTGTCTCACTATCACTGTCAGCCTGCATTCTGTTCAAGTTGTGCATTCAGTCGAATCTTTACGTTTACAAGGTAAACTCCATGAATGTGTGAGTTGAGAAATATTCATGTGTGTGATCAAGTCATCAGTTGAATTAGTAATTGATTGTTCTGGAGGTGCCAGATACTCCGGAGAGCGTTATCTGCTATCTCTGGCACTCACCAGTGGTAACGAAAATGTCGAATGTACTCTGCTCCAAGGGTCCCCTGCAACGGGGACAAGGACTTCCGTGGACCGCCCGTGGACAGCGGACTCGTTTCGCAGGCGTTTGAACCCAAGGTAGTCTGACAAGTCCAACTCGTACTGTAACGTCGACAGCGAGCTCCAGCGATCGTAGCAGCGATGAGGAAGGGGACAAACTTGGAGAGGAACTTATCATTCACGTGCACCTCCTTCCATGCGACGCTGCCCAGAAGAGCATTCCAAGAGTCCATTGGTGACAGTCAGCAACCCTCGCCTTCTCGGACCGCATCCACAACAGGGACCGGAACACGTCTACAGCTTGTTCTGTGGCTTCCACTACAATCTCCATCCCCTGCATCATGAGTATATGAGGAGGCCCTACCCAGATGACATGGAGGTGAATGGGTACTGCGAGTGTTTGCCAGGCACCAGGTGCCAGCACCACACACCGCAGGACATGGCTGCAAAGGCAACCAAGCATGCAGAGACATTCGCCTCCAAGATGCTCCAGGAGGCAGGAAGCTGTGGCGAGGAGAACTTCAACAGGTATGCAACTTTCGTGATGCGTAGATGCACATGTGAAAGGTGAAATAATAATAAAACCATCGCAAATGTGAACATGTGACAGGTGACTTCAAGAGCTGTAGATAAAGCAGCAACACTTTGAGAGTCAGCTGCAGGGATATTAGTAGATCTTAGAAGTGGCGATGATCGTAGTAGGAATGAGCGAAGGGGGGTGGGTTGCTGCGCAAGTACAACTTCGACTGCAACCTCCAGCGATAGTAGGTTAGGTTAGGTTAAGTTTAGGTTTGACAGGTCCAGCTTTTAAGCTGGACCAAGTCAAAAGTACCAGAGAGAGACATGACTTGGCTTATGCAGGCAGACAGACAAGCAGAGTACATAAAGTCCTATCGCTTGATATAGAGAGAATACTTACTCTCCTGGCGGATCCGAGCCAGGTTCGCTGGTAGTATGAAATACCTGCGTAAGTAGTCACGGAGTATTTTTATTCACATGCGGGTGTCCATTCACTGGAAGAGTAAGGGCAAATAGCACAGAACACACAAGAAAAATCGTGTGTTTTGTGAATACCACACGCCACAGAAATGGGTTTTAAGTTAAGAACTAGGTCTGGGACTCAAGAAAGTCTATAAAGTTGATCATATTGCGTACATACGTAATATAGATCACTTTTTTATGAAATACGCCAGAAATTGCAGGAACTCAGTGTAAAAGTGAACGTTCAGCTACAAACATGAATTATGCTCGTAGACGTACAGTACATATGGGCCTCTTGCTCGGTGCCTGAGCTTCATGCGTCGAAGTGGCTAGGAAATGCGTGTGTGTGCGCGTGCTCCGTCCGCGTGTCTGTCTGCGTCTTCCACCCCTGGACTGATCTTCCCCACCCTGGCCACCCACGTGCTGATGGTCGTCCTTAAAGTCATCGCTGCGATCGCCTACACGCGTTTCACCTTGTGCGGTCCACGCGCTTCGTGTCGACCACCTGCTTGACGGTGTCCACGTAGTTCTTGCAGACATAGACGTAGCTGTGACTGATGTAACTGTAGACGAAGCTGTGGCCGACGGAGCCGTGTACGTAGATGTAGACGATACTTTCGTCGTGTAGAGGTAGGTCCCGACCAACGTGGCCGTAGACTGTAGCTGTGGAAGACGTCGGTGTCCATGTAGCTGTGGAAGACGTCGGTGTTCGTGTAGCTGTGGAAGACGTCGCTGTCCATGTAGCTGTGGAAGAAGCTTTCTAGCATTCGCTCCTCAGCAAGTGCCACGAGGAGGGGGAGCTGCTCTTCTTCACCATCAGGGAAGCTCAGGTGCGTCCAGCATTGTAACATTCTTACATGCATTGTTATACCAGTATAAGTATACTAGGCGAGATCAATTCCTTCGATTCACTTCTGCGTGTTATATTATGCAAGACTTTTTCTAAAGACATTCCAATCTACAGGAATGCGAGCTCTGTTGCCGAGGACAAGAGGAATTCCTGACTATGCGGTTCTCTTCTAATCCAAGCGCATTAACACAAATGATATCGATACCACGTTCGTGCTCTTTTATGATCTATATTTTATACATATAGGGGTACGAGCTGACGAATGCGTGAAATATGACGTTTTCGTATTTTCTTGATTCAGTCATCAGCAGTGAGACTCGCTTGGTCACTTGGTTTCACTGTGTAATCTCTTCACACTACCGAATACACTTTATCTCATTTTCTGCAAATGTGAGAAAGTAACATGTTGCTGGTTCAATCCTTGGACTCAACGCAACAGCTTCACCAAAACTTTTGCCATCTTCAACATTCTTTGTGCCATGAAAACGTGCCACAAACTGCAACACAACCTTTTCCCCCATAACTGACTGACACTTAAGATAGTTCTTATTCCGGCACACCAGACTCACCGTCCATGGAGCCCACCTATGTCAGGTAGTTTGCGGGCACCTGGAATCTGCAGCTGCTCACGTGTGTACTGTTGGCTCACTCTCAAGACTGCTTCAGGCATACACGTCTTTGGTGCGTACGCCCACGCAAAGTGGCTGACCGCAAACCCATAATCCAAGGGACTGGAGTAGAGAAACTTCGGTTTGGGGCGCATCGTGAAGTCCCCAACACCCAGGCTTGCAATTTCCCCAGCATCAAGTGTAGCAAGGCCTTGTCTGTACTTTGCCCAATGCTCAGCACTCTGTTGGGCCTTTTCCTGGAAGTGTGCCATGTAGTGGGGTACTAGAGCTGCGGCAGCACATTCACCGTAGACTGTGTTTACTGGCAGAAAGCCGGGTATGACACAAGTGTCCCGGACCTGATTGGTCTGTTTATAGTTCTTGTCCAGGGGTGAAAAGGTGCAGCAGGTCTTGTCTCCCATGCCCCTTATGTCCTCCAAGTCTTCCAGTCTCATGCCATACATCTTGTGACGCCAGTTCATTGAGTAGCCATAGTGAATTGTTGGCATCTCAGTGGCCGCTGCACTGCAAGCACGACATAAATCATGAAAGCTTGTCAGTGGAAAGTAGTCCAGCAGATTTGACCAAGACATGGTTCTGGGTTTCAGGGCAGCAATCTCTTGAACCAACGATGCCCACTGCTTGACTCTTGCAGGTGACTGCAGCATTGCATTTGCTGGTGGCAAGTACACAAGTGTCTTGTTGTAAAGCTTGATGACGACTCTGCTCTCCACCAACAACCTCCTCAGCCGTGCTAGTGCCTTCAGCTGCACGCGCTCAAACACATTGACAATACTGTCACCATCACCCTGTCTTTTCTCCGCGAGAAGCCCAATGTTGATAGCACTGAAGGCATTGTCGTGCATCATCGGTGGAGCAGTGGCTGGAACTGACCACATGGTCATAGAGCCGACAAGAGCCTCCGCTGCAGCTTTACAGCTCAATTCTTGCAGCCCAATCTCTCCTGTCAGCACATAGTGCATCAGCGCAGTACGGTCATTCTCCCTCAAAAAGCTGTACACGCCACACACTTTGTCCGGGGAAAGCAGATCAAAGTGTTGCTGGCGAGCTTCTGCCTGAGAAACCGGGTCAACATGTGCCCAGTGGCTCAAGTAGGTTTTCACCTTGGTGAGGTCATCTTTGTTGTCACAATCATTGCCAACTTCAGCTTGGTTGCCTCCCTCTTCAATGTCTGTGGCCAGAAGGGACTGCACCTTGCCCTTGAAACTGGCAACGCACCCAGTTGTCCATGTGGAGCTGAACCAAATCTGCAGCACATGTTCCAAAGGAACATTTTCGTCCTTCAGCATCTCTGCCACCACCTTGAACTTGGCAACTGCAAAGGGACAGCGGTCATAGCCCACAAAGTGCAATGGCAGTTGCTGCTCACTCAAACCAGGGGAGTCCACCAGCTCTGCTGACAGGAGGAAACCAAGGTCATTGAAGCCCAGGGCAACATGTGTGGTTCCACCATATATGACTTCAGGCACATTTGCGGCATTTGCAAAGTTGGAGCGAACATATTCTGTATAGGCCACATCCACGTCACAGCCCTCAAGCATCATTTTACTTGGAATGTCGATGACATCTCCAACTTGAAGATTTCCTTCAGCCTGGCGTCTTGTGAGCTCCTCTAATTCCTTTGGATGCCGTCTGTACTTTGCTGCCATTCGCCCGTTTGTCTTTAGTTGCGATAGCTCACGCCAGGGCAAAGTGCGTGCCAGCAGGTATCCTTTGTAGACCAAAGTGCTGGCTTTGTCAGGAGAAATGCTGTCAGGCCAGCCGTAGGTGAGTTGATACGAGTCATACAGTTGCGGCACATTGGTGAAGCACTGTGGACCGAATTGTTTTTTCACCAAGGCCTTGGCTCGACCACCCCTCAACATAGCCTCTTCAGTCGACTCAATCCTTTCCTGGAGAGCGCACCAGTACGATTCACCTGGATCATCTGAGTTACTTCCAACCTGCTCCTTCAGCATGTGAGACTGCTGCTTGGTCGTCATGGCCGAAATAGGCACCTCAGATGACTGCAGTGCTGTGACCTTCATCAACTTCTCTCGAGCTTTGACCAGGATGGCTAAAAAGCAGAAAATAATTCTGTTAACAGAAAACCAACTGAAATTAACAGCAATCGTGGTCACTGCCAAATTGTCACCTCACCTGTGCATGCTGGCGGCTGTGCCCGTATTCCTCGGTCCAGAGCACCCAATGCCCTGCTGCTATCGGCCACCTCCTCGTAAGCCTTGGCCTCTCGCAGTACTGCCATTACAGAGCAGCTGGCATAGCCATGGGGGGAGAGGAGAATAGACACTGCTGCATTCCCCAGAGCCCGCCCAACATCACCACGGCGCAGATGAACTATACTTCGATTCAGGCATATCACTGAAGCCTTGTTGCAGAAGTCCTGCGCCTGGACGGATTGGAACAGGTGCATGAATGCACGCAGGGCACCTTTCACGTCTCTTGCCCTAAACTTCTCCAAGCCCTCTTGTCTCAGAAGACCAAGCTCTGCTGCTGGCAAATCATGCACGTCTTCAGCACTTGCATAGGGAGTCGAGACTTGTACCAGCGAGACCCCATGTGACTCCCACGGCATCAGAAAAGCTGCCCAGGCACCAATCCCCAAGTCTTTCAGCTTTGCAGCTTCACCAGGTGCTTCCTGCAGTTTGTCCAGTGCTCGGTGTCCGATGTCTGCTACTTTTCTGGCATCACTAACTCCGTGCTCCTGGAGAGCGTCAGATGCACACAATGCAGTTGTAGCAATACAGCTGAGCCATGAACTATTCAACTGAGTGTCAAGTGTATCTTCCCTCAACATGGCATCCACCAGCCGGTAGTGGGCCTTTACAGACTCCTCATCCAGAACTGCAGCGACTGCAGCAAAGCAAGCAGATCCACGTAACTGCCCAACTTGCCTCAGACACACGGAGACATTGTTGAGCAGCTTCACCATGAAGGCCTTTGCTGTCTCTTCTTTCTCCAGAGGCAGTCCATCCACTCCAGCAGTGCATTGAGCCGCTGCCATCTTGTTCTTGGTTTGGCCATTGCCAAGGTCTTCAGTGGCCCCAGGCCGCACGCCACAGTCGGGCGCTTCCAATGCACGGTCATAACAGCCCAGGGCCGCGATGTAGCCAAACTTGGAGTCTGCACTGCTAAACACATCATTGCCTCGGCTCTTCCAGCACTCATATTCGTCTTTCTCAGCAAAAATCGGTTTCCCTCTCCGTGCTCGGATCTCCTCCGGGTTGTCAATGCGGATGCCCTCACTGCCATCGGAAAAGCTTTTGTAGAAGGGCTCCTTCACTTCGATCTCCAGTCCCTCGGGAAAGATATTTGGCGCATCTGTCTCGGCCCGTGGCATGTTGTAGATCGCGATGACGACGAGATCCCCGCAAAGGTCCTCTACCAGCATGACAGTTGAAGCGACCACAAAATGTGCACCCGAGCCGCAGATCCTCCCACGAAACACCTTCCCGCGATGAGTCATGTTGAGCGTCATGTCCCTAGCCATGATGGGCTTCAGTTTGCGGCCTCCCCACTCATCAGAACCTAGACCTTTCACCTCTGGCTTCACCAGCTGGCCTGAATAAGTCCATAGATCACTTTTCCTATCCGCATCATGCATGCTTGCCATCCTCTGGCGGCACTTGTTCATGTTTGCCATGAACGTGTCCACTATTTGCTTCCGAAGGCCCTCATCCAGACGCGTGATGCAAGCGTGCGTCTGGGCACCGAAGGCCACACTCTTAGGGTGCGGGTTGTTCAGCGACGTCGGGTGCATCCTCTCGGGTAATTCTCGGACGGCGTGCACGTAAGAAGCACCGGTGGACTCTGGCTAGATCGGTGCTAATTAGTTTATTAATTAGAACTTAGGGCGCGGTTCTGACGCTTGAAGACGAGGACACGTGACCAAGACCGACACCAGGAAAATGAAGCCCACGTACAGCAGTTTGTAATTTGACGCCAGATCAAGGAGGCTATATGTATATAGCCTCTTTGCGCCAGATTCTTTGTGTCAACTGTCGGTCAGCTGTCTTGGGAGGACTGATCCCAAGGAGGTTGCAGCTTCTTGAAGTGGCACAGTTCAACTCTGTGATGACAAAACTAAGAAATATGGTATATTTTCGCCCCAACACCGAGAAATATAGTAAATTTCCTAATTTGGGCAAAGATAACAGGTGCTTCCCCGGTGTGGAGAACACAATGTGGCTTGAGGCTCATAGTAAATGAGGCATGACAATAAAGAAACACAATTGGCATCAATCTTTAAAACTCCCGTGTCAAGTACTAAGTACTGTCCACTCTGCAACAGACGCACAGACAGAGTTCTTGCTTCATATGATGATGATTATTGGAATTGTATCTGGCGAGGGACGGAGGGAACCGTTATCAAGTACCTCAAGCTATGGACAAGAAGGCCTTTTTTTATCGAAAATCGAGCTTTTCTTCCCCAAATTGCGAAAACCAAATGTAGACTGTACGAGAGAGGTTGCGCGACAAAAGAAACTTGCGTTATGCAGACCACAAGAAAAAAAAAAATAAATAAACAGTCCGTATTTTTTTCTTGACTTTGTACTTGCAGTCTCTTCCTACAAAATGTCCTCGCCGCCGTTGAGAGCGTTCGAGTTGGTGCCGGCCATCCAAAGGATCCAGACCGCAGAAGTCGGCGAGAAGGTACTGCAGCACTGGCAGCTGCCCCGTGAACGCCACTGTCATTATAACGTCCTCAACGACAGATCGAGACGTTGGAGCTGAGTGGAGACTCCCTCTACGTGGGCACGAGCGCGGGTAGGTTGCAGCGCCACAGGCTCGAGGAGAAGCGCGACCACGCGGGCAGGATCGTCTTCGTCGCGAGCAAAATTGCCGAGAGAGAGATCGGACAGGTCGGTGACTAACCGTAGAAATCTCTCCCAGACGAGCAAGGATTAGGACGTGCTGGCATTGCTCTGGATGCCGCCGGTCGGTTTGGTAGTGACTTTTCCTAGACTTTTGGCGACGTCTGAAAGATCCCAGCAGATCGGGCGGCCTGAAAGTCCGTGGAATGTCCGCCAACTCTGCCGACTGTGCTTCATCTGCAGATGCATTCGAGAAAGATTCTTTTGACGTCGAGTAAAAGTCTCTCAAAGACATTCTCCAAATCTGCTTTTGTCTGGGTGAGTTTTTTTGGGGGGGTGCAACGATGGTGCACTCGTACTTAATTGACGTCTGATGAGGGGTAATCGTACTCAGAAGAACGCCTCGGTGACGTTCGTCCGGTCGGCTTCAGCGCTGGACCGCCTGATGGTGCTGTGCGATGGCGTCCTGTCCGTGCTCTCCATGTCCGACTTGTTCACCCTGACCCTGGCCGGCGCCTCTAAGCTGAGAGGAGTGACCGCCTGCTGCGTCAACGAGAATCCCACCACAGATGACCCATTTGCCGTGCAGGTTAGGTTCTTTTACTGCGCTTTTGCTGCTTGACTACACCCCGTACTGTGTGTGTCTAGATGTGCCTGGCCAAGAAGAAGCAGGTGGCCGTGATCAACATCAGCGAGGAGAAGCTGGTGGTCGGTCGTATCCGTGATCTCTCCTCCCAGGTTCTAGAGGTGAGTGTAAGATTGTTCTTGTGCCTCAAGTATCCTTGCGCTTTCGTCTGGCGCGAGTCTCTCGTGGCTCGTGACGCTCGTTACGGTCACGCCTGTCATGAAATTGTGTCCAGGTTTGCATGGACGGCGTGTTTGTCTGCGCGGCCCTGGACTCTCACTACGTGGTGTTCGATATGGGCGCGACCGCCGCACCGCAGGATCTCTTTCCAGTCCCGGAAGATTCTCCACCGGTGGTAGCCAGAGTGGCAAAGGTGATGGAACAAGACCTTCTTAGGTCGTCACGGACCTCATTCTAATTGGTGCATCTCAGGAGGAGTTCTTGCTCAGCGCTCCCGGCGGCCTGGGGATGTTCGTGACTTGCGCCGGTGTCTCCGAGCGCCCGCCCATCCAGTGGGGCAAGCCCGTGAATAAGTTCGTCCTCTGTGCGCCCTACATCGTGGCCATGGGCCATGAGGGGATAACGGTGTACAGGTAAGCGTTTCATATTCTTTATTGACCAGGACGTTGTCAGCATCATGTGCATACGAGAATTTCTTGTAACAAGAAGATCTTGTTCTGACAAGTGCAACAGCCGAATTAGTTAAAGTCACGTTAGTGGACAGTGACGGCAAGCTGTTCAAAGTCCGACAGAGTTGCAGCGTCACGCGCCGCAGCTTCGGAGTAGTCCTTCCAGTAGTTCAGGCACTCCTTGTCGTTCTCCAGCCTGTACATGGCCATGTCGGAGATGCCTTTGTAATGTACAAAGGCGGCTGCGATGACCAGCACATGGAAGATCTGGAAAAGAGATCAATAGGCTTATTTTTAAGCACAGTCATCTTCTATCCACGATCGCTCGCTCAACAAAACAACTTATATACAAAGATGTTTTCATGTAACGTACGAATTTTCCGCTCAAGGGAGCAGAGGAGTTGCTAGAGGCAACCTACGTGTTCAGGCATATCTTATCAGTCAAGAATGCATGATGTTTGGTCTGGATTTTTCGAATATCGCGATATCGGTATTTTTTTGATATCGCACAGTCTTTGCGCTTGCATGTTCCAATGCTGTATTCTCTAAATCTTTGCTAAATCTTTATCATCGATTTATTGAATGTGAGTCAGAGTATTTATCAGTTTATACTCTGACTTAAAACAATGAGGTCAAGTCCTATTGTAATTTTGCTCTGAACTCCTTATCTTGAGAACTTTCATCATTTACTAGCACTTCTGTGTTACGTACACGCAGAAGTCTGCTCTTCGTCCACTAAACTCAAAAATACTTATATAATACTGTACTTATGATCCTTTCTTTCAAGCGCCACTTCCCGGCGCTCATCCCTCATTCGCTAACCGAGGATCGCGTACCTATAACTGCTATTTTTGTGATATCAACATGACAGCGTGGAATACCTGATGGCTTTGGAACCAGATGTCACATTTTCCTGGCAAGAATCTCTCCGGGATCCGGGCTGCGTAGAAGGTAGCACCAGTCAAGTACAGGCTCCCCATGATAAGCATATGGTGCAGTGATGCTTCCGCCACTGAGTGGGTCAGCCCCTTGAGCGCTAGGTAATGAATGCACGGTATCAGCGACACAAACGCGAGGCCCACGAAGGTGAGCGTGCGATAGACGCGAAAGTCTGGCAAGTTGAAGCGGTCCCACATGGTCAGCACGATGGTGAGCACGCCAAGCACACTAACGCTGATGATGTAGGTCAGCTTGGTGTAGAACTGACAGTAGAAGCCATAGTACAGCCAGGGAATGATGGAGCCCACTATCAAGACTGCGATGCCAGCATAGTCCAGTCTGTAGAGAAAAAAGATACTCATTCGCTTGCACAAGGACATCACCTTGTACTTCGAAGGCGTTCTCACCTGGAGAAGATCTGGCTGATGACCTCAGAGTGGCAAGACACGGTGTGGAAGAGGGTTGAACACGCCAGGCAGAGGATGGCTCCGATGAAGAAGCACAGGAAGATGAGCTTCTCCGACAGCTCGATGTCCATGCGGCAAGTGGTGCAGAGCGGACGGACGTAGAAGACCACAGTAACGACCACGAAGGCCACGAAGCCGATGAGGTGCGTCCAGATGTTTCCAGTCTCAGTGTGAATGCGAAAGATGGAACGGAAGCATTCAGCGAAGGAAGACAGTTCGGGCCGGTGCCCGAAATGAAGGTGCTCGTTGTCCTTGAGCCAGTTGGGCAGTTTCTCGAAGTGGCAGGCGCGCCACACGCCAAGCGCCAGCTCTTCAGCGCGCTGCACGCGATGTTGGACCATCTCCGAGGCATTGTGGACAATCTCGGATGCCTGGTGTACCCTGTTGTGCATCATCTCAGAGGCTTGGTGGACGCCACTGTGTACGATTTCTGCGCCGCGACCAGCCATCTGCTTGGCGTTTTGAACGACAGCCCCCGAGGCATTCTCGGCACTATGCACCAGTTTTCCCAGTACGTCCTCCAGCATCCCGTCCGCTTCCTCCAGGTACCCGCGCACCTGCCACACCACCGGAGACAAATCTCGGGAGCGGACCAAGCATCCCTGCTGCATCTCTTCGTCTTCATTATCATGGGACAACTGCTGCTGCCGGTCCTGCTCGTCGTGTCTGACAGGACGACGTCGCACTAGCTGCCTATCATCCTCACCATCTAGATCTTCATCATCAGTAATCCTCCTTCGGCGTATTGGGGCCCGTCTCAAGGAGTTCTTCTTGGGAATGGTGAAGCTGGGTCCCCCAGCCCCGGAGGATGGCACCTTCGACTCCTCGCCCTGAGAGTCGTGAGCCATGGCGAGGGCGACAGTCTTCGGACCAGGAGAAAATCAGAGAGCGTGAATTTTGCTGCTGTGGCGCGCACCGAGACCGAAATGAATGAGATTGAAGGTCACTGGACCGAGTCCGACAAAGACCTCGCCGCAGAGGTCTCTTGTCCTCACGGAGCCGAGGTCGACCCAGCTAACGAACACCGAGCTGTCGCCTACTCGGAGTTACGTCCCCAAATGATCGAGGCTGAGCGCTCTAGACCTCCATCGCCGCCGTCGGAGTCGGAGTCCTCAGCCACAGTGCCCCCTTTTTTTACTTGTCTGCTTTCGGCCTGCCGTCCCGCCTGTCTGCCTGCTCCGCTTCAGGCTGCCCGCGGGCCTGGCCGTGTGTGCTCAGACGGACGACGACAGCAGCCGTAGCAACGGCAACCTCGTAATAGCGGTGGTGCGATTTTGCGTCCCCCTCGTGTACGACGTCATCCGCACAACCAGTTGTCTTTGTGACGGAGAAGAACGTGATGTTTTTACGCTCGCCAAGCTCACAAAGCTACGACGGATCTGTTCATGCATGCGACAACGTTCCGCCGGGTTGAACCCGATTCGAGGCTGCTCCATCTTGCAGCAATGGAGGTGCATGACGTCCAGCTCGCTGGACACGATGCGTGCAGTCCGTGTACTGTGCAAAACGTGTAATTGTGATGTTATCACGTATTCTTGTTTCCACCGTCAAGTACGACGCCATCGTATGAGCGAACAAGTGTTCTTGTTTCACGCGACGACTGAGAACACTCACGCAAATGCGAATTCCTTGTCCTCGCTCATTGACATTGTTCTTCTCCATGGTTGGCATGCTTTGATTCTTGAAAATGTCTGAGGATGACGACTGCTCTTATTTGCAGCATCTTGGACCAGCAGCAGAAGCAGTCGCTCCACTTCGGCGGTGGCCGCATTGTGGGTAACTTTGACGGGAGGTTACTCGTGGCCTCGGCCTCGTCCGTCTACTGCATCCTCCCCATCCCTGTCGAGACTCAGATTCAGGTATACGAGGAAGGAAGACGCTAACGTTATTGTTTGCACGCCAAGATTACCTCACTTCAAGGCTCTCCTCGAGAGCGGCCACGTGTCTGAGGCTTTGGAATTGGCGGAGAATGCGCGTGAGTCTGGCCGGGACGACTTCCAGCGCCTGCTGCACAACGTCCGGGTGAGGGCGGGCTTCGTCTGCCTCAAGAACTGTGAGCTTGACAGGGCCAAAGAACTCTTCATCAAGGGCATGGTGGATCCAAGAGAGGTAGTTGCATCTGTCTGTGCGGGACGTGAGCACAAGGTGCCAATAACTGTTTTCACTTTGCCTCCAAGTTGATCAGCTTGTACCCTCGCCTACTGCCCAGTTCGTCCAATTTTGTGCGCGCGGTCCCCGCGTTGCACGAGTTGGCAGATGTGGACACATCCGTGGCCAAGGGCGACTCTCAGAAGAAGGAAAGGCTCGACGTGTTCCTGGTCGAAATGCTTGAGCTGATGAGGAACGAGGAGTCCAACAAGCCCTACCAGCTGGTATGAGGTACACGCACAACCAAGTCAGACTGAAGCTTTAGCACTCCTCTTGCTCAGGAGGTGGACACTGCGCTGTTGAAGCTGTTGGCCAGGGTGGACAGCCAGAAAGTGATCTCTTTGTTGACAGACTCGGAGCTCGTCTGTGACTACGATGACTGCCAGAGCTCCTTACAGTCGCTCAAGATGTTTCACCCTCTGGCCGAGCTTCATTTCAGGTACCCAAAGTCCTTGTTGTCTCTACAAACAAGGTTTGATTTGATCTTTTTGGCCGCAGACACGGACATTTTGACGCAGCCCTCTCGCTCTGGTCCTCTATACTGAGAGGAGACAACCAGGACGACAACTTTCCAGGGTTGGACTTCTTCACCAGGAGACTCATGAGGTAAGCGAATCCACGACAGTTCCACCGGAAGGATGCTTCTGCATCCCTCTTTCTGTTCACCCTCAGCTCTCCCGAGGAATTGATCTGGAGATATTCGGAATTCGTGCTTGACCGCGATCAAGACCTGGGTGTGAGCCTCTTCACCAGAGAGGGAAAGTTCCTGCACGAGGAAGACGGCGTGATGGAGAGAGAGGAGAAGGTGGTGAACTTTCTTCACAAGTATCCGGACGCACACCTCAAGTACCTGGAGCACCTCGTTTGGGAGAGAGAGGCACAGGTGAATGTTGCTATGAAGTTTTTGAGAATGACCTAAATGAACCGTATCATGTCAGGTGGAGAAGTTCCACACCCGCTTGGCCACTGCGTATTTGGAGCAGGTCGAGAAGAAGCCGGATCTCAAGTCCAAATTCCAGACGCTCATCATCAAGTCCACCCTGATCAAGGCCTCGTTCCTCCTGTCGCGGCTCGAGAGGAAGGCAGACATGGAGCAAGAGAAGGCAATTCTGTACGGAAAGGTGAGCTCACTGTTGAGAGAGGTTCAGTGACGAGCGACTCTAACGTTTTCTTGTTGCATCTGTAGATGGGCGATCATAACAAGGCCCTCAAGACCCTGGTGTTGAATATCTCCAACCTGAAGGCGGCCGAGCGATATTGCGAGGAAATGTCCGCCGGGAAGAACCTGACCTTCAGGCAGTCGCTCTTCCGCACATTGCTCAAGATCTACCTTGATCCCAGTCCTCAGTAAGTTAGTTGTGTTCAAAATTGTTATTGGTGTCATTGACTTTGAGTGATCATGCTTGTTTTTGCGTCAGGAGTCCCCACGAGTTCGAGGCTGCCGCCAGAGCCCTCTTCAATCGGCGCAGCCGCGATCTGGGCGCCAAGGAGACATTGGAAATCCTTCCCCAGACTTGGTCGCTGGCCTCGATCGAGCGAGGCATCACCAGCCTTATCGCTGGCAATGAGCACAAGGTGTAAATTTGCCCTTGGAGGGAGTCCAGTTTGTTGTCGGTTTCAGCATCTCGGTCGTTGTTTCAGTTCCGATCGTCACAAATCCAGTCAGCCTTGTCCAAGTCGGACAACGTGAACGCCAAGCTGGAGAGGTACCTGGCAACCAGTGGAAGAATATCTGTGGCAGTGTCCAGGTAACTGAAGTACAGTGTGTGTGTCTCAAGGTTTTCCGCCCACATCCAACTACCATGAAGGGAAAGTGCAATCAATAGAGAGTCCGGTGGCTTGGACAGTACCTTGGCTAGGCCTTGATTTTACCGGCTAACATTCGTACGACGTATCGAGCCGACGCAAAAGGCCTTGAATGAAGGTGCTTTTCCACGTCAGAATTAACATTCATTATTCATCAAAGTGTGAATTTTTGATTGGCTCTTTACACTTTCAGGGCTTTCTTCTTAATTGTACCATATTTTATGTTGCCTCCTCTCTCCCCACAGCTACTGCATGGTTTGTCGAAAGCAGTTCTCGGGCCCGGAGTTCCTGCGGTTCCCCAACGGGATCATGACACACGCGGAGTGCGCCGGGGACGATCGGGGCGTCTGCCCGGTGACTGGAAAAATCTTCTCCGCCACGTGAAGACGAGCGCCGCGAAGAAGGCTCATGTTGTTGTCATATCTACGTACATCCAGCACAGTCGCGCGAATACAAAGCTTTAAGACGCAGTCACACTGTGCACTTTTTCGTTCCACCGGACCCGAAGCTACCTGAAGCAATTGCATCAATTATTCAAACGGGTCCAGGACGCAGCTCGCTTCTGTTCGAGGCAGGCCTGTTTTTTGGCCAGTCGCAAAAAAGTGGGCCGCGTGCCAGACGAGAGCGCTAAGCGGATTATTGCAAAAAGTACTGAACGAATTATCGCAAAAATGCGGTCGTCACCGCGAGAACCAGACTCCTTCAGTTACTTCACATGTGGATGACTCGTCTGGAGTCGACAAGGACACTTTTTTGCCTCATTTTTGCTCGGAGAAGCAGACGAAACCAGCCAAAAAAAAGGGGGTTGAGTTCTAAGAGGAATGAATGAACGCCGGCTGTGACTGAGCTTTTTTCTATTATTTGGCCTGAAAAACAATTTTTTTGACATGTCATGATCACTTGAGAGCGAAATCCGCCTGTTTACACCACGTTTCTGCATCAGTGTGTCCAAGTCCTCCTGAGTTGCGCCAGCTCCAGATGATGATGCTTAGTCCAAGTGTCCAGTGCTCAAGTACAAGTTGTGGTGCACTGACTGAAACTCTCCGTTGGTCTTTTCTCTCCCTCCTCGTGGTACCGCAGTACAAGACAGAGCACAGAGAGAAAAAGGCTGAGAAAGCCAGAGGAAAGAAAGAGAGGATAAGAAGAGAGTTGAAGCTCTGGAGCCCTTTTTTTACTTACCGCGTCAGCTTCCCCGTGCGCGGACGTCACTCGCCAACTTGACTTCAGTCATCTGCCAGGTCTTGGCGCGTTTTCGCCCAAAAACACCCCCAAAAAGTGGCGAGCGGTGGCGTGATCGAGCTTGGGGTGGCGTGATCCGGGGGAGGGGAGGGGAAACGCTTCTGCTGCCCTCACTCCTACTACCTGTGAATTCTCTCCTCCTCCGTGCAGGTCGTCGACGACGCACCCATGATCGACGGCAGCCAAGCCCCCGAGGCTGAAGGTGGGTTGACTACGACGGACTTTTTCGCGGAGCAGCACGGGTGTGACAGGTGTGTATGCATGAAGCGAGTCAGTGAGCGAGCCAGTGAACGAGCCGGCAAGGCGGGTGCGCCGGCAGGCGGGCGGGCGAGCGCGAGTCAGGGAGTAAGATGAACGGCAACACCGACTAAGACTCCAACGGCTGGGCCACAGAGTCCATGAGCACCCACTAGTGTGAGCAGTGCGACCGCTCCACGAAGGAGGTGCTCCTCAGCCAGTCAGTGCATCGCAGATGTAGCTCTTCCTTCGTGGAGCAATACTCGAGGACGTCTTGGAAAGTTGTAGAGTCTTTGACAGGCTTCCCTGGCTCACGTTCACGCGTGGCAACGTGACTCAAGTGCGTACGTGCCGGATCTGGGTAACGGTCGATCAAGTCAGGTTAGGGCAGGAGTAGTCGTTGACTTCGGAGCAGGAGCGCGAGTAGCTCGTCTGTCTGGGTACAACTCTGGAAGCTTTGGTCAGTTAGACTAGGTCAGATAGCTGCTTGGACCTTGGTCTGGTCAGTGGCTCTAGACTGTCATAAACTTGGCCGAGCGGTCAGATAGCTTGAAGAGCATCTTTGCAGGGGTGGTGGTGTTAATAGGCCAAGGTGGTGGAGGACCCGATTATGGCACTGGACAAAGAGGCAAGTCCAAGGCATTCAGGATTCCCTCTTGTATGAGCTGTCACAACACAGCCGTTTGCACCTCTTGGAGGTAACAAACATGCAACCAGCAAGTCTGTAAGTCATCTGGGGGGGGGGGGGGGGGAA